>Ga0157379_10002041_pt1 | contig 16764 bp, 21 predicted proteins | sample S25metaG_FD_121802 | JGI IMG/M metagenome (GOLD analysis project Ga0157379, IMG submission 121802) | Switchgrass rhizosphere microbial communities from Kellogg Biological Station, Michigan, USA - S2-5 metaG | ecosystem: Host-associated > Plants > Roots > Rhizosphere > Soil | place: USA... | reverse complement strand
TCAATATGTAAAATACAGATCTTAGTACCTATTTTAAAAAAGAGATACACATATTGAAATCATTATAAACCACACCTATATAATGAAGCAACCGCCGAGGCTCTTTTGTCCGGCGTAGAGGGGCTTATTTTAACCCTAAAGCGGACCTACAAAAGGCCTCGGCAGTTGCTTCATTATATAGGTGTGGTTTATAATGATTTCAATATGTGTATCTCTTTTTTAAAATAGGTACTAAGATCTGTATTTTCCATGCCAATACGGCAATGTCTATTTCTTATGGAGGTTAGCATATGGGAATCATTATAACACAAGCTTATATAATGATTTTCCCGATGTGTCATTATATTTTCTCTCATTGTACATGTGCCTGTCTATAGCAATAAACCCCCTCTATCTCAATCATATACCTCAGCTCCTTTTATTAACTTCTAGTTACTGTCACATTTGCTTAAGCCATAGCTTGCCTTTTTTCTCTCTTCATTTTAACGAATTCAGAAACGAAGGAGCGAAAAAAATAGGAAAGGAACCATTTTGCCGGGCATTGCAACGCTACTGTCTTCGAGTTTGTTCAAGGATTTGTGACTTAATGTTGACCTCAATGGGCGCACTAATCGAGGTTCTTGGTCTTAGTCATCATTATAAAGCCCTACCAGCTCCTTACATAGCCTTTCCTTTCTCGACTGCCACCCGAATGTTCTATGACGCTGACAGTGCGAATTTGCCACCTCATGAAACGATGGAAAAGCGCGTCCTTACTGCTTTTCACAGGATACTAGTGGATAATAATTAGATTGCTTCAAAGGATATGTGAATATTTGGTGTTGTTCTACTCTTCTCCGTTGCTTGTTCACTGAATATTAGCTGAAAATTGAACGCAGACTCCTCTAAACGCAGAGGGTAGACATTGTAAAGACACCAAATGAACTGATATCTAAATAAAAAAACCCGTTCCTCAAGTTTGGTGGCAATTTTGGTGGATTCTGGTCTAAAGCGTCTGTATTTCAGCTTGGTGATGACTCGCATGGGATTTCTGAAAGCCTATGGATCATAAAGAACTGCCATTCAGGTTGGATTCACGTACCCTGAAGAAGCTTCTCCCTAACTCGTGTAAATATCCTCCGTACAACGGACCACCCGTCATGACTCTTGTGCGTCGCTCTCCTCTTCACCTTGGTAAAATAGGGACCACATTATAGGCGCATCTTCAGGAACGAGTTGCTGGGGATTATTTGTGACAGAGGAGGGGGTGCGATATAGCTGATGAGAAACATCCACGGAAGTAGGTGCCGGAAGGGTTTCTGACACCGCAAATGGGATTTGATGTCCACTAGACCCATCACTATTCATCGCCATTGGACGAGAAGCATTTCTGGGTGGGCCAAAAGGCAACTGAGACGATGGCTGCTGGTTGGATGTTCCAAGGTTGATCTCGGCGATAGGAAATTGGTGATTCCCATAGCCAGGTATGGACATAGAACGGTGGAGTTGGGGCTGATGTATGTGGGAGCTAAGGTTCAGAGACCTGCGCTTGGATGCCTCACCAGCTCTCGCAGAACTCCAAGGAACTTTAGGACGTAGGTCAACAACGGACGCAGACTTCGATGAATGTCCAGATCCCTCGACAACACCCGAAAAGGATTTCATGTCAAGAGGGACTTTTGACTCCCCCAAAGGAATTCCTGTGGACATTGATCCTTCCGACCTGCCAAGGAAGGTCTGTGATGCGAGGTCTACATGGCTTGTCGGAGCCGGCATGTACATTGCTGGTGAAGACTGTGGGTATACATGGGACGTTGTGGATGGAGGAACTGGGTCACTCCATTCCGGTCGTTCAGTCGTTTCGGAATCGTGTGTGGAGTTCAAGGTGCCGTGCTCTATAATGTTGCTTTACTTAAAGAATATTCCTGAGCCAGTTTTTTACTCACTTTCTATAGGCTCTTGCATGTCTCTAGTCCCATCTGGAAAAGAAAAACTTATCAGTTTTAGGAGGACGGAGGAACCTAATAGGTGGACAGGGTTTTACCTCTGTTCTCGGAAGATTCGCAGGCAGCACAAATTTGAGAGGTATTAGCCACCGAAGAAGGAGGATTTGATATAGGAATGAGTCCCAAAGAGCGGGGATCCACCTTTCCAATACTCCCCACTAGGACACGGACCATCTCGCAATTTGGGATACCACAGTTGAACCAGAACCATAATGCGGGTATTCTTTCGCAGTCCAAGCACAGGTATTGATACTGGCACATTAGGTTTACCAGACCACTGAATGGAAATAGGTTAGGATAAAAAGAGTGGATGCATCAATACTCAATGAGGTCCACTTAAGACGCGATCTTTCCTAACTCCGCTATACGAAGTTTAGAGTGGCTGACTCGGGGTATAATTACAGGTAAGCATTTCAACTCGGCACATGGAAGCGACGAGATTCTCAGAATCAAAATGCCCCTAAATATTAAGGGGAAAACCTTCTTCTATTCTGTGTAACACACACCTCGCAATTGGTTCCGTTTAGCCTGCCGGATCCGGTACCGAAAGACCGACGGAGCTTCCAGTCAATTATTCGAAATGGGCCTATCCAATCGTTCTGCAGTTCTATTTGATCTTTAATTGCCTCCGTAGGATACTTTCAGTCTTCAAAACTAGCCCTTGACATTCTTTGGGCTTAGAGTACGCTACAAGATAATTCGTTGCGGGTGAAGGTACGATGGGAAAACTATAAGAACGGCGATATTATATATACTACGTACCGTATCAGTGGGGACTTCTCTTCTTAAATATAATTAGGCTAAACCATCTTTCACAGAGATCAACTCCTTCCATGGCGTTGCACTCGGCCGGTCTCCCACCGGTTTTCTTTCCATGATATCCTCACCCTGTGGCTTGCCTTAACCAGAGCTGTAAGAAACAAGAAAGGTAAGAAGTATATAGCTAATAGTGCTTGCAGAGTGGGCTAAGCGGCATTTGAAGGGAGATCTTCCGAAAGATACGCCGACCAACCAATCCACACCCGTAGGATTCTTTAACTTCCCAGCACAACCGGTTATGACTTTGAGTTGCTTCAAGATCTCCCTTCCTCTGTTCGAGATTTATTTGCATACTGTTTCAGGATCAAATTTACGCATATGAACAACATGAAATGATCACCGGAAGACGTTAAAGAGAGAGTATTCCTAGCTAATCCCGCTTGGATGATCATTGAGCCTTTAGAAAGTTAAATTAAATGATGGTGGATAATCTGATCGTTTAGAGCAAATATCGGTTATCTCCACTCTTGGGCATAGGAACACATTCATCTGTGGTTATCGTTTGCCTTACCGACTCGATACATGGATCACCCAAGTTTTGCTTTAACGGTGCCATCACTTCAACGATTTCCAACTTATGGGGTTTCGAGAGTGCTCGAGAGTCGGATCTCACCATTTGCCAAGGAGTAATATGGAATTCTAATTGCTTTAAAAGAGGATATAGTATTTCAAAAGGATAATAGTTGGAAGTTGGTTGAAGGAAAGTAATGTCATGTCAGTGAATTATTTCCATGCGAGTAAATAGGTTGGTACCGGTCCTGTGACCGTCGCAGTTCGTGGAGGTCACTGTGGAATAGCTTGGAGAAGTATCCGGGATTTCACAAGAGTGTGGAACTTTGAGCCCATTAATAGCCATTCGCGCCGCTCGCCGCTCGAGTATATCGTATACACTGTTGGCAACTCGCTTACACAGCGGCCCACTGAGTTCTGTTAGAAAATTAAACGGTAGATTAGAGGCCCTAAAGGTGACTTTATATACTAAATACACGAATGACTATTACTAAGATAATAAGAGAAAACATTATAAAGTATCTAGAGAATTCTACCAAGTACTGGTTCTCCGGTCTTCCCAGGGTTCAGGATGACTCACCCAACATACGCCGTTTAAATGCTTAGCTAGTACAATACAAACTCTGCTAGCTAAGTCTCCAGCCTCGGCATACTGGCTGAGGTTGCATATTTTCCGTCAAAGAGTCGTTTGACCTTTCTTGCGACCGCCGCTCTCAGCAGATCTGTTTGTTCACAACTTTTGAGATAGTTGCTCAGAATGAAATCTTGAGATATACCCCCTCTGAAGGATCTTATTCTTTCGCAGTAATTTATCACCGGGTTTGTCGAGCAACTCTGGCGCTTGGTAGTTCTTCGCATTTGACACGTCGTTCTCTGGTAACACATCCTAGCGGGAAAATCGCAATATAATATTTAAAATTTATTTGCAAGGGGGAACGTCCTGATATTCTCTTTTTCCGAAGGGTATAGTCATTCCTTTATAGAAATACCCAAATTAGCGCCATGTCATTACCACCAGATGATGCCTCATTGTACCCCAAAGAACCAGGGAATATCTTTTATTGAATGGAGACCAATCGGAGGACATCTCACCCATAGAATATTTCCCCTGAACTTACGCTGGAGAATCAGGGGAAATAAAGGCAAAATACGAGGTTACGATCACATAACTTCCCTTATCGTTGTTTCCATTTTACTGCTCGATAAGAGCCGCAAAGCTAATAGACAAATGGAATAATATTTTCCCAGTTGTTCCCGGAAACTTCAGAAAAATAATTAGGAATTTTCAATATCTCTCCAGACCTTGTCGAGCTTCGAATCCCCGCAAATCTCAGGTCACTAGCATATTTCTTACATTAGACCATGGTTTCTTTTCGAGGGTTCGAATTGACCACGGGAATTTACGTAATGTATGTTAACTATCCATGTACAAATATAGTGTCCTGGTCAAGCGGAAGTGGCTGTACTGTGTCTGAAAGGACCCCTTGGGGAAGCCGGTGTTTAATGATACCATTTTTTTTAAGAAGCGAAGTGCGTTTCGAGAGGCTTGCGCCGAACCTAGAGAGAAATTAAGATTGGTGATGGCGCCAAGATTGATCTATTGGTACATGTGGGCGTATATGGCTCGGCATGTTATCGGCTGCGTCTGACATAATCATGTCAGCCCGTTACCAAACTTCCTCTCCAGAAGTATGGCCCACATATCGGACCAGAGAAATGTTATCAGAAGACATCTGGGTATATATTGCCTCGTACTATTTGGACTCATGCGACACATCTAACTTATCGAGGACCTGCTGGAGCCTCCGCCGTTTTCTCCTTCCACTTGTCTTCCGAGAGCAGACCTTCGAAGGCTTCAACTATTACTCCACTCAATCCTTTCTGGACAGTTTCTCGCACTTCTCGAAGATCAAACGACGCATCCTGTTCTATTCACAACATCCTCAAATAGCCACCTTCATCCAAAAACTGGAAATACGCAATTGGATACATACCTATGTGTATCCCAAGCTCGAAAACACTACTGAACCTCGACAGCAAAGATTAGTCCGCCAGGATCCTCTTGCTGAAAACTTGATGGATATGCATAGAGAAATGGTCTCGTATTGCACCGTTCTCTATGCGGATCTTCTCCAGATGATCACAACTCTTCCCAACCTGTCGATTCTTGCGTTCCGTGAAGGCAAGATAACCCATGGCCAACAATACTCACGATTTTGGGAACCAGCTGTTACCATCACGAATCCACTTAGAAGTTACAACTTCTTGGAGTTTGCCCGTGGTTCTCAGTGTGCATGGAAGCTGGCGCTCCCCGAAGTATTCACAGATGGGTCGGTTGCTCGTTATGGTTATCCGCCATGGCAGCGTTATTTCAGGGAAATAATCCAATCCCCATTCCTCAAACTCACTTCAGCGAGGCTTCTCGGTGATTTTCTGGCGACGCTTCCAACCCCTTTGCTCCAGAAATTCGCTGGTATTCGAAACTTGGGCATTATCTTCTGCGCCAATCGAAATTTAGAGTCCAAACTTTCAGAAAATATTCAAACGATCGTGGGTGCTGGAAATGCTTTGAGGACGCTCGCTATAGTGCCATACCGATCACAATCAATGATTCTACAATCTGCACTTCCGGATCTACCCAATTTGGATAAATACTGTGGTCCTGCCGAATTGCTGCGCGCTTTGGACTTGAAGAACCATCTCACTAGCCTCTCCCTTATCGATAGCAAGTGGGACGTAGTAGCGCCGATTTTGAAGGATTTGCCCGTTACTTGCCGAGAACGAATCAGGAGGCTGGACTTAAGTTGGTTTGCGTTCCTCTCTCGGAATGATCTTTCCGAAGCGGCGATTATCTGGCCTCGTGTAGAAGATCTAACGCTTTGGCACCGCGGTAAATCGGAGGAAATGGTTTGTCAATTTGCACCCGATTCTTCGTCTTCGCCGACAATTGATCGTTTTAGTCCGTTATACCACAACTTTTCATATTCATTTCTCCATTTTCTTGCCTGCGAAAACTTCGTATTTTGGGATGTATGGATATCAGACAGACAGGTATTCCTCTCTATTTGATACGGCAACGCCCAATTCCATCCTTGGAAAAGGTTGGATTTGATGGTCTATCCATCCTCCATTGGTCCATGACAGATGGATGGGTCCATGTCCCTCATTCGTCCGGCGATAGTACCGAGGTAGCAGCAGAGGATGTCCAAGCGGCCATTATCCTGCTGCAGAGACTATTTCCTACATTTTCCTGGAGAACTAATAGTCAAATGTCTCGGAAGGAGCTACCCAAGCGTCTTTTTCGAAGGCTGTTGCAGAACCTTCACCGAAACCCGTAGTCAACCACTTGGTATGCTTGTAGACAAATCTTTTCGGATACAGTATCTCTTCTGACCTCTTCCCGAGCTTCCATGCCGGCTTTCGCAGCTAATGGAAATCACTCAGAGAACTGAGAATGTTTGTGATGTCCTTATTCTCGTACATTGTATTTGCAGAAATCCGCCCAGGCATGTTGTTATCCGTTATTATTTCCAAAATTTCTTGTGGTTTTGCTTCCCCGAGATGAATTAAGATGTAGAGACTTATCATGAGTAACTTATGCCCACAATACATGATATATGTATCAGAGAATGAAACTCCTGACAGTTATCCACAGCTTCGCTAGGCTCTACTTTCCGTAGCTAAGACGACCCTCCTGCTATCACAGACTTCCTATTTACTCATGCCCTTTATCTCCAACCTAGAATGCCAGAACGGGGTTGAAATTCCCGGGGCTCACACTTGGCTAACCATTCTTCGCCTAACTCGTGAGGGCTTTAGTGAAACCACACGGGTGTACTTCACAGACACCCCGCTCTCCTCAACGCAAGCTAGGTCAACTCTTATTCATTTGGACACGCTATATCCCAACAGCAATCGTGGGGAGATAATACTCTGGCCAATGGACTCTGCTGGTAAAAACAATATCTCCGTCATCCTAAGCCGCAGCTATGAATCCATGATCTTCGACGGAAAGAGTCGGATAGTCTCTACTACATCTTCTGGAATTGAGTTTGAGAATACTGATCATAAAGGATATCGACTCGTGATCCTTCCGGATCCATTTGTTACCTGGAAAAAGGTCGACCCAAAAGAGGCGGTCCTTCCAGACGACTATGACCTGCACTACTTTTTACAAAGCGACTATTCTAATTTCTATCTCCGATTAGTTTATAGTGCTATTAATATCCCATCTTTTCCATCAGCTTGTGCTCATCATATACACTTGGATCAGAAGTGCGCCGCGGTGCGGAGATCTCTGCCCTTTGTCTGAGCAGAAAGGTCACAGACAGGAGCGAAACAGCAGTCGCTGGAGGAGGGAACTCCGATATATGGATGGGAATGATGGGTAACCAGAAGGTGGCAATTAAAATTCAGCGGCGGTTTAGGCGAGACGGCCCAGTGACAAGAGGGAAGCTAAGACAAGTCGGGAATTTTCAACATCTGCACGCTGTGCCCATCTGACTAGGCTTTATTATCAGTATATCTGGAGAGAATGCAGAGTATGGTCATCTTTAAGGCACCCTAATATTCTCCCCTTCCTTGGATTTACCTAGGATTTTATGGACGTTTCTGGGTATGGGCTCCCCGCTTTGATTTCTCCGTGGATGTCTGGCGGATCGGTGATGACGTACATACGCAAACACCCCACAACGGATAGACTTCTCTTGGTGAGATAGAACCACTTTATTTTCACCCACAAGGTTACTATTTACCGTACCTCAGATTCAGGGTATTACCGAAGGTCTAAAATACTTTCACAGTAGGGAAAACCCAGTCGTCTATGGTTACATTCGCGGTGTATTACGCCTCCTGTCTTGATATGGATGCACCTAACATTTATTATAGGATAAAATTTTGGAATCTGAAAAAAGTGTCCCGTAGCTCACCGATTTCGGGCTTTCAAGACCGCTGGAACTGCCAGGATTTACCACTGTTGCCGAAGTTGGTGGAACATTGCGTTGGATGGCTCCTGAACTCTTCAAACCAGGTTCGCGAGTGAGCCTACAAAGCAATATATGGGCATATGGAGTGACACTACTCGTAAGCCTAGCGAGCTTATACGTTTATTCAATGATAACACCAGCTCACAGGAAATCTTGACTGACCGTCATACATACTCTGACAATCAGAACGATGCTGCAGCCACGGGAACTATCGTGAATGATTATACACCGACACCTCCCACTCAAACTTACACGAAGATCTCTGGATTATCTGTGGATATTTGCTGGGAAGTTAAACCAACTGATCGACCGTCAATACAGCATCTAGCGGATATAGTGCACCATCTCTCACCAATTCTTTCGACAGTCCCTTCGAGACCGGCTACTTCTCCTCGGATATTAGATTCGCATGCATGGCCTGAAGATTCTCCTCAGTGTTTGGGCGGCCAACTACGCAGTAGAACCGCATATGCCGTCCGTGGTGATCTCTACTCAAATGTCTGGAGGGCTGAATTGCGAGGTAAAGCCGTGGCTATAAAGGAATTAAGATTGTTCGTCTCTAAACAAACAAGGAATGTATGTTGCTCTTGATTTATTTGCTCATGCATCTGACTAGTTTTACGGTAGCCTTTGTATCACGAATATCTGTCCGCTTCATCACTCGGCTACCCAAATATCTTGAAACGTCTAAGGCATACATTCGAGCTTCTATTAGATCCAGCAGAAGGATGTCCCGCCTTGGTCTATCCATGTGCACAATGGAATGTTAACCGAGTATATACGGCAGAAGAAGTATGCAGACCGAATCTTTCTCGTAAGTTGATTCACATATTCCCCAATACTGAGCTAATATACTATCCATCCTATACTGTGTCCAATCATCTAGCTGCACGAAGTAGCGAAACCAATTTGTTATCTACACACCTTACCCCAACCCATAGTTAACGGAGATATCTGCGCCGTGTGTTAGCCATTACATGCAATAACCTGAGTAGAGTGCAGACAACAGTCACCTTTACAGGATAGTATCCTGATATCCAGCGATGGTATTCCATATATTGTCGATTTCCAAGTGTCTAATGGGATAGAAGGATCACCTGCTTCCTCTGCTGGGATGGTGGATTCCGTGCGCCATCTATGCCCTGAAATATTTACGGATGAAAAAGGTCGAACCATTGAAGGTAATGTTTGGATGTTTGGAATGCTTGTTTTTAGTAAGTTCGTATCTCATTACACTGTATGCAAGTGTGTGTAAGTGAGCCATTTCTACCCTAGGAAGTCGCCTCTGGTAAACCACCATATTCAAAACTTAACCAAAGAGGAGCATTGAATAGTATAAGGTAAGGCGAACACCCTACCCGTCCTACATCTGAGCTTGCACCCACTCTGGTCGATGATCTGTGGTATCTTTGCACCCGTTGTTGGGCAATAACTCCAGAGGAGCGACCCACAATGAGGGTGACACAGGCAGCCTTCGACGGACATTCATATACGCCTTGGACAGGTCTATTAAAGGAATGGATGGAGTTTTCGCCTTGCGGCTGTCCCTTACATGCAAAGGACCCTGTGGTTCAACAATCAATCAGCGTAGAATCTCAACCGCCGTCGGATTGCGCAGAACTTCCCCAGATCCAATCGACGGTCCCATTCTCCTGGGTCTCATATTCAACGTATTATACACCGGATCCAACGAAGTTGAACGGTGTTGCGCTCGTTGCATCGTCTAGGAAATACACATCTCTAGTTCTAATACACGACCCTTACTCGTTCGCATACCGAACGCACGATCGTAACCCCTCCCCACCCGCTCCATTTCATCTCGATGCTAGCTTAAAATCGTCCTCCTGCCTCCTTGGATACAGATTCTACTCCTCGTCTAATATCCTGACCCAACTATCGTATTTTTCTTGCTTTCTTGTCATCTGTTGCTCTCAACCAAAGTATGGCAAAATACAGCTTTATTTCATATACGATCAATTTCTTCATGTGATCCATTCGGCAACTACCTCCCCCCACACAAGACGGATACCAAACAGCTACAGACACCTCTCACAATGAACCCTCCCCTCCCTCCACCCCATTACTCGTACAAAGCAAAAAGGCCACGACAAAATAACAACAGCAGAAAAGCTGAAACAAGAGAGAGACACAATTATTTAATTACTGAAATGAATGTGGGTTTGAGATTTGGAGATTTGATGTCTGCAGTTTGAGTTTATGAAGGAAAGAGGGGGAAATGCATGATGTATGATGTTTATGCGAGGTTCAGTTTCTAGAGGAGAAGAAAAAAGGAGGAAACGCAAGAGGGAAGTGTCTCGAAAATATAAAGAAAAGATGGGGAGACTGACCCAGTGGTTAAGTAGGCAAGAAGAATACATACAAACATACAGACAACTTGAGACTTCTTGATGATTGCTTGATTGATTAGATTATCGTGTTCAATTTCCGTCGATTTGTTGGATGATTCGGTTCGATTCGTTATTGATTCTTAATTCTTCTTGTTGCTTCTATTCATCGTCGCATCACCTCACTTCCACCCCTTTCCGCGTTTCTTCCCTCCTTTCTTCGACCCTCCCCCACCTCCGCCGCCGGTCGAAAGAACAGCAGCAGCACTCATAGCCTTCATAATCGGTTCATGCTCATGCGCCACCGGTATAGGCGTCTCAACGGTTTCTCCCTCTTCAACTCTCACCCTCACTTCCTCCCCGCTCTCCCCACCCGCACCGCTCTTCCCCTCTTCTTCCCTCTCCCTCATCCTCTTCTGCAAATTCCTCACCCTCTCCGCCTCCTCATCCAAAAACCCCGTCGCACTAATATCATCAAACATCTCCGCCTCGGCGATGGTCGCGCGCGCTTCGTCGTCCCATGCGTCCCAGAGGGTGTTGGAGTCGTCTGTTGCGGCGTTATTATTAGGACCTTTGGTATTCGAAGATGTCGTGATATTGGAATGAACAGGAGCGGGATGATCATCCACTCCAAGCTCTGGACGCGTAGCTAACGTCGCAGGCGTCGAAATCGACATGCTCGCTCCCGATCCGGACCCACTCGCCCCTTCACCTCCGTCACCTTCTTCAACATCACCCAACAACCCCTCAAACTGATCTTCCTCCTCTTCCTCCGGCAAAAACACCATCTCTCCCTCTCCATCATATTCTCCACCACTAATAGCCCGCACCTTAGGACTCCTAACCCTCCCTATCTCTCTCCTAATTCTCCCTATTCCCTCACCCATACCCTCCACAACATGTTTCGTCCGTCCAGGCAGTGAGCCCAACATCGAAATCGGAATTGGCAAAGGCGATGAGGAACTGGAAAAGGGCCCGTTAGGAAACATGGGCAGAACGGGTGGTGATTGACCGCTATAGTCGAGGGTGGAGTGAAGAGCGGAGTGGAGAGGAGTGTCGAATGTGTAGGGATGAGAGTGAGGAGATGGGGGGCTGTGAGAATGGGAGAGGGATGTGCGGGAGAGGGAGCGGATGCGGGTATGAGTAGGATGGGAATGGGGGGATGAGGAATCGAGTGATTTCGGACCTGATGTGGACTGTAAATCGATTTCTTCATCGTCTATAAAGGGGCTTGGATCGAGGGACGTCGTTCCCATTCCGGGGCCTGAAGAAGGATGCACTTCGACATCTTTCCGTACCGTAATTGGCAAGGTAGGAACGTCCAAATGGGATTTACGAAGGAGAGCATGGTAGTCGCCGATGAATGTGTGGAATGAGAATTGATGAGAGAGGTAGATGGGTCGAGGGAGGATGGTAGGGAGGCGGGAGTGGGTGGTTAGTTCGGCTTGGTGGAGTGAGCTGGAAAGGAGTGATTGTACTGGTTAATAAACAAGTAAAACTGCGAAAAAAGGGGCGACTGACGTTACGGGTTTACCCTTTACCCCTTCTCCAGCCCTATTATCGCCCGCAACGCCCGAAACACAATTCCACCTAACCTCCCCCCACTCCCCACCCCTCCTAACCCCCCAAACAGCAACCACGCTCTCCTTCCCACCCAATTCCCCTTCCTTTGCCCTCTTCTCGCCCTTCCCACCCACACCCGAACTCTTCCCAGACCCCATCCCTCGAATCGGCACAGGCAAACTCATCGCATACCCCCCACCTCTCACCCCTTCCGAATGAGAAGAACCAGCCACATTACCGTTCCATTCCATCGTCACCCTCCGCAAACTCAACTCCCCCAACGCAGAGTCGAACACTAATATATCCTGCACTGGAGCCACCATCACATTCGTCTTCGAACCTGCGTTGTGGGAGCCTGAGCCCGGGGAGGTGGCCAGAACCGGATGGTGTGCTCTATGTCCGGGAGTAGGCGGATTTGGTAAAAGTGATGTGGGGAGTGTATGGGATTGAGTGGGGGTTAGGAATGTTAGGGTTAGTGCGGGGGTTGTGGGTTGGGCGTGGGGAGCGTTGGATTGATGGGAATTGAGTGGGTCTGTTGGGGAGTGAGGGGGTGGAGGGGAGGGGCGGAGACGGACGAGGGGATGGAGGGGGGTTGAGAGGGGTTGCTGTAGGAGTTAATTAATTAGATTATGGAAAATGGAAGGGAGCGTTTGGAATACGAACCAATTGTGTTGCGTTGCGAATCTTAGGCGTGAGATGCGCTCGTGTAGGAATACCTCCGTACGGATTCGTAGCAAAGATATCTGGAAAGAAATAATCAGAAATTTCGTCTTGCCATATAAAATAAGAGAAAAGATACTCACGAACTGTTCTCCTCCCCGTAATAATACCCACCCATCTTCCCACTTTATCCCCCACAACGCCCTCAATCCTCGCGCTCGTCATACCTCTCTGTAAATCGTACCAATGCCATGGCATCTCCATCATGGCACCATTCCCTTCATCCCTATTCCCACTAAAACTACCTCTCTGACCCTCTCCACCAGAAATAGGAACGGCATTCACCCCCGACCTCACCTGAAACAAAGCCACCTTCGTCCCGTCCTTAGGCGCGACGCTCAAAATAGGTAACGAGCCAGGCGGAGTTGAGAATGCGATGAAGCTTATGGCGCCGGGTGGAGAGGCGCCGGTGAAGGAGAGGGTGCTTAGCGTTGAGGAGGAGGGAAAGGGCGCAAAGGTTGTTATAAGGCGAGGGGTGGAGCGCTGTGAGTTAGACGACGAAAGGAGAGGATGCAGATCGAGAATCGTTATCCATGAGCCAGGTGTCGTCCCACTATTCAAAGGCGGCGTCGACGCAGGTGTATTCCCCGCCTCCTCCCCACCCATCATCCCAGCACCCCACCCACCTCGCACCCCCCTCTCCGGCGCACTCCTCGAAAACCCAGCGCCCAAACCCAACCCAATCACACCTCCGTATCCCTGTTCCTCGCCAGCCGGAGATGCGGATCCAACGGTATCAGACCCGCCAGCGCCAGGAGACGACCCTGCTGCAGTAGCCCCGACGGCAGCTTTGACGCCACTCCATACACCGCCGCCGATACGCATGACACTGGCGCTGATTGTGTCGCGCGCGGTGGAGGCCCATGTTCCAGTGTTGCTTCCGGAGTTGGATTGGGGACCATGAGAGAGGTTGGGAGGTGTGTTGGTGATGTAGGCGAGGAGACGGGATGAGAGGGTGAATGTTTGGGAGGAGGCGGATGCGGTGGGGAGGGTGTGGAGAAGGGCGAATGAGCTAGTGGAGAGAATGTGGAGGGTTGGGGGGTGGGATGTGGACTGGGAAGGGTTAGTTATTTGGGCGGAAAAGGGTACGGGGATGACTTACAATCACAGTGAAGGAAGGTCGAACGATGATGTGTAATGCGTCTGCGTTAGGAAACGGGATGGATTTGAGGATGGAATGGGTTGGGAGTGAGAAGATGGATAGTTGGGTTGGTGTTCTAGTATCGCATTAGAAATGATAAGCATGGAAGCTAACAAGCTCACAAAATGCCCAACAAAGGCCTCAATCCTGCAAACTCGTCCTGCTCCTTATCCATGCCATCCTCTTCTGGGATCACAACCACCCTCATCACCCCGCCCACTCCCAGATCCACTGGCCCGCTCCTCACATTAACCATCTCCCTCACAAGCCCTAAATCCTGCAGATCCCATACCTGGAACCCACTCTGATACGCAATGATCAACACGCGCATCGCATCGATGGTGTCGAATCCCGCCCACGTTATCGGCTCTGCATCCGGCGAGGATGGGGGGTGAACATGATGGGCAGAGGATTGAAGAGTATGATGGTGGTACTCATCGACCGGGATCGAGCCACCGAATGACAAAGGTCGACGACGACGCGACGAGGGCGGTGTGATGGGCAAGAACGTGCGCAGGTTCCGCGAGAATGACTCCAGGACAGATGGGGAGCTACTTGGGGAGTTAACGAGGATTATCGTGCTCGATATAGGATACACACCGGATGATAACAGGAGTCCTTGTATGTACTTGTTCCCTCTGCTGCACTTGTTGCTGTCCCTGCCCACTCTGCCCTAAATGCTGACTCGCTCTCCTCCCGCCCTTCCCGCCACCACTGTTATTATGATTATTCGCATTCCCTCTCGACTGTGCATGTCCATGTCCGGAATGCTTGTTATTCATATAATAAATGTATCCAACAAAAAAGCGCAGTGAAGTATTAGAGATAGTGATTAAGACGTTGTGTGCATCGACAAAGGCCTAAAAGGTCTTTTGCTTGACTCAGAGCGTCTCCGCTGCTTAGGGGATGTCACGTCACCGTTACCTGTCACACGTGCCTCCTATTGCTTTCCTTATTGGAGCGATTGCTGCAACGGAAGCGGATACGTGTTCGACCTTGGTGAACATCCTAGAAGGTTCCAGTTTCGTGACTCGAATTCATAGACTCATGATCTTCATGGAATTTTAATTCTTTGTTGCTGAATTTTGCATTCCCAAAAATAGTGCCACTGACGACATCACCAAGTCATCTGCCAACGGACCGAGTTAGATCCATAGTTGGAACGAGCATCGACTTGTTGGGAAAGAAGGCATGTAAAGTGATTCATGGAACGGATCCGTATCAGGTCGCCCTGGAAGAGTTGCGTTGGCCCATCAAAAGAAGCTTTGTGCGACTCGATGAGGAAAGAGGCAAGGGATTTGGATGTGGGTGAGCACCTCTTTGGACCTATTCCTATCGCAGTGACAAATATGGATAGCCTTCATGATCCGTTCCAAGGAAACCACAGCATCCAGCGACGAAAGATTAAAAGAGGTAAGGAGTAGTCTTCTCGTTGAATTAACGAGTTTCGAACGTGTGCTGCTGTAGGTCCTGAATAACAAGCCATTTCCGAGCACGTCCCCTAAGTATCTTGCGAATATCATGACTTGACCCATAGACGCTGCCCAGCCACTGTTATATTATCATATTAAACCCACAAGACAAAAGTGATTTATCACCGTGAAACGCTTCAAACCACGAAATTTTCCTTTGGTATAGCTCGCATAGACTTTCTAACCACCCCAGGTACGACCCCCTACATATCCCGCGAACATCATGACTTGATTAATAGACAGTGCCCAGTCAGTTTCATATTATTAAACTCACAAGAGAAAACCCACCCACCACTGCGAAATGCTTCAACCACGAAATGTTCAATTGGTATAACTTGTGCAATAAACGAAAACAAATCTTACTTCGGGTCTTTACACCCCTCGGAATATCTGAGCCTCCGCCCAAATGCGCCTTCATCCCGCCTATATACTATGGGCGATCATCCCAGCAGCCACTAGTACCGCCATCCCGCTCACCAACCTCACCTCCACCTATGACACTCCCCCTCACACCTCCTCCCAAACCATCTTCCACCCCACCCTCAACTTCCGCCACCGCATGCTCCACTCCGAATTCAAAGCCGCCTACAAATTGGAATCTCTCAACTGGGTCTCGCACATCCCCACAGACCCCTTCTACCACACCCCCCATGCATTCACCACCAACCCTACCTCCTTTAACCCAGGTGATATCCTCCGCTTCGAACGCGTCCAAGGCATCCACTTGAAAGAATTCACATCCGTTCACAAAGGCGTTGCGCTTTATAGGATTTTATACGTCTCCTTGGATATCGAAGATAAACCCGTCCCTGCCTCGGGGTATATTCTTCTTCCTGCGTTTCGGTCCATTCCTTTGACTACATCTGCGTCTGCCTCCACCGCGAGCTCGACAGCCACCCCTCTTCCCCTCCTCGTCTGGGCCCACGGCACCTCCGGCAACAACATCCAATGCGCCCCCTCCAACCAACGCAACCTCCAATACGCCTACTCCGCCCCCTTATCCTTCATCTCCAAAGGATATGCCGTCTTTGCACCCGACTATGCAGGACTCGGAACAGATACGACTTTTAATTATCTGTCGGGGAAGGAACATGCGGGGGATGTGTTTTGGGGGGTTAGAGCTGTGAGGAGCGTGGAGGAGAGGGTGGGGACACAGGCAGGAGGGTGGGGAAGGGGAGTTGTGGGGAGTGAGTGGGTTGTGGTGGGGCATAGTGAAGGGGGGTT
>Ga0157379_10002040_pt1 | contig 16766 bp, 21 predicted proteins | sample S25metaG_FD_121802 | JGI IMG/M metagenome (GOLD analysis project Ga0157379, IMG submission 121802) | Switchgrass rhizosphere microbial communities from Kellogg Biological Station, Michigan, USA - S2-5 metaG | ecosystem: Host-associated > Plants > Roots > Rhizosphere > Soil | place: USA... | reverse complement strand
CTCTCAATTGTATCATAGCACCGAATTCGAAATGCTCAAGAAATAATATTCTAATGAAATGTATACAATGAACGATCTCAATAATGATATAACAGGATGTGAGAGAGGGAAATGATTATAGAGAACATGACTTGAATATTTAGTTAGAAATCATTGCCTTCCAGCCGGGATAGGAAGTCTCTGCGTCTTATCCTCAGTAGTCCCAATTTCTGCGCAGCGGATCAACTACAGCCAGAACCGTTCCCTTATATATGACAACAGAAGATATTAGGATCGGGTAGTACAGTGTGGAGGTTTTATTTTTAGAGTCACCTGTGCTCATTAAAGTTCACAGGATTATTGTGCAATGGGGATCAGGAGGGATATTACAGTATCTCACATTGCAGGTATCGATTTGAATACTACTCCAAGAACGAGTAGTCCCAGTTGCACAGGAGTATGATCCGTTAGAACACAACTACAGCTTCCAATTCCAGCTGGCAAACATTGCTTTCAACTGTGGTGACTGGATGAGGGGGATAGGAGCTGACCTTGACTTCGTGTTAATGGTCCACAACACAAGTGGGAATCACCTCTGGACCTTCTGGGGGAACGGCTGTAAAGGTTTATTGTGCCGTGTCGCAAAACCAAGCTAAGGTTTGTGCTGGACAAGGAGCCTTTGAGGCCCAGGTGATTTTTATCTCCACTTAATCTACAGCGACGTTTTTCGGTTTTCATTTATCCTTTGACCTTCACTATCAACGTATTTAAATATTATATCACCTTGCAATCAATGAGAACAGTATACGCTTCCAAGATCGTTCCGGAAAGATTAATCGGGAAGAAAAGAACTGAGGAGATAATAGGCTTGACGCTTACCACATGAGATCTACTTTGCTCCCCCCCCAGTGCGGCTTTGAAGAAAGCGGACCAGTTCGTTGATATCTGCGATGTATGAAATATTCATGGGAGTTGAATCCAAGATTTACTTTCGGCAAGTGCATTTCGCTCGATTGCGCCAGGATATTCTGAAAATTCAGTCAGAAGATGGTATTACTAGTAAATGAACACATTTTGTCCGCTTACCGTATAGGTTAAAGAGGCGCTCTTGAGGGATAAAGAAAATATTATTCGCCTATGCCATCTAAACTATTCTACGACAAGAATGAAATAACCAAAGAAATGAACGCAACCTATTAGCTGAGGATTTAGTCGTGTCAGATTCTATGTGGTATGAAATAAATCAGAAGGTGTCTGAAGAGCGATACGCGATGAAACGAACGAAAAATACTATCTACCGACGGCGGAGGAGACCTTCAATGAGGGATTGTAGATTTAGCATGCTTCAATAGCGGCATATTAGCATATTGAAGCTCTGAACGCGAGTCCGAATTCTATCAACCACCAGTTGCAAAAGGGGACGCACGGATTGTCAACGCCTGACTAAAAGTGACGAACGCGAAAATGGCGCGGGTATAGATTTTGGTGCCACACGTTCTTCCGTCGCCCCAACCAGCATAATAGGCCATATTACACTTCAATCCACTGCCACCTGTCTTCAGTATCGATATTCCACAATTGGATATACTGATATGTTGTCAGTAATTCTATCCGCGAGATAAGAGTATGGTTTACTATGGATTAGGCTATGACGCAATTCAAATAATGCAAGGTTATTAATTAGATTACAAGCTAGATGGTTCATTGCCGTTTCTGCGCGTAATTCTTCGGTTGTTCTGCAAAGCCAAAGGCACTACAGTAGGCACTGAGCGGACAGATAGCATTGCCCTTGCAAATTGAAGACCATCAATAACGCTATCAAAGACCCACTATTAGTTTTCAGTGGTGGCCAAAAGTAGGACTCGCACCATTGGAGGAGAGCTTGCAGATGAAATGCACATTAGGAAGCCGAGATGTAATCCAGAGTATCCTGTCTAAGGGGAAAAGAACTAACTGTCGTGGAGCAAGGAGACACTCCATAAAAACCCACCGTTTCACTTGAAAGTGTCCTTTTTCGAAGCTTCAATTTAAGTTGGCGTGATAATGAACTTTGCAGAGATCGCTGAAAATGAATGATATGAGTGTATTGTAGCAACATACATTAGACAACATATCTGAACAAATGTCACCAGATACCGGCCAATTTTGAAAACAAGTTCTATTGCTTGAAGCAGGAGGTCCCTTCGAGGGCAAAGTCCCGGAGGAGACATAAATCTTCTGACTTAAGTCATACCCCATCTCGGTCAAAGGGGCTCATCGTGAAGAGATCTGGTACGCCCTTACCTGGTCGAATCAGAGTGCAATCAAGTCATGGATTGAAAGAGCTGGATTTGAGTTGACGTGATACGGGCATTAGTATAGATGGAGAAGCTAAGGAGAAGTTAGGGATCGGGGGTTAAAAAGTTTGTGCAAGAGAAAATATTAGGAATAACAATTGTCGCATTATTTGAAGGCCTCGAGGAGTCGCGATGTAGTGAAATTCTATCCTATCTTCATTTTGTGCATCACAATGGACAACACCGCTGGTCGGATAATTTGGCAAAATTACCAGAAATGTTCAGATAATCGGGGATCATTTGGATTGAAGCTAGAAGTCACAACGCCAATGAAATAGGAAATAACCCAAAATCTCTGGTGCCTTTTGAAGACGTGCAGACGTGAAAGTAAGTCGCGAAATTCCTCAGGAGATGCGCAACAGCCGAATTTGAAAACTATTTAATTCGACATCCCAATGCAGGCAGACGTGCAAGGCAAAACGAATCCTTGATAGCAGTTGAGAGGGGAGGGTGATTTGGATACATCATATTTATCAGCGATGAGATAAGAAGGTCAGTAGAGGTGCTGGATCATGGAAACTAAAGCCTACCTTTAAATCCCGAATGACATAAACTGTGTACGATGGCTGTTACTCGAGTTATTTCCGTTCGAATAATGACTTCCCCTTTGTGAAAAATCAATCTCTAATGCCTAAACATCCATTTCTCGGATGAGAACGTATAAGTTGTTGGAAAATTCAAGAGTCGACAATTCCTGCCTCAACATTGTTTTCCAATATCGATTTGACTGAATACTCATCTGCCATTGGCCACTGAAATATTTTCCTCTTGAAATAGCATTGAATATTTTTGTCGGCAATAGGGAACAATCCTGCACCCCTGACCTGGGGATCCCTCCAAGAAGAGAGTCAGCGAATGTCCGACGATTCAGTAGACTAGCTGCTTGAAGAACCTTTCCAAATGAGTTGAGACACAAACTGCCAGTACATCGCCATCATTTTAGTTAGCCAGGATCCACATGGGAGTATTTCCAGAGACAGGGAAAGAGTGCGCAGACTCACTTTCGGGAGAGATGGTATTCCACAACGAAGCTCCGGAGTAAAGACTTTACTTTGGAGTAGTGGCAGTCGGAAATGAGTATCATTCGTGGAGAGTGTTCTAGAATATTCATTGATGAACGAAGGAGGGGTATCATGGTGCTGAGAGATAGATATGGCGCCTGTTTCAGGGAAGTGCAGAAGATTGTACATGTGTGGTCCTATTGCCACCTGTGAAGTAGGAAGGAGAAGGGAACGAGCTCGAGGCGATTCGGATCAAAAGGAAGTATGAAAACTCAAGAAATTTCGCAAGTCACGGATGTCAAAAGACACCGGATTAGAATATTATTCATCAAATGATAATTTAGTTATGCACGTACGGAGGACTATTATATTTTAGGACGCTCATATACATTAGTCAACGTAACCATGTAGTTGGAGATCATGATATAGGCCACTATTTTCATATATGCGTTGCAGATCCGGTTGTGAACAGGTCACAAGGATGGTATAAGATTGCCCATGGAAGGGGGAAGAAGCGATAGACGGCTAAATAGTTGCTCAACTCTTCTGGGGTGGTACTTATATTGTGCTGACAAATCAGGTTGTCTTTTGAAGTTCATTGTGAGAAACGGTGAACTTACCAGGTCCGAGCCTCATTTCTGACCACGGATTTAGTCCCACAGCGTCCGAGTCGGCAGGGTTTTCGGTCGGTGTGGGTCCAATGATAAAATAGAAATGATATATACACACCCCCATTAGAGATATGCCAATCCAGCTTCGAAAAAAAATTCCACGAAGATCCAAGGGGAATTGACAGAGTTTAGAAGAACAACCATAGAGGATAGAGAAAACTCTCCGGATAGTATTTACTGATTTTAGCTTTTGAAATCATTTGTTAGTTTACCTGCTGGCTTCACAAATATGTACCACTGATCTGTACAAAGTTATAAACCAACCTGCATGATCGTCGTTCATCAGGCTGCAGGCGCCAAAAAACCCCTAGTTGCCCCCCTTTGGCGGAACCGACTCATTTTTTGAGAAATCTATGTGCGACACCAATTGATAGTCCATAGAAAGAAAGCGACGCCTTTTCTTTCTTCACCTTCATCGCTACACGTGTTGGCCAGCTATCTTATCTCACTGAGCGTAGCGGCCTGCGTGACATTTATTCTAAGCACCCTTGCACAGATCTCCTAGATGGTATCGCCACCACAGCAGAACGCGGATGCTAAACCAGTGACCAACTCGACGGAATCATCATCTGTGGCCGACAGTACCAGCGAATCCACCAAGGCAAGCCCGCAATCAGACGACAGTAGACGAGGGAGGCAGATGACACGAGAGATGTCCGAGTCGTCAAATCCATTATCGGAGGAGAACTTGCGGAAACGGTAAGTCATTGGGGTCTCTTTGTCGCCTGTTTCTGACGCATTCCGAAGAGGATATCATACGCTGCGTTCATCGTACAAACCGTTTCATGTAGAGAATCGATGGAGGCTGGTACGGGAGCTGGGCCAGGGTGCATATGGCATGGTCATGTGAGTTTGTCTTCAACCGGTTACCTTCCAGCTGCTTCAAATGTCAACAGCTCTGCAGAAGATAAGATCTCTGGGGAGGCCATCGCTATCAAAATGGTCACTCGAATATTCGACAAAGTGCAGCTGGCGAAGCGTGCGTTGCGTGAAATCACGTTGTTGCGACATTTCTCGACGAGAGGACACGAAAATATCACTGGATTGATTGATTTGGATGCGATACACCCTGACTTTAATGAAATGTATGTGCTGAATTTCATTTCTGAGAGTTTGTCTGAGCGTAGTGTGCCGTAGTTACTTGTTTATGGAGGTGAGGGCCTGCTACTTAAAACCGAACATAATACTGATCCTAGGCTGTTCAGCCCATGGAAGGTCAGGAATGATTGCGAATCGTTGTTATGCTTCATTCTAATCAATATTATAGCTGATTTACACCAAATCATCCGTTCTGGACAACCCCTAACAAAGGAACACATACAATACTTTCTTTACCAAATTCTACGAGGAATGAAGTACATTCATACAGCATCAGTGATCCATAGAGATCTCAAGCCAGGCAACCTCTTGGTTAATTCCGACTGCGAGTTGAAGATTTGTGATTTTGGTCTTGCGAATACGTTTGAAGGAGTGAATCAGCTAACAGAATACGTGTATGTTCCAAATCTGTCTGTAATATAATACCAGCTGAAGCCGTTTCCAGCGCCACCCGATGGTACCGAGCACCCGAAATTATGCTATCATTCCGGACATATGGGACTGCCAGTAAGCCAGTCCTTTTCTTGATAATGGATTGTTTTTAACTTTGTCTTTCAGTCGATGTTTGGTCAGCGGGGATCCTATGTTTGAACGCTTTGATTCTGATTTGTCTACAGGTCCATTGGATGTATCTTAGCAGAGTTACTTCTCGGAAAGCCTCTCTTTCGTGGCAAAGAGTACGTATGCACGTCACTTTATATTATTCTCTATTGACTTACTTTGCTTTGCAGTTACGGTACGCTTCTCTGTACACTACAATCCAATCATCGCTTTAATTCCCATTCACCCAGTTGATCAACTTAATCGCATTTTGGATATGCTGGGAACACCAGGCGAAGAGGTTTTCAGCAAGATTGCGTCAGATAAGGTAATTATCCGACCCACTTTAAGCGCATGGTTATCTTTCCTGAGATGACATTCAGGCGAAAGCATACATGCATTCATTACCCATACGGAAGCCACAGTCATTCAAGAAGGTATTTTCTAATGCCGATATCGAAGGTATGGAATTTCCCAAATTTCCAGTGGGTCCAATCCCATTTCTTTTCCTAGTAATCGATCTGCTTGAACGAATGATTACATGGGATCCTGACAAGCGCATTACCGTAATCGAGGCTCTTGAACATCCATGGCTGGCGAACTATCGTAGGCATCCTCCTCACTGCTAAGCTAATCGATAACTTGCATTCATCTATGTCACAGATGATCCAACAGACGAGCCCGCCTGTCCTACTAAGTACGATCGATACACCGAATACGACCATCTCACCACCATTGAAGAATACCGCGCAGCAATCTGGAAGGAGATCCAGGATTTCCGACAGGAAGTGCGGTCACTGCACCCGGCTGCTGAAGAAATCCGACCAGAAGTTGTTCCTGAGGAACCTGAGCCTGCAGAGGAAGAGCCAACGCCAATACCAACGGAAAATATTCCAGAGGAGCCTCCCACTGTAGAAGGGTTACCGATGTCAGAAGAAATTTTACATGAGGCGATCACTTCAACGACTGTTCTAACGGAAGAACCTGAGCTGCTACCTAGCACTGCGGAGATCGATGGGCTGCCTTTACCCAGACCCCGCGACCAATCCACTCTCGTCTCTGCTTCAGATCCAATAGCAGCATACCGTCGTCGTTCTAGCATCCTACAATCAAGCGTTTCTCCGAATACCGTTCGCGGTTCAACTATGCAACACCAAACGTTCCCTACAACGGCAGGAAACGATAGTGCCGGCGAGGGATCATACATCGTTCCTGCGAGATCGCGGGCTGCGTCTATAATGAGTGGTCAAAGTCAGCTCCTTCGGACACTTTCAACGTTCTCGATTCACGAAAAGATGGAGCCGGAGATTATCAAGCAGTTTGTTGGCATTGCGCCAACGGCTGAAGCACCACCGTCATCTATGCCATTGGAGTTTGTAACTTCAAACAAGGACAAGAACAAGGAAGGATATAATTAGGATCATCCATCGTCGCAAAAGAATCATCTGTTATACATTCATTGTCTACCATTGCTTCACGTTTTCACTTCCCTTTTGCTTAGACTGTCGATTACACTTTCACACTTTCACACTTTACACATATTTGTAGCTATTAGATGTCATTTCCAGGTATATGGATACAGTGGGCCCGTGATAAAAATGCAGTCAGCATAATAGTAAATAGTAGTACATCGTCTAAACTTGGTTACATAGATTAGTCGTCTTCGAGCTTCTCCTTCAACCCTATAATAGAGGGTCAGTTTTGAAAGGAAGCGCATGAAATGTATATACTCACGTTCAATGATCTTCATGTAAGCTTTGGTGGCAGGACTATCGGGATATTCATCTAGGAAACTGACACCATAATCGGCGCTCTTGCCTATACGAGGGTCAAGAGGTACAGAGCCCAACAACTCAACACCCATCTCTTCCGACAACTTCTTTGCACCGCCAGTTGATGGTTTGAATATCTGGGACTCAGTCTTGCATCCCGGGCATACAAAGCCAGACATGTTCTCAACAACTCCCAGAACCTTAATGCCAACCTTCCGGCAAAAATCAATCTCTCGACGTACGTCTTGAATAGCAACTTCTTGAGGTGTGGTAATGACGACTGCTCCATCGATTCCGGATTCCTTTAGGTATTGAACGATGCTGAGATGTTCATCTGAAGTTCCAGGGGGCGTATCGATAACTAGCCAGTCAAGGTCTCCCCAGTCTACGTCTTTCAGGAACTGGGAAATAAGGCCGTTCTTCTTCGGCCCACGCCACATTACAGCATCCTTGGATGATGGAAGCATGAATCCCACAGACATGACGCCTAGATTATCCTGTACATAGACTGGCGACCACCCCGTAGACGAGGAATGCACTTGCTCGTTTGCAATGCCTAGAATGGTGGGTATTGAGGGGCCACATATATCAACATCCATGATTCCTGTCTGTATATAGCTTCAGACACAGAAAATAAACTCGAGTCATACGAATCGAACGCACTTGACAGTTCTCGTCCGTCGCGAAAGCCCAACCTAGCTGCGCCGCGAATGTGCTCTTCCCAACACCGCCTTTCCCACTCAAGACCAGAATCTTTCGCTTCACAGACGACATTCTTTCTTTAATGAATGGTAATGCTGGATCTGGACCCTTTGGCTTTGAAGAAGCACATATTTCTTGGTTTGCACAACCATTGCATGCGTCTGACTTTCCGGCCTGAGCTGACTCAGGACCCTACAGAACTATTCAGCTGTAGCTATTTCCTAGTAAAAGTAAACTTACAGGACAATGTTCTGGTGCATTTTCAGGTATATCGTTTTGGTGGGGAGCAGTCGTTGGTCGTTGTACCAATATCGACATGGTGGTAGGAAGAGGTATTAATAAAGGAAAAGAATATTATTAATTCACTGTGACGCGGTTGACCACAGGTGATGACAAACATAAGAAACAGCCTCCTCTTCAGCGGCTCCGACGACTTGACTCTTCCAAGTCCACCACTACCACCTTCCTCTCGAGCTCGTGTTTTCCTACCCTTTTACGCTCTTTTTACGACTCAAGTGTTTAAACTCCTTATCCATAGCTCATAATGTCGAAACGCTCTGCTGAAGGTGAGATATTTTGCTAAGACTTCCAAAACTAATAATTGCTCACCTTTTGCTTCAGGGTCCGCCGAGCCTTCGTCCAAACGTCCTCGAATCACTCAAGAAGGAGAAGAATACATAGATATTGATGATTCAGATCACGAGTCTTCCGCTGCTGCGAATGAACATCTTGTACCGCGAGGGGCCACAATCAACTTCAGTGCTCTTACTCGGAAGCTTGCTGAGGATCGACGGGCTAGAGGACTTAGCGAAGACACAACCTTACTTAGTGCTCATCGACGACAGCAAGATAGCCTTGTTTCTCATATCTTTCAGGATTCTGACTTCTCCTTTCTGAGTCTGAAACCCGACCACGCATCTCGTCCTCTGTGGATCAGTCCTGAAGACGGACATATCATTCTAGAGGCATTTTCTCCCATTGCTGAACAGGCGCAGGATTTCCTTGTTGCTATCGCTGAGCCTGTCAGCCGGTGAGCCTTTAACGGCCCTTTTATTATCAACTTGTAGTAACATATTTTCTGCACGCAGACCAGCGTTTATGCATGAATATAAAGTGAGAAGATTTGGATTATAAGAATAGAACGATAGCTGAGGTAGTCCATAAGCTCACATCGTATAGTCTATACGCCGCGGTCTCCGTGGGTCTCCAGACGTCGGACATTATAGAGGTTTGCATTTTCTCTCATCCATTATGATCATTGTGCTTATGTTTCCAAGGTCCTTAATCGACTATCAAAGGTTTGTTTCTCTCATAAGGACTCTGACGTGTTCTTCATGTCCCGCTTAGGTCCCAGTACCAGAATCTATCGTCGGCTTTATCCGAGAGCGTACTGTCTCTTACGGCAAAGTCAAGCTCGTTTTGAAGCATAATAAATACTATGTCGAATCTAGTCATCCAGATACATTGCAGATGCTGCTGAAGGACCATGTGATTGCCTCCGCTCGAAAGAAGATCAGTGCACAGGATGCAAATGCTGCTGCGAATCCGATTACCACTGCTAAGGCTCCTCAGCGGGGTAATCTTGTCATTCCTGGAACCAAGGAGGCCGACAAGTCCAAAGACGATGCATCTAAGGATGCTACAGGAGACAAAGCGAAAGGTGGCGACTTATTTACCGCCGTCGTTGGCGTTGAGACAGGTGAGTTCGAGCTTCATTTTCTTCGGCCATTTATTTCTATAACATCCTTTAGATGAGATTGACGAGGATGATGAGAATGTTCATGCATTCGAAATCGAGGATGCAAGGATTGATGCACGTTCATTTACATATGGAAGTCTATAACCAATATTAACCGCTTTTCCAGGATGTGAAGAAGCGCTGTAATGAACTCGAATATCCAATGCTAGAAGAATACGATTTCCGCAATGATACTATCAATGCTAATCTCGACATTGATTTGAAGCCTGCAACTGTCATTCGTCCATATCAAGAGAAGAGTCTTAGCAAGATGTTCGGTAATGGGTATGTTTTCCATTGATTATATTTATGATTCGGCATTCTTATGCTTTCCTAGACGTGCTCGTTCGGGGATCATTGTATTACCATGTGGTGCGGGAAAGACGTTGGTTGGTATTACTGCGGCGTGTACTGTAAAGAAGAGCTGTCTCGTTCTATGCACCTCTTCGTACGTTAAAATTTTTTTTTTCCGAAGTTCCAGTTTACTGATTGTTTTTCTAGCGTATCGGTAATGCAGTGGAAGGGACAATTTATGCAATGGTCGAACGTTACAGACCGCCAGATTGCAGTTTTCACGGCCGATCAAAAAGAGAAGGTGAGATATCTAAGTCCCTTAAAAATATCCTCGATTTACTGACACAGCACAGTTCTCCGGTGAAAGTGGAATCGTCATCTCGACATATTCCATGGTGGCAAATACTCATAACCGTTCGCACGAGTCCAAGAAAATGATGGAATTCTTGACTTCGCGCGAGTGGGGTTTCATCTTGCTCGATGAAGTGCATGTAGTACCCGCAGCTATGTTCCGGCGAGTCGTCACAACTATTAAGGCCCACTCTAAGCTTGGTTTGACAGGTAAAATAATCATTAGTGTTTATAGAAAATGATTAGTTACCTAACCATTTTTCCAAGCTACACTTGTGCGCGAGGACGACAAGATTACTGATCTGAACTACATGATCGGACCAAAGTTGTACGAAGCCAACTGGCAAGATTTGGCTGCCAAAGGACATATTGCCAACGTACAGGTATATATCTATTCTTCTTATTTTTACTGTCGTCTGATCCCCCTTCAGTGTGCCGAAGTGTGGTGTCCGATGACTCCTGAATTTTATAAAGAATATCTGAAGGAACAATCGCGGAAGCGCATGCTTCTCTATTGCATGAACCCAAGAAAGTTCCAAGCTTGTCAATTCCTGATTCAATACCACGAACAGCGTGGTGATAAGATCATCGTCTTCTCGGACAACGTATATGCTTTGGAGGTAAGTATTCTATTTTCTATCTCCCATTTTACTGAATATTAAATTGACATCTACGTAGGCATATGCAAAGAAGCTCGGAAAACTATACATCCACGGTGGGACACCCCAGGTTGAGAGGATGAGAATTTTACAGCATTTCCAACACAATCCCAATGTCAATACTATCTTCTTGTCGAAGGTAAGATATTCGGATCGATGTCTCATTCTGTGCTGACTTTCTCTTATCAAGGTCGGAGACACTTCGATCGATTTGCCTGAAGCCACTTGTCTTATCCAGATATCGTCCCATTTCGGTTCACGTCGACAAGAAGCTCAACGTCTTGGTCGTATCCTTCGAGCGAAGCGTCGTAACGATGCAGGCTTCAATGCATTCTTCTATTCTTTAGTATCAAAGGATACTCAAGAAATGTACTACAGTACAAAGCGACAGCAATTCCTGATCGACCAAGGTTACTCCTTCAAGGTCATCACCCATTTGGATGGCCTCGACTCTTTACCAAACCTAGTCTATAAAACTCGCGACGAACAAATCGAGCTGATCTCTTCTGTTCTCCTTGCTACCGAGAACGAAGCTGAACTTGGATCAGACGTCAAGGGAGGAATAGACGATCTAGCGGGTACCGTCACATCGAAGGATTTCGGTTTCCCTGGAAAGGCTGGTGCCAAGCGTACGATGGGATCCCTCAGTGCCCTCAGTGGTGGACAGCACATGTCATATATTGAACAGAACAAGTCGGCGAATAAGAAGCTGGCGAAGGAGGTGAATCCATCGAGGAGCAAGTTGTTTGCTAAACGGGATAGGGAGATGCAGCAGGCTAAGAAGGATGCAAGGAAGGCTGCAGCGGTTGGGAAGTGATAGGTAGCTATCGATTAGTTAGTGTAGGACTTCATACCATGTGTGCGTTTTCTGTAAACGAGTTCCGTTATTATAGTTCACACGCGTAAATGTCTACATTAAAATTATTTTTTTTCACTACCATTAACTTCGCCAGGCTCGCGGGTTCCGCCGGGGCTCAGGAAAATGGGCCATGCGATTTCTTGGGCACTAGTCGGAGAATCGGGTCCACCTGGGCGCTACCTCTTACAAGCCACGTTCCCTGGTTTTGCTTTACACCGAGTCCTCACTGATCAAGGGGAAAAGCCACTGAGATATTACGTGTAGATTTGTTGCACTTTAAGAATTTAACAGACTAGGATTTACTTTGCGATTGATTCATATATGATTTATTAAAGGAAAAGTTTGATTAAATTACAACAAGTAACGCGGTTATATAGAATCTTAAGCGGGGGACGGATCAATATCAACAGGTTGCAAAGGCGCAGGTGAGGGAGAAGGCGAGGATGGATTATCAGGTCCTTCCCCGAAGAGTTCCAAAAACCCTGCAATTCTGGCCTTGTTTCCGGCGGCTCGTTTCATGACATGGTCGCGCAATCCGGATTTCAAGCCAGGTTGTTTATCTACTATTTCCCGGAGTTGCTCCTTTGGTAATTGCAGCAGTGCGCCGAAGCTAGCTGGTGCGATCACTTTTGCACAGTGGATAAAACCTTGCCATAACGCCGGGTTTGTCCATATTTTCTTGGTGATGAGGCGGGATAGTAGTGTGGTCGAGACAAATCCAACAAGAGACTTATACGTTTGAACGGACTGAATAACCTGAACGATATTCAGCATAAGGTGGAAATAATAGAGATGTCGTGATGACGCACCGTCCTCATGAACAATAAGGGTATGACAGGCTCATCCATTATCTGTTGCATAACAACAGCAAGGATCTCAGAACGGAAAATATCCGTCATCGAGAAGCAGATCATGATAGCTATGGTAGTTCGTTAATGAAAGCACAAACGATTTAGTTACATAACGAACCTTCTTTTGCGCTATTCCGTTCGATCTCCTTCTCCGAGTGGTGTAGTAAGACCATCAGTTCCGCTGGTGTCAAAAGTTCACTCTGCCTGACGCGAGGCATATTGGAAGTGACACTACCAAATGTCTGCGGTGGCGCTGTGACGATTGCACCAAATACCGAACGAACCAAATTCTTCGGCTCCGGTTGGCCATTAAGCATAGACACGATACGAGGGAGATATTTGAGGATATCCGCCTATATAACTAAGTTAGGAAAGGAGGTTAACCGGAACACCGAGGACATACCTTGTCCATTTCACCCACTATTGGGATGAGGAACCTCGCATCCAGGTCTCGCTCTAAAATTAAACTCTTCACCAATGCTACAATGGTCGCGCTTGGACGTCCACTTTCGGTGAAGATGGTAAGCACTCGTAAAGCCAGTGTTTCGGCACCCGTAGGGAATGTACGCAGCAGGGTGAGCAACTTGCCATGCGATGGACCCAGAGAACGAACAAGTGCTGTGATGAGTTGTTGAATGGCTTCTTGGACCGATACATCCATGTGACAATAAGCAGCGAATATCCTAAAGAATATAAAGTCAGTTCTGCGTAACAAGTCCCACCGTCGAGATAACTTACTCATCGAGCAAATCAGGTACCCTCACAGACAACGCGAACATCAACTCCATATGCTGCAGTACCTGTGCCTTATCCGCAGGAAGTGTAATCTCTTCTGGAAGATACATAGTCTGCAGCATCTCTTCTTGTGGTAACTGCCCGTCCTCAAGGCCTTCCCCTTCCTCTGGCGGTGATTCTGGAACTTCTGGTTTGGTATCAGGAAGTGGGGACGTCCGTTTTTGGAGACGTCGTAATAGTCGTAAGGAGAATGCTCGGACGAGATTATACATGGGTTGAACGTCGGGCACCCAGCGTTTGACTGTGTTGATGGCCGGTGTTCGGATCGTTTTGTCTGAAGAAATCTATTAGGATACGAATGAATGATATGAAAGGATATACGTGCCTGGATGTGTAGTAAGCTCCAATAGGATCTGCAATGCCTTTGGTCGCAACGGAGGCCGTAATGTTACAAATTCCCTCAATGTCAAGAAACCCACATGCGTCCTACGATTGCTCTAGCCTCAGTTTCTTCGTCTAATACAGTTAATCGCAAAACATACCTCTCAGGGTTAATACAGAATTCCCGTAATAAGTCAAGTATGCCATCAGGTAATGCAGGTAAATCCAACAAAAACTGGGAGAATGTTCGGTCTTTCGTATCTAGGTTTTCTTGATGACCCGAGACGATCCGTTGTAACCATATTTCGTACTGAGGTTGCTATTTCATGCTTATTAGTTACTAGCTTAAATCATTGAAGTAGAATACACACCCAATTTAGATTCGACCGTGTCCGTATACGATCATTGTACCATTCCTCGTTCATCCATACAGTACCCAGCCGTACCCTGTTACACGAGATTGTTTAAACCAAGACAACTGGAAGGGAAAAGCGTACCTCGAAGGGAAATCCTCCAGAACATAATTACACAGCGTCTCCCTCATCTCATCATTCCGTCTCAGCTCCAATGCCTTCTTCTCATTCTCCTCCCCTTCCTTTGCTTCCTCCGCGGTCACACCACCTCCTTCATTCTCCACCGTTCCCTCATCTGTCCCAGGCACCCTCGTGATCATCCTCACCAACAAAAGCATCCACATCTCTGAAGGCGGCAATCCCACACTCTTATGCGCTCCGGCTAACTCAGCCGGTGGTCCTCCAAATTCCTCAGCACTGGTTCGTATTCGGGTGATGGCAGCTCGAAGACCACCTTCCCGATCGTCGTCTGATAGAGGTTTGGCAACGGGCAGTTGGAAATTAACGAGAGCGAGAGGTTCTCGTGCACGTTCGGCCGCTACTCCAGGAGTGGCAACTTCACGGTCCTATAGGCAAGTTAAATAGTGGTAGGAGGGAAAAAGAGAATGGGTGAACCAACCTCAAGTCGGTCATTAAGATGGTCGGGTTCGTATTCAGGAAGGTCTTCCTCCATATCCATCTGCAATGGATCGACAGGCTCTTCTTTTATGACAGGCGCAGTTGCCTCGAGAGCTTCTACAGGAGGTATTGTTGGGACTGGGGCCGCTGCAGGAGGTTGTGCCACGAGAAGGGGCAGAGCGCATGGATTCGCCAGACGGAATGCCTAGATAAAATCTGTAGCAACTACTCGGAAATAGAAGAAAACTACTTACATCAATGGCATTATGAAGGGACTGTTCTGAGAGTGATTGCAAGTTAGCAATGACGAGGTCAGCGACCAATCCAACAGGCAAAGTCGAAAAGTCAAAGTTCGCCAGGTAAGCCGCCAAAGCATCGGGACCATTTGCAGCGGTCGTCGAATGTTCTAACTTCACGCGTTTCGCATCGAGCTGTTGTGGGATTTCGTTGGCAGGCAATGTGCGTTTACGGCTTATTTCCGCTGCAAGAGTTTCACGGCGCATTCGCTCTTCGTGAACTGCTTGTTCCATTCGGGCGGATTGTTGCTGAAGAGCATCTTGGATTTGGTGAGTATAGGATTGGCCATTGGGACCCCTAGATGCACGTCAGAAAAAGAACAACTAAACGCGATGGGAGTGTCAGAGCTGACTTAGATATATGGATAAGGAGGATGCGAATAGCCTTTTCCACACTCTTTATACTCCCAGCATCCAAACCTTCCAATTGCCTCGGATGCCAAGTAGCGAGAGCAGATACAACAACAGCTAAAAGAGCAGGTCGAAGTTTGGCAAGTGTTCCCCAGCTGTTGATAATGGCGGAGAGTATATCCACACTCCTGGATGACGATAAGGCAGTTATAAACTTGTAAATAAAAGAACATACTTGGTACTAAAAAATAGGGTTATTACTTTCTCGAGAAGTTTCGTTCCTTCAGCCTCCATCTGTGTCGTTGACATGAACGGGTGATCGGAAGGGCAAAACGCAAGGTTGGGATCGGCTTTGTTTTGTAACTGAAATTCCAGTGGTAAATAAGTAAGAGTTTGAATAATATTATAGATACACACTCTGGGATCGGTGACTCCTCTCGTCTGCACCAGAATAACACGCTGCATAAATTTCAATGCGGCGAGCTTGATACCAAGGGTGGTCTCATCGCTGAATGCTAAATCCAATATCTGGATCTTCGCCTTCGTAAGGATTTCCCATTGAGGACGAAGATTCCGGTTTGTACAGCTGAAAATAAAACACATTGGTTAATGGCGCACAGGGTGGAGGGGGAATGTGACATACTAGAGTCGGAATAAGAGGGGGTACATAGATGCGAAGCATTGGATGACAGTCTTTACGGTAGTCGGACTTGAATCGTTTATGAGTGCAGCAAGAATATCGAGTGATTGAGCAGCAACTGTATCACAAATTTAGGTACATTCGCGCGAACATGAAAGGTTCAGGTTACTAACGTTGTGTGCGATTCTCAACAGTCAGCGCAGAGCGTGCAATCCCATAATGCAGCAAATCCAACACCCATCTCTTCAACAAGGGATCTCCAGTGTTGGATACAGTTTTGACGAGGGTCGTGCAGAGAATAGGAATGTGTTTGGGTTGCTTTTCGAGAGAATCTCGTAATGAAGCTAATAGGGCGGCCTGCTCTGAAGAGTCCGCAGGGACTGACAGAGCAGCTTGTAGCGTTTGCAATGGGTCTAACGGTGCATTATTCGTCGTCGTCGCCATCTACAGCGTACAACGATCGGAAAGAACCTAACGGTGGCCGTGCCCCACCAAACAGCTCCAAACAAAAATGCGGGTGCTTTCCTTTGCTCTCGACTTG
>Ga0157379_10002039_pt1 | contig 16769 bp, 17 predicted proteins | sample S25metaG_FD_121802 | JGI IMG/M metagenome (GOLD analysis project Ga0157379, IMG submission 121802) | Switchgrass rhizosphere microbial communities from Kellogg Biological Station, Michigan, USA - S2-5 metaG | ecosystem: Host-associated > Plants > Roots > Rhizosphere > Soil | place: USA... | reverse complement strand
GCGACGGTCACGACGCGGAAGCGCTGATGCGCCAGTCCCGCCGCGGGCTGGCCGAGCTCGGCCTGAACATGACCGGGGCCGCGATGGCCATCTTTGACTCCCGGATGCGGCTGCGGGCCGGCGACTACCCCGGCGCCGAGAGAGCGGTCAGCGAGGCGCTGCGGACCGGCCAGCGCACCGGCGACCGGTGGGTTCAGTCCACGGCCCTGACCGACCTGGCGCACGTGCTGCTCGCCCAGCGCCGGCGCGCGGACGCGGCCCGGGCCGTCGGGGACATCGACTCGGTCCCGGCCCCCCGTGACACTGAATGGCGGGTCCGCCGGCTGACCGCCCAGTCAGCCCTGGCCGCCTTGTCGGCCAGCCACGCCACGGCGATCCGGCGTGCGGACGCGGCCGTGGCCGCTGCGGAGGGCACCCAGTTCCTCATGCTCCGCTGCCACGCACAGGCCACCCGCGCGGCCGTGCTGCGCCAGGCCGGCCGGGCCGCCGAGGCCGCCGCCGCGCAGGCCGCCGCGCGGGCCCTGGCCATGGCGAAGGGCGACGTCACGCTGCTGAATGCCGACCGCGGCCCCGGCGCGCCCGCCTGACCAGCCGCGCTGCGGGTGGTGCAAGACACGGCAGTGGTGTCAGCCGGAGCAGGTAAGGCGCAGGTCGCAGCCGGCTAACAGACGGCTAACAGAGCTGACTGACTAACCAGCCAGTAGTAGACCTCGTGTGTCTTATGGGCCTACAGTTCCGTAAAACTTGAGGTAGATGGGGGGAAAGTTGGCCGTATCTCCCGCCGCCGGCGATGGCGGCCGGCCGTCTGACGTCGAGTTCCGCGCGGTCACCAAGCGGTTCGGGTCGCTGACCGCGGTGAACGCGGTGAGCCTGAAGGTCAGGCAGGGCGAGTTCCTGTCCCTGCTCGGCCCGTCGGGCTGCGGCAAGACCACGTCGCTGCGGCTGATCGCCGGCTTCGAGCAGCCGGACGAGGGCGAGATCCTGATCGGCGGCACCGACGCGGCCGGCACCCCGCCGTACAAGCGCGACGTCAACACGGTGTTCCAGAGCTACGCCCTGTTCCCGCACATGTCCGTGCTGGACAACGTGGCCTACGGGCTCAAGCAGCGCGGGACCGGCAAGGCGGAGCGGTACGCCAGGGCCCGGGAGGCGCTGGAGCTGGTCCAGCTGACCGGCCGGGAGAAGCACCGGCCGAAGATGCTGTCCGGCGGCCAGCAGCAGCGGGTCGCGCTGGCCCGGGCGCTGGTGATGAACCCGCGGGTGCTGCTGCTCGACGAGCCGCTCGGCGCGCTGGACCTCAAGCTGCGCAAGGAGATGCAGATCGAGCTCAAGCGCATCCAGTCGCAGGTCGGCATCACGTTCGTGTACGTCACCCACGACCAGGAAGAGGCCCTGTCCATGTCGGACCGGGTCGCGGTGATGTCCAACGGGGTGATCGAGCAGCTGGACGAGCCGCGGGCGATCTACGACCACCCGCTGACCCCGTTCGTGGCCGACTTCATCGGCGACATGAACTTCCTGTCCGGCCCGGTCGCCGAGGCCGCTGACGGCGGCTTCGCGGTGCAGGCCGGGCCCGGCGTGGTGGTCCGCGGCCGGGGCACGGCGGCCCGCGGCAGCAACGTACGGGTGGGTATCCGGCCGGAGCGGATGGTCGCGGTGGCCGGCCCGCCGCCCGGCACCGCCAACGCGGCGGGGGCCGAGGTGATCACCAAGATGTACCTGGGTGACCAGATCCAGGTCGTGGCCCAGCTGGCCAGCGGCGACAGCGTGATCGTCCGTGCGCAGCGGGCCAGCGCCGACCCGGCCCTGGACACGATCCACCCGGGGGACCAGATCACGATCAGCTGGGACGAATCCGCCCCGCTGCTGCTTGGCGAAGCCGACCCGGTCCCGGCCGGCGGCTCGGAGGAGGAATCATGACCCAGCATCCCCATGACGACGACCTGCGGATCCTGGCGCCGGTCGAGGCCAAGCCGAAGTTCGACTACCTGCACCGCGAGGTGCAGCGCGCGGCCGGGCGGCGGATCGACCGGCGGCAGGCCCTCGGCCTGGGCGGGATGGCGATCCTGGCCGCGGCCGCGGCGGCCTGCGGCGGCTCGTCCGGCGGCAGCGGCAGCAGCAGCGGATCCGGCAGCTCGTCCAGCTCCTCGTCCGACGCGCTGGCCGGCAAGCCGCTGGAGAACCACCTGGAGATCTACAACTGGTCGCAGTACGACGACCCGTCGACGTTCACCAAGTTCCTCAAGCTGCCCGAGGAGAAGGCCGCCGGGCTGACCCTGCACTCGACGTATTACTCCAGCAACGACGAGCTGATCGCCAAGCTGCACGCCGGCGGCACCGGCTACGACATCATCGTGCCCAGCCAGAACGCGGTCGCCCAGCTGATCGAGGAGAAGGGGCTGATGGCGCTGGACAAGGCGCTGCTGCCCAACCTGAAGAACCTGGACCCGTCGTTCCTGAAGCCGTCGTATGACCCCACCGGGGACTACCACGTGATCAAGGACTTCGGCATCACGATGTTCTTCTACAACAACAAGATCATCACCGAGCAGCCGAAGACGATGCTGGACTTCTACAACCTGCTCAATAAGTCCGCCCCCAAGGGCCGGACCAACCTGCTCGACGGCGCCGAGGAAGTCGTGCCGCTGGCGCTGATGGCGAACGGCATGGACCCCAACACCACCAGTTCCTCCGACTTCGCCGAGGCGAAGAAGTTCCTGCTGTCCGTCCGCCAGGGCGTCACCACGATCGACTCGTCGGCCTACATCAACGACGCGATCGCCGGCAAGATCATCCTGTCCCAGGCCTGGAACGGCGACGCGCGGCGGATCGCCGAGGGGCGCAAGAAGCAGGGCGACATCACCACGGTCATCCCGACGGAGGCATCGGAGATCTGGGCCGATAACTGGTGCATCCCGGTCAACGCCCCGCACCCGGTGGCCGCGCACGCGTGGATCAACTGGCTGCTCACCCCGAGCACCGCGGTGACCGAGATGAACTACCACAACTACCCGATCCCGATCCCGGCCGCGCTGGACCAGGTGCCCGCCAGCCTGCGCGATGACCCTAGGTTCAACGTGCCCAAGAAGTACACCGACGGCTACCACTACATCCTGAACGTCAGCCCGGCGGTGGTGCAGGCGCGCACGCAGATCTACTCGGAGTTCAAGGCGGCCTGATGGCCGTCCCGCAGACCGAGGCGCCGCAGGAGACGGCACCGAAGGCGGTCAGCCCGGCGGCCAGGCGGCGGGCGGAGCGATCCTCCCGGCCGCGGTATCCGGCGTGGCTGACCGTACCGACCTACGTTTACTACGCAATTTTCTTCCTGGGCCCGCTGGCGATCCTCGTCGTCTTCTCCCTGGCCACCCAGAAGGGGTTCGGGGGCCTGACCTACGGCTTCGACCTGTCCCAGTTCAAGCAGGTCGGGCAGTCCCTGTACATCACGATCTTCATCCGCACGCTGGTCATGGCCGCGGTCGGGTCGCTGCTGACGATCGCGGTGGGCTACCCGATCGCCTACTGGATGGCCCGCTACCTGAGCACCTACAAGCTGCTCGCGCTGCTGCTGATCGTGGTGCCGTTCTGGACGTCGTTCCTGATCCGCACCTACGCGCTGAAGATCATCCTGGACCCGAACGGCTACCTGGCCAAGGACCTCGGCATCAACATCCTCTACACCAAGTACGCGGTCGCGGTCGGGCTGGTCTACAACTACCTGCCGCTGCTCATCCTGCCGGTGTTCGCCTCGCTGGAGCGGATGGACTGGACGCTGATCGAGGCCGCGACCGACCTGGGCGCCCGGCCGCTGGCCGCGTTCCGCCAGATCACCCTGCGGCTGACGCTGCCCGGCGTGGTCACCGGCGCGCTGCTCGTGTTCATCCCGATGACCGGGGAATACATCATCCCCGCCATCCTGTCCGGCGGGAAGTACGAGTTCGTCGGGAACGCAATCGGCGACCAGTTCATCTCGGCGCAGAACCAGCCGTTCGGCTCGGCGCTGTCCATCGCGCTGATGATCGCGCTGTCCGTGTTCGTGATTCTGTACATCCTGTTCGCCACCAAAGAGGAGCAGTTCGGTGCCTAGCGCCCCGGCGGCCCCCGTGCCTAGCCGGTCCGTGCCCGTCCGGCCCGCGCCCGCCCGTCGCCGCTGGCGGCGGCCGTCGGCCAAGCTCGGCTTCACCGTGTGGGCGTGGGCCGTGTACGCGTTCCTGTACCTGCCGATCCTGGTCATGGTGATCTTCGCGTTCGACAAGCCGTCGGCTGTATCGCTCGCCTCGCACCCGGGCGTGGCGCCGTGCAGCATCCCGCCGGACCAGATCGGCAACATCACGGTCTGGAACGGGTTCACCGGCTGCTGGTTCAGCGCCGGGCTGCACGACCCGACGTACATCCCGGCCATCGTGACCAGCCTGCAGATCGCTGCCGTGGCGGCGATCATCTCCACCGCGCTCGGCCTGCTGGCGGCGCTGGCGCTGGCCCGGATGAAGGCGCGGGTGCGGGCGCCGTTCGACGCGATCATCTACCTGGTCCTGGTCGTCCCCGAGATCGTCATCGCGGTGGCCTTGCTGATCTTCTTCGTCCAGGCCCGCAGCCATTCGACGGCCTTCCCGGCACTGGGCAAGCCCACGATCCTGCTCGGCCAGGTGGTGTTCGACGCCGCGGTGGCGATGCTGATCATCCGGGCCCGGTTCGTCGGCATGGGCGACGTGCTGGAGGAGGCCGCCTACGATCTGGGCTCCGGGCCGCTGGCCACGTTCCGGCAGGTGACGCTGCCCCGGCTGGCGCCCGGCATCCTGGCCGCCGCGCTGCTGTCGTTCACGTTCTCGTTCGACGACTACGTGATCCCCGCGTTCACCAACGGCACGACCAACACCTGGCCGATCGTGCTGTTCTCCGCCGTGCGGTTCGGCCTGACCCCCGCGGTGAACGCGCTCGCCACGCTCATGCTCGCGGCCACCGTGCTGGCCGTGGTGATCACCGCGCTGGTGCTGCGGCGCAGCCGGGCGCAGGTCGGCCCCGGCCAGGAGGTCGGCACGCGCATAGACGCCGCACTCGGCCTGCGCTAGCCCGCGTACAGCTGCAGGTCGGAGGCGAACCGCTCGGCCATCTCGATCGTCTTGGCCAGCTCCTCGTGCCGGACGATGACCATGCCGTCGGAGATGATCACCGCCCGCCAGTCCCGCCGCGGCGCGCCCACAGGGAGCAGGTCCAGCGCGGCCACGTGCGGCCCGTACTGCTCGAGCAGCTGGTCCAGGCCGGCGTAGCCGGTGATGCGGCCGGCCCCCTGGGCGCGCTTAAAGATGCTCGCCGCGTTGTACCGGCGCTGGAGCGGCTGGGTGATCTGGCCGGTGGTGACCGCCTGCGCCCAGGCCGCGTACAGGTCCGCGTCGGTGGCGTAGTTCATCACGTCGACGGTCCTGGCGCCCGGCGGCCGGGCGCCGATCTCGCCGAACACCACCTCGCCGGCCGCGGTGCGGTACCACTCCATGTGCGTGAACCCGTCCCGGAAGCCGAGCACCCGCAGCACGTCCCGGCCCAGCTGGCGGCCGCCCTGCAGGTGCGGGACGTCCAGGTCGCGCAGGGACATGGTGACCGGGCTGATCCACTCGTGCTGCTTGGTCGCCAGCGGGCGGGGCCGGTACCAGCAGATGTTCTCGAACAGCACCTGGCCGCCCGCGCAGATCGTGTCGTAGGTGAACTCCTCGCCGTCGATGAACTCCTCGACGCTGACCTGCGGCACGTGCCGCAGCATCGGCAGGGTGGCGTCCAGGTCGGCGGCCGAGTCGACCCGGTAGGTGTCGGCCGAGCCGGCCCCGGAGATGGGCTTGATGATCAGCGGGTAGCCGAGCTGTTCCGCGGCGGCCCGCACGCCCGCCACCGACCCGGTGGCCTGGTGCCGCGGCGTGCGCAGGCCCGCCGCGTCCAGCAGCTGCTTCATCCGCTCCTTGTCCCGGAACGGGATTGTTTGCGCCACGGTCAGTCCTGCTAGCCCGAGGTCCTCGCGCAGCCGCGCGGCGAGGATCATGTACGGCTCCCAGAGGCACTCGACCTGGCTGATCCGCACCTGCCGGGCGAGCTCGGCCACCACTTGCCGGACCGCGTTCTCGTCGGCCAGCGAGCCGACGTGCAGGTAGTGCGCCAGCGCGCTGGACGCGGGCCCGGGCAGCGCGTTCACGGGCTGGTCGCCCAGGCCGATGACGGCCGCGCCGGCCTGGGCCAGTCCGCGGGTGAAGTAGGCCATCTCAGCCGGGTAGCCGGGGGAGATCATCAGCACGTTCATGGTCAGCCCAGCTCCACCCGGACCGTGCTGACGATCTGCCGCATCGCGCCGGCGACCGCGGCGGTGTCCCGGTGCCGCAGGATCACGTAACCGTCCCCCTCGTAGCTGCCCGATGACTGCTGGCCCAGCTCGGGCAGCTTCGACTCTGTCACCAGCCCGGCTATCTCCGGCGGCAGCGCGTCCAGGCCGTGCACCGCGCGGATCCGGCCGACGCCCTGGCCGCGCAGGTAGACGGTGCCCGCGGCCCACTGCCGTTCCGGCGGGGTGAACCGGCCCAGCACCATGAGCTCGGCCCACGCGCCGTACAGGTCGAAGTCGTGCGCGTAGCACAGCATCGAGGTAATCTGCCCGCCCGGCGGCCGGGCCGCCACCTCGGACACCGCCACGCTGCCGTCGGGCCGGCGGAACCACTCCAGGTGGGTGAGCCCGGTGCGCAGCCCGAGGGCGCGCAGCGCGCCGGGCGCGATGGCCCGGATCCGGTCGGTGTCCGAGCCCGCCATCTCCCTGGGCATCAGCACCTGCCACTGGATCCACGGGTTGCGCAGGACCTCCAGCGGGGTGGGCAGGTAGCGGGAAACCGAGTCCCAGACGACCTGCCCGTCGACCATCACGCTGTCGTAGGAGCCCTCCTCGCCGGTGAGGAACTCCTCCAGCAGGGCCGGCCGTCCCGGCGCGGGCGGGGCGCTGTCCAGCCACACGGCCAGCTCGTGCGCGTCGTCCAGGCGGAACGTGCTCTTCGCCCCGGCGCCCGCGGGCGGCTTGACGACCAGCGGGAACCCGGCCACCCGCGCGAAGTCCTCGGCGGCCTCGGCCGAGTCGGCCAGCCGGTACCGGGCGCACGGCACGCCCGCGGCCCGCAGCACCGACTTCATCTGCGCCTTGTCCCGGAAGTTGCTCGCGGTCACCACGTCCATGCCCGGGATGCCCAGGTGCTCGCGGACCTGCGCGAGCGGTATCTGCAGCTGCTCGAGCACGGCCATGATCCGCTGCACCGGCCCGAGCTGGCCGGACAGGCCCGCGACCGCGGCGGCGATCTGCCCGGCGTCCAGCGGGTCGTCGATGCGCCAGTGGCCTACCAGGTCCCGGCGCAGCTGCGCGGGCAGCCGGTCGGCCGGCTCGCAGGTGATCACCGCAAGCTCGACGCCCGGCCGCCGGGCCGCGGCGCCGACGAACCTGACCGTCGCGTCCAGCAGGTACGGCGCGACGAAGGCAGCCACCGTCATGAGGTGACCGTACCCCGGCCAGGCTGTGTAGCCACCGGATCTTGTGGGTAACGGGAGTTACCATGCCAGGCATGAACGTCGTGTTCGTCGAGCCGTTCTTCCCGTCCAGCCAGCGGTTCTTTGTCCGCGGACTGGCCGCGGCCGGGGCGACCGTGATCGGCATCGGCGAGTACCCGGCGGACGCGCTGGACGGCGAGCTGAAGGGCTGGCTGGACCACTACGAGCGGGTCCCGTCGGTGACCGACACCGAGGTGATGACCCGCACCGTCCGGTGGGTGCAGGACAAGCTGTGGGTGGACCGCCTCGAGGCCACGATCGAGGCGCACACGCTGCCCGCCGCGCAGGTCAGGGAGGCGTGCACGATCCCCGGCACGTCGGTGCACACCACCTGGCTGTGCCGGGACAAGCCGTCGATGAAGGAGGCGCTGCGCCAGGCCGGGGTGCCGACCGCCGCGTCGGCCGCGGTTTCCAGCGCGGCGGAGGCCCGGGCGTTCGCCGCGCAGCAGGGCTACCCGCTGATCCTCAAGCCGCGGGCCGGGGCCGGCGCGGCCGGCACCATGCGGGCCGACGACGACGCGGGCCTGGAGCACGCGCTGGGCGTGTTCGGCGGCGAGGGCGCCGCGTCCATCGCGGTCGAGGAATTCATCGAGGGCCACGAGGGCTTCTACGACACGATCACGGTGGACGGCCGGGTCGCGATGGACTTCGCCTCGCACTACTACCCGAACGTGCTGGAGGCGATGCGGACCCGGTGGATCTCGCCGCAGTTCGTGTCCACGAACCGGATCGACACCGCGCCGGACTACGGCCCGCTGCGCGAGATGGGCCAGCGGGTGATCACCGCGCTCGGCATCGGCACGTCGGCGACGCACATGGAGTGGTTCTCCGGGCCCAAGGGCCTGAAGTTCTCCGAGATCGGCTGCCGCCCGCCGGGCGTCGGCGCGTGGGACCTGTACTCCGCGGGCAACGAGGTCGACGTGTACACCGAATGGGCCAACGCGATCGTGCACGGCGGCGTGCGGCAGCCGCCCACCCGGCGGTACGCAAGCGGGATCGTCGCGCTGCGCCCGGACCGGGACGGGCAGGTCTCCGGTTACAGCGGGGCCGAGGAGCTGCAGCAGCAGTACGGCGAGTGGGTCATCGACGCGCACCTGCCGCCGCCGGGCACGCCCACCCAGCAGGTCGAGGCCGGCTACATGGCCAACGCGTACGTGCGGATGCGCCACCCGGACTACGACACGCTGCGCGGCATGCTCGACGCGGTTGGCCGCACGCTGCACGTCTACGCCTCGTGAAGGCCATCCTTTCGTGAAGATCAGCCTGCTGGGGCCGCAGCGCCGCCCCACCGTCGATGCTGCCGCCCGGTCGCTGGGCACCGGCGGCCCGGTGGCCACGATCACGGCCGGCTGGCAGGAACGGGAGCCCGACGACACGGAGCTGACCAGGCTGCTCGGCGCCCGCGACGTGAACCTCCAGCTGTACCGGCGCTGGCTGGATGTGCTGGACGCCGACCCCGGGTACGCGGCGGGGGAGGCCGCGCTGCAGGCCGCCCTGTCCGAGCTGAGCGAGCTCTACCTGGTGCGGCTCGACCATGCGCTCCAGGCTGCGTACTCAGTCCAGACGAAGACCGGCGGCGGCGATGGGCTCGCCTGCGCCGCGCTGGCCGACGCGGTGGCCGCCGTCCGTGAGCTGGACGCCGCGCACCTGCGCCGGGTCAACGAGGTCCGCGGGGAGTTCTTCGAGCAGGTCCGGCCGCACGACCGGCCGGTGATCGCCGAGCACCGGGCGGCGGTCGAGGCGCTGCTGTCCGGGGCTTCCGCGGTGGTGCTGGCCGGCGGGCGGGTGGACGTGCTGGCGCACGTGCTGCACCTGTTCAACGTGGCCGCCGTGATCCGGTCGCCGGTCATCGCCTGGTCGGCCGGCGCGATGGCGCTGGCCGAGCGGATCGTGCTGTTCGGCGACCGGGCGCCGCAGGGCCCCGGGTTCCCCGAGGTGCACGGCAGCGGGCTGAGCCTGGTCCGCGGCGCGGTGCTGCTGCCGCACGCCCGGGCCCGGCTGCGGCTGGACGACGCGCCGCGGATGGCCGTGATGGCCCGGCGGTTCGCGCCGGATCTCTGCGTGCTGCTCGATCCGGGCGCACGGGTGGACACCGACGGCAGCGGCAGCTGGCCGCCGGGCACCCGGGTGCTCGGCGAGGACGGGCAGGTCGCGGTCACGGCGGCGGCGGCGTGATGGTGGTGGCCAGCCGGCCGGCCAGCGGGAAGCTGGCGATCAACCGGCTACGGGACCGGCGGCCGCTGCTGCCGGTTACCATCGACCGGTTCCTGGCCCGGCACGAGATCCCGATCGTGGAGGGCTCCCGGTGCACGTTCCTGTACCGGGGCGAGGCCGACGAGGTGTTCATCGTGCACCGCACGTTCGGGCTGCCCGATCACCTGCCGCTGCGCCGGCTGCGCGGCACCGACCTGTGGTACGCGGTGCTCGAGCTGCCGGACGGGTCGCGGATCGAGTACCAGCTGGAGGTGGTCCGCGGCGGCCGCCGGGAGCGGATGAACGACCCGCTGAACCCGCGGGTCGCGCACAGCCCGGTGGGCAGCTCGTCGGTCTGCTACGCGCGCGGGCACGAGATCCCGGACTGGACGCAGCCCGATCCTGAGGCGCGGCCGGGGTCGCTGGCTGATCTCTCCGTGCCCAGCCGGGCGCTGCGGCGGGACGCGAAGGTGACCGTGTACCTGCCGGCGCGGTTCCGGCGGACCGGGCGGTATCCGCTGCTCGTTGTGCACGACGGCGGTGACTACCTGGAGTACGCGGCGGCGAAGACGGTACTGGACAACCTCATCCACCGGCTCGACGTGGCCGAGCTGATCGCGGCCTTCGTCTACCCGGGGGACCGGCTGACCGAGTACGCGAACTCCGCGGCGCACGCGCGGTACCTGGTGGCCGAGCTGGTGCCGCGGCTTTCCGAGGAGTTCCCGCTGGCTTCCGGGCCGGGGTCGCGGTGCCTGATGGGGGCCAGCTTCGGGGCGGTGGCCGCGCTGTCGTCCGCGTACCGCTACCCGGGCGAGTTCGGGTCGCTGCTGCTGCAGTCGGGGTCCTTTGTCTTCACCGACATCGGCCATGATCACGGGGGTGGGCCCGCGTTCGAGCCGGTGGTACGGTTCGTCAACCGCTACCGGGCCGCGCCGCGGCGGGTCGCGGACCGGGTCTTCGTGTCGTGCGGGATCTACGAGCCGCTGATCGTGCCGAACCGGTCCATGATCCCGGTGTTCGAGTCGGCCGGGATGACGGTCCGCTACACCGAGGCCAGGGACGGGCACAGCTGGGAAAACTGGCGCGACCGGATGAGGGAAGGACTGTCGTGGATTTTTCCTGGCCCGCAGAAGTACTTCTACGAGTGACGCTGGCCCGGCCGGCCCGGCCGGCCCGGCCGGTCCCGCGGCCGGCGGCGGTGACGGGGTGAAGGCGGCCGAGCGGTGGTTCTCTGACCGGCTGCACCGGGAACTCACGCTGGTGCGGTGGGGGAACTACGGGGCGCCGGTGCTGGTCTTCCCGACCGCGGGCGGCGACGCCGAGGAGATCGAGCGGTTCGGCCTGGTCGACGCGTGCGGGCCGCTGATGGCCGAGGGCAAGGTCAAGCTGTACTCGGTGGACAGCGTGGCGGGGCAGGACATGATCACCAAGGCCGGGCCGCCCGGGCACCGGATGTGGCTGCTCAGCCAGTTCCAGGAAGCGGTGCGGTGGGAGGTTGTCCCGGCCATTCACGCTGACCTTGGGGGACAGGCCATGGACGTGCTGGCGTGCGGCGCGTCGATCGGCGCGTTCAACGCGGTGGCCATGCTGTGCCGGTACCCGGACGTGTTCGGCGCGGCGGTGGGGATGAGCGGGACGTACCAGATCGAGCAGTTCTACGACGGGGAGTGGAGCCAGGACCTGTACTTCGCCGCGCCGCTGCAGTTCCTGCCTAACCTGGACGGGCCGCAGCTGGACCGGCTGCGGACGCGGCGGGTGGTGCTCGCGGCGGGCGAGGGCAACTGGGAGAACATCGGGGAGTCGTGGCGGATGGCGGCGGCTCTGGGGGAGAAGCAGGTGCCGAACCGGGTGGACAACTGGGGACCGCAGTGGGCGCACGACTGGCCGACGTGGCACCACATGCTGCCCCAGTACCTGCGCGAGCTCACCTGACGGTCCGGCCAGAAGCGGTGAGTCAAGCGGGGGTCCCCGGTCTGTACCCATGCCGGTCAACCGCATCTGGGGAGGCACCATGACCGCTACCTACACCTATGACGTCTTCGCCAGCCTCGACGGCTACGGCTCCTACGGTGGCGACGGCGACTGGGGCGGCTACTGGGGCAAGCAGGGCCCCGAACTGCTCGACCACCGCCTCGCCATGTACGGCGCGGAGCAGCGCATGGTCTTCGGGGCGAACACGTTCCGGGCCTTCGTGCAGATGCTGGCCTCGAGCGCCGAGCAGCCCGAAGTGCTTGACCCATGGGTCACCCGGATGAGGAACCTGCCCGCCACGGTGGTGTCGGCAACGCTGGAAGGCCCCTTCGACTGGCCGGATGCGACGATCGTGAGCGGTGACGCCGTCGACGTCATCGCCCGGCTCAAGGAGGAGTCCGGGGTGCCGTTGCGCTCGCACGGCAGCCTGTCACTGAACCGGGCGCTGATGACCGCTGGCCTAGTGGACCGCGTTCAGGTGACGATCTTCCCGGTCCTCACCGGTCAGAGCGGAGTGGACCCGGTCTTCCAGGGTGCGCCCGATTTCGACCTGGAGCTGCTCGAAACCCGGACGCTTGACGGCCGCATCCAGGAGCTCATCTACCGGCCCACACTCCACTGGGGTGGGTGACGGCTCTGCGCGCGGCTGACCGCGAGCCCGTGATCACCACGGGCCGGCGTCGTCCGGCCGGTGCGCAAGCTCGAACGCCAGCCGGATCGTGATCTCCCTGATGAGGGCCTGCTGATCCCGGACGCCCCGGTCCAGCGGGACGGCGCCGTAAGTGACCTGAAGGCTCGTGGTGTCCTCGGTCGCGATCTCCAGTTCCCCACGGCGCCACCACCGGGGAGGCCGCAGCCGCGCCCGCAGTACCAGGCCCGGCCTGGTGATCAGAGCCGAGCCCGAAGCCAGCAGAGCCCGGCTGTGCTCCTCCAGCTCCCGGCCCTGGGTCTGGAGAACCTGCGTCAGCTGATGATCGAATTCCTCATCGGGCTCGGCGGCGCCTGGCGAGCCATCGTTCATACCGCCCAGTGTGACCGGGTATTGCGTGAGATCGCGTGTGATTATCCGGGGCCGAGCACGCAGTCGCCGCAGATGGCGCGCGCCGGGCCGGGGGAGAGCTGGTAAATCAGGCAGCAGCTGGAGCGGCGGAAGCCGGGGCCGGGCACCGCCTGCTCCTGGCTCAGCTGCGGATGGCCAGCGAACTCGCGGGCCGCCGCCCAGGCCGCCTCGGCCAGGCCGGGCCGCTGAGCCGCGATCTGCCCGGCCGCGCTGCTGATCGCCGAGGCGACGTTGCCCCACAGGACCCGCGGCGACACCGGGACCAGCGTCCCCGCCGCCCCGGTCAGCGGGGCTACCAGATCATCGATCACCCGGGGAGGCTGGCCGCCGGAACCACGAGCGGCCGGCACTGACAGCGGCACCGGGCCGCCCAGCTCGTCCTGCCACCACAAGCCGGCCGGATCCAGGCCGAGCGACGGGAGGCCCCCGAGCGCGGCGGCCGCCACCGCCGGGGCGATCAGGCGCGCGGCCAGACCCAGGTGCATGACCGACACCGCCACCCGCAGCGGCACCGCATCCGCCGGAAGCCCGCCCGGCCCGGCCAGCGCCCGCCGCACCGCTTCCGCCCTGGCCTGCAGCCGCCCGCCGCCCGGCGAGAGCAGCTCGGCAAACGCCAGCCACGGCGGCGCCGGGACCGCCCCGGCCGGGTGCACGTCCACGGCGAAGAACGGGCCGAGGCCCGGCATCCCGCCGGGGACATCGAGCCCCCGGGCCTGCCGGGCCCCGGACCGGCGGTCAGCGGTTACGACGCGGCCTCCACTGGCTTGGCCGGCTGGCTGTCCTGGCCGGCTGCACCGGCTGCGTCGGCTGCGTCGGCTGCGCTGGCCGACGAACCCGCCGGGCGCGCGCGCCGCGGCCGGTCCAGCCGGTCAAGCAGTGCGCCGAAGCCCAGCGCGAGAACGGTCCACACCAGAACCTGGTTGATGACCGAGTACCAGCGGAACTTCCACAGCACGTCGGCGTCAAAGCCCGGGTACACCACCTGGCCGGGGGCGTACGTCTTGCCGCCGAAGGTCAGCGGCCGGGACAGGATGTTGACGATCGGCTGCGGGGTCTCGGTCGCTGCCCTGGCGTAGCCGAACTGGTGGACCTGGGCGAGGTTCGCGTTCAGGTCGCCCAGCGACGGGAGCACGCCGATGAGAATCGAGTACGCGACCAGGAACGCCACCCCGGCCAGCACGGTCGCGCCGACCGCGCCGAACCGCGGCCTCAGCCGGCGGCCGAGGAACACCGCCAGGCCGAGCAGGACCAGCGAGCCCACCACCATCACCACGTACAGCTGGCCGCGCGTGTGGATCGTGAACGGGTGCCCGATCGAGGGCGGGTTGGCCGGGTACTTGACGAACGGCAGCAGGTAGACGCCCAGGAACCCGAACCCGGCGATCGCCCAGACCAGGTTCCGCGGCCGGATACCCATGCGGCCGTGCAGCACCAGGTACACCACCGCCACCAGGGCGCCCATCGCCACCCCGAACCCGATGAGGGCGCTGGCCGCGCCGATCGAGGACTGGGTGGCACGGGAGAAGATCTCCGGGTCGGAGACCGAGAACTGCCGCCCGGCCGCGTGGTTCATCGCGGTCAGGACGGCGTCGCGCTTGTACTCGTAAGCGATGGCCTTATTGATCCACGGCTCGGCGAAGATGTGCTCGAACACGAACCCGAGCAGACCCGCGAACGCGCCGGCCAGCGCCCCGCGCAAGATGACGCGGATTTCCACAGTGGCCTCCGCTGCTAGCTAGTAGCGCGGGCTAGTGGCAGGGGAACCCGAGGAAGTGCCGCGAGTCGTGCACCCACTCGTGGATGACCAGCGTCTTGCCGAACAGGGATGTCATCCCCTCGTCGATGCCCACGAAGTAGTAGATGGCCAGCGCCGCAAACACCGTAATCCCGATAATCAGGGCCACCCTGCCGCGGGACAGCGCCTCGGGCGAGAGACCGACATTCGGGGCCGCGTTGCTACCGGGCTGGGAGAGAACTGCCACGTGTGCCTCCTTCAGGGATCCTGCGTCCCTTGCTTGATGGGCAAGACCGCGACGGCGAAGTATCTGACTCACCGGCCGCCTGAGGCGGTCAGCTCACAGTGGCGCGACCGTGCTGGATTCCCACCAGCTTCCCTCAGCCGTCACGCACCTCGGACGGTACGTGGGCGGTGCAATCCCGTCAACCCCCGCCGCGCGGCGCCCCGCCGTCAGCCCGGGCCGGCGCCGCTAGCGGGGCTGCTTCCCCAGGACGAGGACTCCCGAGGTGGCGAACATGCCGCCGTTGCCGACCACCACGCTGATATCCGGGCCCGCGACCTGAGCCGCCGCTTCGCCCCGCACCTGGCGTACACCTTCGAGAATGGCGAACATGCCGTACATGCCCGTGTGGGTGTAGGACAGGCCGCCGCCGTTGGTATTGAGCGGCAGGCGGCCGCCCGGCTCGGTGTTGCCCTCGGCGATAAACGGGCCTGCCTCGCCCTTGGCCACGAAACCGAGCGCCTCCAGGCCGTAGATCGGCAGGTGCGCGAACGCGTCGTAGATCATCAGGTGGCCGGCGTCGGCCACGCCGATCCCGGCCTCGGCCAGGGCCGCGGCGCCGGCCAGACGGATTGCCTTCGACTCGGTGAAGTCCTCCATCTGCGAGATCATCGGGGTCTCGGACGCCTCGCCAGTGCCGAGCACGTGCACCGGCGGCTTGGGGAAGTCGCCCGCGCGGTCCGCCGAGGTGACGATCAGGGCCCCGCCGCCGTCCGTGACCAGGCAGCATTCGAGCAGGTGGAACGGGTAGGCGACGATCCGGGAGGCGAGAACGTCGTCGACCGTGATCGGGTCGCGGAACATCGCCCTGGGGTTCTTCGCGGCCCACCGCCGCTGGGCCACCGCGACGTAGGCGAGCTGCTCGTGGGTGAGCCCGTACTCCTTCATGTACCGCAGCACCGGGATGGTGAAGGTGGTGGTCGGCCCGGCCACCCCGTAGGGCGCCTCGAACTGGCCGACCGGGGAGGACGGGGCGAACTGGTAGGGGCCGGCGCCGACCCGGGAGCGGCCGGACTCCCCGTGCGTGATCAGCACGGTGCGGGCGTGGCCGGCCTGGATCGCGGCCATCGCGTGCCGCACGTGCAGCAGGAACGAGGTGCCGCCGACCGCGGTCCCGTCGATCCAGGTGGGGGTGATGCCCAGCGCGTGCGCGACCTGGACCGGGCCGGGCTGGGCCACGGTGGCGATGCCGTCGATGTCACCGATAGTCAGGCCGGCGTCGGCGATCGCGTTCCTGGCCGCCTCCATGTGCAGCGCCAGGGTGGAGTGCCCGGGCAGCTTGCCGACGTGGTCGGTCTCCGCGGCGCCCGCGATGATCACGCCGCGGGTCACCGGGTGGCTCCGGCCGGCGCCGGGGTGAACACCGGGAGGGTCATGTCGCCGCGCGGTTCGAACGCCACCCGCAGCGGCATGTCCAGCACAAGGTCCTCCGGGGTGGCGGGCACGCCGGCCAGGCTGGTCATCATCCGCGGCCCCTCGGCCAGCTCGACGACCGCGATCGCGTACGGTCCGTCGTCCTCGAAGCCGCGGGCCGGCCGGTGGCTGATCACGTACGAGTACAGGGTGGCGTCGCCGCTGGCGGTGAACCACTCGACGTTCGGCGAGCCGCACGCCGGGCAGGCCGGGCGCGGGTAGAAGTACGGCTTACCGCAGTCCAGGCAGCGCTGCAGGCGCAGCTCGCCGGCCGCGCAGCCGTCCCAGAACGGCTGGGTCTCCGGGGTGGGGACCGGGACGGCCTTGGACCTTGCCGTGCTGGTCCCGCTGGCCCTGCCGGCCGCCATTCAGCGGCCCGCCGGGGGCCGGCTGACGATCGGGCGGAACGACCGCTCCATCTGGTCGGCCAGGCCGTCCAGGTCCCACGGCTCCCGGCCGATCAGGCGGGCGACCGGCTCGGGGTTGCTGTACAGCGAGGCCTCGTAGCCCATCGAGTGCACGATCCGGCCGGTGATCCAGCCGGAGCGCTCGCT
>Ga0157379_10002038_pt1 | contig 16772 bp, 19 predicted proteins | sample S25metaG_FD_121802 | JGI IMG/M metagenome (GOLD analysis project Ga0157379, IMG submission 121802) | Switchgrass rhizosphere microbial communities from Kellogg Biological Station, Michigan, USA - S2-5 metaG | ecosystem: Host-associated > Plants > Roots > Rhizosphere > Soil | place: USA... | reverse complement strand
TGAAGAAGGTCTTCGATGATTCGACATTACCTTCCCCTGCTATCCTCATGTTGGATATTCACTGGACCAAACCTGTTGCGGAGGACTATGATGTTTTTCTGTGCTACTTTTCGAAGCAAGGGGATTTGGAGGCGGCAAGGATGGCGATTGATCAAATGTTGAAGGATCCTGGCTCAATTCCTACTGCTAGGTCGTGGCATTTTTTACTGACCACCGCACTTGCACATTCCAAGACAAATGCGTCAACTCTTGAAGATATCATCTCAAGAATGTCGGATGCCGATTATCCATTGTCGCTTGGGGCTATTTCTGCGCTTTCTGATAGAGGACCATTAGAAGATTGGGTACCGAAATATCTACTCGACGTTCTGTCGAGTGCTACAGCTAGCGGCAATGTATCGCATTTGGATCCAACTTATGTGGATCTGCTACCAGAAATCCCAGTGGCACCTCGCCCTGAACCTGGAACTATACCAGCAGCTATCTCCACGCCTAGCATCGAAGGTCTATCTATACCCGAAAGCTACTCAAAGGAACTTGAAAGCCTGCTGCCGCCTATCCCGTCCGACGATGATTTCTCTATTCCAGAAATCACACAACAAAGCATAATCGAAATGCCACCACAGGAACTCCAACCTGGATCTAGTAAAACTCCTTTCACCCCTTACGCCAAAAAGCTACATTCGATGCTTCTAAAGATCACAGCTGGCAATTCCCTGGACGACCCTAAACGGCTTATGAGTGTATACGAGGACCTTACGAAGGAGGCACCAACTATGATAACGTCTGACTTAGTGCAGAGGATTATCGCTTCGTTGTGCACAAGTGTTCGCTTCCAGGTTCCAATGGCTCGCATTTTATATGGTATTCGGGTATACAAAGACTTCATCAAGGCAGACGAAGCTAGGAACCCATCCTCTGGAGCTATGTCCTCACAGAGACGCCAACAATTCCACCGCTTATACCAAACACTCATTCCTGCGCTGTGTATACCTCCAGCCAAGAACACCCTCAAATACGAAGAGTGGGATAAAGTGGATCGCTCTGTGGAGATCGTCGACGAATTATTAGCAGACATGAAAGCTCGAAGCATACGTCTCAACCCGCGATTGGTACCTCCCATCCTGTTCCTCAAGTTCCGTGCTGTGAATAGCCATCAAGAAGCGTTAATGTCATATCGCCGATTGATGACAGACTTGAAGACGATGGCAGACCGTGAAGTGCAATCCGGAGATAACTCTTCTTTCATTGATGAGCGACAATTACTCATTACGCCGTCGGGATCACATGAAATTCTGAGGACGTTTAGTTCGTTGTCGTTTCCCAGTATGCCATTCGCTCCAGCAGATTTATGGGTATCTATGCTTACGGACATGAATTCAAGAGGATATGCATCCGCTGGACAAGATTATACAGTCTACCTGCAGAATATCGTACAGTGGCAATATAGTCTAGCGAAGAACCCATGGATGAGCATGCATTTCCAATCAAAGGAAGTTCAGAAGCAGGCTTTGGTCGCTTACAACTGCGTCAAGCGTGTTCACAAACAGTTATCTATGGAGATAAATTTCATGCCAGAATCTCAGGTCTTCAATACCCTCATCAATGCGTATCAATTCCTCGGTAAATTTGATGATGCGTTGAACGTCTTCAACCAAGCCTGGCTCTGTGGTCGGACAAACAGCGTTATGATCACTATCATTTTCGATGCTTGTGGACACAAGAAACAGAGGCATGTTCATATTATATTTGGGCCCTGCTGGTTCGGCATGGATGGGAGTTCGACAAGCCCACGCTCGATGCTTGGGTGGAATGTCTTTGTAGATTGGGGCAGGTCGACATGGCTTGCAACTTTGTTTGTATTCATATGGGGAGGGAGACAGCAGGACATAAAGCGAAAGGCGATACGAGTCCAGACGAGGACACGTGCACGATCTTATTGAAGCTCGCGTGGACTCTCGGACAAAATCTTGAAGTAAAAGAGAAGATCCGGATGTACCTCCCAGAGTTATGGAGTAGATTATCACAAAAATATATATCATAAAACGAAATGGAATGAAATGATGCGCAGAAGGATGTATTCTATTGTTGAGAATGATATAATACAAATGGTTCAGCCTGGTTGAGCAATGCTGTCTAATGCAGTCCTAATAGTAACAAGTAATGATAGCGAGAGTGGTAACATAAAGCAAGGTATCAATTATCTAAGTAAGCAAGCCATTAATGATGCGCCGTCTCTTCGACGGAGGGGCATTCGCACTGGAAGAAAGGTATGTTAGGATCGCGAGGATCAGCGGAAATGCAATTCAAAAAACGTACAATAAGGTTCAAATCGCCGTAAGCTGCGGAGAATATCATCAGTAAACAAACAAACCGAGAATAAAAGGCTAAGTATACCATCGTCAATGCGGGAAATAGTTGGCCAGAACTTGCGCTGACGGAGATAAGGTAGAGGGTAGACAGCCTTTTCACGGCTGTATGGCCGATTCCACTCAGTATCCGAGAGGGATATTGCAGATATGGGATGGGGGGCGTTCTTCAGGAGGTTGTTGTCCTTTGGTTGTTTGCCAGTAATGATATCTTCAGCTTCTTGGCGGATGGCAATCATGGCGTCGCAGAATCTGCAAGTGAGATGCATTAGCATCTTTTCAATATATAGAGAAAACACCATGTACTTGTCGATTTCATGGAGCGATTCGGATTCAGTTGGTTCGATGAGCATGCAAGTAGAAGTCGGCCATGAGCACGTTGGTGGGTGGAACCCATAATCCTGGCATTTCATTAGGATGCCAGACAAAAGATAAACCCCATAAAGTAAACATACTTGTAACCTCTTCGCGAAATCAGCAACCTTCAACCCTGCCTTCTTATCGAACTCAGCCAAATCAATCAGTAACTCATGTGCAACCCGATTGTTCTTGTTCTTGTATCGCAAGCTATAATGGCTGTTCAGACGATGCGCAATATAATTGGCGTTCAAAAGTGCAAGTTTGGTAGAATCGGCGAGACCCTTGCCGCCAAGCATCTTAATGTAGGCCCAGGAGATGAGCAGGATGGAGGCACTGCCCCAGGGAGCCGCAGCGACGGCGCCGATGGGTGACGAGCCTCCAGTGGAGATGACAGGATGGGTAGGAAGGAAGGGAGCGAGATGTTCCGCGACACAAATTGGACTATAAAGACAATATAAATCAGTTGATGTTATCGTTGCAAGGAACTTAACAACATACCCAACACCAGGTCCTCCTCCACCATGTGGACTATTCAAACAACATTTAGCAACAAGTCAACTTGAGAGGAAGCAGCACACACATTGCAAACGTCTTGTGGAGATTCAAATGGCAGACATCACCACCACATGTGGCAGGATCGGTCAAGCTAACCTGTGCGTTGAGATTTGCACCGTCCAAGTACACTTGCCCACCGTTTTCGTGAATGATTTGGCAGGCTCGTTGCACACCCTCTTCGAAAACGCCATATGTGGATGGATAAGTGATCTGGATTATGCATTAGCCATACCCCTTTTCGCTAACGGGATTGCTCGCTCACCATAAATGCAGCCAGATTTTGCTTATGTTTCTCCGCCTTCTCCTTCAAGTCTTGCAAATCCAATGTACCATCAGCATGCGTCTTTACTGGGACGACCTTCAATCCCGCCATAACAGCAGACTACAAAACGGCATGAATACGGCATGGATATTTCGAATACGATGCGAACTCACAGCAGGGTTGGTACCATGAGCACTAACGGGAATCAAGCAAATATCACGATGACTCTCGCCACGGGATTCATGGAAGGCGCGGATGACAGTGAGACCAGCATATTCACCAGCAGCCCCAGAATTGGGTTGTAACGAACAAGCAGCGAATCCGGTAATCTTGCATAGATCAGCTTCCAATTCCTTTCATTCAATTAGATTATTAAGACCGGGATTAATGAATGTACATACCTTGACAATTTCAGCGTAACCTTGCGCTTGCTCAAGAGGGACAAACGGATGGATTGTGCTGAACTCGGGCCATGTCAAAGGGATCATACTGCTGGTGCTGTTAAGCTTCATCGTGCAACTACCAAGAGGAATCATGGCATGGGCTAACGACAGGTCCTTCTCCTGAAGCTGATAAATGTACCGGAGCATTTCAGTCTCAGAGTGATGGGTATTGAACACGCTATGAGGGAGGAATTCAGATTCTCGGATGAGTTTTCCGGGAACTTTTGGCGTAAAGTCGGCTGGAGGTGCGAGTGTAGAGGGCGTGATTGTGCATTTACCGGCAGCTAAAGCGAAGATGTTGATTAGATCGACAAGGTCCTTTGCTGCCACGCTTTCGTCCAAGGTAACACCAACAGTCCTGGAGTCGATTCTGCGCAAGTTGATACCCATTTTTTCAGCGATGGCATGAACGCGGTCAGCGTCAGGAGCAGTAGAGGAAACATCGATTGTCAAAGTGTCGAAATATGAGCCTCCGTTATTGATGAAGTAGCCGTAGTCTTCCAGTCTGACCTTGAGCAATTGGGTGAAAGCATGAACACGAGTGGCAATTTGCTTGAGGCCTTCAGGTCCGTGGTAGACAGCATACATGGCGGCCATGTTTGCGAGCAAAGCTTGACTAGTGCAAATGTTACTGGTTGCCTTTTCGCGACGAATATGCTGTTCACGGGCTGTAGAATAGTAGGTAAATTATCAATGGAAACATGAAAAATATACGAACTCTGTAAAGCGAGCCTGTAAGCTGGATTACCCATTGTATCCTTGCTTAAACCGATCAATCTTCCGGGCATTTTACGCTTCAACTTTTCAGTTGTGGCAAAGAATGCAGCATGAGGACCACCATAACCGGCAGGAACACCGAAGCGCGCAGAAGATCCAAGGACGACGTCTGCACCCCATTCACCAGGCGGTTTTAACATGGTCAAGGCTAATAAGTCGGTTGCAACGATCATAAACCCGCCAGCTTCGTGAACGGTATCCGAGAGCTTCGCAAAATCACGAACAGAGCCATTGACATCGGGATATTGAACCAGGACCCCGCAAACACCAGATTTTTCGAGTTTAGTCTTTGTTAACGAAAGCGTGTCGCCGATTTCAAGGTTAATGCCGAAACCACTGCACCGTGTTCGAATGACAGCAATCGTTTGAGGAGATACAGACGCGTCAACGAAGAATGTGTGCTTCTTTGAACTGGAAGATGTAAATGCCATAACCATGCCTTCTGCCGCAGCGGTCGCCTCGTCAAGTAATGATGCATTAGCAATATCCATTCCAGTGAGTGATTTGACCATGGTTTGGAAATTGACGAGAGATTCCAGACGACCTAAGACAGTGTTAATCATCTTAACGCGTTAGAATGAATGCTAAGACATACCTTGGGCGATTTCGGGCTGATATGGGGTATATTGGGTATACCATGCCGGATTTTCGAAAATCTGCGCGTTTTCCTTAACATTCTGTGTTAGGGAGAACACGAAGGACTCACATTACGCAAAATAACAGGAGGTACGACTGCATTATGGTACCCCATACCGATGTAACTCCTCATAACCTTATTCTTCGATCCCACTTGCTTTGCCCTTCGAAAGAGTTCAGACTCGCTCAAGGGAGTAATGGTATTATCTGTGAGTGTCTCTGATGACAACCGAATGGCAGGGGGTACGGTTTCCTTGATAAATTCTTCCATAGAGGAGTAACCCATCGACTCGAGCATCTTATGCACTTCATCATTGTTCGGGCCTATATGGCGGTCGGGAAACGTGTCCAACGAAGCGAAAAAGCTATGCTTGTTGACAGCAGCTACGGGCGCATTGAGAGAGAAAGTCCTCGCTGAAGTTCTCGAAAGATTGAAAGCGTTAGAAAATATTAAAAGTTGTCGGGATTTGGAGATCAGACGAGTGCGCTGCCCCAGCCTGGGGAGCATGGTGGATGTAGGAGGAAGACTGGGCGAAAACGGACGAAGAGGAGCATAGCACCTGTTATAAGCGTGGGCTTCCACCGAGCCATCCACCGAGCCAGATGTCTCGAACGACCAAAGGTTATCTCAAAGATTGCGCGGGGCGCCAATTACCCGTTGTAAAAGTAAAAATGTTTTAGACACTAATTGAACTCGGGAAGCCGACCCTCTCAGAACGCCGGCCAATCACAGGTCTCCTACCAGCGCCAAGCCGTCTATACAGGCCCAGCGCACGAACTCGACTGATTCATCCGACGAACCCCTGTCAAATCAGAAATCAGCTGTTGAAAGATAACAAGTAAATCTCCGCGACTCCTTACCCCGCAAGCTCCTCCCTATCTCCCGGTTCAATTCCCTTTACTCCCTCCGTATCCACTTGTTGTCCGATCACCTTCAAGACGCCCTTTGCACTGGACGGGTTGCTTTCAGACAGTTTCTTCTGGTAGTATTCCGCCACTTTCTCCAGCGTGGCTAACTCCACGGATGCGCGTCCGGATAGACTGCTCCGTCTGCTTGCCGGGAGTGTTAAGGCCTTGAGGAGCTGGCGTTGCTTCGAGATCGTCCCTGCCGATCGTACAACTTCGTACTGGATCCAAGAGAAATCAGGATGCCACCCGTTGCTTCAAATTCCACATCTACTCACCACTAGCTGATGCAGTGCCTGCGGCGAGTGCAAAAAATGCTCTGAAGAACGTACGGTGTACTCCAGCAGGCAAATAGTCTGTATTCCACGTGATTAATTCACGAACGAAGTCAGATTTGATCGGATATTCACCTCTTGCACCAGTTCGTCCACTTTCGCGATTGATTTCATGGATCCAGATTGGCTGGCCAGGAACTCCATGACAGTGAACAGCGCTCGCCATAACTCTTCCCAATGATATTCTGAAATGTCATACATAAACCGAGCTTTACCCTCTGGTCTCTTGTTTACACACCTAATCGAAGTCGCTCCTGGGTGAGGAACCAAATTACTCGATGGATAACGCGTATGCATGTTCTGCAACTGGATCAGACCATTGTCAAAAATAAAAATAAAAACTTACAGGTAAGATGCAACTTCAAAGCGCTTATGGAGGTTGTGTCGCAACCAGAGAACACAACAATCCAAAAGAGCACAGACAAGTGGTTGAGGGGCTGGAGTATAAGGAAGATAAGGTGCTCTCTGCAAAGGCGGTGAGGATAAGACGAGCGAACATTAAATCAATTCACTTGTCTACACAGGCGGACCGCTGGATATTCTGCAGGTGGTGGACGACAAATAATCGTCATAATATCCTTATTCTCAGTAATCACTGATAAGATTGTGAGGTTTAGATGAGCATATGCCAATGCACGAGGTGAAGCCGTCGAGGAGGCATGTGTAAGAAGGTACGAGGACGATGATAACAGCGCCACTGGTAACGGTGTTGAACTCGCCGCATCTTTTGGTGCTTCAAGGGATTGGATGAAGACACTCTTGAAGGCTTCATTATAATGAAGAAGATCGGATAGCGGCAGAAGAACCACAGACGCTTCAATCGGCCTGTCAAAAAAATTAATACATCGGTCAATTTCATATCTTCGTTACTAACTGATTTTTGAATAATTCCCGAGGAGGGTCCAAGGGAGTAGCAGATAACGCTCGGTCGGGCCGTAATGCAGTCATCATGGAGGTAAAGGAGGTCACAATTGTCGGTGGAGAATCATCCAAAATATCTTGATAAGCCCTGGATGATATGTTCGGGTCAATAACGTGTACATATAACAATGGACATGTTACTTACGAAGCCGCTTTCTGGGTAGCATATGCGATAATCCACGCGAACTTCACCATTAAGTCCACGTCAGGTGATTGTTTAATATGATTCAGATAAGGATTTGTCTTTGCCGCATCCGATCTGTGGAAGTTCGATAGGATGGTCAAGAGAAGTGTTGCTTCAAATGTAAATCGTCCTGTCTTCGGGGAAACAACCATCTAACAGCAGTAGGTAAGCGAGGTAAAATATATATATATACATTCTGGAGAAGTAACCCACAGATTTAAGCGAAGGATATATATCTCGTCGTAAGAAATACGCTCCAGGACTGAGCTGGCTGACGCCGCACATAAAGACAAGTCCAAGCTGCAGGGTACGATGCCGCAGTTCAACTATAGGCGTGAAGTTCAACTATTGCATGACTCAATCCCACCTTTGATAATAGTTGTATAAGAAATACCTACCTGGTGCATCCTCGTCGCCCATAACATCCGCGATGGACTTCGTTAAGTTCTGCCATACATGAATGAGCTATTTTCGCTGTACACTTCAGAACTGAAGATGCGTACAGCAAATAATGTATCACTCTCTACCACACCACCCGCAAACACGTCCATAATCTCCCATCCCGACATCTGTTTGGCCAAAAGACAACGAACGAAAATGACCAGAGTTTCCAGCGCATTTCGCTTCACAGGGTCATCATTCCCCGACTGACTGAAATGCTGCAGAGACCGTCGACAAAGGAGGTTCAAGAATGGTTTGAAACGTCCTAAACAGTCCTCCTGGCTTATCTGGTGCAGTCGTTCGGATAACCAAGCCTTCTCAACTCCCAACGAGAACACCTCGATCCACACCTGGTCCTGATCTGCATTCTTCAACTGTATGGAGGAAAGCTAGGATATAATTTAGTGAGTTGGGAATGTCATGGGGTATATCATGAGGAGGTCTGACCTGTAGGAGATTCTCGTACGCAGTAACGAATTTAGGACGAAGAGCTTTATTGGAAGCCATGGTGTCTCAGTTATAGAGTGTTCTGAAGAGGCGCCCATTAATGATATAGAATCCTTATACCACGTGAAAGACTACGCTTGTATTTGGAGCTCCCCTTAACTTCGGGTGCTTATGCCTGTTGTGAAAGGCTTAACTTGTCTTTACGAATTGCACCGACATGTCTACACTAACGCCATCCTTGTGAGGCTTACATTGGCTCAGATGAACCATGCACCACTGACAGAACACACCGCATTTCAGATATTACAAGGAATCTCACCATCGGCTTCGGGCTTTAGCTCGAGAGTAGGTTCGCCCCGAACCAGACGAATCTTCACGCTTACGCACGAGTTAGCTTCTGGGAGAAGAATGTTCGGCCTCATGCCGACGAGTGGGAGAAAGCAGGTAAGTTGAGTCTAATCAAGCCTCTTTGAAAATACATTTTGAAATTATATTAGGAGAAGTTCCGCCTGAGGTACCCACGACTTTAATGATTATGCTGGCATTTATTTATTTCATATATTTGCAGATTTACAAAGAGTTTGCAAAACGAGGGTTTATCCTCCCAGATCTTCCTCGGAAGTATCGTGGTAATAAGCCCCTACCAGCAAATATTTCAGACGAAGGTACTTAAATACCTTAACAGCCGTAACGTTGTTACTAATGCTAATTTTTATAGAATGGGATCTATTCCACAACATCGTCGTAAGTCTGCTAGCTTCTAAAACCATAGCTCATTCTCAGACATCCTCTATCTCCCAGCTTATAGAGGAAACCCTTCGAGTTCCTTTTACAGGTGTGTCCTGGGGAATGGGAGGAGGTAATTCAATTGGATGCCCACCTATTATCAATTTTGGTACCGAGAAACAGAAAATGGAATATCTACCCCACGTTCACAGTGGTGAAGTTCGCTTCTGTCTTGGAATCACCGAACCTGAAGGTAAACTAATTCCATTAATTCTTCCCATTTTCTTTAACGCTTCGCCTTATAGCTGGTTCGGACGTCGCGGGTATTCGAAGTACAGCAGTTCTCTCACAGGACAAAACTCACTATGTCGTTAATGGAGCCAAGAAGTGGATTACAAATGGCTTGTGGGCAGACTATGTTACCACAGCCGTACGCACGGGTGGTTCTGGAATCGGGGGGATTTCCCTCCTTATTATTCCCTTGAATGCACCTGGAGTTACACGGCGCCGCATCCACAACTCAGGTCTCAATGCTTCAGGAAGCACTTACATTGGATTCTCGGATGTCAAGGTTCCTGTAGATAACCTCATCGGGAGAGAAAATGAGGGATTCAAGATCATCATGTCCAACTTCAATCCCGAACGTCTTAGTCTCGCAGTCGGAGCGTTAACTCTTTCAAGGATCTGCTACGAAGAGGCTTGGAGGCATGCGTTGACGAGGAAAACGTTTGGAAAGCCTCTAGTGTCGAACCAGATCATCAGGGCCAAGTTTGCAACTATGATTAGGAATATTGAGAGTTGCCATGCGTGGGTTGAACAGATCGTGTACCAGATGCAGAATCAGAAAGATGCGGCGAAGGATCCCCAGATTGGGGCGAAGTTAGCCCTAGCTAAGGTTCAAGCTGGAAAAGTGCGGTTTTTCGAAATTACGAAGCATTCCGGTCACTGAGAGAGTATATAGGTTCTAGAATTATGCTGCAGGGAAGCGCAACAAATCTTCGGAGGGTGAGTCAGTATGCCTAGATTCCTTCGATTTTATCAACATCTCTTCAGCTTGGGAATGAGTAAAGATGGCAAAGGACAAGTTGTTGAACAAATCAGTCGTGATCTACGCGTTTTCGTAGTAGGTGGTGGGTCAGAAGAAGTTCTTGATGACCTTGGTGTCAGGTTGATGTTATCGAAACTATAATCCTTATCTATTTTCGTCTCCATGAGCTTTCACACTCTTTCAGGCTCCCATCAATTATTTTCTATACGGAGAATTTGGCAACGACAAGCAGCACATGCTTGATTGAATCATATCCGGATCTGGGTCATCGAGTCATTGCAAATATATTCCCTCTAAGTTATTTAAACATGAAATGCGCCGCTCATTGCACCATCCCTGAAGATGGCAAACCATCCTGACAAATTCTATCCTTTGGAATTCGATAGAGAAAGAAACGAACCTTTCCTCCGACTGCCCGCTCCTCATTCGAATATTATTATAACACCTCCTAGGGTTGCGGATGAAGACATTTCTGCAATTGTTACAATCTTAAACGATGTGCAGGTCACCAAATGGCTACAAGGTCCTCCGTATCCATATAAACCGGAACACGCTAGAGATTGGCTACAGAGAAACGAGACGTTATGCAGGGAGATAATCCAATCCATCGAGGTAGCAGAACCAAATGCATTCATAGATGGTTGTCCAGTGCGGATCCTCAGAGAAATAAAGGAAGACGGACAAGAGATATACTTGGGAGACTGTGGAATCGATGGCTGGGGTTTTGAAGACATCGGTAACCTTGGTGAAAAGAGAAGACTCATGGAGGAAAATGATGGGAGAAAAGCAGGGGATGCGGAGAAAGAGTGGACCATAGGAGGTAATGTCAAAGCTTGAAGCCGAAGAAAATAGCACAGGTGCTAAAGGCATGCGTAGATTATTTGGCACCGACCCACCATGGCAAGGGCATAATGACATTAGCCGTCAGTACGTTGCTGGAACAGTGGATCAAACCGAGAATGAACGCAAAAAGGATTAACACGACGGTCTTTAAGGGAAACATTGGAAGTCTCCGGGTGTTTGAGAAGAACGGATTCGTGCTGGAGAAGACATTGGAAGACTGGGTAGAAATCGCTGAAGACAAAGGAGGGGGAAGGGTTGGGTTGCATATTTTGAGATGGAAATGCGCTAAATAGACGGTAACAAGGGTCAAGTTCAAGTCTCGTGGTTAGACGTAAATCAGGATAGAAGAACTGTATTGACCGTAAACCCTATCAGCTGAAGTCTGCCGAATTGAGACGAAATTTCATATAACAAACCAGTACATCCGCTCAAAGAGAGCCGGAAATCCAAACATCGATCCTGAGTATAATTAAATGTAGAGAAAAAAATCCAGAATTTACAGCTTTCAGAGCTATACATAGTATAGCCAGCGCAGTAAGTTAGAAATCGAGAGAGGAAAAGATAGCTTGAGCCCTGCATCAACGCTAAGTATATATATTAGCTGTGACGTAAGCGCCGGTTTCCACTTGCCAGGTATCACAGCCCTAAAACGGGGCGCCTCCTTTTCCTACATATTCTGTACTACCACATTGTTCTGTCTATAACCATGGTCTTGAAGCCAGCGACTCCTGGCTTTCTTGTTACGCTCATCGGGGCCGCTCTGCTGGCAGTAGTGTCCTTTGGTGTCCCTATCCTCAAGTCTGTTTATTTCCTTAAGGTATGTCTTAGGGGTTTCCTGAGCTCTGTCCCTTCTGATAATTTACCATTAGGCCCAAGTCGACTTGAATGGTCAATCAGGGATTGCAACGTTTGGGACATTGGGATACTGTTTAGACCCGGGAGATGGCAACGTGAACTGCACAAGTCCCAAGATTGGATACGAATTCGGTATGCCAACCAAGTCTATCACACAATGATCACTATTAACGATCGAGTAGATCCAAACTCGCTATTGGGCAATAAGACTCCTATCGAAATTCCTCAGGTGGTCGTGAAATGGTTAACATACGCTCTTGTCTTGCATATTGTTGCCTTCGGTTTGGCCAGTATTGCGGCCGTCTTTGGTCTCTTGGCTCATGTCCGCGAAATGTCCATGACATGTTGTAGCACTTTCGTCTCAGGATTTGCTGCAGCAGTATCATTGTTGGCCTTCATCTTCGACATTGCTTTCTTCTTCCTTCTGAAGGCCCGGATCAATAAAGTTCCAGGTGGTTCCGCTCAGATTGGAAATGCTATTTGGATCACCCTAGCAGCATGGATACTTCTCTTCTTTGCGGGCTGTTTCTATTCTTTCGGGAGATGTTGTATCAGCAACAGACCTCGTCAACCTCGCGGGAGGAAAGAAATCGACCCGGAAAGGAATTTTGAAGGGGGCCAAGCCGAAGCGATGCGTTTAGATGCAATTAAAGCCGAAGCTGATCGAAAAGCGCGTCAAAAGCAGGGCGAAATCGGTCTTCCTACCTTTAACGAATATGACCCAACAAGGCCTCTCACCGCAAAGGATCATGAAGAACCTTACACAGATCATCCCCAAAGGCAGCCCAGTCAATTCGCACCCGCTGTAGGATATGGCAATCAACCTCCCCGTAGACAACAAAGCAACTACTCGGTAGCTGCTACAGGCGCAGGAAATGGTTACGGACAAGCACCATATGCAGCCACTGGTGGATATAACGACCAATACCGGCCGCAGGCGGCTACTCCACCGCAAGGACATCCCGCGGCAGCATATCCCGCACAACCTTCTCAATACCCTCCAAACCAATACAACTACTACGCAGCACAGCCAACCCAACCCGCCAATGATCAATTCCAAGGTGCCGGTGCTTATGCTGCCGCCGGTGCTGCTGCCGGAGCCGCTGGAGGTTATGCAGCATATGCAGCCCATTCACATTCGCAAACCCCTCCGAACGATGGATATGGTCATACTCAATATCCATCCGCTCCTGACTCATATGCCCGGAGTGCTTCACAAGGTCCCATAGAAGGTACATATGGTCAAGGACCATCTGGTGGTTATGGGTCAGAGTTATATCCCCCGACTGAAGGTCAATATGGCCACCACGCCCAGGATACATCATGTAAGCTGCTCGGTACATTTTCCAGAATTTAGCTGACCTCCCGCTTTCCTCAGACTACTCGACCTCATCACACATCCAAACACCATCTCAGCACGAACCCTCTCTCTACCCTGCTCATGCTGCCCCAGCCGCGACGAGTATGGGCCGCGACGACTACAGCTTCGATCCCAAGGCTCAAACAACAAGTCGAATTTCTACAAATTCAGTGACGTCGGTTCCAAACCCATATGATCAACCTGGTAGCTCGTCAGATGCTCGTCCTAAGGGCCCTCGTTCACCAACATTCCCTACCAGTCCAACACGCAGTAATCCACCAGCGTACGACGCTCCAACCATCCCGACATGGCCAAACGAAAAAGCGACTTACCATGCAACAAACCAATAAAGAAGTTGTTTTGGCAGTATACATTATTCCCATCATCTTTCGTCTTGTTTTTCTGAATAACGGACAGACTTTGTTTACTTGTTTACCTTATACGTTATTCTTGCAAACGTTTTACGACTATCATGTACGATACACCATTTATCTATTTTATGTCACTGATTACCAGTCCCTACCGGGATTCGGGATCTCTCTGCGGACCGCAATTGTCAAGCTCGGCTTCTACGTCAAGTTGTGGGATTAGATAAATAGCAGCATACTCAAATAAAGCTAGACTTCGCGTTCCCTTCCATTCCCCTGTTTGTTCGCATCGGCCGACGTAGATCGTCGACATGCTGCGACAACTTGTTCTTTTAGCTGCTTGCATCTCCATATATGCTCACCAAGCTCCATTGCGTGTCGAAGACGAACCATGGACCTCTAAATTTGGACCTCAAATCGACTTACCATTCAGTGGACCTCTCAGCTTCGCTCACCTTCCCTATACGAAATGCTTAGAGGATGCCTCACGCCCTTTCAACCTCGCTATTCTTGGGCTACCGTTCGATACTGCCGTTTCTTACCGGCCTGGAGCGCGATTTGGCCCATATGCTATTCGGTCCGGCTCTCGTCGACAGAGGGAACTACGTGGGTATACAATGGCGTGGGCTCGTAATCCTTATTTACAGGGATCGAAGATCATTGATTGTGGGGATGTAAGCGATGCAATTAGTGTATATATTCCTTATTAGGTATTCACTTCCATCCAGGTGCCCGTGAGTCCTTTCGATAATGCTCTTGCTATAGAGCAGATGGAGGTTGCATATACCACGCTACTTCAGCGTCCTGTTGCTGTAAGTGGTGAAATATCTACGTACGCACCTCCTCCATTGGGCCTCGATGGTAAAGAGCATCCTAGAATCGTTTCTCTTGGAGGAGATCATACAATCGTCAGTACCTCTTCCCTCCAGCACCATTCATTGCTCACCAAAGCTTTTCACTTCCTAGGTTCTGCCAATCCTTCGGTCATTGAACAAAATATATGGTCCTGTTGCAGTCATCCATTTCGACGCTCACCTGGACACTTGGCCTCCTTTCGGTTACCCAGGAGCTAACACCGTTCAGTCTCAGTCAAACCATGGCACATTCTTCTGGGTTGCATCTCAAGAAGGCCTTATTGCTAATAACAGTATACATGCTGGAATCCGATGCAAGTTGACTGTGAATAATTCTCTATTGATTTGCGTATGAGCGTACATGGACTTACGAGTTACTATGACAGGGTATCGAAGATCTTGAACACGATGAATCGGTTGGGTTTGAGGTCATCAGTACCGATGATATCGACGATTTCGGAATTGGCGACATCATCAGAAGAATCAGAAAGCGGATTGGCAACTCCCCTGTCTATCTGAGGTGAGAAAGCCTTATCAGATTAAACCTGCTACTCATCCATACATTCAGCTTGGACATCGATGTACTGGGTGAATAAGAGATTTAATTCCTATTATAAAATTTGCTGATATTAGATACAGATCCTGGACTTGCTCCCGCAAGTGCGTAACTCACTTCACTTTCTCTCTTCTTATCTTAATTGATGCATATATCTAGCTGGCACGCCTGAGGCAGGTGGATGGACCATGCGCGAAGTCAAGCGTATTATTCGTGGTCTCGCTGGATTAAATTTTGTGTAAGAATTGGGGTATTTGCATCATTAATAATTCTTCAATCTAATGCTCTTCGTCTAGTGGCGCAGATGTTGTAGAAGTGGCACCAGCTTATGATCACGGTGAGCAGTCTCCCTGCCAACATGGTATCTTTTGGAGATGTCTTGACTTGTTCTCCAAGCTGAAATCACTGGAATCGCCGCTGCTGATATTGTCCACGAATTTTTATCCATGATGATGGCAACTGAACCCCCTAGCAAAGGAACGACCAAGCCTACTCCCGATCCACTCAAGGCAATCAAGGAAGCAGAAAAGGAGGCAATTAGGGATGAGCTCTGAATGTAATCACGCATATTCAATAACATCACACTGGTATAGTCTGTTATAATGTTCCTTTCTTCTATGAGACGTGTAATACAAGACAGCTAGTTCGTGTCAACTGAGCAGGGAGGTACACAGAAGGCAGGAACACCGATAATAGAACAACATGAGAGAGAAATAGAGAGAAAGGATATATGTAATAGGTCGTGAGCGCTTAGAGCTTGTCGTAGTAGGTGTCGAGAGGGGGGATTTCGGGCTTGAGACCCTTGCGGGTACGAATACCCTGGACGAGGGTTTCGAGTTTCGAGCCCTTTTCGGTGGGGGCTAGAAAGTAGACTGTCAATACAGTTATAATTAGAAAGGAGAAGAAAAACTTACTGCCAGCCATGAGTTCCCAGTGATCGAACACACTCTGGGGGAAGGCCTGTCCACCGGTGGAGGCACGGAGATCAGCGGTGAAACCGAAGGACTCCATGACGGGCAAGTAAGCCTTAACGGTGAACATGGGGGTTCCGGGACGTTGCTCTTCGCTGAAGACTTGACCTCTGCGCTTGTTCAAGCAACTGTAGATACCGCCGATGGCGTTTTCGGGACATTGGATCTCGACTATAGACGGGTTTTAGTAGATATACCGACAAGTTTCTGTAAGAGATTGATCTTACCCAAGAAGACGGGTTCTTGCAGACCGGGGGTGGCAAGCAGGGCAGCGGCGTAGCAGACGCGACGACAAGTAGGGATAATTTGTCCACCACCACGATGGATGGCATCAGTGTGGAGCTAAAGGTATATATCAGTACCGTGTAGCATCGAGTAGAAGAACAAAACTCACAGTAACATCCAAGACGTTGAAGCGAACACCACGCATATTCTCCTCTGCGCACACACCTTCCTTGGTCGCCCATTGGAATGCAGCAACACACGAATCCTTGATTTCGTTGAGGTATTGCACACCCTTAGTGACATCGACCAACAAGTTGGGACCAGTGGTAT
>Ga0157379_10002036_pt1 | contig 16774 bp, 14 predicted proteins | sample S25metaG_FD_121802 | JGI IMG/M metagenome (GOLD analysis project Ga0157379, IMG submission 121802) | Switchgrass rhizosphere microbial communities from Kellogg Biological Station, Michigan, USA - S2-5 metaG | ecosystem: Host-associated > Plants > Roots > Rhizosphere > Soil | place: USA... | reverse complement strand
CTGATAGTCGACGAACAGACGGTTCAGCTCGAGCGACTTGTCCGGCCCGAGTTTTTTCCGCAAAATCATGTCGCGCACGTGTACGGGGTTGGGCAGCGTAGCGTCTTCGGTGAGTTCTTCCAGCGCGGTCGTCGGATCGTAGTGGTACATGGTCTTATTGTAGCGCCGCCGTCCCGCCGGCTGTGCGGCGGGCGTCTCGCCCGCCCATCGGGCCGGCCGGAGGCCGGCGCTAGATCATCTCCGTTCCCCACAAGTCGTGCAGGTGGAGGATTCCCAAAAGAGTGTTCGCGCCATCGACCACCACCAACGAGGTGATTTTCTTTTCTTCCATGAGCGCCAGCGCCGTCGCCGCGAATTCGTTCGCTCTGATAGTTCTGGGCTTGGCCGTCATACACTCGCCCGCGGTCAGATCCAGCACATCCTTGCCGCGCTTTTCCAGCAGCCGCCGCAAATCGCCATCGCTGATCACGCCCACCAGCTTCTTGCCATCAACTACCGCGGTCACACCCAGTTTCTTGCGCGACATTTCGTAGATCACATCCGGCATTTTTGTCTGCGGCGCGACCTCTGGCACAGCCTCTCCGGTGTGCATTAACGATTCGACCTTGGCCAGGCGTTTGCCCAGCTTTCCGCCGGGATGCAGATTGGCAAAATCTTCCTCCTTAAAGCCGCGCTTCTCGGCGAGAGCCATAGCCAACCCGTCCCCCAGCGCCAGCATGGCCGTGGTGGATGCAGTTGGGGCCAACCCAAGTCCGCAAGCTTCCTGGGCCACGGAGCAGTCCAGTGCAACATCCGCCGCCGCCGCCAGCGTAGATATCTTGGCTGTAGATTGTGTGGCGCGGGCGCCCTCGCCCGGGGCTTTTTCCCCTCTCTCAAAAACCGGATCCCCGGTCATGCTGATCAGCGGCACCTGTAGTCGCTTAAGAGTCGCCAGCAACCGCAGAATTTCTTCCGTCTCGCCGCTAGCCGAAAGAGCCAGCACCACATCGCCCCGTACCACCATGCCAAGGTCTCCATGCACCGCGTCAACGGGATGCATGAACAGCGCAGGAGTCCCAGTCGAACTCAGTGTGGCAGCGATTTTTCGCGCAATGATGCCGCTCTTGCCCATGCCCGTGACCACCACCCGGCCAGCACAGCCGTAAATCAAAGCGACCGCGTCATCGAACGCCGCAGCCATGGGTCCCGCGATGCGGTCCGCGAGCGCGCGCAAGGCCTCAGCCTCGATGCGAACTACGTTTTCGCCAATATGCTTCATGGAAGAAAACAGATGTTAGCAGAACGCGGCAGACGGCACTTGGCAATTGGCAATTGGCAAGTTTCCACAAACGCGACGCATTCCAACGGTCCCGGAGGGACCTCTGGCATTTGTGGAAAAAGTGCTAACCGTCCCTACGGACCGGAGCATCTTGGGCGCCAGCGCAGCGTTGAAACGCCCGGGATACGATCCGGCGTCCTTCCGGGACGCTTTGGCTCCAAACGGTACTCGTCATTGACCAGACAGCCGAGTACAAGCTGCAAGACCGAACAGGAGAGCTGAAGGCTAGAACTCAAAGCTGAGAGCTGACAGCTTGTTCAGAAGTGATCATCCATACTCTGTACCCGTCCCGCCAGGCCTCTGGCTTGAATGGCCCGGTCCCAGGGACCGGCCTGCCAGTTGTCTTTCTGTCTCTCGGGGTGAATCCATGGCGGTAAGTCAATCGACAGGTTAAGCGCAATCGCCACTGCGTAGGGCTCATATTGCGAACGAAGATGGTCGAGCTTCTCCTCAAACGCGGCACTCGCGGCCAGCTTCACTCCGCGCTCTGCCAGTTTTTGGCGCAGCCGATTCAGTTGCGGCTCTGGCAACCGGTCCGCGGCGTTCGGGTTGTAGCGCGCATTCACGACCTGTGCTAGGTCAACCACCGCGTGCCGCGCCATGGCGAAGGTAATCCTAGCTTGCTCGTTGCGCAGGCCGTCTACGCCGGCGATCACCAACGCGCTGGCATCCAGAATCGTGACCAGCGCTCCCAGCCAGGACTGATTGTTGTGCTGCGAACGAAAAAAGCTGAGCGCGGGATAGGACAGATGACTCTCCAGCACCTCCGCCGCCCAGCGTTCCCAGTCCTTGAAAATCTGGTCGAGTACCGCCTGTTGTGGACAGTTTCCGAACCGTGACAAGAGTTCGGCAGCCGACGGAGGCGAACCCGCCCGCGCATCAAGCAGGGAGATTTCAATTTCGCGACGGGAAAATGACGAATAGATCGTCGGCAAATAACCGATCACCACGCCCAGAAAACCGAAGCCCAGTCCGGATTCCACTACCGCCAAAGCGCGGGCCAGACCGGAGTCGGGGATGATATCGCCGTATCCCAGGGTAAAAAAAGTCTCGCCGCTGTGATAGACGAGCAGGCCAAAAGTAAGCGGTTCTCCACTTAGACGGAAATGCTCACCCACCCCGTATTGCAGCAGGGCGAAGCCAAAGATCAGTCCGCCCGCCCACAGAATCAGCAGGAAGATCAGCGACAAGGGCCCGAAGTAGCTTAGAAAATTTTCCCGCCGCGCTCGTGATGGAATGCGCCTGGCAATAGCTCGATACGGAATCCAGGTGCGGCGATAGAACCAGCTGGTCAGGCGGAAACTGCGCTGCACCCGCCGCGGCAGCACGACCGTCTCGAAAGCATCCAGCAGGATGCCCAGGATGGAAACGACTCCGGCAATGGTGCAGAAGATGGCCATCAGGCGATGAGATAAAAACGTAGGCGCGAGTGTCACGCTCGTGCGAGAGAACCAATGAACTGGCCTTCCAAAGGCATTTCGTAGGGCGGCGCTTCAACGCTGCCGCCGGGCGGGACGCTCGCGCCCACATTACACGCGAACCTCAATCTCCCGCGAGTCGGACAGATTTCCCGGAAGCCGCCGAACGCCTCGCTGCGTCCAAGATTTCGGAAACAATAACATTAGTTTCGAGAGACGAAGGCGCGCCGGGCGCGACTCCGTCCAGAACCACCGCCCGGAACAGCGACAAGGAATCATCGTACGGAGCCGCGACCGGCTTGGCCGGCAGCAGTTGCTCCTCTCCTCCTTTGAGCCGCACGCGGACATCGTCATGGCGAACCGTAATCACGTAGCCGGTCTGGCCGTACACTTCCATATCCTTGCGGTCGAAAGGCCAGTTCCACGAAGGCTGCAGAATCGCCACCGCCTTGGGATAAGTCAGGATGACGTTCGCCTCATCATCCACTTGCGGATAAATGTCAGGCTTGATCTGCTGAGTAGTTGCGACCACGGATATTGGTCGTTGCCCATCCATCAGCCAGGTCATCAAATCGGCGCCATAGCAGCCGAAATCGTAGAGGGCTCCGGCGCCGTTGAGCTTGGGATCATTGAGCCATGCGAAGAACTCAGGAGCCACATTGATTTCCTTCGGCCCCTGATGCCCATCGTGGACGACGACCTTGCGAACGTCGCCAATCGATTTGTCGTGGACCATGTCATAGGCCGCGTGGTTACTGCGGTACCAGGAGGTCTCGTAGTTCACCAGCACCTTGATGTTTCCCTTACGCGCGGCATTGGCGATGGCGTGTGCATCCTCGGCACTGACCGCCAGCGGTTTTTCCATCATGACGTGAATACCATGGCGGGCGCATATCTCCACCACTTTTCGGTGGTCCAAAGTGTTGGTGTACGCCAGTACGGCTTGCGGATGGGTCTTTTGCAGCATGTCTTCGAGATCGGTAAAAATCAAATTGCGGTCGAGGTTAAACTGCGTTGCATAACGCGCCGCGACTTTCGTGTCAGGTTCGGAGATTCCGACAATCTGGATATCGGACCGGTGCAGTGAGCGCTGAAAAAAGCCTTCGACATGACCGTGAACCATGCCAGCGATGGCGACTCGAAGCGGGGCGGAGGCAGTTTGCGCGCTAGACGTCGTAAACGTTGTGAATAAACCCGCGGTGAGGATTGCCAACCCAAAATATTTCATGCGACCTTTCCCGTAAGGCCGCCATGGTAACAGATTCACAACACCAGCCTGCTCACGGTTTAGCATGCGCCGCGGGTAGCGCATTCTGTATCGCCTGCAATTCTTTGAGGACTCCGCGCAGCTTGGTTGACTCCAACGCGTTCGCCCCGTCGGACTTGGCTTCCTTGGGATTGTCGTGGACTTCCATGAATATTCCATCCACGCCCGCCGCCACTGCCGCCCGCGCCAGCACCGGAATGAACTCGGGCTGTCCTCCGCTCACGGCGTGATCGCCGTCGACGGCAGATGACGGAAGCTGCACCGAGTGGGTGGCATCAAAGACCACTGGAACGAATTTGCGCATGATAGCGAGCGCACGCATGTCCACCACGAGATTGTTGTAGCCGAAGCTCGATCCGCGCTCAGTCACGAAGATTTTGTCGTTGCCGGCGGTGCGGCATTTCTCCACGATGGGCCGCATATCGGTAGGGGAGACGAACTGCCCCTTCTTGATGTTGACGATGCGGTCCGTCATGGCCGCGGCTACGACCAGATCGGTCTGACGGCAGAGGAAGGCTGGAATCTGCAAGATGTCTGCGACTTCCGCGACCTTGGCCACATCGGCCGTCTGGTGCACGTCAGTCAGAATGGGTACGTGAACTTCGTCTTTCACTTTTTTCAGGATGCGCAGACCCTCCGCCAACCCCGGGCCGCGATAGCTGCGAATGGAAGTGCGGTTGGCCTTGTCGTAAGACGCCTTGAAGATGAAAGGAAGATTCAGCGATCGTGTGACACCCTTGATCACTTCCGCCATGAACAGGGCGTGCTTCTCGCTCTCAATCACGCAGGGGCCAGCGATCAGGAAGAGATTGCCTGCGCCGATGCGGACATTGTCGATTTGAAAGGAAGTGGTCATGTTTGAACCACGGAGGGCGCTGAGCTAAAATCTTCCCGGTTCTTAGGAGTTTCCTCGGTATCCTCTGTGTACTCGATGGTTAATTATCTTTTTCCCACCTTCTCGGGCCGGTGGAACATTTCCACTTCGGAAGCTGCCTTCTCCGCCCGCCGCTTTAATCCATGCTCGTACGACGCGCCTACGAATGTCTTGAACAGCGGATGCGGCTCCAGAGGCTTCGATTTAAACTCGGGGTGGAACTGGCAACCGATGAAATGCGGATGATCGGGCAACTCCACCATCTCCACATAGGTGCCGTCGGGGGTTGATCCGGAAATCCGCAATCCACCCGCGGTCAGCGTTTCCTCGTATTCGCGGTTGAATTCGTAGCGATGGCGATGCCGCTCGCTGATTTCGAGCTTGCCGTAGATTTTCTGCGCCAGCGTTCCGGGCTCGATCTTGCAGGGCCACGCGCCCAGTCGCATGGTTCCGCCCAGTTCCTCCACGCCGCGGAGTTCGCGCAGCTTGTAGATCACGCGGTGCGGCGTTGCAGGATCGAATTCGCTGGAATTGGCGTCGGCCAATCCGCACACGTTGCGGGCAAATTCGATGCATGCCGTCTGCATGCCGAGGCAAATGCCAAAATATGGGACTTTGTTTTCACGGGCATAACGGATCGCAATCAGCATGCCCTCGATGCCGCGCTTGCCAAAGCCGCCCGGCACCAGCAGTCCGTCATAGTCGGCAAGCTGTTCTTCGTAGGTGCGGTCTCCGTTTTCCAGCCCCTCGGCTTCAATCCAGTTCAGGCTGAGTTTCAGGTTGTGAGCCAGCGCACCGTGGACCAGTGCCTCTTTCAATGACTTGTAGGAGTCCTCGTACTCTACGTATTTGCCCACGATCCCGATCGTGACTTCAGCCTTCGGGTTATAGACGCGATGCACGATTTCTTCCCAGTTCTTGAGGTCGCGGTTCCTGGCTTCCAGGCGCAGGTAGCGGAGCACCAGCGAATCAACCCCTTCATGCGAAAACACCAGGGGCACTTCATAAATGGAAGCCACGTCCTTGGCGGTGATCACCGCTTCTTCTTCCACGTTGCAGAAGAGCGCGATTTTCGACTTGATCTCCTTGGACAGGAAACGGTCGGTGCGGCAAAGCAGAATGTCGGGCTGGATCCCAATGCTGAGAAGTTCTTTCACCGAGTGCTGCGTCGGTTTGGTCTTGAGTTCCTGCGCGGCCGCGATAAATGGCACCAGGGTCACGTGCATGAACAAGGTGTGATCGCGGCCCAGCTCCTGCCGCATCTGCCGGATCGCTTCCATGAAGGGCAGCGACTCGATGTCGCCCACCGTGCCTCCGATTTCGACGATGGCGACATCAACATCCTGCGCCACCTTCTTCATTGCAGCCTTGATTTCATTCGTTACGTGAGGAATCACCTGCACGGTCTTGCCCAGGTAATCGCCGCGGCGCTCCTTGGCGATGATCTGTTCGTAGATCCGTCCCGTGGTCCAGTTGTTGTCGCGGCAAAGTTTGGCATGAGTGAAGCGTTCGTAGTGGCCCAGGTCAAGATCGGTCTCAGCCCCATCGTCGGTGACAAATACCTCGCCATGCTGAAAAGGCGACATCGTCCCCGGATCGACGTTGAGATAAGGATCAAACTTCATCAGGTTGACTTTGAGCCCGCGACTCTCGAGCAGACAACCCATCGAGGCGGCCGCCAGTCCCTTACCCAACGACGACACCACGCCTCCGGTCACAAAGATGTACTTTGCCGACATCGATTCCTCACCTTAAATTGTCTTTGAGATTTTGTGCAGGATGGGTGCACGAGCAATTATGCCAGAAATGTTTTCGGGTGACTAGGAAGAAAAAGCTTTTTACACGAAGGACACGATGTACGCGAAGTAGACCCTTCAAACTAAAGCCTTCGTGGTACTTCGTATCTCTTGTGGTTCATGATGGTCGCCACCTGAACCGACTTCCGAATGTGAACGACGCGCTTCGCGGAGTACACTGGGCGTCTGAGGCTGCATCTAACTTATTAGTCCTATGCGTCAGGTTTCTCGTCTCGCAATCGGCCTGTTGGTTTTCTTCCTGGTGTCGGCTACGCCTATGCCTGCGCAGGAGCTCGCCAAGCGCCTGATTCTGACCGACGGCACCTACCAGCTAGCCACCAAGTGGGAGATCAGGGGTGAGCGCGTGCGTTACCTGAGCGCCGAACGCAATGAGTGGGAAGAAGTCCCCAAGTCAATGGTGGATTGGGCCGCGACGGACAAGTATGAAAAAGACCGTGCCGCGGGCAAGCCCGCCCCGGAAGCCGTGGCGCTCGATAAAGAATTAGAAGCTGAGCGCCAGGCCGATGAAGCCAGGTCGCCGCATGTGGCTCCCGGGCTGCGCTTGCCCGACGACGGCGGCATCATTCTGCTCGATACCTTCCAGACCCAACCCCAGTTGGTCGAATTGCAGCAGAGCAGCGGCGAGCTCAACCGGAACATGAAGGGCAACATCCTGCGCGCGACCATCAACCCTATTGCCAAAAACAAACAGATCATTGAGCTGCCCGGGTTGCATGCCAAGATTCAGGCACACGTCTCCGTGCCCGCGATTTATGTCAACCTGGACCAGCAAGACCAGCTCGACAAAGTAACTCAGATTGCCGAGAAGACCAAGGAAGAGCAGCTGCCCTGGGATCGTTTCCGTATCGTTCGCCTGCAAAATAACAACAAGGACAAGCGTATTGTCGGCGACATCAAGATCGCAATCTACGGCAAGGTAACCCAGGAGCAGAAACTTGTCCCGACCACTGCCACTAAACTAACCGGCGGCTGGGTGAAGGTAACGCCATCGAGCGATCTCGATCCCGGGGAGTACGCGCTCATCGAGCTGTTGGGGAAAGATGGAATGAATCTTTACGTGTGGGATTTCGGCGTAAATCCATCCGCCGGCGCCAATCCCACAGCCTGGAGACCCGACGCCTCCGCCCATCCCATACCGGACAAGCCCAAGGAATTGGAGAAGAGGTAGGAGCGGGGAACTAGCAACTTGCAGTTGGCAATAGCACCTAGCAATCGTCATGTTCGCCCCCCGACGAAGCCAATGGCTAACTGGCAGGTGGTGCTCCCAAAACCGTTGACCCTCCCTCCGCCCGCAGTTAAACTGGCCTCGATTTTCCTTGCCTCCAGGACTCGCCCTTGAAAGTTTATCGTCCCACGCGCCAGCTTCTGGCTGACGTCGAATGCTTGCTCGCCTACAGCCAGCCGTCCGCGCATCATTCTCCGCTGGACGATGTGATCGACCTGCTTTGTCGAGGCCGGCACTATGCCTGGGCCGGAATCTTCCTGGCAGTCGGGGAAGATGCGCCTCAACAATCGTTAGGCGCCGGCGGCGATTTACCTAATGAAGTTGCGCTTCCAGAGACTCGATCTAAGATACTCATCTCGATGAAGTTGGCTTCGCGGGAGCTGGGGGTGCTCAGCCTTGAGAGCGATCGCGAAAATGGCTTTGGAGCGGAAGACCGCGTGTTGCTGGAAGCAGTGGCGGACGTGCTGGCTCGATTCCTGACGGGCCGAGGAAAGTATCTCGCCCGCAAGGCTCGTCTGGATGCGTCCGGGATGGGAGGGGCGGGGACGCCCGTCGCTCCATTCGCACGGAGGTAGGTGCGAGCGTCCGACTCGTGCTCGTGTCACCGCGAAGCGGACTATTGTTGGACCCTAACCTGAACTCAGTTTCGCAGCCTCCTCCTGAATCCGCTTCCAAACCTTGTCCACATGCCGCGCCGTCGTATTTGTCTGGCCCACGCACAGCCGCAATGTCAGGCGATCATTCAACCGTGTATGCGTGAGATAAAGGTCCCCGCTGCGATTGAGGCGCTCCATCAAAGTTTGATTGCTACTATCTCCGTCTTTGTGGCGGAAGCACACCAGGTTCAAGGGCACGGGCGCTGCCAACTCGAAGCGGTCGTCACACTTGACCCAAGCGGCGAATTTCTGCGCCAACTCGACGTGTTGCCGAATGTGGTATTGCAACCCTTCGACCCCGTAGTGCCGGATCACGAACCACAATTTGAGCGCCCGGAAGCGTCGGCCTAGCGGAATCTGCCAATCGCGATAGTCAATCACAGCGCCGGTTTCGCTGGCCTTGTTGCGCAGATACTCCGGCAGCACACTCAGGGTCTGGGTGAGCGCCTTGCGGTCTGCGACATAAAAGCAATCGCAGTCAAAATTGGTGAACATCCATTTGTGCGGGTTGAAGCAGTAGCTGTCGGTAAATTCCAGGCCGGCATGAGTGTGGCGAAATTCCGGACAGAGCGCGGCGGTGCCGGACATGGCGGCGTCCACGTGTAACCAGAGTTTGTGTTCGCGACAGATGCGGCCTATTTCAGGGACGGGATCAATCGCGTTCGAAGAAGTCGTACCGACGGTGGCGCAGACAAAAAACGGTATCAGCCCTGCCTGACAGTCCTGTTCGATCTGCCGCGCTAGCGCCTCGGGGCGCATGGCAAAATTTTCGTCGACCTCGATCAGACGCAAATTGTCGCGGCCGATGCCGGCGACCTGCGCGCCCTTCTCCACCGAAGAATGCGCCTGCGCCGATGTATAACCCACCAGCTTGCCATCGCAGCCGTAGCGATTGCTGGCGAAGTTCGTCGCCCGCTCCCGCGCTGCCAGCAGCGCGCACAGCGAGGCGCTCGAAGCCGTGTCCTGGATGACGCCTCCCCCGCTGCCGGTCGAGAGAAACCTCACAGGCAAATCCAGCATATGAACCAGCCAGTCCAGCACATGGCTCTCAAGTTCGGTGCACGCAGGACTGGTGGCCCACAGCATCCCCTGCACGTCCAGGCCGGAAGAAAGCAAGTCGCCAAGAATCGCCGGCCCGGAAGCATTTGAAGGGAAGTAGGCGTAGAAATTCGGCGATTGCCAGTGTGTAATGCCGGGAAGGATCAGCTTTTCAATGTCAGCAAGGATGGCCGGAAAAGCCTCGCCCTTCACGGGTGGATCGGCAGGCAGCGACGCCCGAATCTGTCCCGGCTCAACCTGCGAGAGCACGGGGAACGACTCGATGCGGGTGTAGTAGTCGGCGATCCAGTCCACCATGGCGTGTCCGTGGCGCCGGAAGTCGTCGGGGGTCATGTGAAACGTCTTCTCGCTGGCCATGCATTCTCCCTACTGAACGAGATCTTAGTCGGTGGATTTCCTTCGTGTACCTGCTGTCCCTGGTGGTTGATGGTTTAAGCCCGAAGCTCAACTGAGCTGTCCGTAGTAAACCCGCGTGTCGTACTCGAACGTTACCCGATCATGCACCTGATGCGCGTCAAATATCGTTCGCAACTCGCGCAGCATCGGCGCATTCCTTGCATCGCCGGCCTGCGGGGCGTACGAAGACGACAGCAATCGCCCCTCGAGTCCCGGATAGTCAACCTCCTGCCTGTAGTCAAAGATGCGCAACTGAAATGGCGAGGGCGCGAAAAACGTTTCAATCTGCTGGATGGTACGCTCGTAGCGCACCTCCTGATAATCGGTGCCGTACTCCAGCAACAGCTGCTCGTACTGGCGCAGAAATGACGTCGATTCGGTGCGCCGCTCGTTCCACAGCAATACAATCCAACCGCCGGGCCGGCAGATGCGAATGAATTCGCGTCGCGCTTTCTCGTGATCAAACCAGTGGGCCGCCTGGGCGGCGGTGATCAAGTCAACGCTGTGCTCGGCGAGAGTCGAGTCTTCCGCTGTTCCCGCCACGCTGCTGAACTGAGAATACGCGCGCAGAAATTCCTCTCCGGCGTGGCGCATGTCAGCATTGGGCTCCACACCGAATACCCGGTTGCCATTCTCCAGCAGCATGCGGGTGAAGATGCCGGTGCCGGAAGCGATATCTGCGATAACAGAAGCAGCGCTTAGGCCGCACTCTTTCTGCAGCAGATCGAGAACCGCAGAAGGATAGGCAGGCCGATAGAGAACGTAGTTTCCTACACGAGACGAAAAGCGCTGGGTCGAATCCTTGACCACCATGAAAACAGTTTAACGCGAGAAATGTGGGCGCGAGCATCCTCGCTCGTGCCGAGTCCCTGTGGCGCTGCCGCACGAGCGGGACGCTCGTGCCTCCATTCGCCCAAATCCGTCTTAATTGCTAAATTAGAAGTCTTATATGCGCCTCGTCGTCAAAGTCGGCACCAGTCTGATCGCCCCCGGCGGTCGCATCGATACCGTGCGCATGCGGGCTCTGGTGGATCAGTTGGCTCTCTCCCGCCACGAGTATCTGATCGTTAGCTCCGGAGCCATTGCGTCCGGTATGACACACCTGGGACTTCGCCATAGGCCGTCCACCGTGCCTCTGATGCAGGCCTGCGCCGCGGTCGGACAAAGCCTTTTGATGCACACTTACGAACAACTTTTTTTCGGCAAGAAAATTGTTGCCCAGCTTCTGCTCTCGAGCGATGATTTCACTTCGCCCATCCGCTACCGCAACCTGCAGAATGCGTTGCATGAGCTGCTGAAGCTTGGTGTGGTGCCGGTAGTGAACGAAAATGACAGCGTCTCGGTTCGCGAACTGGTGGGAGCCTTCGGCGATAACGACGAACTGAGCGCATTGCTGGCGACCGCCGTCAAGGCCGACTGGCTGCTGCTGCTCACCGACGTTGACGGATTTTATTTTCCCAACGGCAAGCGTCCCCGCCTGCTGCGCACCATTCGCAAGCTAACCGAGCCCATGGAAGCCGTCTGCAACGGCCAGAGCAAGCTGGGCACGGGAGGCATGCGCTCCAAGCTACGCGCCGCCAAGCTGGCCAGCGAAGCTGGAGCCAACGTCGCGATCGCGAACGGACGCCATGCCCACGCCATTCCCTGGGCCCTGGAGCGCAGGATCGGAACTTATTTTCCGCCGCAGCGCAGAAAGTCTTCCGATGGCAACTAGCGTCCGCATTCCGAGCTCGACTCGCGACAAGCTGGTGCGGGCGCAAGGCGCCGCGGCGCAAATGGCGCAGCTCATGACAGCGGGAAAGAACACGATTCTGCAGTCCATAGCCGACGCGATTGCAGCCAACGCCCGCTTAATTATGGAAGCAAATCAGGCCGACTTGGAAGAGTCCGGCCTCGCCGGCGCAATGCGCGACCGCCTCCTCCTCACTCCGGAACGTATCGCGACTATGGTTGCGGGCGTACGCGAAGTGGCTAGTCTCGCAGATCCGATCGGTGAAACGATTGCCGAGTGGACCCGGCCCAACGGTTTGCATATCCGGAAAGTGCGCGTGCCACTGGGTGTGGTCGGGGTGGTCTACGAGTCGCGGCCGAATGTGACTGTGGATTGCGCATCTTTGGTGCTGAAGACCGGCAACGCTATCGTGTTGCGAGGCGGGAAGGAAGCAGTGCGCAGCAATCAGAAGCTGGTCGAAATCATGAAGCAGGTGGACGGAGTTCCCGAGGGCGCAATTGAGTTGTTGGATTCAAGCACTCGCGAATCGGTGCACGAACTGATCAAGGCGCGTGGCCTGGTGGACGTGCTGATCCCGCGCGGCGGCCCGGGTCTGATTTCCTTCGTCGCTGATAACGCCACCGTCCCCGTGATCGAAACCGGAGCAGGGAACTGCCACATCTTTGTAGATGAGTCTGCAGATTTCGAAATGGCGGACGACATCGTGATCAATGCCAAGACGCAGCGTCCGTCTGTGTGCAATTCCGCGGAAAAGCTGCTGGTACACCAGCACATCGCGGCAGAATATATTCCGCGCATCGTAAAGAAGCTGCTGGATGGCGGCGTCGAAGTGCGCGGTGATGATGAAACTCGCCGACTGGCCGCGGGGATGGGCGTCCGCGCCGCCGAAGCTCAGGATTGGGAGGAAGAATACTTGCGGCTGTGTATCGCGATAAGAGTCGTGCCGAGCATCGAAGACGCGATTGCCCACGTCAACCGCTATTGCACAAAAAATTCCGAGGCAATTGTGACCAAAGACGAAGCGCAGGCTCGCCGGTTTCTGCGCCTGGTCGATTCGGCGGTGGTGTACTGGAACGCCTCGACCCGCTTCTCCGACGGAGGGGAATTCGGGTTCGGCGCTGAGATGGGCATCAGCACCCAAAAATTGCACTGTCGCGGGCCCTTCGCCCTGGCGGAATTGACCTCGGCAAAGTACGAAGTGATCGGCAGCGGACAAGCAAGGTTTTGATATGCCCCAGATCTGGATGAGGTGATGACGTTGTTGCAGGTCGGCGACATGGCGCCTGATTTCGATCTTCCCGTTCTGGACGGCGGCGTGAGAAAACAGTTCCGCCTCTCGGAGCATCGCGGCAAGCGCAACGTTGTGCTCGCTTTTTACCCGGCGAACCGGGAGCCAGTAAGCGCGCAGCAGATGGTCACGTACCAGGTGGAACGGGAAAAATTCCTGGCCCGCCAGGCCGAAGTGATCGGCATCAATGTGGATTCGATCATGAATACCACTTCATGGGAGCGCGAGATTGGCCCCTTCGATTTCCTGCTGGGGAGTGATTTCTGGCCGCACGGAGAAGTCAGCCGCCGCTACGGCGTTTTGCGGGAGGTCGAGCCCTTCAAGGGAGCCAGTGAGCGCGCAGTTTTCGTAGTGGACAAAGCGGGCAGGATCCGGTTCAGCAGGATATATCCTCCGGACAAGCTTCCCGATCTTGAGGAAACTCTCGAAGCACTGCGCGAGTTGGCAAGAACTTGAAGTTGTGAGTGCGCCACAGTTTCGGTTCAGGAGCCCGATGAAATTTATTTCCGCAGTGGTTCTCCCGTCCGTCTTCCTCTCTCTTCTTTTCCTCGCCCATGTAAGCGAGACCTCGCGAGCGGCCTCGCCTGCGAAGGACGCGTCTGCGGCTACGCTTTTCGGGTTCCGGAACTCGGCTGTCGAGATCGCCCTGGAAAGCCGATTTCTGGCAGTGCCCGATCCGAAACTTGCCGAAGAGCACTTGCGCATCCTTACCCAGGCGCCGCATATGGCAGGCACTGCCGAGGACAAGGCGACTGCCGACTACGTCGCGCAAAGATTCCGTGACGCTGGCCTCGAAACCGAAATTGTCGAATACCGCGTCTGGATGAACTATCCCGCTGAGATTAGCGTGGACATGACCGCGCCCGCTGGGGTGACCATGCACGGGCCGACGCGTGAGCGGGTCAATGGCGATCCTTATCAGGATGATCCCCGGGTGGTGACGCCGTTCAACAGCATGTCGCCGTCGGGGGACGCCGAAGCCGACGTGGTTTACGCGAATTACGGTTCACCCGATGACTTTCAGAAGCTGCAGCAGATGAAGGTTGATGTCCGCGGAAAGATTGTCCTGGTGCGCTACGGACAAAACTTTCGCGGAGTGAAAGAGTTCGTGGCGCAGGAACGTGGCGCCGCGGGGGTGCTGATTTATTCCGATCCGGCTGACGACGGCTGGAGGCACGGAGACAAATATCCGCAGGGCCCGTGGCGTCCCGATACCGGCGTGCAGCGCGGCTCGGTCGGCTATATGTTTCAGTTTCCCGGCGACCCTACCACGCCGGGAATCGCGTCGCTGCCTTCACTTCCGGATGCCAAACGCACGCCGCCCGAACAGTCGGCACAGTTGCCAAAAATTCCGGTGACGCCGCTGTCCTACGCTGACGCCTGGCCGATCCTCGAACATTTAGGTGGACCCGATTCGCCTCGCGAGTGGCAAGGCTCGCTGCCCTTCACCTATCACGTCGGACCGGGGCCGACCCGGGTGAAGATTCATCTCAAGCAGGACTACCAGTTCCGTACCATCTGGGACGTGATTGGCCGCATACGCGGCAGCGAGCTGCCGGACGAATGGGTGGTGGCCGGCAATCATCGCGATGCCTGGGTGTACGGCGCGGTTGATCCCAATAGCGGCACCGCGGCCATGCTGGAGTCGGTTCACGGCATCGGCGAACTGCTCAAGTCAGGGTGGAAGCCGAAGCGAAGCATCGTGATCGGCAGTTGGGACGCCGAGGAAGAAGGACTCATCGGCTCCACGGAATGGGGCGAGCAGCACGAAGCCGAACTGGCCAATGCGGTCGCCTATTTCAACGTCGACGTGGCGGTCTCAGGCTCAAAGTTCGGCGCCTCGTCAGTGCCCACGCTCAAGCAATTTATCCGCGATGTGACCAAAGTCGTGGCCAGCCCCAAGGGAGGTATGGTCTACGACGACTGGCGGAAGACCAGCCAGGCTGGCGATAGCGAGCGCAGGCCTACTCAGGATATCGGTGGCACGCAACGCGCTCCGGCCGCGGCGGGCAACTCTGACGTGCCGGTCGGAGACCTGGGCAGCGGCTCGGACTATACGGTTTTCCTGCAGCATCTGGGCGTGCCTTCGTCGGATGTGAGCTCGAGCGGGTCGTATGGCGTTTATCACTCTGTCTTCGACAACTTCAATTGGTTCAAAAAATTCGGCGATCCTGATTTTGTTTATGAGCAGGAAATGGCGCGCATTTTTGGATTGGAAGCCGTGCGCATGTCCGGCGCCGACGGGTTGCCTTACGACTACGAGCAATATGGCAAGGAAATCGCCGCTTACGTCGACGCCGCGCGCAAGAAATCAGACGCGACATTCGGGAGCCAGCCGCCGAGCTTTGCCGAGGCGGTTCGATCTGCTCACCAGTTCGAGCAGGCCGGAGCCAAGATCCGCCGCAAACAGGAGAATCCCGGAAGCACCGCTGCGCGGCTCAATCAGGCGCTGCGTCAGGCGGAACGCGCCCTGCTGATTCCGGACGGGCTGCCCAACCGTCCCTGGTTCCGACACGTCATTTATGCTCCCGGCCAGTACACTGGCTACGCCGCGGTGGTGATTCCGGGCGTGAACGAGGCCATCGACAAACACGACCTGGAACGCACCCGGCAGCAGATTGCGGTACTGGCTGCAGCGTTGAATCGCGCGGCCAAGGTGTTGGAGGACTATCGCTAATGTCGCCGGGGAATACGGTCGAGCAAATTCTGCAGACTCTGCCTTCGGCGGCGGGTGCGACTTTTCTTGCGTTGTTTCCGATCGTGAATCCTTTTGGCGGGGTGCCGCTTTTTTTTGCCCTGACCTCCGATTTTTCCGATGCCGAGCGCAACCGGACTGCGCTGAAGACGGCCCTGTATGTCTTCGGCATCCTGGTCGTCTTCATGTTTTTCGGACGCTTCGTGCTCAACTTTTTTGGAATTTCGCTTCCGGTCCTGCAGATTGCCGGCGGGCTGATCGTAGCCCACACCGCCTGGGGCATGGTGACTGCCTCTACCCGCATTACTCCGGCAGAGAGCGACGAGGCCGCCGAGAAGACCGACATTTCCCTGACGCCGATGGCCATGCCTATGCTGTCCGGACCCGGCTCAATCGGCGTGGTCATGGGTCTGGCAGCCAACGCCGACAGCATGACGACTTACCTGGGCATGGTGATCGGGATCACAGCGCTGGCTCTCAGCGTTTACTTGTTCCTGCGCCTGGGAGGTCCGCTGGTGGCGAGGTTGGGGCCAGGGGCAGTCGCCGGCATCACCAGAATTTTCGGCTTTTTGATCTTTGCGGTTGCCGTACAGTTGGTTTGGGACGGCGCAGCCAAATTCGGGAAGTAGAAGGTTGTAGAGCGGGCGCCCTCGCCCGCTAGTTTCCTGATCCCGAAACTTCACTCGATTTCTGTGGCGAATGCCAACAAAAACAGCGGGCGAGGCGCCCCGCCCTACACCGTCTACTTGAGACTAACCAGCTTGTCCACCAGTTCGGAGTAATCCTTCTTCTCCAAGCCGTGTTCCTTCTTGTTGTACTCATCCACCTTGCTGGAGTAGTTCATCGAACAGAATTTCGGGCCGCACATGGAGCAGAAAGCTGCCTCTTTGTAGTAATCGTCGGGCAGCGTCTCGTCGTGCATCGAACGCGCCGTCTCGGGGTCGAGTGACAGGGCAAACTGTTTTTCCCAATCGAACTTGTAGCGCGCATAGCTGAGCGCATCATCGCGATCCCGCGCGCCCGGGCGAT
>Ga0157379_10002031_pt1 | contig 16789 bp, 11 predicted proteins | sample S25metaG_FD_121802 | JGI IMG/M metagenome (GOLD analysis project Ga0157379, IMG submission 121802) | Switchgrass rhizosphere microbial communities from Kellogg Biological Station, Michigan, USA - S2-5 metaG | ecosystem: Host-associated > Plants > Roots > Rhizosphere > Soil | place: USA... | reverse complement strand
GTCTTCGACCTCAACCGCGTCCCGGCCGACGACCCGTTGACCGCCGCCGAGCGCCGGGAGGACCTGCGGCGCCTGGTCGCCGACGTCCGGCGGTTGCCCGAGCACCAGCGCTCGGCGCTGCTCATGCGCGAGATGGAGGGCCTGAGCTACAACGAGCTGGCCGACGCCCTCGGGGTCACCGTCCCGGCGATCAAGTCGCTGCTCGTCCGCGCGCGCATCGGGCTCGTCGAGGCGATCGAGGCGCGCGACACCGCCTGCGCCGAGATCCGCGTCGACCTCGCCGCCGCGCAGGACCGCGGCGTGCGCGCGAGCGGCCGCTCGCGCCGCCACCTGCGCGAGTGCTCGGGCTGCCGCGACTACCGCACGCGCCTGCGCGGCGTCGAGAAGCAGCTCAACGGGCTGTCGCCGGGTTGCGGCCCGCTGGCGACGTTCGCCAAGGTCCTCGGGCTCTCCGGATCGGGGGCGGCCGCCGGCGGCACCGTCGTGGCCACGGGTGGCGGCGGCGCCGCCGCCGGCGCCGGCGGCGTCGCCGTGGGCAGCGCGGTCACGGCGGCGACGGCCACCAAGGTCGTCGCCGTGGTGGCCGCCGCCGCAGTGGCGGTCGGCGGCGGCGCGAAGGTGGAGCGGAGCGTCGAGCACCACCGCGCGCCCGCGACCGCCGCGCAGCGCGCCACGCCGGTCGCCGCATCGCCGGCCGCCGCCGCCGTGGTGCGCGGACCGACGTCCACCGTCACCGCGCCGCACGACCCGACGCTGCGCCTCGCCTCGGTCACGGCCCCGGCGGTGGACGACCGGGCCGGCGGCGCCCGGTCGCACAGCACGATCGCCGACGTCGATCCCACCGACGTCGAGGTCGGCCCACAGGCCCCGGCGTCCGGGGCGGCGCCGATCGAGCCGACCACCGGCGGCGCCCAGGCGCCCGACGACGCCGACGACGCGGCCGCGCTCCCGGCCGTTGTGCCGGGCACGACCGGCCCGGCCACGACGGACACGACCACGGGCAGCGCACCCGCGACGACGGGCGTCCCCACCGCGAGCGCCGCGACCCCACCGGCCACGAACACCGCCACCACGCCGCCGGCCCCGTCGGCCCAGGGCACCGGCGCCACCGTCGCGCCGTCGAGCACGAGCCCCGCCCCCGCCGGCCAGGGCGCGACTGCCCCGCCCGCCGGCTGAGCCGGCCCGCTGATCCACTAGGGTCACGCCCCATCGAGCGCTACCTCGCGACACTCGACCACGAGGAGCTCTACGTCCGGCGCGGCGCGCGCACGGGCCGCTTCTCGATCGTCGCGGTGCACTCGACGGTCCGCGGCCCCTCGCTCGGCGGCTGCCGGATGTGGGCGTACGACGACAACCGCGCCGCGGTGCGCGACGCGCTGCGCCTCTCGGAGGGCATGACCTACAAGTCGGCCGTCGCGGGCCTGCCTCTGGGCGGCGGCAAGGGCGTGATCGTCCTGCGCCCCGGCGAGGTGCTCGACTCGCGCGCCCGGCGCGCGGCGCTGCTGGACTTCGCCGACACCGTCGAGCGCCTGCGCGGCAGCTACATCACCGCCGAGGACGTCGGGACCTCCACCCGCGACATGGCGGTCATCGCCGCGCGGACCCGCCACGTCAGCGGCCTGTCGCGCCGGGTGGGTGGCTCGGGGGACCCGAGCCCGTTCACCGCACAGGGCGTGGTGCACGCCATCGAGGCCACGTGCGAGCGCGTGTTCGGCTCGCCGGCCCTGCGCGGCCGGTCGGCGGCGGTCGTCGGCCTCGGGCACGTCGGGCTGCGCGTGGCGCGGCTGCTGGCGCGCGCCGGCGTCCGGCTCGTGGTGGCCGACATCGACCGGGCCAAGCGCGAGCACGCCGCCGCGCTGGGCGCCCGCTGGGCGACGCCGGCCACGGCGATAGCCGCGCCGGTCGACGTGGTCGTCCCCTGCGCGCTGGGCGGCGTGCTCGACCACGCATCGGTCGCCGCGCTGCAGGCGCCGGCCGTCGCCGGCGCGGCGAACAACCAGCTCGCCGCGACCGAGATCGCCGCGGTGCTGCGCGACCGCGGCGTGCTCTGGGCCCCCGACTTCGTCGCCAACGCCGGCGGCATCATCAACATCTCGGTCGAGTTCGAGCGAGGCGGCTACGCCGCCGCGCGGGCCAAGGCCAAGACCCGCGAGATCGGCGACACGCTGCGCCGCGTCTTCGACGCCGCCGACGCGGCGGGCACGACGCCGCTGGACGCCGCGATGGCGCTCGCGCGCGCCAACCTCGCCGGGTAACGTGAGCTCAGACCGTGCCGTCGGACGCGGCCTGCGTGACCACGGGTGCCGAGACCTGCGCCGCCGTCGCCGCGCGTCGCGCGGCCGCGTCGTCGGCCGTCTCGTCGGGCCAGTGCCCGTGCTCGTCGAAGAACACCCGCGCGGCGTCCTCGTCGTAGCGATCGGTGTCGCCGTGGCGGATGATCCACAGCACCCAGCCGATGCCCACGACGCCGGCCACGCAGATGAAGATCCCGTACACCAAGGAGATCATCGGCGTCCCAGGGTAATCGGCCACGGCGGCCGCTGCACCCCGGTGGGCAGCCGGCCCTCCTCCTCGAGCTTGTCGAGGTGTGCGGCGAGCGTCACGGCCGCCAGCGGGCGCAGCCCGTCAGGGGTGTCGGCCCAGACCGCGTCGAGCAGGCCGTCGACGTCGCGCACGCCGGCGTCCAGCGTGGCGACGAGCGCCCGCTCCCGCTCGAGGCGGTGCGCGACGTAGCCCGCCAGCTTCGCGTCCGGGTCGAGCACCGGCGGGCCGTGGCCGGGCAGCAGGATCGCGAACCCGCGGGCCCGCAGCCGCTGCAGCCCGGCGAGGTAGCTGCGCAGCGCACCGGGGTCGGGCGCCACGAACACGCTGCCCTCGCCGAGGACCGCGTCGCCGGTCAGGCAGGCGTCGCCGGCGGCGAAGCACACGTGGTCCGGCGCGTGGCCGGGCAGCGCGATCGCCTCGAGCGGGCCGAGCCGCTCACCGTCGCCGATGTGCCGCGTCGCCCCCGGGTACCGGGCCGCGACCAGGGGGACGCCGCCCGCGCGCGCCGCGACCTCCACGGCGTTGTCGCTGTGGTCGGGATGGTCGTGGGTCAGCGCGACGCCCGCGGCGCCCCCGCGCTCCGCAGCCCGGGCCAGAACGGCCTCGACGTGCTCGGGCAGCGACGGGCCCGGGTCGACGATCCAGCACGGGTCGTGCCCGACGATCCACGTGTTCGTGCCCGACAGCGACAGCGGGCCCGGGTTGGCCGCCCGCACCAGGCTGACGTCGTGGGCGGCGAGCGGGTCGTCGGACACCGTGGCCAGCCTATGCCCCGGCGGCCACGCGCTCGCGGACCAGGGGGTAGCGCGCCCACACGGCGGCGACCGCGAGCGCTCCGACGCCGCCCACGGCCAGCGCCAGGCGCGGCGAGGCCGCGACGGTCAGGAGCCCGCCGGCGACGAAGCCGATTCCCGGCGCGATGGCGCCGACGGACTCCAGGAGGCCCGCGGCCCGCGCCTGGAACGCGTCCTCGACCGCTTCCTGCAGGGCCGTCATGACCGACACCCACTGGATGCCGTTGCCCACGCCGCCGACCACGCCGGCCAGGCAGGCGACGAGGAGGTTCGGCGCCGCCGCGATCCCGAGGTAGCTGACGCCGACGACCGCGGTGGCCAGGACGATCAGCGCCTGCAGATGGCCCTTCGTACGGGCGAAGATCACCGAGCCGGCGATGACGCCGAGCCCCCAGGATCCCAGCAGCGCGCCGTAGCCGAGGCTCGTCGAGTCCAGGGTGCGCTGGACGAAGACGACCTCGATCGGGACCGCCATCGTGAAGAAGATGATCGCGACGGCCTCCCCCGCGACCAGGCGCCGAGCGGCCGCGTTGCCGCGCACGTAGGCGAGCCCGTCGGCCAGCCGGGCGCGCCAGCGCTCGCGCTCGGTCGCCACGCGCGCCACCCGTCCGCGGACCCCGACGCCGACGAGCAGCGCCGCAAGCGCGAACGATCCCGCGTCGATCCACAGCGCCGCGGCGAAGCCCGCCTCGTGCGCCACGAGACCGGCGATCGGCGGAGCAGCGGCGGTACCGACGGCGTAGGCGACGTTCAGCAGCGCGTTGCCGGCGCGGAGGTGGTCCGGCCCGAGCACGGCGGCGCTCAGACCGCGGGTGAGGCCGCGCGCCGTCAGGGCGAGGACACCGTCGACGTAGGCCAGCGCGAGCACCGCCGGCAGCCAGAAGCTCGACGCGAGGCCCGCCAGCGCGGCGAACACGACGACCTCCGTGAGGTAGATCGCCGTCAGCACCCGGTGCGCCGGGCGCTGGTCGACGGCCGCGGTCAGCGCCGGCGCCGCGAACGCGGGCAGCGCCTTCGCACACAAGAAGAGCGCCGTCGTGGCCAACGCGGAATCCGTCTCGCGCAGCACGAGCAGCGCGAGAGCGACGGCGCCGAACACGTCCCCGATCGTGTTCGCCGAATATGAGGCGGCCAGCGCCCGGAATCCGGGGCGGCGAAGGGCGCTCCTCACGCCACGAAGCCTAGAGCCTCCTAAGGATCGGCCCCGGCTGACCGATATCCGGGGTTGATGAATCGCAGGGTCGTTTACGGGATCCAGGGCGCTTTGGTGGTCGGCGCCTGGACCGTCGGTGCCCTGGTGTCCCGGTCCTCTGACTGGCACGCCTTCGCCGTGCTCATCCTGCTTGCCGCCCTGACGGTGGTGAGCGAAACCCTGGCCATCGAGACGCGGTCGCTGCGGATCTCCGGGGCGTTCATGGCGATCGTCCTGGCAATGGCCCTGATGGGTCCGACCCCGGCCCTCGTTCTCGTGCTCGCCGGCCAGGTCTTCGACGCGGTCCGCCGCCCCATCCGCTGGGAGCTGCGGCTGGCCAACGTCTCGTCGATGTCGATGTTCCCCGTCGTCGGCGGGCTGCTGGTCCGCGCGCTGGACCTCGCCCACGCCGACGCGCTGAACTTCAGCCTCGGGGTCTTCTTCGTCTTCTTCGTCTCGAACACGATCAACTTCCTGCTGATCGCGGTCCCCTTCCACTTCACCCACGGCGTCTCGCTGCGCCACCAGGTCGTGAAGATGTTCGTGCCGATGCTGCCCGCCGAGGCGCTGGCCGCCGCCCTGACGATGGGCGTCGCCGTGACCTACCGCGAGGTGGGCGTGACCGCGCTGGCCGCCCTGGCCCTCGTCCTGTTCCTCTTCCAGGTCCTGGTGCGGGAGCTGCTGCTCTCGCAGGAGCGCTCCGAGCAGCTCGAGGCCCGCTCGACGCAGCTGGCGTCGCTGCAGGTCGGCGTGCTCACGGCGATGCTGCAGACCCTGTCGCTGCGCGACCGCATGACGGCCCGCCACTCGGCGGCCGTCGCCCGCTACGCCCGCGCGATCGCACGCGAGGTCGGCTGCAACGAGGCCGAGCAGGACCTGGTCCACACCGCCGGCCTGCTGCACGACATCGGCAAGTTCGCCTTCCCCGACCGGATCCTGCTCGCGAACCGCAAGCTCGACGACGACGACTGGAACATCGTCCGCACGCACCCGTACCAGGGCGCGCGGCTCGTGCGCCATATCGACGGCTACGGCCCGGTCGCCGAGATCATCCTCGCCCACCACGAGCGCATCGACGGCCGCGGCTACCCACGCGGCCTGGTCGGCGAGGACATTCCCCTGCTCTCGCGCATGATCTCGATCGCCGACACCTACGACGTGATGACCGCGCGCGACTCCTACCGGTCGCCGGTCTCCCAGGCCGAGGCGATCGCCGAGCTGCGCCGCGTCTCGGGCGCCCAGCTCGACGGCGACCTCGTCGAGGCGTTCGTCCGGATCCTGGGGCGTCGCGAGCTCTCCTTCCAGCACACGACCGACGCGGACTTCGAGCGCGAGCTCGACTTCGACCATCGGGTGCAGGGTTACGCCGTTCCGCGCGCCGCCTGATCCGGCACTCAGGGTCACAGAACCCGCCGTTCGGGCTCGGACATGCGTCCAGGCGACGTCCGATCCCCAGTTTTGGGGATGGCAAACGCGCCATTCGCTGAGCAATATTGCCCTGCGCATGACGAAACGGCGCCGCTGCTGGCAGGCGGGGCGCCGTTTCGAGAACTGTGAATCCGTCCTACCGCTGGGTGGTGCCAGCGTGAACAGCATTGGGGGTTCGCCATGATGTGGGGCCACTGAGATCCCAAGCTTCACGGCGAGGAGGCGTCCGTCCGGGCGCCTCTTCGTCGTTAAGCGGCAGGTCCCGAACGAACTTGAACCAAAACCCTCCCGGCCTGGACGTTCGTGCGAGAAGATCGCGGAGGTGGACCGCCCGAGCGCACTGGACCTCGCCTTCCTGGACCTCGAGACGCCGCAGGCGCCGCTGCACGTCGGCTGGACGATGCGCTTCGCCGGGACCGCGCCCTCGCCGGCCGCGCTGCGCCGCCACCTCGACGCGCGGCTCGACGCCGTGCCCCGCTTCCGCCGCCGCCTCGTCCGGCCGGCGCTCGGCGCGCCCTACTGGGTCGACGATCCCGGCTTCGCCATCGCCCGCCACGTGTTCGCGATCACGCTGCCCGCGCCGGGCGGTGCGGCGCAGCTGCGCGAGACCGCGGGCGCGCTGCTGTCGCGGCCGCTGCCGCCGGACCAGCCGCTCTGGCGCCTGTACCTCGTCGGCGGCCGGGAGGGCTTCGCGCTCGTCGGGCAGGCCCACCACGTGCTCGTCGACGGGATCGCCGCCCTCGACGTGGCCCGGCTGCTCTTCGGCCCGGCGACGCCCCGGGCGCCCGGCAACGGCTGGGCGCCCTGCGCCGGTCCCTCGCCTGCCGCGGCCGCCCGCCAGACGCTCGCGCTGCGGGCGCGCGCCGCGACGGCGGCCGCCCGGGACGCGGCCGGCTGCGCGTTGCGGCCGGGGGCGGGCGCGACGCTGCGGGCCACCGCCCGGACGCTGCAGTCCGTCGCCCGCCCGGCGCCGGCCACGGCGCTGGACCGCTCGGCCACCCGTGAGCGCGTCGTCGGCTTCGGCCAGGTCGATCTCCCCGCGGCACGCGACGCCGGGCGCCGGCACGGCGCGACCGTCAACGACGTGCTGCTGACCGCGTCCGCGCTGGCCCTGCGCAGCGTCCTGGGCGGCCGCAGCGACCGGCCCGCGGCGCTGCGCGCGCTGATCCCGGTCAGCGTCCGGGCGGGCGGCGACCCGGCGCTGGGCAACCGGATCACCTTCCTGCCGGTCGAGCTGCCCTGCGACGAGCCCGACGTCGTGCGCACGCTGGAGCGCGTCGCGGCGAACACCCGCGCCGCGAAGGCCGGCGGCGACGCCGCGACGCTGCAGGCGCTCGCCCGGGTCGCCGACGCGCTGCCCGGGCCCGGCCGGCGGGCGGTCACCCGCGCCGCCGCGCGCGCGGTCGGCTTCAACCTCGTGATCTCCAACGTGCCCGGCCCACCGGTGGCGCTCGAGCTCCTCGGCCGCCCGCTCACGGCGATCCACCCGATGGTGCCGCTGCTACACGGCCACGCGCTGACCATCGGCGCGGTGTCCTACGCCGGCCGGCTGCACCTCGGGCTCGCCGCCGACGCGGCGGTGCTGCCCGAGGTCGCCGATGTCGCCCGGGGCCTGGAGCGCGCGTTCGACGCGCTGCGCCTCGTCGGCCCGGTCGCGCCGGCGCCGCGTCAGCGCGCGGCGAACCGGTAGACCGGGCCGCTCTGCGACACGACGTAGACGCGCCCGGCGGCGTCCTCCCCGAACGAGGCGAGCCCCGGCACGGTCCCCACGCCGGCGATCGCGCGGTCGTCGGCGGCCCTGCCGGGGCTCAGCCGCGCGCTGCGCAGCTGGCCCTTGCAGAAGTCGCCGTACACGTAGCGGCCGTAGAGCCCGGGGACCGCGCGGTCGCGCACGACGTAGCCGCCGGTGATCGAGCACCAGCCGTCGCTGTGGTTCTTCGTGAGCACCGGCGCGACGGCGCCCGGCGCCGGCTCGTCGAACTTGCGCCGGTTGCCCTCGAACGGGCGCCAGCCGTAGTTGCGCCCGCGCGCCTGGCCCTTGCGGGCGAAGTCGATCTCCTCGACGGCGTCCTGGCCGACGTCGCCGATGGAGAGGTCGCCGGTGACCCGGTCGAACGAGAACCGCCACGGGTTGCGCAACCCGTAGGCGTAGACCTCGGGACGCGCGCCGGCGCGGCCGACGAACGGGTTGGACGGCGGCACGCCGAAGGGCCGGCCGCCGGTCGGCCGCGGGATGATCCGCAGGATCTTGCCCAGCGGCGAGCCGAGGTCCTGCGCGTTGCCGCGCGGACCGTGCTGGTCGTCGGCGCCGCCGCCATCACCGGTGCCGACGTACAGGTCGCCGTCGGGGCCGAAGGCGAGCATGCCGCCGTTGTGGTTGGGCTCGGGGTCGTCGTGGACGAAGACGACGCGCGCGCTGGCCGGGTCGGCGACATCGTCGGAGGACCGGTGGAACTCGACGAGGTGCTCCTTGCTGTCCTTGCCGGTGAAGTAGACGTAGAACAGCCCGGACCGTGCGTAGTCCGGTGCGAAGGCGAGGCCGAGCAGCCCCTGCTCGCCGCTGTCGGTCACCTGCGCGGAGAGGTCGAGGAACGGACGGCCGAGCCGGCGGCCGCCGCGCAGGACCTGGATCGTGCCGCGCTGCTCGACGACGAACAGGCGCCGCCGGTCGCCGGGCGGCGCGGTGATGAAGGTGGGCTGGTCGAAGCGGCCGACCCCGACGAGCCGGACGCGGCGCGCCGCGGCGGCGCTGCCGTCGGCGTTCGTCGTCGTGGGAGCGGCGTCGCCCGTCGCCGCCGCGGGATCGGTCTGCGCTCCCGCCCCGCCGCCGCCGCACGCGACGAGGGCGACCGCCGCGGTCAGGAGGACGAAGGCCGCAGCACGGGTCCGCATCGGCGGCAGGATCGCAGAGGGTCCGGGCGGGCGGGCCGGTCCTCAGCCGAGGCGGGTGCTCCCGTCGCCGGCGATGTCGATGGGCCCGGCGCGGGACAATGGACGCCGTGCCCGCCGCCACCACGCCGTCCACCGCGCGCGCCCGCGCCGTCCGGGTCGCCCTGGACGGCGACGTGCCGGCGGCCCACGCGGCGCTGCTGGTCGCGGGCGATGCGCGGCCCTTCGCGCTCGCGGGCCGCTGGGCCGGCGCGGCCGCGTTGGCCGGAAGCGAGCCGGTCCGCGTGGCGGGGCCCGGCGACGACCCGTTCGCGCTGCTCGACGAGCAGCCGCCGGCGGCCGACGCGCCCGCCGGGTTCGTCGGCGGCGGCTGGTTCGGGGCGCTGGGCTACGGGCTCGGCCGTCGCATCGAGCCCGTCGGGGCGCCGCCGCCCGTGCGCGAGGCGCTGCCGACCGCGCTCCTGGCCTTCTACGACCACGTGCTGCTCCTGGACGCCGACGGCCGCTGGTGGTTCGAGGCGCTGTGGACCGACGCCCGCGCGGCCGCGCTCGAGCGGCGCCTGGAGCTCTTTGGCGCGCGCCTGCGCACCGGCGTCCGCGGGCCGCGGCCGGTGGCCACCGCGCCGTGGCGCGCCACCCCGGCGTCCGACGGTCATGCCGCGGCCGTCACCGCCTGCCGCGAGCGCATCGCGGCCGGCGATCTGTTCCAGGCCAACCTCGCGCTGCGACTGCGGTCCACCCTGCTCGACGGCGGCCCGGCGGACCTGTTCGCCCACGGCGTCGGCGCGCTGACGCCCGATCGCGCCGCGTTCGTCGGCGCACCCGAGGGCGCGATCGCCAGCCTCTCCCCCGAGCTGCTCGTCGCCCGCCGCGGCGAGGTGGTGCGCAGCGCCCCGATCAAGGGCACCCGGCCGCGCGCGGCCGATCCTGCGACCGCCGAGGGCCAGCGCTCGGCCCTGGCGTCGTCGGCCAAGGACCGGGCCGAGAACGTGATGATCGTCGACCTCGTGCGCAACGACCTGGGACGCGTCTGCGTGCCGGGCAGCGTCGCCGTGGAGACGCTGGCCGAGGTCCGCCCCCACGCGGGCGTCTGGCACCTGGTCTCCGAGGTCACCGGCACGCTGGCGCCCGGCGTCGGCGATGCGGCGCTCGTCCGCGCGCTGTTCCCGCCCGGGTCGGTGACCGGGGCCCCCAAGGTCGCCGCGATGGACGTCATCAGCGCGCTCGAGGGCGTCGCGCGCCAGGTCTTCTGCGGCGCGATCGGGTTCGCCTCGCCCGTGGCGGGGCTCGAGCTCAGCGTGGCGATCCGGACCTTCGAGCTGAGCGGGGACGCGCTGTGGCTCGACGTCGGCGGCGGCGTGGTGGCCGACTCCGACCCGGCGGGCGAGGCGGCCGAGGCGCTGGCCAAGGCGCGGCCGCTGCTGGCTGCGATCGGCGGCGTCCTCGAGCCGCCGCCCACGCCGGCGCCGCCCGCCGTCGCGCCGCCGCCGCGGCTCGGCGCCCGGCCCGTGCCGCGGCCCGATCCCGCCGCCGGGATCTTCGAGACGATCCTCGTGGCCGGCGGCGAGGCGGTCGCGGCCGACCGGCACCTGGCGCGGCTGGCCACCGGGCTGCGCGAGCTCTACGGCACCGAGCCGCCCGGGGGCCTGCTCGCCCTCGTGCGCCACGCCGCGCTCGAGCAGGGCGGCCCGTGCCGCCTGCGCGTGCTGGCCGGCCCCGGCGGCGACGTCACGCTGGAGGCCGCGCCGCTGCCGGCACCGGCGGGGCCACTCGCCCTGGCGCCGGTCACCGTCCCCGGAGGCATCGGCCGCTACAAGTGGCGCGACCGGCGGCTGCTGGACGCGCTGGAGGCGGCCGTGGCCCCGGCGGCGCCGCTGCTCGTCGACCTGGACGGCAGCGTCCTGGAGACCAGCCGCTGCTCGATCGTCGCCGTGCTCGGCGACACGGTCGTGACGCCCGCGACCGACGGGCGCCTGCTGCCCGGCGTCACCGCGGCGCGTGTCCTCGAGGAGGCTGCTTCGCTCGGCTGGGCCGTCGCGGCCCGCCCGGTCGCCCTGGCCGAGCTGGCCGGCGCGAGCGCCGTCTTCGCGGCCAGCGCGCTGCGCGGTCTGCACCCGGTGGGGTTCCTGAGCGATGAGGCGGTTGCCCAAGGAAGTGACCGCGTACGGACACTCTCGGCACGATTCCCACAGCTGTGGGAGTGACGGCTCAGTCAGGACGCCCGACCATGCGGGTGCGGCCACGGTTCGGTGCCCCCTTGTCGGACCGTGGCCGCAGCTTTCCGGTGCGTCGATTTCTCAGAAGGCCGTCGACAGCGCCAGCGGGAACACCGGCCCCGCCCCCCTGCGGCGCAGCTGACCGGCGAGCATCGCCAGCGTCCACCCGCTGAAGCGCAGGTCGTCGACGAGCAGGCACGCGCCGGCCGGGACATCGCCGGTGACGGCGAACGCCCCGCGCACGTTGGCGACCTGCTGCGGCGCGTTGGCCATCTCCCGCTGCGGCGGGCGGTCCTCGGCGCGCCGCAGGGCCGCCGCGAACGGCAGGCCGAGCGCCACCGCCAGGCGCTGCGCGAAGTCGGGCACGAGCGCGCCGCTGCGCAGCGACGGCACCGCCGTGACCCAGGCGACGGGGACCTGCCAGCCTCGCACGAGCTCCGCCGCCGCCGCGACGAGCTCGTCGTCGAAGCGCCCGCCGGCCCGGCCGGCGCGCACCAGCGGGTCCCAGCCGCCGTCGCCCATCCGCGCCAGCGCACGGCCCTCCTGCGCGCGGACGTCCTCGGCGATCTTGCCCATCCGCCCGTCCGGGCCCGGCGCCATCTTCTTGACGTCGAGGACGATCGGGCGCGAGCGCAGGTGTAGCGCCGCCTCGCGGACCAGCTGCGCGTCGAGCGGCCCGTCGAAGCGCGGCGCCGTGCACACCGCGCAGCGGCCGCAAGCCTCGAGACCGTTCCCACCCACCCCGTCATCGAGCTCCTCCTGCAGCGCGCGCATGAGGCAGCGCCCGTCGGCGCCGAACGCGGCCATCGCGGCCTGCTCGTGGCGGCGCAGCTCGGTGATCCGCCCGTAGCGCTCGGCGTCGTAGGTCCAGTCCGAGCCGGGCCGCGCCACCCAGCGCGTGCCGGCACGTGCGACCGCGCCCTCGACGTCGAGGACCTTCAGCAGCCCCTCGATCCGCGTCTTGCCGAGGTTGACCTGGGCCATCAGCTCCTGGGTGCTGGCGCCGTCGCCACCCACCGTGTCGAGGTGCTCGAGGACGCGGTCGACGACCTCACGGCGCGGGAAGGCCTGCTCGATGAAGAAGTCCTGGATCCGGCGATCCTCGGCGCCGCGCAGGAGCACCACCTCGGCGCGGTCGATCGCGCGGCCGGCGCGCCCGACCTGCTGGTAGTAGGCGATGACCGAGCCGGGCGCCTGGTAGTGCACCACGAACCCGAGGTCGGGCTTGTCATAGCCCATGCCAAGAGCGCTCGTCGCGACGACGGCCTTCAGGTCGTTGCGCAGCAGCCGGTCCTCGATCGCCACGCGTGCCGCGGTGTCGATCTCGCCCGAGTAGGCCTCGGCGGCGATGCCCTGCCGGGTCAGCCAGGCCGCCACGAGGTCGGCGTCGCGCTTGGTCAACGTGTACACGATGCCCGAGCCCGGCAGCTCGGGCAGCCACGCGGCCAGCCAGGCCAGGCGGTCGGCCTGGGCGGGCAGCTCGACGACCTCGAAGCGCAGGCTCGAGCGGCCGAGCTCGCCGCGGTAGGTGCGCAGCCGGTCGCCGCCCGCGCCCGCGCGCAGCTGCTCGCCGACGTCGGCGACGACGCGGTCGTTGGCCGTGGCGGTCGTGCACAGGACGCCGACGCCGTCGGGCAGCTCGCGCAGCATGTCGCCGATGCGGCGGTAGTCGGGCCGGAAGTCGTGCCCCCAGTCGCTGATGCAGTGCGCCTCGTCGACGACGAGCAGGCCGACGCGCTGCGCGAAGACGGGCAGCATGGTGTCGCGGAACTGCGGGTTGTTGAGGCGCTCGGGGCTGATGAGCAGGAGATCGACGGCGTCGGCCTCCAGCAGCGCGGAGACCTCGTCCCAGCCGTCGCGGTTGGTGGAGTTCACCGTGTGCGCGCGCAGCCCCAGCCGCCGCGCCGCGTCGATCTGGTTGCGCATGAGCGCCAGCAGCGGCGACACGATGAGCGTCGGGCCGGCGCTGCGCTCGCGCAGCAGCGCGGTGGCGACGAAGTACACCGCCGACTTCCCCCACCCCGTGCGCTGCACGCACAGCACGCGGGCGCGGTCCTCGACGAGGTCGCGGACGGCCTCGAGCTGGTGCTCGCGAAACGCGGCGTCCGGCCCGGCGAGCGCCCGCAGGAGCTCGTGGGCGCGGGTGTCGACGGGGGCGGTCATCACCCTCGACGGTAGTCAGTCCTGGCCGAGGTGCGCGAGGCGCCTCGGGCTACGGCGACGACCGGCTGAGCGAGGCCGCGGCCTGACCCAGCGCCGCGCGGGCCCCGGCCGCGAGCTCCGCGACGATCTCCCCCGCCGGGCGCTCGGGCGCCAGCGCGTAGGCCTGGCCCGCCCACAGGTTGATGACCTCGGGATCCCCCGACGCGCGCGCCGCTGCCCGCAGCGGCGCGGTGACGTGGTGGATGTCGGGGTAGGCGACCGGCGCGTCGGGGTGCTCGTCCATGAGCCGGTTGCGCACGCCACGGGCCAGCCGGCCGGTGAAGGCCCGGGTCAGGCCCGTCGGGCGCGCGCCGTCGGCGAGGATCGCGCGGTGCGGGGCCGACGTGCCGGCCTCCGGGCAGCGCAGGAACACCGTGCCCAGCTGGGCCGCGGCGGCGCCCGCGGCCAGCACGGCGGCCACGCCCGCGCCGGTCATGATCGCCCCGCCGCCGACGAGCGGCAGGTCGGTCACGGCGCGCACGAGCTGCAGCGCCGCCAGCAGGCCGAGGCCGTCGGCGCCCGGCTCGTCGCGGAACAGGCCGCGGTGCCCGCCGGCCTCGACGCCCTGCACGACGAGCACGTCGGCCCCGGCGGCCTCGGCCAGGCGTGCCTCGTCGGGCCCGGTGACGGTGATCCACACCTCGCTGCCCACGGTCTTGAGGTCGGCGACGACCGTCTCGGGCGGCAGCCCGAAGGTGAACGACACCGCCGCGACGGGCTCGGCGATCAACATCTCCATCTTGGCCGCGAAGGCGTCGTCGTCGCGGCGCGGCGCGCCGAGCTGCGCACCCGCGGCCTGGGCGTCGGCCGCCAGCCGCCGCGCGTAGGGCGCCGCGGCGGCCGGATCGCCCGCGGCCCCTCCGGGCGTGAAGACGTTGACGCCGAGCGGCGCGGGCGTCAGCGCCCGGGTGGCCGCGACGTCGGCCGCCAGCGCGTCGGGCGTCCGGTAGCCGGCCGCGACGAAGCCCAGCGCGCCCGCCTGCGCGACGGCGGCGGCCAGCTCGGGCGTCGACGGCCCGCCGGCCATCGGCGCCTGGACGATCGGGACAGCGAGGCGATCGAGCAGCACCCCGCGATTGCAGCACACCGACACTACGGCCCGGCGATGCGCCGCTCGTACACGAGCTCGCGCCCGTCGACGTCGTCGTACTGCTCGCCGACGTGCCGGAAGCCGAACCGCGCCACGAGCGCCTGCGAGGGCACGTTGCCCGGAGCGATCGAGGCGCGCACGACCCGCGCCCCGCCCGCCCGCGCGAGGTCCAGCAGCTCGGCCAACATGGCCCGCGCGTAACCACGGCGACGCTGCTCGGGCACGACGAAATAGCCGACCTCGACGAGCCCGTCGCCGTCCGGCGGCCCGTGGAAGCCGGCGTGCCCGACGACGACGCCGGCGCGCCGGTCGACGGCCGCGCGGATGAGCCACGGCGCGCACGCCGGGTCCTCCTCGAGCTGGCGCAGGCGCAGCCGCCAGACCGGCGCGTCGTCGCGGAACACGTCGGGGATCGGGAGGCCGAGCTCGGCTCCTGCGGCGGTCAGGTCCCCGCGGCTCAGCGCGCGGAGCGCCCCCGCGCCCAGCGGAGCCAGCACGACGTCGGGTGGACCGTGGTCGGGCGTGGCACGAGCCTAGCGTTCATCCCCAGACCCGGGACCACGCCCGGGGCTCCACGGGCGCGAGCGCCGGCGGGGCGCTGCCAGGCTCCGGCGCCCGACGAGCCGATCCATCGACAAGGGAGACGGGTTCGGATGGTCGCCCGAGGACGACTTCGTCGAGCACTTCGCCGCCGGCGTCGACCCCGCCGAGGCACGCATCCTGCGCGCCGTGCAGCAGCCGATCGCGCTGCGGTCCTTCGAGGACATCATGGGCCCGCCGGCGTGACGGTCGCAGCCGACGTGGCACCTCGTCGCGGCCCGCGACGAGGCCATCCCGCCCGACGCCGAGCGCCGGTTCGCCAGCGCATGGGCGCGACCACGGTCGAGGTCGACGCCGGGCACCTGGCGATGGTCTCGCACGCCGGCCACGACGAAGGGCCGCGCGAACGCGGCCCTTCGTGACGCTTCATCGGGGCGCCCGGATTCGAACCGGGGACCTCACCGACCCGAACGGTGCGCGCTACCAGGCTGCGCCACGCCCCGGGGAAGGAGGCATCAGTCTACTCAGCGCTGGCCGCCGAGGAGCCCTCCGACGACGCCGCCCACGGCCGTGGTCGTCTGGTCGACCGTCTGGCCGACGGCCGTCGTGGTCTGGTCGACAGTGCTGGTGACGCCCTGCACCGTCTGGTCGACCGTCGTCCCGAGCGTCCCGCCGACCTGCTTGACGGCACCGCCGACGGATCCGCCGACGGTGTCGCCCACAGCGGTCGTCGTGTCCGTGACGACCTGCCCGACCGTCTGCGGCGGCGAGGACGGCGGCGTGAGCAGCGCGCCCGGATCCGGGTCGACCAGCGGCTGGCTCGTGCCCGCGCCCGAGACGGCGCCCGCCGCGGCGTCGGTGACGGTCTGCACGGGGTCCGTCGGCGTCGTCGGGGTGCCGCTCACCGGCTTGGCCGGCTGGGAGGACGACGAGGACGAGGTCGACCGCGCCGGCGTGTCGCCGCCGGGCGACGACGGGGCGTGGGCCGCGCCCGAGCCCGTGTCGTGCGACGTGTAGCTCGTCGTCGTCGGGTGCCCGGGCGTGCCCGCGCCCGCGCTCGAGGATCCCGAACCGGTCGTGCCCGCGCCGCCGCCGATGCTGTGGCCGTTCGCGCCGGTGGAGCTCGCCACCGAGCCCCCGCCGCCGGCGCCGGCGCCGCGCGCGGAGGTCGCGGCGCCGCCGCCGGTGGCCGCGTTCGGGGGCGCGGAGGCCGGTGCCGCGGGCCGCGGGTGCGGGTGGTCAGCGCCGGCCTGGTGGACGGCGGTGCCGGCGCCGAGCCCGGCGGTCGCCAGCGCGACGACGGCGGCCGCGGCCTTCGCCCAGCCGCCGAACGACGAGTCGCCGTACTGCGCGGCGGCCATCGAGGCCTGCGCGAGCGCCGGGCCATGCTGCGCCGCGGCGTGCGCGGAGCCGCCGTCGTCGGCGCCGTCGGGCAGCCGGCGCCGGCGCAGGAACGCGGGCAGCGGCAGCAGCGCGGCGATCTTCGTGCGGATCGGGCGACGGGCCAGCGCGGCGGCGTCGAGCCCGGCGAGCACCGCCTGGTGCCGGCAGGCCCGGCAGTGGACGATGTGGCCGCCGACACGGCGCCGGTCCCGGACCCCGAGCGCCCCGCCGGCGCCGGCGCCGGCGCCGGCGCCGGCGATGATGCCCTGGATGCGCAGGCATCGCTCACCGGTTACTAGCTCTTCGTATTCCTCGGTGAGCCGCCGGCGCGCGCGGAACAGCGTGGACTCCACCGCGGGCCGGGTCAGGCCCAGCCGCTCGCCGATCTCGCGGTAGGACAGGCCCTCGAGCTCGCGCATGACGAGGATCTGATGGTGCGTCTCGGACAGCTCGCCGAACGCGCCCTGGAGGTGCTCGAGCTGCTGCTTGTGGTCGACCGCCGCGTCGGGTG
>Ga0157379_10002030_pt1 | contig 16790 bp, 14 predicted proteins | sample S25metaG_FD_121802 | JGI IMG/M metagenome (GOLD analysis project Ga0157379, IMG submission 121802) | Switchgrass rhizosphere microbial communities from Kellogg Biological Station, Michigan, USA - S2-5 metaG | ecosystem: Host-associated > Plants > Roots > Rhizosphere > Soil | place: USA... | reverse complement strand
CGATCCCCGGACGACGCCATCCCTGCTGCCGCGCCGAGCCTCCCGGTCTCGGATGCGGTGGGCCCGTTGGTAGCGGACCCGTCGGCAGTGCCCCCGGATACGGCGAACCCGGCTGCGGCGAACCCGGGGAGGTCGGGCCCGGATACGGCGAGCCCAGCTGCGGCGGAATCCAGGGTGACGGCGCCGACTGCGGTGGCGGCGTGGCTGGGCCTGCGCGCCGGACATCCGCCGGCTGGACTGTAGGTATCGAGTTCTCCACCGGCGAGGCGCCTGGTTCGTGGGCCTCTCCTGGAGTGGCAGCTGGCGGCGAAACAGCTGACCGAGAGGCATCCGGTGGAGTGGCGTCCAACGAAGGGGTGTCAGGTGGAGGGGGACCTACGGGTGTCGCGGTCTCCGGAGGTCCGGGCAGCGGCGGTGGCTTGATGGCATCGGACTCGGTCATGTCACTCCGTGATCGCCGAAATGCTGATACCTGTGGGACGCAGGGAGCTCCGCTGACCACGAGGACGCAGCCGGGGGCGGCGCGGACCCGGCAAGAATGATGGCCGAAAGTGACCGGTCGTGCGCGACAAATACAGCTCTATGCCGACAGTCTCGCCGCCCGAGGCAGTGCCAGGGGAACCAGCGGCGCCGAGCCCGGCGGCAACCGCCAGCCAGCTCGGCGGCGCGACCTCGGCGACGAAGGTCGACAACTCACCCGCGGCCCTGACGCGGGCATCATGGCCGAGGGATGGACGCCCCACGCCCCGAATCCGTGACTTTCCCTCGGCACGTGCCAGATCGGCGAGGACGAACGGGAGACATACGGCCACCGCGGGGGGCGGATCACCGACGCGGCGCTGCGCGTCACTCTTGATCTGCTCACCCTGGCCCGGAGCCTCTCCGGCCGCTGAGCCCTCCGCCGGCGGCGGACCGCGTGACCACCGGGCGGCTCGTCATCGACGATCATCCGGATCATCCCGATCGGGCGGTCGGATCTGGCGATGTGTGGTCGGCCGTGGCTGGATTCCGGTGTGACCGCTCGTCGAGAACACCGACGAAGGTCGACGCGACCAGGGCGACGGCGGGGTCGTGGTCGTGGGTCAGGTGGCGCAGGGCGTCCCGCCCCGTGGTTCCCGACAGCTCGACCAGTGCCTGGGCCAGTCGGATGCGCACCGCGGAGTCGGCGGTGTACACGGCGAGTTCGTCGGCGAGCGCGGTGGCGATCCGGTCCGCGTACCCAGTATCCCGGGACAGCGTTCCCAGGACCTCCGACGCCTCGATATCGCTTTCGCCCTCGACCACCATGCCGACGAGAGTCGGTACGGCGGCGATCACCCCGCGCCTGCCCAGTGCCAGCGCGGCACACCTGCGCACCACCCCATCCGGGTCGCCCAGGGCATCGGTGAGCGTCGCGGCGCCCTCCACCGCCTCGGGCATCGCGGCGATCGCCAGCACGGCGCGCCGCCGGATGTCGACGTCCGACGACCGCGCACCGACGGCCAGCACTCTCAGGCCGCCGTCACCTGATCGGGCAAGCGCCCAGCGCAGGGCGCCCGCGACATGGGGGTCGGCTTCGCCGAGCAGCGCGTCCGCCAGCAGGTCCGCGGGAACCTGTGTGCCCTCCGGCCCGGCCATGATGGCCTGCTGGCGACGGGCCGCGCTGGTCGAGTCCAGCCCCTGCATGAGTGCGACGACACGCAGGACGCCCGGCCAGTCCGCCGGCGCCGACGCGTCGATCGCGCGCAGCCGCCGCAGCAGCTCCTGCTCTCGTTCCAGGCGGACTTCCGTCCACCGGATGAGGTCGCTGACCAGATCGGACGGCGTGAGGGCCGGGTCCTTCAGCGCGAGCCCGATCTGCCTGAGCGAGAGCCCGAGGGACCGCAGGCTCTCCACGTGGAAGATCCTGCGGATGTCCTCGGCGGAGTACTCGCGGTACCCGCCGACGGTGCGACCGCTGGGCCGCACCAACCCGAGGGCGTCGTAGTGCCGGAGCATGCGGGTACTGACGCCCGAGCGGCGGGCCACCTCACCGATCAGCAACCCGCGATCTCCTCTTCCTCCGCGGCCGTCGCCGTTGCCACGGTGGCGGGGGCGGCGGGGGCGGCTCGTTGCGGGCCGAGCGCGACCACTCGCTTCGCGTCGTCGATCGCCGCGTGGAAACCGGCCTCCGGGTCGCGAAGGATCACCTCGGTGGCACGGGCGTGCGCGGCCACCGCAGGGTCGGGGCTCGCCGCGGCCTCCTCCAGCGCGGGCTCGATCACGGTGCCCAGGTCGACGAGGGCCCGGCTCAGGCTCCGCTGCACGTCGCGGTCGCCGCGGCCGAGGTGCCGGATCAGTTCGTCAGCCAGGCCCCGTTTCTCGTCCTCGGGGGCGAGGCGGACCGCGGCGCGCCACGCGGTCCGCGCGACCTCGTCGTCGGCGTCGCGCAGCAGGTCGCGCGTGATCCAGGCCCACGCCCTCCGGTCATCGATCTTGGTGAGGGTATGCAGCGCCTGGCTGCGCGCCTGGGCGCGCTCGGAGCCGAGTTCCTGACGAATCCGGGGCAGGGTCGCGTCCGGTGGGAGTCGGGCCAGCGCCCAGGACAGCATGTCGCGCACGAAGAAGTCCGGCTCGACCGCGCACCGCTCGACGAGCACCTCCAGGAGGCCCGCGTCGGGATGCGAGCCGGCCGCCAGGGCCGCCTGAAGCCGGACCGACGAGTCCGTGGCACCCAGTGCCGTGGCCACGCGGGCGCACAGCGGGGATCCAGTGGTCGTATTCATCGGGATCACCTCCGGCACCCAGTGGACACCCTGACATCGTGTCAAGGTAAAGCGCCGCCACCCGCCAGCCGGGTGCCGTGGTGGAGCCCAGGGACGCGATGGCGTCGTCTGGCAGGCTCTGGAACATCGGGGTCATGAACAGCCCGGGCGCGATGGTGACCACCCTGATCCGGTGCTGGGCGAGGTCCCGGGCGATGGGCAGGGTCATGGCGGCCACACCCGCCCTTGGACGCCGAGTAGGCGGCCTGCCCGATCTGGCCGTCGAAGGCCGCGACGGACGCGGTGCAGACGACGACACCGCGTGGCCCCGGGACTGCCTACCGCGAGCTCCCCGTCCCGACAAGCCAGACCGCTCCGGGTCTGGCGCGGGTGCTCTACCAGGGGAGCCAGTACAGCTGCTGGGTACGTTCCGCGTCCGCCCAGGAATCGGGCCTGTGTTCCGCCATGGGCGGCGGGCGCAGAATGGACAGGGGAAGGGTGGTTTCCGGGTCGTCGCCGCGCAGTTGTCTGGCGACGTCGGAGACCGGGCGGCGCGCGTGGCGGGTGGCCGGCCGGGTGTCGCCCTTCTTCGCCGGGAACCTGCCGTTGAACATCTTCCGCAGGAACGCCGACCGGGCGATCACGAACTGGTGGATGGCCAGCGTGATGCCGATGACGAGGACGGTGACCAGCAGCATCTGCGGCCAGGCGAGGCTCGTGTCCAGGCCGAGCAGGTTCGCGACGATGTAGATCCAGAAGAAGTGGAACAGGTACACCGTGTACGCCGAGTCGGCGAGGTAGCTCACCCAGGCGCGTGGTCCGGTGACCGTGCGGGCGCCCAGGCCGAGCAGAGTGGAGACCAGGGCGGTGGAGAACACCGTCTCGCCGAGCACCTGCCCGGTGCCGTAGCCGGCCTGGGGAATCAAGCCGCGGTTGCCGGCGAGCACGATCAGGCCGGAGGCGACGAGCAGGATCGGCGCGGGCCGCTGGAAATGGGCCAGCAGCCGGCGACGGTCAAGATAGAGCAGCAGACCGAGACAGTAGAACGGCAGGTGCTGCAGGGTCATCCGGGCCACGTCGCTGACCCCGCCGGTGCCGAGCACTGGTTCGACTAGGGCCCGGCGGAATCCGCGCAGAACAATGGTGAAGGCCAGCACACCCACCACGATCGCCGCCATGGCGGGAATTCGCGACGCGGTGGCCCGCTGGTAGAGCGGAAGCCGGACCAGCCGGGTCAGCAGTGCGACCGCGGGCGGCGTACACAGCACATAGAACAGCAGGGAGACCAGGAACCACAGCTGCAACGGCCAGTGCAGCTCTCCCTCGGGGTTCGGGATAGTTCGCCCACGGAGGAAATTTAGGAACGAGATATCCGGATCATTGTGGAAATTGTAGGTCATCCACAGCGTGGGCGGGTTGAGGAGCACGAACGTGCAGATGAGCGGGGTTCCGACGGCGGCGAAACGGCGGCGGACCGTGCGGGCCGCTCCATATTTGCCGACCAGCATCGCCGAGAGGAATCCGGAGATGAGAAAGAATCCCTGCATCCGGAAGAGGCCGGAGGCATAGGCAATTCCATGGAAGACCCGGTCATGACCGAGCGTGCCGGCATGCACGAAGACACCAACCAGCATGAACGTGCCGCGCAGCCCGTCCAGGTGATAGTAGTGCCCGTCCCGACCAGGACTATCCCGCGAAACCCCCGCGGCACCCGCACGCCTCATGGAGCTGCCCCCCACCCCTGCCGGACCACTACCGGGAAAGAGCGTGCAGTGCACGCCGGACCCGGAAGTGGTCAGTGACGTGAAGCCGGTACTTCCACTACGTCCGCGCGTTCACGCGTCGGAGACCACCGTCGAGGCCCGGAAACGACAGGCGCCGGGGATCGGCCGGGCACGAGCAGGGCGATCCACCCCAGCTCGAACGAGCCCGCCACAGCATGTGACCGACCGATATGCGACATCGCTACCACTTTCCGGCACTATGCAGACGGTAGCGCGACAAACCCACCCAACCAACTACGAAGACACAACGGGATGAAGGTCGCGGAAGGGCGCCGGCGTCGGGCGGGCGCCATCGCGGACGGCCGCCCGCCGACCCACCCCAACCCGGACCGGGCCTGACCGAGTTGGGCCGGACCGTACGGGTCCGACCGAGACCTCTCGGCCGGCTCATCCGCCCAACGATCTGGACCACCTATTGACCTATAAGGGGACCGACCCGCACTCCGAGAATACGACCGTATACGGAGAATAGCGCCGGCACGGAAAACAATAGCCACCGTTTCTGTTCAGGAGATGTTCATCCCGCGGATACTGGCCGCAAACACCGCCGACGCCGGGTGGCACGAGGGTGTTGGGAGATCCGTACCGAGCGAGGAGCGTGGGAATGTCCACCGTGCCACCCGTCGCCTTCGACGCGTTCCACCCCGCGCACCGATCGAATCCCTACCCTCGGTACAACGCCGTCCGCGACTACTCCGCACTGTATCCCCTCAGGCCGGACATCCTCATGGCGACGCGCTACCAGGAGTGTTCCGCGATTTTTGCCGATCCGCTGTGGGGCCATGGGTACGAGGAGGGCATCAATCCCTTCCGGCCAGGAGTCGACCCCGACGACGTACCGGGGTCCATGCTGCGGATGGACCCGCCGAACCACACCCGGATCCGGAGCCTGACCTGGCGAGCCTTCATCCCACGCGACCCGACCGGGCTGCGGGGCCGGATCCGATCCGGCTCTGGCTCGCCGATCCCGACCTCGCCACACCCGCCGTCGACGAGCTGCTCCGGTATGAGCCGCCCGTGCAGTTCATCCACCGGGTGGCGCTGGCGGAGCGGGAGGCCGCCGGGCACACCTTCGCCCGCGGCGACGGCATCGTCATCCTGACCGCCGCTGCCAACCGCGATCCCGCCGTCTACACCGACCCGGACCGCCTGGACATCACCCGCTTCGCCGGCCACACTCCCCCGCCGCGTCACCTGTCCTTCAGCGGGGGCCTGCACTTCTGCCTCGGCGCGCAGCTCGGCCGCCTGGAATCCGCGATCGCCATAGACACGCTCCTGCGCCGCGCCCCCGGCCTGTCCCTCACTGATGAGCCCGTCTGGCGCGACACCGTCGCCATTCACGGCCTGGAGACTCTCCCGGTCCGCCTGAGGGACTGACACGCCTGCTCGGCCTGGTACGGCCGAGGGCCGCCAAGCACCGCGTTGATCGACTCCAGTGTCTCCAGATCCCTCATCCGCGCCCCGATCGCCACCAGCGCCAACGCCTGCGCGTAGGCGAGCGACCTTCCCCGCCTCGTCGAGCTGGTCGACATCGCGATGATGACGCACCGCGGCCACGTGGCTACCGTGCGGCCCGGCGGTGAGTCGTCAGACACAGTTTCCTCACCGGCCTCATCAGAACAGCCTGAGTCACACTCGTCGTGTCCCCATCCAACGGGACGGTCAGGGATGCCGGGAACCCATTTCCCGGTGCGGGATCGCGTGCGGCACCACCCTCTGAGGAGGTCGGACCTCTCGTCGTCGATCCGCACCAGGACAGGGATCGCGCGGGAAGGGAATGCGCAGCCGGCCGTGTCGGATGAGCGGCTCGTGGCGGTCCGCCGCGAAAGCGTCGTCCGACTCTGGGCCATCACGTGAGATACCAGACGTACTCGGTCTCCGCACCGAATTCTCCCGCTCGACGTCCACCAGACGCTGATGGAGGTCCCGCGCGACACGCCGAGCAACCGCTGATTTAGCCCGCCCGAAGGCACGGCAGACGGGCTGCCCCGGAGGGACTCCTCAGCCGCGCCAAACTACACAGGGCGGCATATTCAATCCGATCTCCGTGCCCTTAAGTCAGAGGTCCTTACCGACGTCGCATTGCGCGACGGGAGAGCCCCGCAAACAATGTGGAGGCGGCGAGAGAACACAACGGGACACCGGTTCTCGCCATAACGTCGGCAACGATGGGAGGCAGGTAGAGGTCACGGCCCGATCACTGTCTGAACGTCACTCGGACAGGGATACGGGATGCACTGCCCCGCGGGGGCTCGGCGCATCCTTGCGATGGCGACCAACCACTACATGGGTCGACGCGGCGAATAATGCGGCCGCGGCGCGTTCCTGGTTGCTCGCCAGCACCCGGCGGGGGGTTACGACATCAGCAGCAGACAAGAGAAGGTTGTCAAATGGCTAACTGGAAAAGTATCCTCGGCACCGTCGGGACGATCGCCGGAACGGTGCTGCCCCTCCTCATCCGCGCCGTCGGGGAAGAGGCCAACGCTACTATCGCCTATCCGCTTGGATATGCCACGATCTATCGGCGGACCGACGGAGACATCCGCATTGGTCATCTTGGTGGCGCAGCAGGCTCGCCAATCCTCCTCAACCTCACAGCTCCGGCCGGCCAGGGCCAGGGAAACAGCGCATATCAGCTGAACCTTGGTCAATCTCTCCGGGCTAGCGACGTACTGGCGCCCTACACGAAGGGAAGCATCTCGATCGGCGCGAGCGATGCTGATTCCGGTGTCGAGAGCAGCGGCATCCTCGGCCGCTTCGGTTACGTCTCGAACCGGCCGCTCGCCATCGGTTCGCCCATCACCGCGTCCGTGACCGATGGCCTGTCGCTGACCTGGGAACTGAATGGGGATGGAAAGAATCTGACAGTCACCGCCTCCGGCAGCGGTACCGACCTTCTCGGCACCAACTACTGGCTTCCGCGGACAAAGAACACAAAGGGCGCTAAGGGCTACACCTACGGGACCCTGCAGCCGATTTCCTCAGGAGATGGCGAACGAAAGTTCACGCTTCCGCTTCCCGTCGGCATCGACTACAGCGCGGGTCTCTACGACTTCACCATCCAGCAGGAGATCAAGATCGCCGATAACAGCTACTCGACGGACCCGGACGTCGAGTTCGAGGTCATCAGCGAGGCCGAGCAGGCGGATATTCTCCAAGGCCTGCAGGACGCCGTCTGACCAACCCCGAAAGATTCGACCCTGACCAGTAGCACCGCGGCCTGGAATCAAGCGGGTCGAAGCGTGGCCCGCGTCGGTCGTCGAGTGCCGACCGACACGGGACCACGGCGGAGTGTCCCGATGTGCATACCACAGCGCCTGGACTGACGACCGGATCATCATGTCTATCCGCGGATTCCCAGAAACCGCCTGGAGAGAGATCGTGAACCGCGGCAAGGGCGGCCGTCGCCAGAGCATGCCGGAGGTCTTGTGGAACCGCTCACACTCACCCCGATCGGGTCGGTCATGATATATCGCGAAGATGATGGATCCCGAATTGTGTGCGCGGACAGCGGCATCCTGGCAGGACATGAGGGAGGGGCACGCCTCCACATCGACAGTACCGGCCAGCTGTCCAGGACCGGACCGGCGGAGAGTGAATACTATGGCGTGATGTACGATCACGACGGTAGGTGGATGTATGCGTCCATGCGTTACATAGGTTATGCGTCGGACCGCCGAATGCTCACTTTCTCAAGCGTCGACGCGGATGGCCCGAACCTCCTGCACCCGGCGAGCTCCGGATGAGCAGAGAACCGGGAGGAGGTCAGACCGAAGGCGACGTCACTCGCGGCCATCTGGGCTGCGAGTTGGGTACGGGAGCGGACTCCCACCTTGCGGTAGGAACGACTCAGGTGTGTCTCCACGGTCTTCTCACTGAGGAACAGCTGCTCGGCGATCTGACGGTTCGTGTGTCCATCGGCGGCCAGCACGGCTACCGAGCGCTCGGCCGGGGTGAGCGCGTGCAGCCCCTGGGCTCGCGTGCCGGACACCCGGCGGCCGTTGTCGGCCAGCAGCGAGCGCAGCCGCTCGGCCATGTGTCCGGCCTGGCACTGGGTGGCCAGGTCGGCGCTGCGGGCGACGCACTCGAGACCGGCACGGGTCTGGCCGGTCGTGATGAGGATGCGCCCGAGTCCCTCCAGCGATCGGGCCAGCTCCAGGCGTGCCGGGCTGACCTCCAGCAACTCCACCGACTCGCGGAGCAGCGCCGGCGCGGCGTCGACGTCCTCGAACAACGCGGACACCCGTAGACCGACGCCAAGGTGGCGGGCGATGCCGAGCCGTCGGGCAAGCTGTAGGTGTTCGGCTACCAGCTGCCTTCCTCGTTCGGGACGACCCAGTCGGGCGCAGGCGGTGGCTGCGATCAGCATCCAGGGGACCTCGTCGAATATGCGCTCTCCGCCCCAGGAGCGGCTGAGCTCTCCCCAGCGCAACGCCTCTGCCAGAGCACGGTCATGACGGCCCTGGTCGGCAAGCAGCCGAGCCCGTGCCCCGAGCAGCCACATCTGCAGGTGACTGGGTGACGCCGGCGTCGACGTCCCCAGCCACCCCGCGTCCAGCACGGCCTGCGCGCCGGCCAGGTCACCATCCTCGACGAGCAGGTTCACCTGAACCGCATGCAGGATCGGCAGGGCGAAGTTCGGTGCCTGCAGGTTCTCCAGGCCGACCCGGACGTGCTCGCCGGCCCCGCCGAGGTCGCCCTGAAGCAAGGCGACCCGGGCCAGGAAGCCGTGCGCCAGTGCCAACGAGACCAGCAGGCCGCGTTGTACGCAAAGCTGCGCAGCCCGCGTGAGGTGACGTTCGGCAGTATGCAGGCGGTCGGTCACGATCAACGCCATCACAGCCGACCACAGCGCGGAGCGCTCCGGCGGCAGATCGCCGGCCAGCGCGCGTTCGGCGAGATCGCCACCCGCCTCCGCCTGACCGTCGAGCGCCCTCGTCAGGGCCATACTCGCGGCGACGATCGACGCGTTGGCGTCCGGGCGCCGCCGATAGGAGGCAAGGTACGGGCCCACCAATGCGCGACGGCGAGGATCGAGCGGGCCGATGCCGATCAGCTCCGCCTCCACCACGGCGGCGAGCGCACTTCCACCCGGCGCAGCCCTGTCCAGGTCGAGCGCCTCGATGAGCAGATCGGTGGCCTCACCCGGCAACCCGCTGGCAAGGCGAACACGAGCCAGGTCGCAGGCACAGACAGCTCGCTGGGCCGGATCGACCGCGAGGGACATGGCCTCCCGCAGATGCTCGTCCGCGGCCGAGAGTGCCAGGTCGTAGGTCTCACAGATACCCAGCTGCCGGCTGACCTCTGCCCGCAGCGCGGCAGGTGGTGGCTCAAGGCGGGCGCGCCGCAGATACATCGTCGCCGTGGTCGGCGAACCCCGCCGGTTCGCATCGTTCGCGGCGGCCAGGAGCAGTTCCACCCGTTCCGGGCGAGATGCCGGTTCGGTGCGCAGGAGATGCGACGCGATCCGGGCTATCGGAGCGCCGGCCTCCGACAGGACTTCGACGGCGCGGTCGTGCGCGGCGCTGCGAGCCGTGGTCGGCGTCAGCGAGCTGACAACGTCCGCGACGACTGCGTGGATGAATGCCGGCGGATCCGCACGCGCGAAGATGCCCGCCCAGGTGAGATGCTCCGCCGCCCTCGCCGCGACGTCGGTGCTGACCCCGGCCTGCGCGGCCACGACCGCGAGCTGGGTGCCATCACCGAGTACCACGACGGCGGCCGCCACAGCGGCGGCACCTGAGGGTAGCCGCCGCAGCCGCCCGACCACCTGACGACGCATCGCGGCGGTACCCGCCGCCCGCACCGCGGGCACCGATGCGGCTTCGGGGGAGGTCTGGGACAAGGCGAGGATCCGGAGCAGTTCCCCGACGAAGAAGGGGTTCCCGGAGGTCACCTCGTGGCACGCGGCGCAGAACTCCGGGTCTGGCGCACCGCTCAGGTTGCGCCGAACGAGCTCGGCGACGGCATCGACGCTGAGATCCTGCGGTTCGAGCAGAACGGCATCGGCAGCAGCCATCAATCCGTCGATCGCACTGCCGTGGCCCGGCGCCCGGGTTCGGCTGGTGAGAATCACGGTGACCGCGGTGGCCTCGATCCGGTGAGCCAGGAACTCCAGAAACTCCTTCGACGATCTGTCGATCCACTGGACATCGTCGACCAGAAGAACCACCGGACGCCGTTCACTCAGGTTGACCAGGAACCAGTACAGTCCGTTGAGCAGCAGAAAATATGATGGTACGGCACCGTCCGCACCGCCCTCCAGAATCGTTCTGGCGGTCGCGGCGGCACCTCTGTACAGACTCTGTTCCGCGGTCTGCGCCTCGGCCGGTACCCGTTCCAGCAACTGCCGGACGACACCGAAGGCGAAGTCCCTCTCGAGTGCCGACCCACGCGCCGACAGCACGCAAAACCCCCTGCCCCGAGCCAGCCCTGCGACGTGCCCGAGGAGCGCCGATTTACCCAGGCCGGGGACCGCCTCGATCACCATGATCCGACCCCGGCCGCACGCCAGATCCTGCAGACACTCCGCAAGCGCCGCGATCTCCCCGTCCCGCTCCAGCAGGACACCAGCCATGCCGCTCTTCCCCACCCTCGATCACCCCGGAGCATTAACCCGCTTTTCGGGCACACTTTTATCACGCGACCCTGCCGCCGACCGGTCCGACACGATGTCCCCAGCACGACAGCGGAACGCGCATGATTTCATCTTCGGCCGATATCAACCGTTGTGGACTCGCCGCTTCGCGGAACCGATCGCCCCGAAGGGCATCAGGCGCGCCGGGTATCCATTCCACCCGGTGTCAGTTTCCGGATCGCGTGCTGCACCAGCAGGTGGCCCCACAGTTCCTGTTCGATGCCGTCCGGCCAGCGCGACCGCAGGACCTGGTCGTCGGGAGGATTCTCGGGCCGCAGTGCACCCAGCGCATCCTCGATCGTCCAACGACGCAGATATCGCGCAAGGAGGTCTCCACGCGGCGCGGCCTGGTGATCCAACAGGCTCGTGACCAGGTGGCTCGACGGGCCGGCTGAGGCGGCCACACCCGAGTCGACGTCGAGCACACGTACCACGTTGTGGTCGGCGGTTCCGCCTCCGACGACAGAGAGGTAGGTCCCGTCAGGAAGCGGGTGGCGCACCGGCAGCACGGGAGCGTCGATGCGCCACAGCACGTCGGCGCCCGTGGCACGGATGAGCGGCACGAGCGCGGGATCTGCGACGATGCCGCCGGCAAGGAGCACATCACCGGGTACGAGTCCCTCCACCGAGGCCCGTGCCAGCGCCGAGGCCTGGCTTTCAGAGGATCCGAGGATCGCGTGACGAACCCGCCGCGTGTCGGAATCGGCCAGCCCGACCAGGAGGACCTGCGGCAACGCCCGGCCGCCGCGTCGAAGGCGCGGGCCGCCGAACCTCTCGAGATTCTCCGTGCTGTCAGGCACGGCCAGTACCACGGCGTCAAGTGTGACGGTCCGGCGCCGGCCGTCTGCCGGCTCACCCCAATACGCCTCACGGCGCTGCGTGACCTCGTTGAACAGAGCTCTGAGCGGGTCGGCGCCAAGTCTCGCCCGGGCGCGGCTCAGGGCAGCCGTCGTGGGCGTGGGCGCGGCCGCGGGCGCGAGCCCCACATGTACTGCGGCAGCCGCCAGCAGGCGCCCGACCTCCTCGTAGCTCGATTGCGGGAACAGGCACATGGTCAGCACAAAGTAGACGACCGTGCGCGGCGGCAGCAGCCGATTTCTCTGCCCTCCACGGCCACATTCCTCAATCACCCGGTCCACCAGCGCGGGAGGGAATACCCACACGAGCAGCCAGACGGCGAGGAAGTCCGATATTCGTCGGCCCGACATGGCCCTTACCTGCCCAAGGCGAGGCATTCGGTCTCTCCATGCTCACTAGATCGTACGCGCCCGTCAACCAGGGACCGCGCGCCAGGAGATGGTGGAGGCCAGATTTTGGGGCGGCGATCGGAAGGACTGGTCGGCGGGCTTCTCGTTCGACCAAACGACACATCCACCCGCCGGGATCGCGCTCAATGGTGGCATGCCAGGAGCAGAGCGACGTCAGGGGAATCCCTTATATTTCCCCGGCGATGGGGCCGACGGCGATCCGGACGAAATGCAGATCGGCAACCCGTACCGCTCAGTTCGTGGTAGTCGTCAGGTACAGCGCAAACGATGCCGGGATCGGGCCAGGTTCACCTGGGGGATTTCCCGGGAGCCAGCGCACACAGGCGGGACCTGACCCTGTCCGGATGACGACATCCGGAGAGATCCGGTAGCGACCCCCATGCCTCTGAGCCATGGCACCATGTCCAAGGTTGACACCGACGCACGGCGTCGACGGCGCTCAAGGGTGAGATCGCCACTCCGGATCTGATTCCCGCGTACCCGGTCACCGGGCTGCCCGGCGGCGCTCATCCCGACCTCGTCGTCGCGCTCGCTCCCGGTCGGCGCGGGCGCAGTGCAGACGTTCATGTCCATCGAGTATCCGGAGTCAGGTCCGTTGGTACCGCAGCCGTCGGCGCCGCCGCCCCCGCTGGCGCCCACCGCGCCGACGATCGGCCAGTTCTAGGAGGCGATCGCCACCGGTTTCACCGTCGTGTTTCCCACCGGCTCGCTGCCACGGGATCCGTCGCCGAACCAGGTCGTCCCGGAGTCGACGTTCGCCGATCACGAGGTCGCGTTCGTCCGGTCCGTCGGCACGGTGCTGGAGTCCGCCGCCGTGCGGCTGCGGCTGCGGCTGCGCCTGGAGAACGAGATCCGTCGGGCGGCGCTGCGGGACGCACTGACCGGATTACCGAACCGCAGGGCCCTGCTGGACGATCTGGAGGAGATCCTCACCTCCCCCCGCCCTGCCGCCGAGGTTCCCGCGGCCGCGGTGCTGTTCGTGGATCTCGACGGGTTCAAGGCGGTGAAGGACTCCATCGGCCACGAGGCGGGTGACCAGCTGCTCCGCGAGATCGCGAACCGGCTGCTGGGGTCGGTGCGCGCCGGCCACGACATCGTGGGACGGCTGGGCGGCGACGAGTTCGCGATCATCTGCCCGGGTTCGAGCGCCGGCCACGCCCTGAGCCTGGCCGAACGGGTCATCACCGTCGTGTCCGCGCCTGACGATCGAGGACCGGTCGGTCGCGGTGTCCGCGTCGATCGGGGTTTCGGTGTCGCCGAGCGATCCGCCGGAGGCCGCCGACGATCTGCTGAGCGCGGCGGACATCGCGATGTACACCGCGAAGCGGCAGGGGTGCGGCCGGGCGCTGCTGTTCCGGGAGGCGATGCGCGCCACGGTGCGCGGCAAGCTGTATCTGGCCGCCGACCTGGTCCGCGCGGCCGCCGTCAGCCCGGCGGCCCGGGCCTCCCTGGCCTCGGTGGTGTTCTACGCACACCAGCTGGGCCTGGGCACCACCGCGGGGGGGTCGCGACGGCCGCCCAGCTCGACACCGTCGCCGCGGCAGGCTGCGACTGGGTCATCGGGCCCGTCTACGGCCCCGCCCAGCCCACGCCGCAACGCGCGGCCGCCCAGGTGCACGGGGCGCGGGCGACTGCCGTCGACCATGCCGGGCGCGGCCGGACGGGTATCCCGAGGTCCTGAGGGCATCGCCGGGTCCCAGGCGTACCTTGCCGTTGTCGGACGACGGGCGTCCGGCACGATCAGCGCAGGTCACGCTCCCGACGAAGGGGATCCGCATGGGCCAGGCACCGACGGGCGATCTCACGGGATGGACGCGGTCGGCGTTCAGCGCGGCCGGAGTGACCCACGACGTCTACGAGAAGGGTTCGGGCCCCGGCGTCGTCCTGCTACCCGAGCTGCCGGGTGCCACGCCGGAGGTGCTGGGGCTCGCCGAGTTCCTGGTGAAGCACGGGTTCACCGTCGCCGTGGCGTCGCTGTACGGGACGCCGGGCCAGCCGCTGGGGATGGGCGCGCTCGTGCGCACGCTTCCCCGCGTCTGCATCTCCCGGGAGTTCCAGGCATTCGCCCGCGGCGCCCACCGCCCGGTTGCCGACTTCACCCGGGCGCTGGCCAGGGACCTCAACGCTCGCACCCCCGGCGTCGGCGTCGGCGTGATCGGCATGTGCTTCAGTGGCGGCTTCGCCCTCGCGGCCGCCGCCGACGAGATGGTCCTGGCCGCCGTCGGGAGCCAGCCCTCGATCCCCTTCCCGATCAGCGCCTCGCGGCGACGGGACCCGGGCATGTCCGACGGCGAGCTCGCCGCCATCACGCAGCGGGCCAAGGAGGAGGACGTGTGCCTGCTCGGCCTGCGCTTCAGCCAGGACGGCGCCAGCCCCGCCGCCCGCTTCGAGACCCTGCGCGACCACCTCGGCGGCGCCTTCCAAGTGATCGAACTCGACTCCGGCCCCGCCAACCCCGACCACTACCCACGCAACGCCCACATGGTCATCACCGGGGAGGTCCGCCTGAACCCTCCCAACTCGGCCGCCACCGCCCGCGACCGCGTCGCCGCCTTCCTCCGCGAGCGCCTGACCTGACGCGCCCCGCCCCGCCCGGCACGGCGGTGGCACGTCCGGGTCACGTCCACGGGACGGCATCTGTTGGGCCGAGCCTGCCCGGACGGGCGTCGGCGAGGCGAGATCTGGGAGGACACGATGCGACGTCGTACGAGGACGACGCTGGTCGGCTCCGCTCTGCTGGCCGCGGCCGCGCTGGTGGGACCGGTCATGGCGCTGCCGGCCTTCGCCGCCGACGCGGCACCGGCCCGTAGCGTCAGCAGCACGCTGATCGATCCGACAACCTACTACACCATGAACCTCAGCACGACGGCCGCGACGATCCAGCCCGGCGGCCAGGTGCGGACCACCATCACGTTCGACGCGAGCCGCAATCTGCATGGTGCCCCGGTCGACCTGAGCGTCAGCGGACTGCCGGCCGGCGCCACCGCAACCTTCTCGCCCGCGCAGACCCGGGTGGGCGGTCAGGCCACCCTCACGATCACCGCCGGCTCCACGAGCACCGTGGGCACGTCCACTGTGACCGTGAGCGCCATCATCACCTCCTTCGGCATCGACCCGATCGGCACCACGGCGCCCTTCCAGCTCACGATCGCCACCCCGTAGCCGGGTAGCCCAGGCCCGCGGGAATCCCACGAGGAAGCCGGCCCGGCGGAGGTGAGGTAGCCGCCGGGCCGGCGTCGCACTGCCGCGTCAGGACGGGGCGAATGGCAGCACCGCGCCGAGAAGATCAGCAGTACACGCGGTAGATCGCGGGAAATGCGGAGGAGGCGCAGCTGTACCAGACCCGGGCGTAGCCGTCCCAGTGAACCCAGAGAATGCCCCGGGAGCTGGAGTAGGAATCGAGGGTGATGGTGCCCCGATAGCCCGTGGGCGACTGGGTGTAGACCCTGTTTCCCGACGCGCGGTAGGTGAACGGAAAGGACTTTGGATACGGCGGAAGAGAGCCGATTTTGACGTAGTCGGTACGGAAACCGGACGGCACCGAGTGGCTGACCGGATCGAACTTCCACAGCGACGCCGCGGTGTACTGGTCGGACGGCGGGCTGTACCAGATGCCGATCCGCCGCGCGCTCAGCGGCGCGGGCCCGCTCGTGCTGGCGACAGTCGAGAACGTGATGCCCGCGGAGCGCGACTGGCCGGCAGCCGAGGCCGGCAGGGTGCTCCCCGCGGCAGCCGAGGGGTCGGTCGGCGCCGTGGGTACGCCGCCGGCGCCGACCACCAGGCCGACGACCAGGCCGACGACCGCCACGACCGCGGCCGCCACGCCGAACAGGGTGCGTGGCCGCCGCCGGCCACCAGCGCGGCCGTCGATGCCCGGGCCCGGGCATGAGTCAACAGAAGGTTGCATGATCCCCCCCGAATGCGGTGTGCAGGAGGTCTCATCGTCCGGTAGCCCACCGCCCGCCACGGCCTCATCGGCGGTTGCGCGCACCTGCAGAACGTGCTAACGCGAAGGTGGTCAGTGGCGCTCGTCCCGCAAAGGGCTACGGCGGCGCGGACAACCTTTATCAGCTCGAGGGAACCCCAGGATCCGTGCCTTGGACGTCAGGACGGTGCCGAACGCGGCGCCGAAGTACGTGTTGCCCTGGCTGAAGAAGATGCTCTGCACCGAGTTGGCAACGAACGGCCGGCTGCCCTGGCCGAGAGAGGCGGCCATCGCGTAGTCGGTCATGCTCAGCGCGAAGGTCACCGTGGCGGCCACGGCCAGGCTCGGGCGGACCAGCGGCAGGATGACGTGCCACCAGACCCGGTAGCGGCGGGCGCCCAGCGTGTGAGCCGCGCGTTCGAGGTCCGGCGGTACCTTGCGCAGCCCGGTGAT
>Ga0157379_10002025_pt1 | contig 16802 bp, 16 predicted proteins | sample S25metaG_FD_121802 | JGI IMG/M metagenome (GOLD analysis project Ga0157379, IMG submission 121802) | Switchgrass rhizosphere microbial communities from Kellogg Biological Station, Michigan, USA - S2-5 metaG | ecosystem: Host-associated > Plants > Roots > Rhizosphere > Soil | place: USA... | reverse complement strand
GCAGACGATCCTGTGCTTCTGACTCTTTCGGGAACGCGCCCAACTGGATGATCCAGGGGCCGCGCGGATGCGGCTGACGCGGAGCGACGGACTCGGTGGTGACAGGTGCGCTCGTGGCAGCCGCGGTCCGGTAGACGGGTTGCGCCGGTTCGGCCGGCAGTGTGCCAAGGATGCCGGGGCGGGGAGCCGGCGGCGCGACAGCGGCGGGCGTCGCCGGTGCGAAATGCGCGGGTGCCTGGGCGGCCTGCGTCGGCGCCGGGGCGGCCGGGTCGTCCTGGAGTGCTGCGTAGCAGGCCGCGACGGCGCCGCCGACCAGCAGCGCGGTCAGCGCGAGGACGGTGGCGGTGGTGCGCTTGCCGGGCAGCCCGGTGCGGCGGCTGGTCTGCGCGCTGCCGCAGTTCAGGCACCAGTCCTGATCGGCCTCCAGCGGCGCCTGACAGGTCGGGCAGGTTCGCGGCTCGGCCGGCGCCTCCGGCCCCCCGGGCGCGCCCGGCGCGCCCGCGTCGCCGGCCGGCGGTGCCTCGGGATCTCGCAGCAACAGCGTCATCGACTGCCTCTCACCTTACCCTGCAACCCCATTCTGAGCCGCAGGGTTGCGGACCTTCCGATCGATCAGGTCCGCGCGAGCTCGACGCGCAGCGCGCGCCCGGCGAGGTCGCTTCCGTCGACGGCCTCGACGATGCGCACGGCCTCGCTGTCGGGCACCGAGAAGAGCGTGAAGCGCTCGAGGACGCGCACGTCGCGCACGGCCTCGCCGTCCAGCCCGGCGGCGCTCGTGATCGCGTGCACGACGTCGGCGACCTCGATGCCGTCGGCACGTCCCGCCGCCGCCAGGACCCGGCGGTAGGCCTCGGCGCCGTTGCGCGAGAGCTGCGGCTTGACGTGGCGCTTCGGGCGCTCCTCGACCTTGGCCGGGGCGGTGTGCGCGCCGGGCTGCCATGGGGCCAGGGTCGTGCCGATGTGCTTCTCGATCGCCGCGAGCTCCTTGTGCTGGCGCGGCTCGACGAAGGTCACCGCGCGGCCGGAGCGGCCGACGCGCCCCGTGCGCCCGATGCGGTGCACGTAGACGTCGGGCGACGTCGGCACGTCGAAGTTCACGACGTGCGTGACGGTCGAGATGTCGAGGCCGCGCGCGGCGACGTCGGTGGCCACGAGGATCGGCACGCGGCCGCCCTTGAACGAGAGCATGACGCCGTCGCGCGACCCCTGGCTCATGTCGCCGTGCAGCGCCTTGACGTTCATCCCGCGGTCGCGCATCTTCTTGTACAGCTGGTCGCAGCGGATCTTCGTGCGCGTGAAGACGATCGCCTGGTCGGGCCGCTCCTCGCGCAGCACCTCGACGAGCATGTCCGGCTTGTCCGCCGTCTTGACCTCGAGGGCGAACTGCTCGACGGTGTCGACCGTCAGCGTCGCGGCCTTCACCTTCACCGTCTGCGGGTGGTACAGGTAGCGGTCGGCGAGCGTGCGGATCTCGGGCGGCATCGTCGCGCTGAACAGCGCGGTCTGACGGCCGTTGGGGCACAGCTTGAGGATCTTCTCGACGTCCTCCAGGAAGCCGAGGTCGAGCATCTCGTCGGCCTCGTCGAGGACCACGAAGCGGCAGTCGGTGAGGTGCAACGACGCGCGGGAGAGCAGGTCGAGCACGCGGCCCACGGTCCCAACGACGACGTGGCCGCCGGCGCGCAGCTGGGCCTGCTGGCTGCGGATCGGCGCGCCGCCGAACACCGCGACGACGTCGACGCCCTTGCGCGCGCCGTAGGTGCGCAGCGCCTGGGTGACCTGGATGCAGAGCTCGCGCGTCGGCGTCAGCACGAGCGCCTGCACCTCGCCGACCTCGGGGTCGACGTGCTCGACGATCGGCAGGCCGAACGCGGCGGTCTTGCCCGACCCGGTCTGGGCCTGGCCGATGATGTCCTCGCCCTGGAGCAGGAGCGGGATCGCCTGCTCCTGGATGGGGCTCGGCTGCTCGTAGCCGACGTCTTGCAGCGCTAGGAGGGTCGGCTCGCTGAGGCCGAGGTCCGCGAAGGCGGTCATGTACCCCGAGAGGGTAGTGCGCCGCGGCATGACGGGCCCGCCCGACCGGCGTGAAGGCGCTCGCCCGCGCGGCGTAGGCCGCGTCAGCGCGACGGGTCCAGCAGCAGCTTGCCCGTCGTCCGCCGCGCGGCGAGGTCCTCCTGCGCGCGGCGGGCGTCGCTCAAGGCATAGGTGTTGCCGACCACGACGCGCAGCTCGCCGCGCGCGGCGAGGCCGAAGAGCTCGGCCAGCGGCTGGGCGAGGTGCTCGGGGCGCTCGAGGTAGTGAAACAGCCAGAAGCCGATGACCGACTGCGAGCGCTTGAGCAGCCGCCCCGTGCGGACCGCGTTCTGCTCGCGCGAGGAGATGCCGTAGACGACGAGCCGCCCGAGGTCGGCCATCGCGCGCAGCGCGGCGTCGAAGACCGGGCCGCCGGCCATCTCGAGCACCACGTCGACCCCACGGCCCTCGTTGGCCGCGACGATGCGCTCGCCGAGACCGTCCGGCGCGCCGTCGATCGCCGCGTGCGCGCCCAGCTCCAGGCACAGCGCGCGCTTGTCGTCGGTCGAGGCGGTGGCGATCACGCGGCCGGCGCCCAGCGCCCGGCCGAGCTGCACGGCCAAGGAGCCGACACCGCCGGCGCCCGAGACCACGAGGACGCTCTCCCCCGGCGCCAGCCGCGCGCACGTCCGGTACAGGTGCCAGGCCGTGAGCCCCTGCAGCAGCAGGGCCAGCGCCGTGCCGTCGTCGAGACCGTCGGGGATCGGGAAGACGCGGTCGGCCGCCACGACCGCGTACTGCGCGTAGCCGCCCCGGCCGCACAGCGCCACGACGCGCTCGCCGGTGTCCTCGCGCACGCCCGCGACTTCGGAGCCGGGGACCAGCGGCAGCGACTGGCGCTGCACGTAGCCGTCCTCGCGGCGGTGAACGTCGGCGAAGTTGAGCCCTGCACGCGTCACGCGCACGAGCACCTCGCCCGGCGCGGGGTCGGGGACCGGCAGGTCGACGAGCTCCAGCACCTCCGGACCGCCGAACTGCGCCTGCTGGATCGCGCGCATCGCGGGGCACCCTACCGACGCGAACATCTACCCTCCGCGGGCACATGAGCCTCACCGTCGTCGGTTCGATCGCCTATGACGCCGTCCGGACGCCCTTCGGGGCGCGCGAGCGCATGCTCGGCGGCGCGGCCACCCACTTCTCCCTCGCGGCCTCGTTCTTCGACGAGGTCCGGCCGGTCGGCCCCGTCGGCGACGACTTCGACGAGGAGTCCTGGCGCATCCTGCGCACGCGCGGGACGGTCACCGACGACGTCGAGCACGTCGCGGGCGGCAAGACGTTCTTCTGGAAGGGCGTCTACTCCGACAACCTGAACCAGCGCGACACGCTGGTCACCGACCTGAACGTCTTCGAGAACTTCGCGCCCAAGCTGTCGCAGGCCTCCCAGGACGCCGACGTCCTGTTCCTGGCCAACATCCAGCCCGACCTGCAGCTGGCCGTGCGCGAGCAGTGCACGAAGGCGCGCTTCGTCGCCATGGACTCGATGAACCTGTGGATCGACATCGCCAATGCGTCGCTGCGCAAGGTCATCGGGACGGTCGACTGCCTGATCCTCAACGACGAGGAGCTCGAGCAGCTCACGGAGAAGCCGACGCTCGTGCGGGCCGCGCGCGAGGTCCTCACCTGGGGTCCGAAGGCCGTCGTGGCCAAGCTCGGCAAGTACGGCGCCGCGCTCTTCACCGCCGACGACTTCTTCGCGCTGCCCGCCTACCCGCTGGCCGAGGTCATCGACCCGACGGGCGCAGGCGACACGTTCGCGGGCGGGTTCGTCGGCTACGTCGCCGCGCACCCCGAGGAGCCGATCGGCCACGAGCTGCTCTCGGGCGCGATGGCCTACGGCACCGCCCTGGCCTCCTACAACGTGGAGGAGTTCGGCACCGAGCGCGTGGAGCGACTCACCGCCGACGAGGTCCACGCGCGCGTGGCCGATCTGTCCCGCATGACGGCCTTCACCGCCGCACCCGCGCCCTTGCGGGCGTAGCCGCATCGGCTCCCCTGCGGGCTTGAGCACATCGGTCAGACCGCTTCGGTGACCATCGGTCATCCGGCCAGTGAGCGCCGGACGCGCCGACGGGCGACCGATCTCCTGGGTGTCGGGCGGCTCCGTGCGGGTCTCCCGCGGAGACCGCCATGTCCGCCCGCTCGCTCACCGCCGCCGTCACGCTCGCGCTCGCCGCGGTGCTCGCTCCTGTTTCGAGTGCTTCGGCCGCGACGGTCGCCGCCCCGGACGGCCTGACGGGACGCCCGGACCACCACGTCGCCGCCCGCGCAGCGCAGGCCTCGGCGACCGACCCGCACGCCGCCGAGCAGTGGGCGCTGGACGGCGACGGCCCGATGGGCATCGCCAGCGCCTGGCGGCAGACAACGGGCGCCGACGTCACCGTCGCGATCGTCGACTCCGGCATCGATCTCGGGCACCCCGACCTCGTCCCGAACCTGTGGACCAACCCGGGGGAGATCCCCGGTAACGGGATCGACGACGACGGCGACGGCTACGTCGACGACGTCCACGGCTACGACTTCGTCGATCACGACGGCGACCCGCAGGACGAGAACGGCCACGGGACGCACGTCGCGGGCATCGTCGCCGCCCGGGGCGGCAACGGCATCGGCGTGGCGGGCGTCGCCTGGCAGGCCCGCCTGATGGCCGTCCGGGTGCTCGACAGCCAGGCCCGCGGCACGACCGACACGGTCGCCGCGGGCGTGCGCTACGCGGTGGACCGCGGCGCGCGCATCATCAACCTCAGCCTCGCCGGCCCGACCCCGACGTCGGACCTCGAGGGCGCGATCGCCTATGCCCAGGCCCACGGCGTCCTGGTGGTCGCGGCGGCCGGCAACGACGGCCGCGACCTCGCGACGTCCCCGACCTACCCGGCCGCCTTCCCGGAGGACGACGTCCTCGGCGTGGCGGCCACGGGCGAGGACGGCAGCCTCTCCCCCATCTCGGACTACGGCCCGGGCGCCGATCTCGCCGCACCCGGCCAGGACATCCTCTCGACGGCGCTCGGCGGCGGCTACGAATGGCGCACGGGCACCTCGATGGCCGCGCCGCACGTGACCGGCGCGCTCGTGCTGCTCGCCGCCGCCCGGCCCGACCTCGACGGCCCCGGGCTGAAGGCTGCGCTGCTGGCCGCGACGCGGCGGGGCACCGGCCTCCCGGTCGAGACCGGTGCGCTGGACGCCGGCGCCGCACTGCGCAGCGTCATCGCCCCGGCCGCCTGGCATGCCGCGCCGGCGGCAGCGGCGTCCACCGCCCGGCCGCGGACCGTCAAGGCCGACGCGAACGCGGCCAAGGCCAAGCCGAAGGCCCGCAAGGCCAAGGCCAAGGTCAAGACGGCCAAGGCCAAGGCCCGGAAGGCCAAGGCCCGCAAGGCCCGCGGCGTGACCGCGCGGCGCCGTTCCGCCCAGCGCTGACGGCCGCCGGACCGGCGCGCCGAACCCCTGGTATCCGAGGGGTCGATGGGGGTAGCCTTGGCGGGTGACCTGGGGCTTCCTCTGGCTCATGCTCGTGCTGAAGATCCCGATCGGGCTGCTGCTGTGGCTCGTCTGGTGGGCCGTGCACCAGGAGGCCGACCCGCCCGTCGACGACTCCTCCGACGACGGCGGCACGAAGGTCCGCGGGCCGCATCGCCCGCAGCCGGGGCTCGACCGCTCGCCCCGTCGCCGCGGCCCGCACGGCGACCCCAGCCCGCCGGCGCCGGCGCGCGTCCGCACCACCGTCGCGCGCGCCCGCGAGCCCGAGCAGGGCTGAGTCCCTCCGCACCTGCCAGGATCCGACCCCATGCAGCCGGCCTCCGTCCTGTCCGACGGCACCATCCGCCGTCTCGTCGACGAGGGGCGGATCGTCATCGAGCCGTGGGACCCGCGCATGGTGCAGCCCGCCAGCGTGGACCTGAAGCTCGGCACGTCGTTCCGCGTCTTCCACAACCACCGGATCCAGGTCATCGACCTGGCGGCGCCGCCGACCGGCCTGACCGAGCACGTCGAGGTCGGCGCGGACGAGCCGTTCGTGATCCACCCCAACGAGTTCGTCCTCGGGCGCACCGAAGAGCTCGTCGAGCTGCCCGACGACGTCGTCGCGCGCATCGAGGGCAAGTCGAGCCTCGGCCGGCTCGGGCTCATCGTCCACGCGACGGCGGGCTTCGTCGACCCGGGCTTCCGCGGGTCGCTGACCCTCGAGATCACGAACTTCAACAGCGTGCCCATCGTCCTGAGGCCCGGCCTGCCGATCGCGCAGCTGAGCTTCATGACCCTCGACCGCGCCGCCGAGCGGCCCTACGGCCATCCGGAGCTCGGCAGCCATTACCACGGGCAGGTCGACGCGACCGAGTCGCGATACGAAGGCGGTCCCGCCCCCACCCGCTGACCGGTCGGGTAAGGTCGCGCGCATGCTCCACGCGCTGTCTGCCGTCATCCTGGCCGCCGAGGGCGGCGAAGAGCCCTCGAAGACCGCGTTCTACATCTGCGGCGGGCTGCTGGCCGCCTGGGCCGTCGTCCTCGCCGGGATCGGCATGACGCAGCCGAGCTTCCCGGGGACGATCGCGGCGCGGCGCGGGGTCATGGCGATCAGCGCGATCCTCATGGCGGCCGCGATGGCCACCGCCGTCATCACGGCGTAGTGCCGGACGACGACGGGCACGCCATCAGCTACAAGGTGCTGCGCCGCGGCACGCCCGTCCGGACGTCGGACGGCGAGCAGCTCGGCACGGTGCGGCGCGTCCACGAGGCGACGCGCGAGAACATCTTCGACGGCATCGACGTCGACACCGCCGACGGCGTCCGCTTCATCGACGCTCCTGAGGTCGCCCGCATCGCCGAGCGCGCGGTGACGACGACCTTCACCGCGGCCGAGGCGGCCGATCACCTGCAGGACCGCGGCTCCGCCTTCGGGCGCCGCGTGCAGATGTCGCGCACCTCGCGGCGCGCGAAGCGGTGGGGCCAGGGCCTGCGCGACCGCTGGGACCAGCGCTAGCCGGGCGCAGTACAGTGGCCGCCGATGCGCGGACGACGACGGGCAACGGCGGGGCTCGCGGTCCTGCTCATCGCCGGCTGTGGCAGCAGCTCGAGCGACACCGCGGACTTCGGTGCGCGGGCGACGCACGCGTGCGCGGACGCGCGCTCGGCGGCTGACGCGGCGCCCGAGCAGACCCCCGACCTCCTGGCGGGTGCGGCGGCGCAGCTCAAGGACCTCGCCGCGCCGCCGTCGCAACGGGCAGCCGCCTCCGCGCTCGTGACGGCGCTCGACCGCCAGCGGCAGGCGTCGGCCCAGCTGTCGCGCGAGCTGCAGTCCGCGTCCCCCGATCGGGCACGCGTCGCGCGCCTGCAGGCCGCGGTCGTCGGCGAGCGCCGCTCGATCCAGGCGTCGGCCTCGGCCCTGGGGGCGCGCGGATGCGACGCGATCACCGCAACGCTGTTGCGCCGCGCCCGCACCGCGGCCTCGACTCCGGCCGCGGCTGCGCCGATGACGCGCGCCGCGTACCGGCGCCTGTTGCAGCAGGCCACCGGCGACGTCGCGCGCAGCACGCGGGCCATCCAGGCGGCCACCGCGGCGGGCACGCTGCGATCGGACATGCTGACCGGCTACGCCGACGGCCTCGGCCGCATCGCCGACCGGCTCGCGAGCGTCACGCCGCCGGCCGACGCGGCGGACGCCCACGACGCGCTGGTGGAAGGCGTGCGGGGGTTGCGCACGACGATGGCGACCGCCGCCCGGCAGCTGCATGCGGGCCACACGACGCGCGGGCTGCAGACCGTCCAGCGGTTCTCGACCTCGGCGACCGCGAAGGCGCTCGTCGCCGCCGGCGCCGAACTGCGCCGGCACCACTACCTGGAATAGATGATCGATTCCACGGGTTCGGTCCGCCTCGTGAAATCAATCATCTGCGCGCGAGCGCGCCGCGCATCAGGCGGTCGAGCTCGGCCGCGGCGACCCGCGGCGAGAGGTGCTCGACGACGCCCGCCCGGCCGGTCGCGGCCAGCCGGTCGCGCCGGGCGGGGTCCGCGCGCAGCTGCGCGATCGCGCGCGCGAGGGCCGCGTCGTCGCCCTCGGGGAAGACCACCCCGCCCCCGGTCGTCTCGATGACCCAGGGGATCTCGCCAGAGGAGGCGCCGATGACCGGCGTCCCGCACAGCAGCGCCTCACCGAGGACCTTGCCGAACTGCTCGGCCCAGGTCGGGGTCGTGCGCGAGGGCAGGACGAGGACGTCCATGCCGGCGTACAGCGGCGGCATGTCGTCGCTGCGCACGCCGGTGCGCAGGTCGAGCGTCCCGCGGCCCAGGTCGGCGGCCTGGACCTCCTCGCGCAACGGCCCGTCGCCGACGACGAGCAGCCGGAACGGGAAGTCGAGCCGGCGCACGGCGGCGAGCAGGTCGCGGATGCCCTTGAGCTCCACCAGCCGCCCGGCGAAGCCGACCGTGAACAGGTCGCCCGTGCTGCGCGGCGGCCGCTCCCACTCGGGCAGTGTGTGCGGGACGATGCCGATCTCGCCGCGGGCGCCCCACTGCCGCAGCATCGCCGCGCCCCCGGGCGACCGGGCGGCGAAGAAGTCGATGCGCGGCATGGTGTAGGCCCGGATCGCCCGCGCGGGCCACGGCAGCGGCCGGTCGAGGTTCTCGTCGCCCTGGACGCCCCACGGCACGCCGAGCCGCTCGCACGCCTGCCCCCACTGCAGCGTGGGGACGCCGAACGGCTCGTTCTCCAAGAACATGACGTCGATCGGCGGCGTGCGCAGCCACCGCGTCATGCGCGACATGTACACGTGGCGCTGGATGAGGCCGGGACGGGCGATCCGCGACCGCACGAAGGTGCCGCGGAAGCCCTCGATGGGGACCGGCTTGAAGCCCTGCGGCGAGTACTCGTCGACCCAGCGGTTGGGGACGAGGATGCGCACCTGCCACCCGAGCTCGGCCAGCCGCACGTAGACGAGCTGGTTGTGCGTGACCGTGTTGGGGTGCCCGACGACGAGCACCCTCGGCGGCGCCGCGCTCATCGCGCCACGCGTTCGTAGAACGCCAGCATCCGCGGCACGATCGCCTCGGGCGAGTAGCGCCGCACCGAGGCGCGGGCGGCCTCGGCCATGGCCGCGCGCTCCTCGCGCGGCGCGGCGGCGCGGTGCAGGGCGCGGGCGAGGTCGGCGGGGTCGCCGGGACGATGCAGCAGGCCGCTGACACCGTCGCTGAGGTGCTCGGGCGTGCCGCCCGCATCGGCCGCGACCACCGGCACGCCGGCGGTCATCGCCTCGAGCACCGTCCCCGGGAGGGGGTCCGGCAGGACCGAGGCGTGGACGACGATGTCCAGCGCGCGCATCTCGGCCATGACGTCCTCGCGGAACCCGCGGAACTCCACCCGGTCGCCGATCCCCAGCTCGCGCACACGCTGGTGGAGGTGCGCCTCGAAGTCGGTCTCGCCGAACAGCGCGTTGCCGATGATGCGGGCTTGCACGTCCCCTCGGGGAAACGCGCGCGCGAAGGCCTCCAGGAACACGTCCTGGCCCTTCCAGGGCGTGATGCGGCCGACGATGCCGATCGTGCGCACCTCGTCGCGGATGGGCGCGACCTCGGTCGCGGTGGGCACCGGGAAGGGCATGATGTCGATCGGCATGCCCCGGCGCCGGCGGGGCACCGTACGCAGGACCGAGCGCGACGGCGTGAGCAGCCCGCCGGGCACCATCCCGACGATGCCGCGCATCGGGGCGACGGCGCGCGGCGGCAGGTACTCCGGGACCAGGTGGTCGTGCAGGTGCCAGACGTGCGGCAGGCGCGCGGTGCGCGCCGCCGCGGCGCCGTAGATTCCGGACTTCAGCGAGATGGTGTGGACGATGTCGGGGTCGATCGCCCGCAGCCGTGCCCGCAGTGCGGCGACGTAGCGGCCGAGCGTGCCGGCAGCGCGGGCCTGTCGGCGCCCCACCCCGAGCTCTCCGCGGCGCAGCCCGCGCGTGCCCTCGTCGAGCGGGAGCACCTCGACCTGCGCGCCGGCCTCGCGCAGCGCGTCGACCAGCGCGCCCTCCTCGGCCAGCAGAACCCATGCGTCCACGGTCCCGCGGGTGGCTTGCACGAAGCGCAGGAGGCCGATCTCGGCGCCCGACAACCGGGCGGCATGGCTCAGGAACACGACGCGCAGGGCGGATCTCGGCCGGATCCTACCGACCGCCCAACCTCACCCACCCAGGCCGATCGGCCAGGTACGGCCCTTGCGGTGCGACGGCCATCAGATAGCGTCGCGCGCTCGCACAGGGACGAGCAAGGGAGACACGACGCGATGACGCGAGTGCTGGTCGTCGGCGCGGGACTGACCGCGTGCACGTTGGCATGGCGGCTGGCGCAGGAGGGCATCGAATCGGTGCTGCTCGAGCGCGACCGGGTACCGGGCGGACTGGTCCGCTCCGAGCACCTCGAGGGCGTGCTCTACGAGCCGCACGGCTCGCACATCTTCCACACCGACGACGAAGAGGTGTGGCGGCTGGCCAACGCGATGACGCCGTTCAACGACTACCGCCATCGCGTGGACATCAACATCGAGGGCAAGATCCTCAACTGGCCGATCCTCGTGTCGGACATCGACGCGCAGTCGCGCAGCGACGAGATCCGGGCTCAGCTGGCCGAGCGCGAGGGCGTCGACGCGCAGGCGCGCGCAGCGGCCGCCAACTTCGAGGAGTGGTGCCTCGAGCTGATGGGGCCGATCCTCTACGAGCGCTACATCAAGCCCTACACGGAGAAGCAGTGGGGTCGTCCGGCGCGCGAGCTCTCGGCGCAGTGGGCGCCGCGCCGGGTGTCGGTCCGCCGCGACAACGACCCGTACCTCTTCCCGGACCCGTTCCAGGGCTGGCCCGCCGGGCCCAACGGCTTCACCGACCTCATCGACGGACTGCTCGCCGACGACCGGATCACCGTCTGCACCGACACCGACGTCACGCTGGAGAGCCTCGACGCCCAGATCCGTGAGCACGACGCCGACCTGGTCGTCCTCACCTGCCCGCTCGACGTCTTCGCGGGCGGGCGCTTCGGCCACCTCGACTGGCGTGGCATCGCGGTGCGCTCCGTCCACATCCCGCACGTCGAGTACGCGCAGGGCGCGATGGTCGTGAACTACCCGGGCAAGGAGTTCCCGTTCATCCGGATCCACGAGGCCAAGCACGCCTCGCGCCAGCAGTGCGAGGGCACGGTCCTCGGGTTCGAGTTCACCGGTGCGCCGTCGCGCTACTACCCCATCGAGCTGCCGGAGAACCGGGCGCTCAACGACCGCTACCGCGACTTCATCCGCGAGCAGGTGGGCGCCGAGCGCACGTACTTCGCGGGCCGCCTGGCCAACTACGTGTACATCGACATGGACGACTGCATGCGCCAGGCGCTGGACACGGCGGGCGAGCTGATCGCCGATCTGCTGAGCCCGGGCGTCGGGACCTGATCAGGCGCGCTCGAGCTGCGCCCACAGCGTGAGCGGCCGGTAGGCGGCGCGCTGGCGCAGCAGGCCCGGCACAAGCGCCAGCGCGAGCACGCGCTTGGCCACGCCGCGCAGCGGGCGGTTGTCGATGGCGTTGACGCGCGCCGCCGGCGTGCCCGGCGTGTAGGACTTCGCGTTGACGCCGCGCACGGCCATCTCGCGCGTGATCGCCACGACGTCGACCGGCTCCTCGCGGATCGCCACGGCGCGGAAGCCGCAGCGCTGCGCCGCGCGCTCGAGGGCCGCCGGGGTCCATCGCGCGACGTGGTTGGGCGGCATGTCCCACAGGCCGGTCGCCCGCTCGGCGAAGCTCGTGGCGTCGGCCGCGGGGACCGACACGAACGCCGTGCCGCCGGGCGCCAGGCCGCGGCGCAGGTCGTCGAAGAACTCGTCGACGGCCGCCATGTGCTCGAGCGTCTGGAAGAGACAGATGACGTCGAAGGGCTCGTCGGTCGAGGTGGCGATGTCGTGCAGCGAGCGCTCGACGGCGCGATAGCCCTTCTCGCGCATGCGGCGACAGCCGCCGGCGTCGAAGTCGGCGGCCAGGACCTCCCCGATCCGGCCCGCAGGCAGCTCGCGGAGGCGGTCCAGGAACGCCCCGTCGCCGGCACCGACCTCCAGCAGGCGCAGGCCGCCGGCCCCCGGCCGCCGGCTGAGCGCGGCGATCGTCTCGCCGAACTCCCAGCGGTCGCGTGGGTAGTGCGGGTCGCCCGCGTGGGCCAATGCGTAGAAGCGCGCATCGCCGCCGACCCACGGCACCGCGTAGCCGAAGCCGCAACCCTCGCACTGCTCGATCGCGACGGCGTCGCCGCCCCACAGGGTGCGCAGGTGCTCGACCAGCTCGCGGTGGCGGGCCTCGTCGCGGGCTCGCGGGACGAAGTGCTCGGCCGCAGCCTGCGCCGCATGGCGCTGGACGGGCCGGCCCTCGGCGGCCCGGCATGCCGGGCAGATCATGCGCCGCGTGCTCCGGCCGGCCGAGCCCGGTCGCCGACGATCTCCCGCAGCGCCGCGTCGAGCGCCGGGTCCTTGGCGGGGTGCACGAACGGCACGCCCGCGCGCGCGAGCGCGAGCACCTCCGACGACGAGTACTCGGGCAGCCAGCGCACGTGGTGGTACAGATCGCCGTGGCGGTCGATGTCCACGACGCGGAAGCCGAGGTGATGCACCAGGGTCGGCACGTAGACCTCGCAGTAGCACGGCGGATGCGTGCCGACGTTCACATAGGCCTCGAGCGCGCGGCGCGTCAGCCACAGCCCGTCGCCCAGAGCGCCGAAGATCTGCTCGGGGTCCTCGCGCACGCTGTGCCGGCGCAGGTGCTCCAGGAGGCGCTCGTCGCGCCGCCAGCGGATGTAGTGCGCCTCGTTGGTGGCCGTGCGGTCGACGCAGGTCTTGCCCAGGAGGTCCGCGCCGGTCTCGCTCGCCAGCGCGCGCAGCCGGTGCTCGAACGCCGGATCGAGGATGAGGTGGTCGTACTCGATCACGTACACCGAGTCGAGCTCGGCGTCGCGGGCGACGTACTCGCGCCAGGCGATCTCGAACACCTGCGTGAGCGACTGCAGGTGCTGGGCCGGCCCGCGCAGCGTGGGGTCGTCGACGAAGAACTTCTCCGGCCACGTGACCCGCTCGTAGTCGCTGCGCGTGCCGCCGTGCCCAACCACCAGCCGGGCGTCCGGCGCCACGGCGCGCAGCAGCTCCATCCGGTCGTCGGCGGCCGGCCCCGCGAGGTGGGTGAGGACGACGGTCAGCGTGCTCACGGCGTGTCGCACTGGTCGCGCTGGACGTGCCGGAACGTCAGGCGGTTCATCTTGTCCCAGTCCGCGCGGACGAACGCGGTCTCCGCCCCGAGGAGCTTCAGGCGGCCGCGCTGGACGAACGGCACACCGTGGAACAGGACCTCGCCGCAGACCTCGCAGTGCACCGGCCGCCCCAGGGCCCGCACGACGCGGCCCCGCAGCGCGCGCAGCGGCGCGTGCAGCGGGCGAACCACCCGCGGCCAGCCGCCGCCGACCGGCTTGGGCGGCGGCCCGGGCAGCCGGAGCTGCGCCTCGGCCTCGGCGAGCGTGACCCCCGCGCCCGCGCGCATGCGCGCGCGCAGGTGCTGGTCGAACCGGAACGCCGCACGGCTGATCGGCCGGCGGCGGGTCCCCACGCACGCGCGCAGGCCGACGCCGATCCCGGTGATCGTGTTGGCCGGGCGCCGGATCCGGATCCCGCGGAGCACGGCCTTGACGGCGTAGCCCGCCATGTAGGCGAAGTGGAAGGGGAACGGGAAGTACAGCCAGCTGACCAGCTGCTCGTTGCGGTGGACGAGGATGTCCATCCGGCGCCAGCTGCGCCGCGGCGACATCCGATGGTGGATGGGCTCGGTGCGGCCCAGGCGGATCACGTAGCCGGCGTCCATCAGCCGCAGCGAGACGTCCCACTCCTCCCCGAACTGCCCGATGCTGGCGTCGTAGCCGCCGAGCTCGAGCAGCACGTCGCGGCGGATGGCGTAGGCCGTCGCGCGGTAGACGCACGTGATCCAGCGCTCCGTCTCGTCCGGCGCGCGTTGGTGCACGTCCGGACTGCCGCCGATGTCGATGTAGGGCATCGCGACCGCGGCGATCCGCGCGTGGTCGAACTCCGCGAGCACGCCGAGGACCGTCCGCGGCGACGTGAACACCGCGTCGTCGTCGATGGAGACGACCACCGCGCCCCGGGCCAGCTCGGTGGCGTCGTTGCGTCGCACCGCGACGCCGGCGTCGTCGTCGAAGCGCACGACGCGGACGCCGGGGAACTCCTCGCGCACCATCTCGGACGTGCCGTCCGAGGATCCGTCGTCCAGCACGAGCACCTCGATCGCGCCCTCCTGCTCGACAGCGGACCGGACGGCCTCGCGCAGCTCGTCGCGGCGGTCCCGGGTGACGATGGCGATGGTGGCGGCCACCGGCTCGGGCTTGGTGTCGTCGTACACGGACGTCGCGGGCGTGCTCAGCGGACCGTGTCCTTCACCGGGGCAGCGCCACGGCTCGCCCGCGGACCCAGCGCCGCGTCGAGCATGCGCTGCACGCGCTTGGGCGCGTCCCGCCCCTCGACGAAGCGCCGGCGGGCCTCCCGCCGCGGGGAGTCGGCCGGCTCGGCGAGCGCCTCGGCGATGGCCGCCTCCCAGGCGTCGGTGCCCTCGGCCAGCCACACGAGGTCCTGGTCGGCCGCCTCGAGCAGGCCGGGCAGGGGCGTCGAGACCACCGGTGTCCCGTGGGCCAAATGATCTGTGAGCTTCATCGGTGAGTTTCCCAGCGTGAACGGCGTCGGCACGAACGGGATCAGACCCACGTCATAGCGCGACATGGCGCCGATCGCCTCCGGATAGGGCATCGAACCCAGCATCAGGACGTTGGGCTTGCCGACGAGCTCGGGCAGCGCGGTCGGCGGGTCGGCACCGATGAAGGCGAAGGTCCAGTCGGGGCGGCGGCGGACGAGCTCGTACATCATGGGGACGTCGACCCGGCCGCCCAGCGCCCCGCTGCAGCCGACCACCGGTCCGGCGACCCCGCGCAGGGCCTCCGGCACCTGCAGGCCCGCGTCGACGATCTCGGCGAACCGCCCGACTTCGAAGGAGCCCGGCAGCACGGTGAGGTCCCGGCCGGGACCCTCACGCGGCGCGAGCAATCCGGGCGAGACCACGAACGAGGCGTCCACGGCGTCGAGCATCCGGCCCTCGAGCCGCCGGACGGTGCCCTCGCGCAGGGCCGACCCGGGATACGACGCGTGCTCGTCGGTGCAGTCGTAGACGCTGCCCACATTCGGGATCGCCTCGACCAGCTCGTCCACGAACCACCAGTAGAAGAAGAGCACACACCGGTCGTGGCCGATCGCCCGCAGCCAGCCCTCGATCGCGCGGCGGCACAGGCGGACGTTGTGGCGCCGGACCGGCTCGGGGAAGGCCAGGGGCGAGAACACCGAGATCCCGTCCAGGGCCGCGAGCCACAGGGTCTCGCCGTCGCGCCGGACCCGGAGCCGGGTCGACGTCCGCAACAGCTTGGTCGGATGGCGGCCGAAGTCCCGCAGCCGGTCGCGCATGCCGCCGCTGGCCGCGGCGTGGATGTGCAGCACCGGGCGGGTACGCGCCAGCTCGCGGACCGTGTGGATCTGCGGGTAGTTGGACGCCGGATTCCACTCGAAGCCTCCGACGACGACCGCCGGGATCTCTGACATCGTGGCGGCGCTGGCCGGGACGTCCGGGGTCATGGGCGGCGAATACTACGGTCTCGCCGACGGCCTACCGGGCCGCCGCGGCGTCGGGCTGGACGGTACTCGACGGCTCCGGTGCCACCGCGGCCGCTGCGGCCGCGCGCCGGGCGTTGCGCCGGACGGCGATCAGCCCGCCGGTCGCGCCGATCGCCTCGGCGGCGATGACCGACCACGCCATCCCGATCGGGCCGAACGCCGTCGTCAGGACGGCGCCCAGCACGATGTTGGACACGCCGGCCGTCAGGGCGATCATCATGATGAGCCGGTCGCGGTGCAGGCTCATGAGCCACACCCCGAAGACGGCGCCGGCCACGTTGACGGGGATCAGGAGCGCCAGGACGCGCAGGATCGGGACGGACGCGTCGACGAGGTCGGCGCCGTAGACGACGCGCAGGATCGGCCAGGCGAAGACGATCAGCACGAGCATGATCAGCAGCCCTGGGATCGTGCCCGCGGCGACCGCGATGATGAGCAGGCGCTGTGCGCGCTCCCGTTCGCCGGCAGCCTGCAACGCCGTCATGCGCGGGATGACCGCCGCGCCGATCGGCGCGAGCAGGGTGATCGAGATGCGCACCAGCCGCTCGGCGGCGCCGAAGTGCGCCACCGAGGAGCTCGGCTCGAAGAACCCGAGGAGCACCACGCTGAACGACGTCACCAGCGACACCGCGAGCGCGCCGACGAAGATCGTCGTCCCGGCACGGAGCTCCTGGACGGACTGCCGCCAGGCCGGCCAGCGGAACGGCACGTGGCGGTACATCAGGACGTCGCAGACCAGCCAGCCGCCGACCGCGGACCCGGCGAGCAGCACGACCACCGCCCACGCGTCACCGGAGTCCCGCACCAACGCGAACGTCAACACCACGCCCAGCACGCGGAACCCCAGCTGGACGAACGCGGTCACCCGCGCGCGCTCGAGGCCGAGGAAGAACCAGTTGGGCGACAGCCCGAAGGCGGCGGCCGCCACCCAGGCCAGGACGCCGAAGCCGGGGTGCTCGCGCATGGTGGGGATGAAGGCCAGCGCGGCGGCCGCGACCAGCGCCGAGGCCACGACCAGCAGCAGCTG
>Ga0157379_10002023_pt1 | contig 16808 bp, 18 predicted proteins | sample S25metaG_FD_121802 | JGI IMG/M metagenome (GOLD analysis project Ga0157379, IMG submission 121802) | Switchgrass rhizosphere microbial communities from Kellogg Biological Station, Michigan, USA - S2-5 metaG | ecosystem: Host-associated > Plants > Roots > Rhizosphere > Soil | place: USA... | reverse complement strand
CGTGCTCGCGAGCGTGCGCGCGTTCGCCGCGGAGCAGCCTCCGGCCGACGATGTCACCGTGCTCGTGATCCGCTACGGAGGAGCCGTACCGGCCTGAGCCGTCGCGGCGTTCGGCTCCGCGTACGCCGCCGAATCCGCCAAGGTCGCGCTCCCGGTCTCGAGGAGTTTCCGCAACACGGGATACACGACCGACACGCGTTGATAGGGCTGCTCCGGATCGATCATGTCGTGGTGCACCCAGGCCTCGGCCGGAAACTCGAACGACCGCACAGAGGCGTCCTCCTTCGCCCAGCGTTTCCCCAGCTCCGCCACGACGCCGTTGTTGACCCCTTCGTCATGCAGCGTCGTGACGAGAATCACCCGGGTGCTCCGCGGAGGAGCCCCGTCGTGGAGCACGTGGAAGCCCAGCTCGTACACCCTCGCGAGCGCGCGCGTGGAGAACCCGGGGAACGCCGACGGCGGTCCCGAAGGCTCCCGCCGCCTCGCGTCCCACGGCACGAAGATGTGAGGGAGGTGGACGAGTGCGTTCGCGAGCGGGACCGTGAGCCACAGGGGGACGGATCTCGGCGCGAGCGATGGCGCGATCAGCATGACCTGATCGAGATCGTTGCGCTGCTCGGCAAGCCAGCCCGCGACCACCGCGCTCGAGGAGAGAGCGACGATGCTGACGTGGTCGCCCAGGCCGTGCGCGATGTCGACCGCTTCACTGGATAGCCCCACCAGCTCGTCCGCGGTGAGCGAGGCCAGCACGTCGTGCGGCGCATCCGCGATCCCGTGTCGAGGCATTCGCGGGACCACCACGTTGGCGCCGTCGTCGTAGAGGAGCTTCGCGAGATCTCCGAACTGGCGCGGGCAGTTCGTGAATCCGTGAAGGAGCACGTAGACGCGCGCCGTGTTCGCGCCATGGTCCAGGACCATCGTGCTGCAGGGAGCCAAGAGCGCGGCGGAGTCATCGAGCGCCTGGAGCCGGCGGATCCGCTCGAGCGCCTCGTCGCGGCTTCGAGCCGGGTGCGCCGCCGCGGACCGCGGCGTCCACCGCGGTGGAAGGAGGAACCAGATCAGGGCGGCGAGGACGATCGCGAGAATCGCGAGGAGCGCCCTCCGCCCGCGCGTCACGCGGGGGTGACCTCCGGCGCGAGTCGCGCGTCGTTCCAGGTCTTGAGGGCGCTCGCTCCCAGGATCAGACCGCCCCCCACGATCGCCCAGGCGCCGGGGCGCTCGCCATGCACGAGCCACGCCCACACGGGGTTGAGCGCGGGCTCGAGGAGCAGGATCACCATCGCCTCGAACGCGGGGACGCTGCGGATCCCGCGCGTGAGGAAGACGTACGCGAGCCCGATCTGCACCGTCCCCAGTCCCAGCAGGACGAGCGCGTCGACGCGTCCCAGGGCTGGAACCGGAACCGCGAACGGGAGCGCCACGATGACCGCGATCAGATTGCCGGCGAGCACTGCGGGCACGGTGGGGTTGGGGGTGTCGTGCCGCTCGCGGCCGAGGAGCCTCATCCCCATGATCGTGAGCGCCCAGGACACGCCCGAGATGCACGCGAGCAGGTTCCCGCGAAACGGATCGGGCGCGGTGCGCCACGGATTCTCGTGCCCCACGAAGAAGAGGCAGAGTCCCGCCACGAGGATCCCCATGATGAGGAAATCGGACGCCCGGTTCCGCTCCCGCAGCAGCCACGGCCCGAGGAGGAGCACGTACAAGGGCGCGGTCGACTGGAGGAAGATCGTGTTCGCCGAGGTCGTGAGCTTGTTCGCGATCACGAACAGCAGCATCGTGGACGCGTAGCCCGCGCCCACGATCCAGGTCCACCGGGTCCAGCCCCGGCGGGACTCCGGGAGGAAGATGAGAAACATGGCCGCGGCGATCGCGGAGCGGAACATGGCGATCTGCCAGCTCGTGAGCGAGCAGGCCTTGATGCCCGCCCCACCCAGCGAGAACAGGATGGCGGTGATCGCGATTTCCGCTCGGGCGATCCCGGGCTTTCGGTCAGCCATCTAGTGGCCGGGACTCAACGAGTGGATCGCTTGCTCTCTTCGATCACGGCGACCACGTCGGTTCCGATGGTGAAGGCCTGGCGGAAGGTGCCCTCCACGCCCACCTCGGTACCTTGGGCGGGGGCGCCGCCCGTCTTGGCCACCACGTTGATCTGGCCCGTGCCGTCGTCCACGCGGTAGACGGCGTAGCCGAACGCTCCCGCCGAGTTCTCGACCTTGCCGGCGATGCGCACGATCTTGCCGTCCTGGGCGGCCGCGTTGTTGAGGAGGTCGCGGATCGGGGTGGCGCCCTTGCAGCCCGTGATGGAGACGAGGATTGCGGCCGCGAGCACGAAGCCAAGGCGGTGCGTTGCGGCGCGCGCCGGATGTCTCAGAGTTGCCGTCATGGAGTCCTCCGTTTCGGGGTCGTCCCGGTTTTCGGGAGCTGGGAAGCAACTCTACGCCGGAATGCCGACTCTCGGCTAGACTCGTGCCCGGCGCGTAGCCCACGACCCCCATCGAAAGGGAATCGATGTTCTTCGTCCTCCTTCTCCTCACGCTGTTCGTCGCCCTAGCCACCGCCGGGCTCGTCGTCCTCCTCTTCCGGAAGCCGATCCGCCAGATCCTCGACCGGATCATCGGCGAGCAGATCGCGGACGGGTGGCACCGCTTCCTTCTCTTCGCGGTGTTCGTGGTCGGCATCTCGTCGGGCGTGCAGATCTGGAAGCTGGAGCAGTACGTTCATCCGGAGCGCTACGGCCCGGACCAGGCCGCAAAGACGCTGCCGCTCGATGCCCCGTCGATCGGCCTCGAGATCTACCGGACCATCATCCAGACCCTCCAGGGCGTCGCGTGGGCGCTCCTCGTCTTCTTCGTCGTCGCGCTGATCGCGTTCGCCATCGTGCGGCGCGGGGAAACGCGGCCGGCGCGGTAGCCCGATGATCGAATGGATCGGGCTCGCCGCGGGCACCTCGTTCGCGGCCGGACTCAATCTCTACGCCACCGTGGCGACGCTGGGTATCCTCCAGCGCTTCCACGTCGCCACGCTTCCGCCGTCGCTCGCGGCGCTCAGTCATCCCGTCGTGATCGCGGTGGCCCTGGTCCTCTTCGTCGTCGAGTTCGTCGCGGACAAGGTACCCTTCTTCGACAACGTGTGGGACGCCGTCCACACGTTCATCCGCCCACCGGCCGCGGCGATCCTCGCCTACGCCGCGGTGGCCGGCATCCACGAGCCGTGGCGCATCACGGCCGCGCTCCTCGCGGGGGGCGTCGCGCTGACGTCGCACGGCACCAAGGCCTCCGCCCGCGCCGCGGTCAACACGAGCCCCGAGCCCATCTCGAACAGCATCCTGAGCACGATCGAGGACGCGATCGCGATCGGCCTCGCCTGGCTCGCCGCGACGCACCCCGTACTCACGCTGGTCTTGACCGCGATCCTGCTCGTCGCGGCGATCCTGGCCCTGACCTTGATCTATCGCCTCTTGAAGCGCGTGTTCGGAGGAGCCCGAGCGTCGCGCCCCGCCCACTAGAAAGGAGCCGTCGTGAGCCTGCGTCAGCTTCAGCGCCTCTTCGAGATCGACGCGTACGCGTTCGGAGTGAACGTGAAGGGGCTGAGTCACGAGGACAGCCTGGTGCAGCCCCCCGCGGGAGGGAACTGCCTCAACTGGGTTGCGGCCCACATCGTCGCGAGCCGGGGCGCGATCCTCGACCTCCTCGGTGAGGCGCAAGTGTGGGACGCGGACCGGGTCGACCGCTTCAAGCGCGGCTCGCGCCCGGTCCAGGACACCAAGGACTCGTTGCCGTTCGAGTCGATCGTGGCCGACTTCCGGCGCTCGCAGGAGCGGATCCAGGCCGGCCTCGCGCGGCTCGACGACGAGGGCCTCCTGGCGAAGCGGGGCGAGGACACCCTCGCGGACAAGCTCCACTTTCTCCAGTTCCACGAGGCGTATCACATCGGGCAGGCCGGACTCCTCCGCCGCATGGCTGGGAAGGAGTGCGCGATCCCCTAGAGCCGTCGGACGATGGTACTTCCGGCCACCCTGTGGCCGGCGAGGAGTGGACCTATACTCCCGACATGATCCGCTTCGAGGAACGCACCGATCCCCGGACCCGGGACATCTACTGGGCCGTGAACGGGGAGGGGGAAGCGATCCTGGACGATCCCCTCCTCAACAAGGGCACCTGCTTCACCACGGAAGAGCGCGACGCATTCCATCTCCACGGGCTCCTGCCCCCGGGCGTCGCGACCGAAGAAGAACAGCGCTCCCGCGCCTACGAGAACTACCTCCGCTCCGGCTCCGACGTTCAGCGCTACCTCTTCCTCGCATCCCTTCAAGATCGCAACGAAACGCTCTTCTATCGTCTCCTCCTGGACCACCTCGAAGAGATGGCCCCGATCGTCTACACGCCCACGGTGGGCAAGGTGTGCGAGCAGTTCAGCCACATCTATCGGCGTCCACGCGGCGTCTACGTGTCGATCGACGATCGCGGGCGCATCGCCGAGATCCTTCGCCAGGCGGCCCCGCCCGACGTGCGCGTGATCGTCGCGACGGACAACGAGGCGATTCTCGGCATCGGCGATCAGGGCGTTGGGGGGATGGGGATACCGATCGGGAAGCTCGCCCTCTACACCGCCGGTGCGGGTCTTCATCCATCGCGGTGCCTGCCGCTCGACATCGATGTCGGCACGGACAATCAGGCGCTCCTCGACGATCCACTCTACCTCGGCGTGCCGCGGCGGCGGGTGCGGGGCCAGGAGTACGACGCCTTGATCGACGAGATCGTGGAGGCGATCTGCGAGGTCTTTCCGGACGCACTCCTCCAGTGGGAGGACTTCTCCAACCGGAACGCGTTCCGCATCCTCTCGCGCCATCGCGACCGGATCCTCTCCTTCAACGACGATATCGAGGGAACGGGGGCGGTGGTCACGGCCGGCATCCGGAGCGCGGTCCGTCAGGTGCACCGAACTCTTGCTGAAGAGCGCATCCTCTTCTTCGGAGCGGGCGCTTCCGGCGCGGGATCCGCACTGGCCGTGCGCCGTGCTCTCTCCGACGCCGGCGTGCCCTCGAACGAGCTCTCCTCGCGCGTGCTCTGCCTCGACTCGAAGGGGCTGATCGTGGACGACCGTCCTGGTCTCGAGGCGGAGAAGGGGGCGCTCGCCGCGCCGGCCGAGCTGGTCCGGAGCTGGGGAGGGAACGGACCGTGGACCCTGGATCGGGTGGTGTCGAAGTTCCACCCCACGGTCCTGGTCGGTGCGTCGGGGCAGCCGGGCGCGTTCACGGAGGCGATCGTGCGCGCCATGCACGAGCATTGCACCCGCCCCGTGATCCTTCCCATCTCCAATCCGACGTCGAAGTGCGAAGCCACTCCGGCGGATCTTCTCAGGTGGACCAGCGGCGCCGCGGTGGTTGGAACGGGAAGCCCGTTCGAGCCCGTTCGCATCGGCGGCGTCGACCACGAGATTGGACAGGGGAACAATGCGCTCGTCTTCCCAGGAATCGGGCTCGGGGCGGTTGCGGTCGAGGCCGGGCGCCTCACGGACGAAGCCTTCGCGGCCGCCAGCAGGGCGGTGTACGAGTGCACCGACGCGAGCTCCCGGGCCGGGACTTCCATCTACCCGCCTCTGTCGAAGCTCCGGGACATCTCGTTCCGCGTCGCCCTGGAAGTGGGAACCGTACTCATCTCCGAGGGGGTCGCGCCGGAACGGAAGCCCGAGGAGGTCGAGGAGCGCGTGCGAGCGATGATCTGGCAGCCAGTCTACCGGCCGTATCGGAGGATGTGATGTCGTCACGACTCCATGGCAAGACCGCGATCGTGACCGGCGGCGCTCGGGGCATCGGCGCCGCGTGCTGCGTCAAGCTGGCAGAGGAGGGCGCCTCGGTGCTCGTCATCGACGTGCTCGATGCCGAAGGAAACGTTGTGGAGGACGCGATCCGCGCCTCGGGCGGACGCGCGATCTATCGCCACCACGACGTCTCGAGCGAATCCGAGTGGGGCTCGGTCGTGCAGGCCGCGATTCGTGAATTCGGTGGTCTCCACGTCCTCGTCAACAACGCCGGTATCGCGCGCATCGAGGACGTGGAAGAGGAAACGCTCGAGGGCTACGAGAGAGTCATCGCCGTCAACCAGACCGGCGCCTGGCTAGGCATGAAGGCCGCGGTCCCGGCCATGAAGCGCGTCGGTCAGGGCTCGATCGTCAACGTGGCCTCCATCTACGGAACCGTAGGCGGAAACGGAAACGCGATCGCCTACCACGCCAGCAAGGGCGCCCTCCGCCTCATGACGAAGAGCGCCGCCCTCCGCTACGCCAAGGAGGGGATCCGGGTCAACTCAGTCCACCCCGGCTTCATCGACACCCCCATGGTCACCCCCTTCCTCAAAAAGGAGGAGGGCGCCCCCAATCCGATGCTGGAATACATCCTCACCCACACCCCGATGGGAAGAGTAGGCCGCCCGGAAGAGGTGGCGAATGCGGTCGCCTTCCTGGCAAGCGACGAATCCTCGTACATGACAGGCTCGGAACTCTACGTCGACGGCGGCTGGACCGCCGCCTAGGAACCGGAAGGATCGCAGGAGTTCTTCGGAGTCAGGGAAGGCGAGGGGAGGGTGTGAGGGTCCTGGATAATGCACGCCCGGCGCCGACCAAAATCACCGCAGGGGTGCGATAGCGAGCGCCGGGACGCGCTGTCCAGGACCCTCACACCCTCCCCTCGCCGGCCCAGTCACCGCAGACCTACTTACCGTCCTCCGAATCAGAATCATCGTCGTCGTCGGAGTCGTCGTCAGCATCCTTGTCGCTCTTCACCGACTTCTTGAGATGCTTGTACTCATGCTTCCGCTCGAACTGCTCCTTCACCCGCTCCATTCGCTCCTGAAGCCGCTGCATTCGCTGGTTCTCGACGTCGGTGACCGGACCGCGGGTGCCGGGGCGGAAGACGTGGATCGTGCCCTGGAAGGACTCGAGATCCACGCGGGCGCCCCCCTTGCCGAGCGTGAAGCAGTAGCGCCGGCCGGGGCGTGACTCTTGAAGTGTGACGGGGAAGTCGGAGGCGAACTCGCCGGAGAAGGTGGAGACGTTGACGGTGGCGCTGGTGGTCTGCGGAATGGCGACCGCGATGTCGCCGTTGTGGCTCGTAAATCGGTAGACGCCGCGAGCCCGGAGCGAGCCCTCGTAGAAGATCTCTCCGTTCACCGTGGAGACGTCCACGCTGTCCGATTCGATCCGCTGCAGCGTGAGGTCCCCGTTCACCGTCTCGGAGACCACGACGCCAGACGCGTCGGCGAGGTGGATGTCCTGATCCACCGCGTTCAGCTCGATCTGCCCGCGTCCGCCGGACACCGCGATGTCGCCGTGGATGGTCGCGACCCGAACGCGCCCGCGCGCGCCGTCGATGGAGACGTCGGTCTGGACTCCCGAGACGTCGAGGTCCATCCAGGCGGGCACGGTGATCCTGAGATCCACGGAGCCCTCGGCCACGTGCTTGGAGCCCGTCTTGATGGAGAGCCCGCGGGTCGTGGGCTTCACCACCACGCGCGCGCCGCCGGCCTCGGGTGCCTGGATGCGCACCGCGTTCTTGTCCCACGCGCTCAGGACGACCTCGCCGGCGAAGTTCTCCACCTGGAGACCCGCTCCCTGCTTCACGGCGAAGGTGGTGTCGACGTCGGATCCGAGCGACAGAACCGCGACGGCGGCGAGAACGACGGGCAGGCTCATGGTGTTTGGGTTCTCCGGTTCGTTAGTCCGCGCTCGCGAGCATGGTGGCTCGACGCATGAGGTCCACCTTGCGGCGCATCGTGTCGTCGAGGTGGTCACGCAGATACGGGTTCTTGGGATCGGCCGCCAGCGCGAGCTGCGCCTGGCGGATGGCGCTGTCGATGGTGCGCAGGCTCGTCTCGAGCGCGGCGACCGTCGCTGGATTGAGATCGTTGCGACGCGACGCGAGCAGCTCCCTGAGGCGTTCCACGTCCTTGATGGCGTCCTGACTCTCGACCATGGTGGCCGCGGCCGGGGCCGGAAGCTGCCGGGCGATCGAGGCCGTCTCGGCCTTGCGCGAGCCTCTGCCGACATAGAACGCGCCCGCGGCCGACAGGACCACGAGGGCCAGGCACGCGGCGGCGAGCTGAGGAATGGTGAAGGAGATCCGCGGCTTGAGCGAGCGGCGCTCCGGCACCGCCGTGATCCTGACCGGAACCGGGAGCGGCGCATTCGCGGCTCGGCGGAGCCTCGCCTCGATGCCGGGCCAGAGGTCCTCGGCGGGGAGCGTGTCCTCTTCGACGAGCACGCGGGCCCGTCCGACGACGCGCTCGAAGTCGCTCAGGAGCGCGGCGCACTCCGTGCAGCCCGCGAGGTGTCGCTCGACCTGCCGGTGGGTTCCCGGGTCGAGTGTCCCGTCGAGATAATCGGAGATCAGATCGGTATAGCGGTCGCTCATCGTTCGTTCCGTCTCACCGTGTGAGGTGCTGGCGCAGGATCATCCGTGCTCGATGCAGCTGCGCTTTGGTCGTTCCCGAGGTGATGCCGAGGAACTCGGCGATCTCCTCGTGCTTGAATCCTTCCACGTCGTGGAGCACGAACACCACGCGCGCCCCGCTCGGGAGCTTGTCGATGGCGCGGTCGAAGTCCATGCCGAACTCGGCCGTCGCGTGGCGCACCGGCGCCGGTATGACGTCGAGCGCCTCCTCGTCCTCGTCGAACCGCATCCGCTCCAGTTTGAGCGCGGCCCGGCGGTGGAGCACCACGTTCACCGCCACCCGATGGAGCCAGGTTCCGAAGGCCGACTCGCCGCGGAACGTCCCGAGCTTCTCCCAGGCCCTCACGAAGACGTCCTGGGTCACCTCGGCCGCGTGCTCGGGGCCGATCATCCGGCGAGCGAGTCCGTGGACGCGCGCGACGTGGCTGCGGTAGAGCCGCTCGAACGCGCGCGTGTCGCCATCCTGGGCGCGCGTTACGTCGGTTCTATCGATGGCCTGCGGCACGACTAATCCGAGTGTGGTCGACGCGGTCACTCCTGGATCTCTCTCGGGCCCCGGTGTCGCCAGAGTTGGACAGTTGGGGCAGGGCAAGGGTTGGAAACCAGGCTGGCGGGGGACTCGTAGGGAGTCTAGGGGCTGGCCCCATCGGGCCTCAACGTTTTCAGCCCCGGGACCCTCTCAACAGGCGTCCCTGCAACAGAACTCGAAAGGAGCGACGCATGAGCCTTCGACGTACCCAGGCCGGAGTCCCCGCTGCGGGCCTCCTTCTCGCCCTCATGGGGGTCTCCGTAGGATCCCCTGCCCAGGCCGCCCCGGTCCGCTACACCATCACCGGCAACAAGGTATCGGTCTATAACCTCGTGGGATCACTCGAGATCGTGCCTGGGACCGGCTCAGGCGTGGTCGCCGAGGTCGACATTCAGGGGCCCGACGCCGCCAAGCTCAAGGTCCTGACCGGGTCGGTCCGCGGCCGCCAGAGCCTTCGTGTCCAGTATCCGGGAGACCACGTGCTCGACCGCTCCATGGGGCACGGCTCCACGACCACGATGCGCGTGAGAGACGACGGGACCTTTGGGGACGACAAGCACGAACAGGGACGCCGGATGACGATCTCCGGCCGCGACGGGATCGAGGCGAGCGCCGACGTGAAGCTCCTCGTCCCGGCCGGGACCAACCTGATGGTCTATTGGGGGCACGGCAGCGCATCGGTCGCCCGGGTGGACGCCGACGTCTTTGTGGACGGGGCCTCGATGCCCATCCACGCCGAGGATCTGCACGGTCCGTTTCACGCGGACATCGGCTCGGGTGAAGTCGAGGTGATCGGAACGGATGCGACCCTCAACATCGACACGGGGTCCGGGCGCGTCCACCTTCAAGACGTGCGCACGACCGAGGACGTACTCGTGGACACGGGCTCGGGCGAGGTGGCCGGCGAAAATCTGACGGCGAAAACGCTCGCGATCGATACGGGCTCGGGCTCGATCGATCTGGAGAACGTGGATTCGAGGTCGGTCACCATGGATACCGGATCGGGCGAGATCGACCTCGATCTGGCCGGCGACGTGTCGACGCTCACCGTGGAATCGGGAAGCGGCGACATCAACGTCTCCTTCCCCCCCGGCGTCGGCGCGCAGGTATCCGTGGAATCGGGAAGCGGCGGGATCCGCTCCGAGCTGGCGCTCGAGACGCAGGTGCGGAAGCACGACGCGCTGGTGGGCCGGCTCGGGGACGGGCGCGGCACGATCGGCATCGAGACGGGCTCGGGCACCGTCACCTTGCGGGAGCGAAAGCCCTGAGCGTACCGTTGTGGGATGAACGAATCCTGGGGGCGCGTGCTCCTCGTCGTCGGAGCCGCGCTCTTCCTCCTCGGGGCGGTGCTGACGTGGGGGCCGCGCATGTCGTGGCTGGGGCGCCTGCCCGGCGACTTCCGCTTCGGCGGAGACAACTGGAAGGTCTACATCCCGCTCGGAACGTCGCTCCTTCTGAGCGTGGTCCTCTCGCTGATCTTCTGGGCGCTGCGCCGCCGGTAGGCGCAGCGCCCGTGTTCCTGAATCCGCTACTTCCCGTCGCCGTCGAGGAGATTTCCGAGGCCACCGAGCAGTCCGCCCTCCTCGCGCCGATGTCCTCCGGTCTGCGGCGCCGCGGCGTAGATGCGGCTCGCGAGCCGGCTGAATGGCAGCGACTGGAGCCACACGGTTCCGGGTCCACGAAGGGTGGCGAAGAAGAGCCCCTCGCCGCCGAAGAGGGCGCTCTTCAGCTTGCCCACGTACTGGATGTCGTACGAGACCGACGGCTGGAGCGCGACGAGGCATCCCGTGTCCACGCGGAGCGTCTCGCCCGGCGCGAGCTGCCGCTTCTCCAGCGTGCCGCCCGCGTGCACGAAGCACCAGCCGTCGCCGGTCAGCCGCTCCATGATGAAGCCTTCGCCGCCGAAGAGTCCCGCGCCGAACCGCTTGTTGAACGCGATCCCGACGCTCACGCCCTTCGCGGCGGCGAGGAACGAATCCTTCTGCGCGATGATCTCGCCACCCAGCTCCCGAAGGTGGAGCGGCTCGATCTTCCCGGGGTAGGGAGCGGCGAAGGCGACGGCGCGGCGCTCCCGTCCCTCGTTGTGGTAGACGGTCATGAAGAGCGACTCGCCCGTGAGGAGCCGCTTGCCCGCGCCCACCAGCTTGCCGAGGAAATCCTGATTCGGCTGCGAGCCGTCGCCGAAGATCGTGTCCATCTGGATTCCGTCTTCGATGTACATCATGCTCCCGGCCTCGGCGACGACCGCCTCGCCCGGATCCAGGATGATCCGGACGAACTGCATGTCGTCGCCCAGGATCTCGTAATCGATCTCGTGCATGGTGGGCATCCAGCTCCTCCTGTTGGAATGTCGTGACGCCCCCGACGGCGATCTCGCCGGAGGGAGGCCTTCGATATGCGGTCACTATAGGGCCGGGGGGCGCCGCGTGACAGGGACCCCAGCCGGTACTAGACTCGTCGATCTTACGGAGGATTCGAACGCCGTGTTTCGAAGAATGGATCAACGCAGTCCACTCGCCCGGTTGCACGTCTCGGCCGCGCTCCTGACCGCCCTCTTGACGCTCTCGTCCGTGCCGGTGGCGACGGCCCAGCCGCGCGAGGCCTCCAAGCCCAACCCCAAGAAGAGCGCGATCGGCTCCGACGTCGTCGCCAAGACCCTCCCGAACGGCCTTCGCGTCATCGTCTGGCCGGACCACGACATCCCGAACGTCGCCGTCTACATCTGGCACAAGGTGGGGAGCCGGAACGAACACAACGGCATCACGGGGCTCTCCCATTTCTTCGAACACATGATGTTCCTCGGTTCCAAGAACTATCCGAGCGGCGAGTTCGACCGTGTCATGGAGGGAAACGGCGGCGAGAACAACGCCTATACCACGCAGGACGTGACCGTCTATTCCGACTGGTTCGCGAAGAGCGCGCTCGATCTCGTGCTCAAGATGGAGGCGGACCGGATGTGCTGCCTCACGTTCGACTCGACCTCCGTGCAGAGCGAGCGCGAGGTCGTGTACTCCGAGCGGCGGACGAGCGTGGACAACAACAATCAGCAATTCCTCGACGAATCGGTGATGGCGACGGCGTTCGAGGCGCATCCCTACCAGATCCCGACGATCGGCTGGCCGAGCGACATCGAGCGCTGGACCATGGCCGACCTCAAGGAATACTTCCGCATCTACTACGCGCCCAACAACGCGGTGCTCGTCGTCGTCGGCGACGTGACGGGGCCCGAGGTGATGGCGATCATGGACAAGTACTTCGTGGGCATCAAGGCGCAGCCGCCGCCCCCCGAGGTGCGCACCATCGAGCCGCCGCAGCTCGGCGAACGGCGGACGGAGATCCGTCGCCCCGCCCCGGTGCCGCTCCTGGAAGTGGGCTATCACGCCGGAGCCGCGGACGGCCCGGACGCCGAGGCGGAGGAGCTCCTCGACCTCATTCTCACCGCGGGAGAATCGTCGCGGCTCTATCAGCGGCTCGTGGATCGCGACCGCGTGGCGGTGGACGTGGACTCCTGGCTCCAGCGCGGCTTCGATCCCGGCATCTACGCGTTCTTCGTCACGGTCTCGCCGGACAAGGGAAGCGCGGCCGCGGAGGCATCACTCGAAGACGAGCTGGCCCGCGTCGCGAAGAGCGGCGTCACGGAGGCGGAGCTCCAGAAGGCCAAGACGATCCGCCTCGCGTCCTACTGGCGCTCGCTCAAGACGATCGACGGCAAGGCCTCGGCGCTTGGACGGTACGAAACGCTGCGCGGTGATTACCGGATGCTCTTCACGGCGCCGACGCGGTACGACAAGGTGACGCGGCAGAAGGTCCAGGAGGCGGCGCAGCGCCTCTTCACGGAGAGGAATCGCACGGTCGGGACGCTGGTCCCCGAGAACGAGCCGGGCGCGGACAAGCCCTCGGCGGGACGGGGGAAGCCATGAAGCGCGCCTTCCAGTGGCACGTGGCTGCGGTCGCCGCGCTGGCGCTCGTCGTCGCGCTCGCGACCCCAGCGCGCGCGGAGATCGTCTTCCCGAAGAATCACGAGATCACGCTCTCGAACGGTGCGCGCATCCTGCTCGCGGAGAAGCACGACCTGCCGCTCATCGCGATCCAGGTCACCGTGCGCGGAGGATCGCTCGTCGACCCGCCCGGCAAGGAAGGACTCGCCTCCATCACGGGGTCGATGCTTCGCAAGGGAGCGGGGAAGCGCTCGGCACTCCAGATCTCGCAGGCCGCGGACGGCGCCGGCGCCACCTTTGGGACCGGAGGCTCCTACGAGACCTTCTGGGTCTCGGGGGAGTTCATGGCGAAGGACGAAGCGCTCATGGTCGAGCTCGTGCGGGACGCGCTTCGCAGTCCGCTCTTCCCCGATTCCGAGTTCGTGAAGCTCCGGGCTCAGACGGTGGACGCGCTCAAGGCCGAGAAGGACGATCCATGGGACGTGCTCGGCGAGTACGGCCTCGCCTATCTGTTCCCGAGCCATCCGTACGGGCGTCCGCCCGACGGGGACGAGAGCACCGTGGCGGCGATCACGCGCGACGACGTGCTCGCGTGCTACCGGGGCCAGTTCGGGAGCGACCGGATGATCCTCACGGTGGTGGGGGACTTCGACTCGAAGCGCATGGAGTCGAGGCTCCGGGCGGCGTTCGGCGATTGGAAGCGCGCGCCCAACCCGGTTCCCGACCTCCCCACGACGCAGCGCATCGAAGGACGGCGCGTGCTCCTCGTCGACAAGCCGGACGCGACGCAGACCTATTTCTGGATGGGCAATCGCGGTGTCGCCACGAAGGATCCCGACCGCGACGTCATCGACCTGGCCAACACCGCCTTCGGCGGACGCTTCACGTCCATCCTGAACCGGGAGATGCGCACGAAGAGCGGCCTCACGTATGGCGTCCGCTGCCGCGTCATGCGTCTGAGCCAGCCTGGATCGATCGCGATCTCGAGCTTCACGAAGACCGACTCCACCCAGCGCGCGATGGACATGGCGATCCGCCTTCTCGGCGAGCTTCGGGAGAAGGGGATCGACGCGGCGACGGTGACATCCGTGAAGAGCTACTTGAGCGGCCTCTATCCTCCCGATCTGGAAACCGAGGACGAGATCGCGACCCGGCTCGGCCAGCTCGCGTACCACGGCCTCCCGATCACGGAGGCGACGCAATACGTCGAGCGCATCCGGGCCGTGCCCGATGCAGCGATTCTTCCCGTGATCCGGCGCGTCTATCCCGATCCCAAGGATCTCTCGATCGTGATGATCGGAAACGCGGCCGCCATCCGGAAGGTGGCCCAGAGCTACGGACCGGTCCGCGAGATCCGCCTCGATCAGCCCCTCCTCCAGACCGTCCACGAGGTTTCCGCCCGGGCACATTAGTTGCCCTTACCTCCGGTATCGGTCCGCCCAGCGGGCCGAACTCGTTGTGCCCCAACGCCCCGAGCCGGAGGAGATGCGATGCGCGCCGACACAGTGTGGACGAAAACCTACGAACGCCCATGGATCGTGGCGGCCATCGCGGCGGGCACCGTCGCGACGCTATTCCTGCTCTTTGCCCCGAAGGCCCAGGCGCAGTACGGCGGGGAGATTCGTGGCGACCGGCAGGAGTTGCGTCAGGACCGGTGGGACCGGAGCGGCGACTGGGCCGACGTCCGCCGGTTCGACCGGCAGCTCACGCGCCTGACGCGCGCGGAGCAGATGGGGAACCGCTTCGAGGAGCGGCGTGCGCGCGTTCAGCTTCAACGAATGATGCAGCTCGAGCTGGTGGAGTCGCGCCACGATCTCGGGGTCGATCGCGGGGAAGCTCGGCGGGACCGGGACGACACGGGCCCGCGCTGGGACGATCGCCGCGACGCCATGGCCACGCGCGCACGGCTCTCGCGCGAGCGGCGCGTGGTGCGCGAGCTCGCGTCCATCGAGACCGACGTGAACCGCGGGGCGCCGTGGGCGCTCGATCGGGAGCGGAGGTTGCTGCGGGAGTTTTCGAGGCTGACGAGGGCGGACGCGCTTGCGAGCGGGAGGGAGTTGCGCGAAGACAGGCGCGAGCTCCGGAACGATCTCAGGGACGACCGTGATGAAGGACGCCGCGATCTCAGCGGCGAGGGTGATTCAGGCCCGTACTTCAAGCACGAGGATCGTCCGGCGCCTCCCCCTCCTCCGCCGAACTGGAACTACGATCCGGACCGCCAGGACTTGAAGGATCGCTCGGACGATCGCGAGGACCTGAAGGATCGCCCGGACGAGCAGAGCGCTCCTCCGGATCTGGATGGCCAGGACGAGGACCAGACTCCTCCTCCGGCGAACGATGAAGACCAGGCTCCGCCTCCGACGGACGAAGACGCTCTCTAGACTTCGAGGTCCTGAGACGGCCGGCGTCCTTCACGGAGCGTGCGAGCAGATACTCGATCTGCCCGTTCACGCTCCGTAGCTCGTCGGCCGCCCAGGCCTCGATCGCCCGCCACAGCTCCGGATCGATCCGGAGCAGGAATGCCTTGCGGGGCGCCATGAGCTAGGTGTGAAGCGTTCCCGTGTTGAGAACCGGGGTCGCCGCGCGCTCGCCGCAGAGAACCACGAGCAGGTTCGACACCATCGCGGCCTTGCGCTCCTCGTCCAGCTCCACGACGTTGTTCGCGCTCAGCCGCGCGAGCGCCATCTCCACCATCCCCACCGCGCCGTCCACGATCCGCTGACGCGCCGCGATGATGGCCGCGGCCTGCTGGCGCTGGAGCATGGCGCCAGCGATCTCGGGCGCATATGCGAGGTGGCTCAGTCGCGCTTCGATGATCTCCACCCCCGCGGGACGCAGGCGCTCCTGCAGCTCCGCGCGCAGCGCCTCGGACACCTTGTCCGTGCTCCCGCGCAGCGAGATGGCGTCGGAGTCGTACTCGTCATAGGGATAGATGCTCGCCAGATGCCGCACCGCGGTCTCGCTCTGCACGGTGACGAAGTCCTCGAAGTTCTCCACGTCGAACACGGCCTGCGCCGAGTCGAGGACCTTCCACACGACGACCGCGGCGATCTCGACCGGGTTGCCCGCGTGATCGTTCACCTTGATCATGTGCCCGTTCAGCGACCGCACGCGCAGCGACAGCCTCTTCCGCGTGTTGAAGGGATTCGTCCACCACCAGCCGCTGTCCCGCACGGTCCCGACGTAGGATCCGAAGAGGATCAAGACCACGGCCTGGTTCGGCTGGACCGTGAAGAGCCCGGCCGCGCAGAGCGCCGCGAGGGCAGCCACGGGGAGCACTCCCGTCGCGAGCACGATGGGGCGCCCGGACTGGACCCCGGCGACAAAGAGATAAACGGCGAGCCCTGCGAGAAGCAGGGTGATGGTCAGACCGATGGCCCCGCTCAGGGCCGCGACCCGACGTTCGTGGATCATGGACGAACACGCTCCTTTCAAGGGTACGGGCGCGACCCCCACGGCCGCGTCCCGAGTGCGATACCAATATGATATCATAAAGATAGCGATTTGTCCAGGGGCGCGGAAGTACAGCGCTACCTATGCAGATTCAATGACTTACGCGACATGAAGGCCTCGACGGTCGCCGGGCCTCATTGAAGCAGCAGCATCTTCTTGGCGCTCTCGAAACCGGGCGCCGTGAGGCGGTAGAAGTACACGCCTGAGGTCGCCTTCCTGCCTCGACTGTCCATGCCGTCCCACTCGGCGCGGTGGGGTCCCGTCTGGAGCGACCCCTCTACGAGCGTTCGAACCAGACGACCGTTTGCGTCGAAGACGCGAAGGGTCGCCGGACCGCCACGGGCAAGCTCGAAGGAGATCTCGGTGCGAGGATTGAATGGATTGGGCCGGTTCTGGGAGAGGCGGTTCCGATCCACGGGGGGAGAGGATTCGACGCCGG
>Ga0157379_10002022_pt1 | contig 16809 bp, 26 predicted proteins | sample S25metaG_FD_121802 | JGI IMG/M metagenome (GOLD analysis project Ga0157379, IMG submission 121802) | Switchgrass rhizosphere microbial communities from Kellogg Biological Station, Michigan, USA - S2-5 metaG | ecosystem: Host-associated > Plants > Roots > Rhizosphere > Soil | place: USA... | reverse complement strand
GGAAATATGAGGAATAAAAGAAATAGCTAGAATATGCAGGGAGATGGATGAGTTACTGCGGATCACGTATATGCTTACTGATCCGGTGGTAATGATCTCCGTAGGAGATCCGTATTACCAACAGAAACAATTTATTCAGGATATATTTACTGACATCACTGCAACCCTTGGGGCAATTGATAGTGAAAATCTCAATGGAGGCATCCTGTTCAGCCCAGGGTGGAGTGTACTGCAGAAGGTCGGCTACGATCAGTGGAAATCGCCCACAAAACACTCGCTGATAATTAGCCTAGAACTGGACAGCTATTCTAGCTGGTTCCCGAAACACTGCATCTAATACCATTGCGTTTTGCACGGAGGCCGTTAATTTTTTGGAGGCCCTCATCGAGGCTGCTCCTGGGTTCTCTGAGGCCGATCAAATATCGTTTTTGGAGGTGTTCATTAATGTACGTCCTAAGATGGTCCTTCCCAGCCATACACTGGAGATCAACGCCATTTGCAGCTTTCCACCCCACTACAGGCAGCTGCAGTTACTACACAAACGGGATTCGATCAGCTGGAGCAGGGCCTGAAGGACTTTTCCGCTACTTTCGGGAATTTCGCGACGAAGCTAAATATGACGGACACTGAAGAAATTTCCAACTTGACTGGTGCGATCCGGACCTTGAACTCAGAGATTGCATCGTAAGTTCACCCCACAATCGATTGTAAAGATGCATCTTTTGATCCTTCCAAAGGCTGGACAAAGAGATTATCGGCTTGTCTGTTGGAATCGGCGCTACTGTCTTGGCCACTGCTTTGTTCGGCACACTTGTGCCCATAGCCCTTGTAAGATAATTCTTTCTCAAGATACGTTATGCTAATGGTGTGAAAGGGCGCTGGCACCGCTGGACTTGTTATCGAAGCTAAGGACTTAGCTGCCGCCGTATCAGCGAAGTCAGGTACGTTGGAGCCGAGTGTATTGTTCTAAAATTTTTAAACCATCTAATTTGAAATATTCCAGTGGATGAGAACCAAATCTCAGCCGACAAGACAGAAATTCTGGCCCTTCAGGCTCAACTAAAACAGATACAGACAGCTCAAGCTACTCTGGGCACTGTTAGTACTGACGTAACCAGGATAGTTAGCCAGCTCGGGGCATTTGATTCTGTGTGGCTGGGTGTTGTGAACGACTTTCAGCAGCTTATAAACATGGTGAATAGTACCAATTCGCTCATAACCGCGGATATGGACACCGTAGGTGTTCACTTAATGACATACGCCATTAAGTATTTCTCACACATTTACATTTACTAGGCTCATCCAGGCGGCTCAATGTGGATATGGCTTACCACTCACTCTATCCCTTGTTACCCTCAGGCTATGGCTATGGCTCTTAATGCTGTTTGTGTTTCATTAGCACATTGATATACTTCTGACACTCTAACAGTATGCCGATAGACTCGGGTCATCGCCTGCCATATCCCATGCCAGAGCGAGGCCGATTCCACTCACGCCTGAAACTGACTTCCCTACCCAACTGAAGCTTAATGTCCAGAAGATAATTTCGGTCATTCAACAGAGCGCCTCGAAGGAAGAGTTCTCTGACCTCGACTGAAACTTTCATGCTGTGATGCTCTCTTAGTTTCACGGCTGAAACCGCCTTGTGATTCAGTTATTTACTTCTTTCTCCTCTCCTTTTCTTTTTGGAGAAGATTTTCGAGGTCTTTTCTTCTTCCCTAGTGGTTTTTTTTAGTAGTTTTTTTCTTCTTTTGGAATATATATGGAGTTGAGGCTATAAAAGGTAGAACTAGTTGACGGAGTCGTCTGTATGGAAATCTTCCCATTGACCCTGGAGCTCTTACACCTAGAAGCGTGTTTGGCAATTCGCTAACGAAACGCCATGGATGTTTATATCAGAAGTAAGGGCCATGGAAACACGGCTTTAGGATAGTTTATTCGAACATATCTTTTTTGCCGATAGGGCGTTTCGTAATTGCATGACACTCAGTCTGTCCAACCGTTCTCTGTGACGACGTGGCAAGGGATTGTTCCTTCCACGTCAACGCTCTGCAAAGACTTTTGCGATGATCCCATTTGTCGAATCGGCGTGACGGATCGGACGATGGAAGACTTATCTTACCGAGATCGTCGAAATTTTCTCTTTCGTTTGAGGCAAGTTTTAATATTATAAATTTCCTCCAGCATATGGTCGAAAAGCTATAGTGCAGTAAAAGGAATAGTAGGAAGCAGATTGCTAGTCAATACATCCTGTGGACCGCACTCATCAGAACCCGTCGATGTGATTGGGTGACGGTGGTCATTAGTCATCACAGGCCACGAGGGAGGCGTGACATTACTAAGGACCTACAAGGGACCACAGCACAGGACCATCGAGTGACCACCACGTTCTGCAACGTCGAGGATACCGCATCCATAGTCCGTGGCCTTCTCTTCTCCGGCGATGCCGACCGCCACTCCGTTGCAGCCTGTTCGCTCGCAATGGTCGTTCTCATCCATCACCAACACGTGTGAGAACCGCTCGCTGTCGGGACGGAAGCGCACTCGCGATGAAGAAGATGAACGCGCATTGAAGAAAGCCACTCATGCCGAATCATTACCAAAACGTCATAACAAGAGGCCGAGGTTGACGGAGGAGGTTGTCAGCGTGTCAAACACGGTGGTTGATGAGAGAAAGTTCGTGTCGCTTTTGGAGGAGACGGAGTATGGGGTCGCGCTCGATAAGGAAGATCAAACACAATCGTCTGCGTCGGAGAATGCTCTGGATGTCTCTAAAGTGCTAGCATTTCTCCTTGAGGCTATCAATGAGAGTTCGAAGGAGGACGAGCAACATACCGCCGCGACATCTGATGCTCACACGACTCATCGACACCCATACAGACGCGCCCCAACCTCTCCGCTCTGTGGCTTACCCAACCGCGCACCGTTTGTACGCAAACGGGTCGGTGGATCTTGTAGCGGAAAGGTGGACACTGGATTGCAACGATGGGTGATACAGAAGAATTTCGCACACGAGTACGCTATCCATTCCTTCTCTTTTCGTCCATCTTCTGAAATTTCCTCGGACTGGTAGTGTTCAATTCTATCACCCCTCATACCGCTCCCCCGAATGGATCGAAACGCTGCATGAAATGGGCTGGGAATACCTCCACCCATCGTACAACGCTCAATATGAAGCCTACATGGCGGACGATAATTGCGATGAGTGGATTGAGATTGATGTTGAAACAGACAGTTCTCGAAGTTATAAGGGTCGCCAATCCGACGCACGGCGGGCTACGGAAGAAGGAGTTTTTCTCAAAAGTATCATGTGCTGATCGGAAGAGGTCATTTCTTATGCCCATTATTTAGGTGATATCTATACGTATTTCATATCATTTTTCGTTCATTTTTACTACCATCTTTTTCATGGCCTAAAACAACAGGTAGTACTGACATCTACCGTACATACAATCCCCATGTTTCTTACTTATTTTTTTTTCTCGGAATATGTGGCGACATCGGTGTCGCTAAGGGGATGAAAACACATATGAATTCGTCATTCTCAAAGTTTGTATAGGAACAAAGTCAGCTCTAATATTTCTGGTACGCGTCCTTTAGACAGCCATGCTCTGAGGCGCAGTTTTCTCTTTATATCCATGATACTCCGCCATCCCGTTAATATGAATACTATCCACGATTCCTCCCGTTTTCTCGGCATACCTCTTAAGCCTCTCCACCTCCTTCATAACTTGCGCGTCCTTCTTCGCCTTGTTCAGCGGAGTAAAGCGACTCCTAGTCCCAGTGCTCCTCCAGTTAGGCAGTGAGCTTACACCCAGTTCACGTAGTGTTTTCTGCTCGATTAATGACTGGAAATTTTACTTGAGTGGTTTCCTGGCTAAAATATGGTAGCAACGTACATAATCTTCGGGATTTTCCCTGTTATAATTGAATGGCTCCTTCAACACGAACCGAGGGCTGGTGATGAATCTGCAATGGATATGAACGTGAGCTGGTGAGAATAGGTCATCCTTCGTACCGAGGGGTTCGTAAATGATTCTTTGAAGCGGAATGAGGCTATATACAACTGTCAGGAATATTCGAGCAGGGGCGTGATCCACCAAACCCACCATAAATCCGTGGCAGATGAATAAGTCTCCAGCTTTTCCTGTAATCTACGAAGACGAATTGAAGAGAGGATGTATCTCTGAAAGTATTGATCCAATATACCTCTACGAAGTTTTTCCACTTTGGGACATTATCAAAGAATGTTGTCCCATCTGGCTCAATGAGTTTGGGATGACAGCCTTCTGGACGGTCGTGCAGCCTGAGCACGTTAGAGGATAAAATAGATTGCCATGAGGATAATTATAACCTACCAGTGAACCACATCCGTAAGCCCATCTTCAGAGATATAAGTGCCTCCTCCTCTGTGCCCGACATCACTAAATAAAACGACGCAAAGCACTGAATGATCTGAGGAATCTAGGAAGTGGGTGAACCAGTTCCCGTCTCTGCCCAAAAATACACTACGTGAGTCAAGGTCGAGGGGGATGAATAAATTACATACACGTGCCAATTTCCAAGGTCCTTGGGTTCGATATGTTTCTTCTCACAGCTCCGTTAAGTCATGTCCCGGAAGACTTCGCACATCAAGGACGTACATCACGATACTCCTCTTTCCCATAATTCGCAATAAACCCATCAGTAGCTTTACAAAACACAGTCGTGTCAATCTTCTCTTCCCCGCCAATAACTTCACCTAATATAAAATGAAATATTAGACGTTCCTCAATTCCACCTTCCGATGTACGTACAAATAGCAGCCCACCCCTTCGGCGAAAAACTCTTCCAATCCATCTCCTTCTGTCTCGGCATCAAAATCTTCTCTTCCTCCCACGTACTCGTATCCTTAGGATCATATCCACTCCTAATCCATACATCGCCGACATAACGTTGGAGGTTCTCCGGAGGGACAGCACCAGGGACGTGAAGCCATCCGTGTTCGAGGAAGTGGGTGCGTTGTTCTTCGGTGAGGACAGAATTGGTTGTAAGCATGATGGAAGGGGAGGGGAGGGAGGGGTGGTGTGGTGCTCGGTCATGTGTATCAGATGGGGAGGCCTTTTTGTGTAGCTGAGATTAGAATTATTTTAGTGGAGGCATCATTTCGTGGAAACCAGAAATATTATTCGTTAGATGGCGAGGGTGGTTATTCAAGGAAACCAAATGCGATGTGCAGCCCTGTAATAACGTAGAGATGATAGAGCCGGACGTATCCAAGCGAACGAAACATTTCACCGGCCCACCTTCTCCGCGTAATGGAATGCTTCGGATGGGTCGAGATCTCTTTGGAGTGAAAGCACCTGATGGTCAACACGCCGAGATGGAATTGCTCTCTCAAGGACAGGGAAGACCGGAATAATCACTCAAATTCTCTAACGATGTTTATTTGTTCAAGAAGCAATTGCGATGACTGAGCGCATACCTTGCAAACTTATTTATGGGCTGAAGAGCTCAACACCACCATCTATGCAAAAACCTCCCGACTCCCTGAACCCAACCATAGTAAGGTAGAACCCCACCACCGAGATTGGGACTGAATCGAGAATAAACTCCCTAACCCCGAAAGGAATATCAGATTACATCTAAATCTGTTCTATGGAGTTGCCAAGGGGTTCTCCAGATAATAGAGATTATCAGATTGGATTAGATGGGCGCTGAGATTCCTCCCAGGGAACGCTTAATTCTCCATCAAGACGTCATGATAACTAATCGGCTTCTTCGACCAACATTGAATCAATTTCGAAGAGGCGAAGGATATTTCGATGTGAATGTAACGTATGCTTCCGGGATGGAGTATTCCTGAACGGAATACCAAGATTCCACAGGATCACTGTTATTGAGCAATTGGCTACGTAAATACGCCTACCGCCCCGTGGGCGGACCGCAAGAAGGCTGGTCCTCCGACGGACTGGTTGCAAAGTAGAGAATAACAGGCTTATGGCGACTCCGCTGAAAAACTTTATGACGAGTAAACCGGAGGAAAATTCTCCACCTAATGAGATGTGGGCAACGACTGCGCCAGAGGCTTCGAGTGACTCATTTCCTGGGCTTTCGCGCATTTATGTGACGATTTTTCATTGAGCTCCTGCAAATGACATTAGAGCTACCTAAAGAGAAAAAAAAACCAATAACGAGCAACACAGAAACTCCGCTGATAACCAGACACAAATGCACAATGTATCCGCTCAAGAACCCAGCGCTGTCAGAGTGGAATACAACACATGTTAAAAGTTCAAGCCATCGTTCCATACAAAAGCAAGCTTTTAAGTGCCTCAGATTTGGACCTTGGGTACGAGTAACAGATGGGTTACACATCACAGTCGATAATTTATTCAAAGGTGCTGCCGTCTTGTTCGGAACTTGAAACTTTTACGCGTTTGCAAAAATAAAAGAAAACCCACTGGATAGCCGAATGTTTAGCTGTCCCTATGGACAACAAGCGAGCAGAGACCCCATAGTCTAGGTAGCCCCTCACTGTGCTAAGGAAGTAAACAGGGGCCCGTGTCCACTTTCCCGATGTGAAATAATCGAGCTAAAGTCCGTGTTGTAGATGAGGTCTGAGCATCTCCGTCAGCAGAAAAACAGAGGGCTTGCCTAATATATATAGGGTGTTGTGGCTTCAATGCAAATTGATATATATTTTAACATGACAGTGGCGCAAGTGAATGGACTGACAGGCCGTATCTTGGGGGAGCGAGAAGACCCAAAATGGATATGGGGCGGTCAAAAACATTTTCTCGCGGTCTATGCAAACAACCATGTCTGGCGCATGGCGTCGGGCGCCGCTATTCCTTTGTTCTTTCCGTATATTTCTTTCCATTCTGCTTTTGCTTCCATTGTTCTCTTTCCCATATTCTGACAGCTCTCGATAGGTTTACAAGCCCCCAAGTTCACTTTCTCATATTCTTACATCGCTGGATAGCTCTGCTTCAAGCATTCATTTCCTGTTCCAACCTTTCCACTTTCCCATTCTATGTTATATCCTATTTTGCTTTCTTCTTTTCTCGGTTGTCTTTCTCTCCATACTGTTCACATCTGTATGCACTCACCTATGCCATCTTGAGCGCGGCCTTTTCATTAAAGGGGGTCCGCGTAAGAGAGCTATGGGGACCAAAAAGAAATTCTGCTTATCCCTCTCTATTCACACTCTCTTACGGTCCACCTCAACGAGTAGGTATAGATAGACAAGAGGAGTTTCCATTGCGACGAATAGCAGATTTCTAGTGGGTCCTCTTTTATCCAGCATGGTATCCCACAATTTGCCATCCCCATCAGCAGAGGAAGACCAAGAATTCATAATTCCCCTGTCGCAAAAATCGAAAATGCCTAACGAACCATATCAGGAAGTCAAAGCGCCGACCAGACATTATCAGGCCCGGATCCGAGCTAGTCAGCACTTTGAACTCCTGATATGGCTCGTTAGGCGTTTCGATATTTGCGATATCCCAGGGAAAGGCACAGGGATTTTGCCGCGCTTTTCCTTAGATGCGCTTCACTGACAGTAAAGACTCATCCCTTGCCCACGATGCAAATTCATGTGCACAATATGAGAGGTGTGCAAGAATACTTAGTTCGGAGGCATCAGAACTGAATGGACCATGAAGCTTTCGTTGTCATCATTACCTTTGGCTGCGAAAAACGAGCTTCTCAATGAAAACGGTATGCAATTATCATGGTATGTTCACCTACACTTGATATTTTCGATGTTTGCCTTTGTTCCGTCCCGATTTCTTTCTTTTTGTTAGTTTTCTTGACAAAAACGAAGGTTTGGTCACCTCCCTCCATTTGAACGTTGATTGAACCAATGGCGCCGCATCCAGTGGACGATTAAAATGAATTAATCGATAAAATCCTGTATCGGTCAGAAATTGTTCAACATACCAAACCATTATATCTATTTTCCGAATAATAGATGAGTTGCTAAGTATGGATGATACATCCAAGATCGCCGTAGAAGAAAAATATCATGCACTTTTCGTGTATCTACTAAAAGAGACACCAAATAGTGTAACACGGGTTATCAGAATGACGGCCAGACCAAAAGGTTCTGTGCCTCCACGATGGCTCCTTAAAATTCGTCGCAATAACACTTTGAACTTTCCCTCTTGGAAAATTGTCACTGTGGTTCTCCTCACTGCCGCTACGGTGTGGTGGGTCAGCCCATATGATCTCCAAACTGCCAGGTTCGCCGAACCACACATGCATAAATGCAAATTTCATTGCGCTAAGGCCACCACTGTCATTGTATTTTAGGGCAACACTCTCTGCTGCCATGTCGAAGGAGAGGCTGAGATCTCACGGATGGTAAAAGAACACCCTGACTAACTCGAAGTGGACTTATCTGGAGTTACGGGCCTTATTAGGCTCTTTTTCGGTCCGTTGACTTTATGTACCTATTTCAGGAAATGTCTGCTCTAAGATATTTGGTCAACAACCCTGGAGTAACGACGATGCAAATGAAAGTACAAAACACTTACACACGGGTTTGCACCCTTGTGAGTAGTACCAAAGACCTGCCATTTGCGTATGATATTTGAATAGCTTCAGCAAGATAGTGGTACATCTGGCGGCTTGGACCAATGCGTAAAACAAACGGTCCATAAAATGCCCGGAAAGATGCTGGAACTTTCATCACAATTCCGACTCGGCACGGTCGCTTCGGGTCTCGATCATTCAAATGAACAAAGGATTATGTCCCGATCACTCAGTTCGTCTTCCTCCATTTGCTCCCCTTGTTTCATATTCTACGTTAAAGAATATTGATGACATCACGATACACAAGAGCAGCTGCAGTTACAATGGAATGCAACCGTAATTTAGAGACCAATGGCAGTGCAACCAACATTGACCTGGACGAAGTCACTAGTGAATAAGATTCTCGACATAAAATAGTAATTTTACGTACAAGACCGTTGAATTTGGTGTCAGTGCAGCAAATGGGTTGCTGGGCGCAGTTGACACCTTGTCCAACACCGCTATAGCAAAAGGAATTTGGGTGAGTTGGCGAGTCATGAGTGAACGAATGCGTACACAATGGTGATGGGAGAGCATGTAAGACCAACGAGACCAGTAACGCCAGTCAAGTTGATACCGAGAAGGTCGCAGGCAGACTTGACGGCAGATGAGGTTTGAGCATCTCCCTCAGTTTGGCAGCAGAGAGGAGTGCCTAAATGGAAACAGGTTGGTTGAAGGGTGCCATCTACGCAAAGATTTGCTACACACCAGTGTTGCAGTCGCCGGGACTGACGGTCCAGGCTGTGACGGTAGCAAGGAGACCAAAAGCAATGGTGGAAAAGAGCTTAATTTGCATGGTGAAGTGGTTGATGTTCGACCGGGAAGATGAACTGAAAAAAAGAGAACTGAGCACCGTCTTTTATACCTTGACCATCGCGCATTACGACCAACATCCGTAATGCATGATGCCATTCGTTCTCCCGGAATTTGACGTCCCGTACAAAGAACTGACCTGAAGGAACCGCCATTCGAGGCACAGGATACCGACGCGGGCTGCCTCCTCAGATGCGCTTCTGTTGCGAGTGACAGCAACGTATCATAGGACCCACCGCTTCGTGGATGATGTCATTTGCGTATGTTCAACGAGGCGATGGCGTACGTGAAGTACAGCGCCGGAAAAATAGCGACATAGGTATGTAGGGGCAGAACAGAAGCAAGAGCCTGATCCTGAGCGTCGATAGAGTATAGGATTTTTATTACAATGCTTGGATGCTGAACGAGGCGGCTAACATGTGCCAAAGTGGTAGTGAGGCGAAAGAATTCGTCTACTCATACAGTTGGAGCTACGATAGTTCAGGGGGGAAGAGTCAATCAATATGCAAAAGCAGAATAGAGCGATCGTGATGGGCACACCTTTGTTAACGCACAATACCTCTGTTTCTCAAAGAAAGGATGAACCTATTGCGTCAGTAGTGAGGTGTTCACTCCCACGCAAATTTTGAGCACCCAAAAAGACCAGTCGGACTGGTCTAGTATCTCTTCCGTCGCAAGGACTTACAAGTGGAATGATGTTAGGTAAGAATAGAGATAATAGGAATTGGGCCGTAATGAGATAGGTTTCTCTTGAGAGATCAGAAGAACGAAGAACGATTAATGCGCCTCTGTGAAGAGCCTGATGAATTGAATATTAACCGCCTTTGTAAATACACGAATTCACTGACCTCGTCGAAAAATAGTCCAAAACCTTCGTAGTGCCAAGGGAGCATTTCTCAGAGGAAATAGATGATGAAGGACGCCTCAGCCATTTCCCATTTTCTCCTTGATTTCTAGGAATATAAGAGCGATTTAGACTCTTGGTCAGGTCAGACTTCGGGTGAGAGGAACCGCACAATGCGAATCAGCAAACAGTTTAAATATTTGGGGCGGGCAATTCAGCAGTGGTTCTGAGCGATGTGAAGTGTTGTTAGCATTCTTGTTTATTGCCGGGGATCTATGACTGCGTTCTTTCCATACCGGCGGGGACGTTATGCAATGAAATACGAATATTCACGGGGTTGGCAAATGTGGCGCGAGATACAAATTTCTTCTTTTCTACTGGTGGAAAACCGAGCCACTCGCCCATATCAAACCTAGTTACCAAGAACACACTAGATGTAAAAAGGGAAAGAAAGTTGTATATTTGGAAAGGTAAACTTGAGAATATTTGGACGCACTTCTGTCATGGATATTCACTTTTCTGGTCTGAGAAATATGCAGAAAGCTGCGCGAAAGTATGTATTAGCCTATGTCTCGGTCAATAATACCAATACCTACTCCTGGGTACGAGACCGGCGAGGCGAAACTTGAGTCTTCAGCGTCTCTGTTGATCCGATACGCAGCCTTTTCCACCTCGCAATGTCGCGAATCTATCTCGACTGAGGATAAGAAGCGTCATACGAGGATTGAAGACCCCCAACGATAACAGGCAAGAGGTCCGAAGGAGTGTAGAGACAAGGCAGAATAGAGAGAAGGGACCGCATGAGACAAGTAGGAGCGTCTTGGTAATTAGGGTTCTCACCTCCGTAATCCGTCCAGTTCGACAATGGGTCGAGTCCAGAACTTATGAAAGTGACAGAATGTATTCCCAATCTCGTATGATAGATTCTGTTATTCAGAAGCGTTCGTCTTCCACATGCTTTCAACTTGGACTCGAATTGTTTTCGTCGGAAAGTATGCCATGATATGACTAAACTTGAACGTTGTCGTCAATAGCACAAAAGAGACGCCTGATGGCTGATACAACTTCGGAGATTCAAACTATCGGCAACTTCCACTTGCCAACCGCCCAGTAGCGTTCCTCTCAAGAGACCTGGAAGGATCATGTAATTCCCAACCAGACATACGCCAACCATCTTCGCTTCTCCATTGCCGCTACCGATGGACCAATGAAGGTCCTTTTCAAATTGCATGCTGCTGTCCATTTGCTATCCATAAGACTTCCAAGCTGCCCCAGTCGCGGCTACTTGATATTTCCAATTGCGAATACCTTTGAACATTTATGAATGTAAGAGTCTTTCGTTATTTAGGTCCATATTATTTACACCCGGCCGAATAGACCCTCACACATCATAAGGAAACATACTTATGCTAGGATACAATCTCGATCCAAAGGAAGCTCCTGTCGGGTGGGGTCATATTTGCTGCGACGGAACTGTCGCCAACCTAGAATCCGTCTGGTTAGTTCCCGAAAAACTATACAGCATTGAAATGGTAACCAATTTTCTCTGGCCTTCGTCTATAGGGCTGGTGTGTAGTCAAGTGGGTACTTCTTCAATTCTTTGACATATATTTTGCAGCGCGCAACCTCAAGTTTTACCCTCTCGCCCTTCGGGAAGCGATGGAAGCTGGAGATCCTTTGCACTTCGCCGCAGATTCATTCCGAGTTCCTCGGTGCAACGAGACCGGCCAACTCCCTCTTTTCAAAGACCTATCTAGTTGGGAATAGCACAATCTAAACACTTTTTTTCTCCTGATCCAAGTCATAAACCATATCAGGCCATATCCGGAAATATGTATTTTTGCGACACGGAGAAGATTAGTTTTCAGATTCTTTTCTCGTCCCCCCTCTTTCCTTTGTTCACAGTTGCCCTAAGGCCGGCCTCATAATAACCAAGTGGAAAACTTAACCTTGGCAATGGCTGTGCTAGGACCTTGTCGGCGTTCTCTTCCCCACGTTGACGTTAACATCAGACAGCGAAATCCCTCAAATCATAAACGGACAAGAGATATATTGCGAAGATGGTAGTCTTGTCCTGAACACAACAACTTTGAACTTCACCCAGTCACCAAGATTCACCTTTTGTGCTCACAAAGGATTGTTGGTGCCTCTTTCCGAAGTCTTCTCCAACATGTTTCTCGCCCTGAGCCCAAACTCAACTTGCCAAATAATCCACGATATGCGACCTTGTTCAACTCTGACTGACACTTATCTACCTAGTACTGTAGACGGTTTGGAACCTATCAGTCTCGCCCCACTACTTGTGCTATGCGACAACTATATCATTCCTTCCCCGAGGTTCGAGGTTGTCAAGGAGCTTCTTAAATACTACCCAAATACTCTGAGCGCCTAGAAAACACGAAACTCACATCGATAGCCAGCGACTGCGCCATTCTCATAACTGCAACGATGACCAACGAACGCAATATCCAACCGGCGTACCTTTACGAACTTTGTCGCCAAATCGACGGCACGGGTCCCATCGAAACTCTTTCGGCACGGCTATTATTTCGATATTACACTGCGAAACTTACTCTTACCGAGGAATTTCGAGCTGGCCTGAATATCCAATTGACTGAGCGATCGTGCCCTGCTGATGAATGCGATGAAGATTGCAAAGAGGCTTGGAAGACGGTTCTAGAATCCGGATATGGTATACTCTTGAGTGAGAAACATGCAAACGATCTGATAATGTCGTTCCTGCTCCTTTTGGAAGAAAGTGAAGTCGAGGTGGCATGTGAAACATGTCGGATATACTTCAATAGCTAATGCGGATCGCGCAGTAAAAAGCTGTTGGAAACCCTTACCCAGGGTCTGTGAGGCTGAAACTAGCTGGACAACTATTCCACCCAATACATTTCAGTGAATCTTGCTGTCCTACTTCGGGTGATTGGATTACTGATCAAGATATAAACAGAGGGTAGAATCGCTCTGAAAACTGTGAAGAAAGGATCAGGATGCACCTCCTATATGCTCAAGTTGGTTAATACAGCATTGTATACACGGTAAAGGCAACGATATACCTTGGAAGTACCGGAGAGAACATCAGTTGCCAAATGAACTTGGTGCAAGGGCTCTCATCATAGTGCAGAAAATCCGGCAGAGCATGTGTATCCAGAAATAAAGAGACTGGCGGTGTAATACATGGTCGAGTACAGTCGCAATATTTATACAAAGGTAACACAATACTGTAGGAACAGATGAGCTTTCGTTGGACAAAATAATATAAATCTTACTCGCCTTTTAGGGTTTCTTATTCCAGCCTTCGGTCTCGAACCGATGGGCTTCCTCCGCATCTTTCATTCTAGCTTCAAATCGCTCCCTCTCCCTCTCTGCTTTCTCCCTCCTTGCCTCCTCGATGACCGCCTCGTTCTTGGCTGCCGCTTTCCGTTCTTGTGCGATGGACCAGCCTCCCATGACAACAGCCGCGACAGTGAAGCCTTGTGCAATTACTCGGAATCTCATCCACCTGTAATGTTTAAGATCAGAAGCAAGAAGAATCTGCAGCGTAGAAGACAAACCTATTGAAAGATGCCCGATTACCCGACCGATACTGCCTCGATGCTCCCGCAAAAGCAAAGCATGTCGCAATGACACCTAGAAAATATTTGTTAGAGAAACAAAAAACCAGTTAATAATTATTTGCATACCCAGGGGAATAAGAGGCTGCTCCTTGAATTTGCGGATGTACCTGGCCCAAGTCGATTCTGACGCAGCGTTCATGAGAAAAGGGCTTTTAAGCCCCGCGGGCGCTTACGTCATTTTTTGCTGTTCACGTCCTCCATCCCTTTCTCCTCATCATTGCCCAAGATGAGCACACAAAATGGAACACCTGCGGGTGCGGATGTGCGAGAGACCGTCATTGGTATTAACCTAGGCAACTCTTACGCTTCGATAGCTGTTATCACGAAGGTGAGGAGCTGGACACTTTTTCTCGTGAACATGCTGATGCTGACGATGATCTTGACAGGAAGGAGAGGCTGAATGTATCGCAAACGAAGATGGTGAACGTCAGATTGCTTCTGCTATCTCTTTTCATGGCGAAGAAATCGTGAGTGGTATTATTTTCTTTGGGAAACTTCTGCTCAAGCCACTATCAGTTGATCGGCAACCAAGCCACCCCTCAGCTTGTCAAGAACTCGCAAAATACCATCACAAACTTTAGGAACTTCCTTGGTAAAAAGTATGTGCCAGCTATTTACACTTATTCCTCGTAACCACCCTCATCATCGCAGATTCTCTGAGATACCCGCCTCAGCTCTGGAGCCTTCATTAGCCCCTTCAGCCCCCATCATCCAGCATCCTTCTATGCCCAATACACCTTGCTACGCTGTCCAGGTCACCGTCCCCGCCCCATCACCTCTACCAAAATCCAGCACTGCAACCCCCAGTGCCTCCGCCCGCCCATCCCAAAACCCGACGCCTCTCGATACACCACGTTCAGAACCCACTGTCCAAACCCGCTATGTCAGTGTCCACGATGCCGTTGTCATCTTCCTCCGATCATTACACCAGTCCGCTATCGACTTCTTGGGTAAAACTCCTCGAGGTGTTGTCCTTACCGTCCCCCCATCCTTCGACGAGACACAACGCAATGCCCTTGGAGAGGCCGCAAAAGAAGCCGGGATGAATGTCCTAACCCTCGTCGATGAAGATACTGCTGCTGCCGCTTTACTCGTTGACTCGCACACCGAGGCCAACACCGAAGAGCAAGTGCATGATCGCACTTCCCTCCTCGTCGATTGGGGTGCGACTGATTGCCTGTTGAGCCTTCTTTCCATCCGTGCGGGATTGGTCCACGTGCTTGGATCAAAACGGGCTCCTGAACTTGGCACGTTCCGTCATGGTGGAATTGACGAGACTCTCCTGAAGTTCTTCGCAAAGGAGTTCACAAAGAAGACTGGTGAGGCACTACAGGTACACTTCCTCGTCTAATACTTTCTGTTTACAACCTAATGTTAACGTCCCTTCTTTAGGTCTGCCCTTCAACGCCCGCCACTGCCCGTGCGCAGACCAAACTCGTCCTCGCCCTTCCTCACGTCAAGCGTTCCCTCACATCTACCACTACCGCCGCAAAATCGACACAACTCAGTGTCGAAAGTTTGCACAACGGCCTAGATTTCAGTACGCCTCTTAATCGCACTCGTGCCTCTGGCCTGTTCGCCCCAGTCTTCGAGCGTTTCGCTGGTGCCGTCAAGGATCTCCTCAACAGCATCCCCGGATGGGCCGGAAAGGGTATTTGGATCGATAGCGTTACATGGGTTGGTGGAGGTGGCTGTGTTGGTCTCGGTGCCAATGCTATCTCTACCTTGGTCGCTACTGGCATTGCTAGTGAAGACATCAAGGATGAAGTCATCGGTGCACCCGAGGAAGTCCTCGCTCGTGGCGCCGCACTTCACGCCCTGAACCTCATCAACCTCCCCGAAGAGTTCAGGATCGATGCACAAGACGTGCGCGTCACAACGAAGACTATCGGTGTCATCATCCCTTCAATCGAGTCTGCTGAAGAGAATGAGCTAGGTGGTCAATGGGTCCCTGTCCTCGTCTCCGAAACCGCCCTTCCCGCACGTCGCACAGTGCGGTTTGCAGTCGAAGCCGCAGGTGACGCCTTCCCCTCCAGCCTCCCTCTCGAGATCTGGGAGACTTCTGAGGCCGTCAAGGTCAAGGTCATCCCTGCTGAAGTCTACAGCGACGCCGAAGATGACGAAGAACCGGCAGAACCCACCGAGGAGCATGAACGTGGTATCAAAAAGGAGGCATACCTCGGCTCGTTGGAGGTCCCGTTATCGACTCCTAGGCCAGTCAAGAAGGGGAAGAAGTCGGGGAAGAATATGGAAGTGAAGATTGGCGTTGCGCTCGATGGTGCTGTGGAAGTCGTTGCAAGGGAGGATGGAAAGGAGGACTGGGTCAGGCTCGCTTTGGCTGCTCCGTCTGCGTGAATAATGTCGGTGAAGGAGCAGAATGGGAGTGTATTTCGTTTGTTTTTTGATTGGATTATTATGATAGTAGATTTATTATATGGCATTATTACATAATCCTGTAAAGATCTTCGTTTGGGTGTTCCATAACTGCAGATCTGAATAGCGCAAGAGTAACTTGACATATGGTTGACAACTGTAGGCGTCTATTGCACTGCTTGAGTCGTAGCGTTTCTTCCATGCAGTTATACCCCAACCATCGTTGATCACCCAACCAGTAGAACTTTTGGAAGCTAGAATTCCCAATAAAATTGTCACGCGACGGACATGCGACTCTAAACCTCTGCCATCTTATACCACGGATTTAAATAAATCCGCTATATATTCTTTTTTTTTTGGTCTCCACAACGTGTGGGGATTACCGTCGTACACTGTCTGAATGGAAGCCCAACATTTAAAATATTTTATACATCTATGATATATCGCCTTTGCGCGTATTAGGAGTATCCTAATTCCTGAGTTTCCTATCAGGGACTGGCTCCCAACCGTCGAGGGTGCCGTTCCTTTTTTCGAGATATTTCTACACGAGTACCCCACTAAGGCTCAAAATATCGGAGCTTGGATATCATAATGGCCGTC
>Ga0157379_10002019_pt1 | contig 16816 bp, 14 predicted proteins | sample S25metaG_FD_121802 | JGI IMG/M metagenome (GOLD analysis project Ga0157379, IMG submission 121802) | Switchgrass rhizosphere microbial communities from Kellogg Biological Station, Michigan, USA - S2-5 metaG | ecosystem: Host-associated > Plants > Roots > Rhizosphere > Soil | place: USA... | reverse complement strand
CAGCAGCATGCCGACGATCATCTGACGCCGCGGGTTGTAGCGATCCGCGAGCGCCCCGGTATAGCCCGACAGCAGCAGAAACGGCACCCAGTGCGAGATCACGGCGAAGGCGCCGAGCGCCGGCGAATGAAATCTCTGGTGCAGCACCCAGTAGATGATCACGTGCTCGATGTTGTCGGCCATCATGGCGAGCGTGGCCGCGATCACGTAGGTCCGGAAAGCCGGATGCCGGAGCGCAGCGAAGGAAGGTCGGGCGGGCGCTGGCGTGTTCATCCTTCCAGCACCTCAGTCAAAAACCCGACGATTCTTGCCACCGTGGCGGGATCGCGAAGCGGCGCGCCGTGGCCTAAGTCCGGCGCGATCAGCAAATGTCCGTCACGGAGCTCGCGCGAGACGGTATGCGCATGCTCGGTCGGCACGACCTCATCGGCGCCCCCGTGCACCAGCAGCACCGGCAGGCGGAGGTTGCGCACCAAAGTGCCGCTCGTCACCTCTTCAGGATAGGCGCCGTAGCGCGCGCGGATCATCTCGCGGAAGCGCGCGCGCACCTTAGGTTTTAGTGCGGCCACCTCGGCGAAGGATTCATATACATAGCCTAGGTCCTGCATCATGCCGACCAGTACGACGGCCTTCAGTCCAACGGGCTGATCTTCCGCCAGCCAGCTGGCAGTCGCGAGCGCCCCGAAGGAATGCGCCAGCACGCCCTGCACGGGCCCGAAGTTCGAGATTACCAGCCTGATGGCGCCGCGAAACGCCTGCAGGTCCGCCTGCGCGCCTGCCGAGCGCCCGTGAGCCGGCGCATCGAAAGCCACAACGTGCATGCCGCGCGCGCAAAGCGCGCGCACGATCTCGGCCATGCGCGCGGCGTGCGAGATCCAGCCATGCACCAGCAGCACTGTGGGCGCATCGGCTTTGGCTGCGGGCCATTCATACACGTGCAGCTCGCCGCTCGGGGCGCGAAGTGGCCTGGTCTCAGCACTCGCCAGGAACTGTGCTTCCTCAGGTTCGATGGGCCTAGATAGCGGGGTCAGAAACCAGCGCATGGCCAGACGCGCGGCCAGCTCGGTGCTGATGGCGCCGATAAGCGTGAACACCAAGCGGATGCGCGAGCGCATCGGCGGTGTGAGCCCAGGAACCGTGCGTTCAGCTTTCGCGGGCGATGGCCCTGTAGCCGATGTCATTGCGGAACTGTGCGCCGGGGAAGGAGAGGCATGCGATCAGATCATAGGCGGCACGCTGCGCCTGCGCGACCTTCGATCCTAATCCCACCGCGCACAGCACCCGACCGCCGCTGGTGATCACATCCGGGCCGCGCTGCTCGGTGCCGGCGTGATAGACCTTGCCTGGAAGCTGCGCGGCGCTATCGAGCCCACTGATCGGGCTTCCAAGCTTTGGGGTACCGGGATACCCCTCGGCGGCCATGACCACGCCCAGCGCCGCGCGCGGATCCCAGTCGATGGATTGAGATGTAAGCCGGCCTTCGATCGCGGCCAGGCACAATCCAGGAAGGCTCGAGCGGAGCCTTGCCAGCACGGCCTGTGCCTCGGGATCGCCAAAGCGGCAGTTGTACTCGATCACGCGCGGCGCGCCCGTCGCATCGATCATCAGACCCGCATAGAGAAAGCCCGTGTACGGTGTGCCGTCTTTCTTCAATCCCTCGAGTGTCGGTGCGATCACCTCGCGCATCACGCGCTCGTGCACGGCGGGTGTCACCACCGGCGCGGGCGAGTAGGCGCCCATGCCGCCGGTGTTGGGCCCTAGATCGCCATCCTTGAGCCGCTTGTGATCCTGCGAGCTGGCGAAGGGCAGTGCGTGCGCGCCATCGGCCATGATTATGAAGCTGGCTTCCTCGCCCTGAAGGAACTCCTCAACCACCACGGTCGCACCGGCATCGCCAAAACCGCCGCCAAACATCTGGCGCACGGTGGCAAGCGCCTCATCCACGCTTGCCGCGATCACCACGCCCTTGCCCGCAGCCAGCCCGCTCGCCTTGACCACGATGGGCGGAGTTTGCGAGCGCACCCAGCGCTCATCGATATTCTCGCGCGTGAAGGTGCGGTAGGCGGCTGTCGGGATCCGGTGGCGCTGGAGGAATTCCTTGCAGTAGGCTTTCGAGCCCTCCAGCTGCGCGGCGCCGCGCCCTGGCCCGAAGCACTTGAGGCCCGCCGCCTGGAATGCATCGACGATCCCGAGTACCAAGGGCCCCTCGGGGCCGATGATCGTAAGGTCGATCTTCTCGTTCTTCGCCAGCGCTACGAGCCCTGGAATGTCGGTGGCACTGAGTTTGACGTTGCGCACCTTAAGTTCTGCGGCTGTGCCGGCATTGCCCGGCGCGACCAGCACTTCGGTGACCCCGGGCGCCTGGGTGCAGCAGCAGGCGAGCGCGTGTTCGCGGCCGCCGCCGCCTACGATCAGGATTTTCACGGCGCTTTAGTGACGGAAGTGGCGCATGCCGGTGTATACCATCGCTATGCCGTGCGCATTGGCGGCCTCGATCACCTCGGCGTCGCGCTTGGATCCGCCCGGTTGGATGATCGCCTTGATCCCGTATTCGGCCGCCACATCCACCCCGTCGCGAAACGGCAGGAACGCATCGGAGGCCATGACCGCGCCCTTGAGCTCCAGCTTCTCGTCCGCCGCCTTGAGCGCGGCGATGCGCGTGGAATACACGCGGCTCATCTGGCCGGCGCCCACGCCGATCGTGGCGCGATTGCGCGCAAACACGATGGCATTGGACTTGACGTACTGGGCCACGGCCCAGGCGAAGTGAAGGTCGGCGAGCTCGCGCTCATCCGGCGCGCGCCGCGTGACGACTTTAAGGTCGCGCTCATTGAGCTCGGCCTCGTCCCGATCCTGCAGCAGCACGCCCCCATGGACGCTACGAACCTCGTAATCCTGCCCGGTGCTTTCAGCGAACTCGCCTAAGACCAGCACGCGGATGTCAGGCTTGGCGGCGAGCACCTTGAGTGCGGCCGCGTCGATGGCGGGCGCGGCGATCACTTCGGCAAACTGCCGCTTGATGATGGCGCTGGCGGTCTGCGCATCGAGCGCGCGGTTGAAGGCGATGATGCCGCCAAAGGCCGAGGTCGGATCGGTCCGGTAGGCGAGCTCGTAGGCTTCCAGCACGCTGTCCGCCTGTGCCACGCCGCAGGGGTTGGCGTGCTTGACGATCGAGCAGGCGGTGTGCGCGAACTGTCGCACGCACTCGATCGCAGTGTCGGCGTCCTGGATGTTGTTATAGGAGAGCTCCTTCCCCTGGCGCATCTGCGCAGCGCCGATGCAGCCTGACTCTGCGGCCGCGGCCCGGTAGAAGGCGGCGCGCTGATGGGGATTCTCACCGTAGCGCAGGTCCTGAAGCTTTTCGAGCGTGAGCGATAGGCGCGCCGGGAAGCGCTCGATCGGCAGGTTCTGCGCGCGCTGCAGATAGGCGGATACCGTCGCATCGTACTGGGCGGTGTGCGCGAAGGCCTTGGCGGCCAGCATCGAGCGCGTGTCGATCGAGGTGCCACCGGTGCTCTCGAGTTCGCCGAGCACCATGGCGTAGTCGCTTGGGTCGACCACCACGGTCACGTCCTGATGGTTCTTGGCGGCCGCGCGGAGCATCGCCGGGCCGCCGACGTCGATGTTCTCGATCGCCTCGGCGTAGGTGCAGTTGGGCTTGGCGATCGTGGCGGCGAAGGGGTAGAGGTTGACGATGAGCAGATCGATCGGCTCGATCCCATGCTCGCGCATGACCTTCTCGTCCGTCCCGCGCCGGCCTAAGAGTCCGCCATGAATGCGCGGATGGAGCGTCTTGACGCGCCCGGCCATGATCTCGGGAAAGCCGGTGTAGTCGGCCACTTCGCGGACGCTGAGGCCGGCGTTGCGCAGGGCCTGGGCGGTGCCCCCGGTCGAGAGCAGCTCGATGCCCAGTTTGGCAAGGGCGCGGGCGAAGTCGGTGAGTCCGTGCTTGTCGGATACCGACAGCAGTGCGCGCGCAATCGCCATAATTCTACTTACCTATTCGGGCAGCCCCATCGAGCGCAGTTTCTTGCGCAGCGTCGTGCGGGTAATCCCGAGGATTTCGGCCGCCTGGCTCTGGTTGCCGTCGGCGTAGTCGAGCACCGCGCGCAGTAGCGGTTCCTCGACCTCGCGCAGTACCAGGTTGTACAGGCGCGCGGGCCGGTGGCCGTTGAGATTGGAAAAGTAATCGCTCAAGACCCGCTCGGTGTGATTACGCAGCGGGAGATCCTTGCCGGCAGTTCGGTTCATCGTTTTAGTTCTTCGCAGTCTGCAGTTGTCAGCCACTCACCGAAGACACGCTGCGCGAGCGCAAATTGCGACGCGGAATCCTCCGCCCCCAGTAGCTCCGCGCGCGCGGCGCGAGTGCTTGTGTCCAGGTCGCAATATCGGCTCAGGTGTTTGCGTGCCATCCGAACCCCGCTGTACTCGCCGTAGAACGCGTACAGGGCTTCGAGGTGTTTAAGGATGATCGCAGTGATCGACGCGCGCAAGAGCGCAGGAGGAAATTTTTTTGTCTCCAGGAATGAATTGACTTCTCTGAAAATCCATGGTGAGCCCAGGGCGGCGCGTCCGATCATCACCGCATCGGCGCCGGTAGCCTCAAGCACCGCGTGCGCCTGGGCCGCCGTGCCGATATCGCCATTGGCAATCACCGGTATGCGCACCGCGGCCTTGACCGCGCGGATGGTTTCGTACTCTGCATCGCCCTGGAAGCGGTCCGCGCGCGTGCGCCCGTGCACCGCGATCGCGGAAATCCCGGCGCGCTCGGCCAGTTGCGCGATTATCGTCGCGTTGCGCCGCATCCTGTCGGGGCCGGTGCGGATCTTGGCGGTCACGGGCACATCGACCGCGCGCACCAGCGCATCGAATATCCGCGCCACGAGTTCTTCATCGCCCAACAGCGCCGATCCGCACAGGCGGTTGCAGACTTTCTTGGCCGGACACCCCAGATTGAGGTCGATGATGTCCGCTCCGGCGTCCACCTGCTGTTGTGCCGCCGCCGCAAGCTGTGCCGGATCGCTCCCGGCCAGTTGCACGGCCACTGCGGGCTGGATGTCACTCCGAATCGCCATGCGGCGGCGCGATTTTTGCGTATGCCAGAGCGACTGATCAGCGCTCAGCATCTCCCCGCAGGCCAGCGCTGCGCCCTGTTCGGCGCACAAGTCCCTGAACGGTGGGTCAGTAACGCCCGCCATGGGCGCGAGCAGCACGCGCCCGGGAAGCGCGTAAGTGCCGATGGCGAGCGTCACGGCGCGCGCGCCGCAAGCCCGGGCGCATCGCCCGCGCAGCGCAGGCCCCCGCCCGAGGCGGCAACGCACACGTCGAGCTCGAAGCTCGTAGCCTGGCGCGAGGGGTCCATCACCCGAAGTTCGGTGTCGATGCGCTGATCGCGGCGGATCATGACCAGGTTGCGCTCAGGCGCAGGCAGGTACTGTTCAGGATTAAGTTCACCGCGGCTCACCGCCTTGCCGTAGCGATCGCGCAGGGTGAGCCGGATCAGCGGCAGCGCCTGCGTGCGGGAACCGACGTTGGTGAGGCTCAGGCGCACTTTGAGCACCTTATTGTCCGGAGGTTCCGCTGAGGCGCCCAGCTGGCGCACGTCATAGGCGTTGAGGTTCCAGTTGGGCCGGAGCGGTTCACCCAGGAGCGAAGCGAGGCTGCGCATCGGCCCGAACCATCCGGCGCGGGTCGCCAGATCATCGCGCCAGTGATTGATCGCCTGGAAGATCAGCAGGATTCCTAAGACGCCCGCCGCGCTGATCATGCGCCAGTCGCCCAGGCCCGTGACAGCCGCGAACCATTCGGCCGGATCATCGGAGATGCCGATGGGCTTGGCGCCACGCCGGAACTCGCCGGTGGCTTCGCGAAGCGCCTCGAGTTCCGGGGCCGGGTCCTCCTCGGATTCGGACGGTGTCCTTTGCTCAGAGTCGGAGGCTTCCTCCAGCTCGTCCTCGAAATGCGACTCCATGAGGGCGGCAAACTCGGCGGTGTTATGGGCCTCGGCGAGGCGCCTGGAGACATTGGCGATTTCACTCGCCAGCACTTCCTCGGGAATCGTCTCCTCGGTCTGCAGGAAGGTGTCGCCCTCGAGCACGATGGTCTCGAAGGTCCCCGTGCCCCGGTATTTTTCGGACGAGTCCTCATCGATAAGCTCATCGACATCCTTGCCGTCGAGCGTCTCGGCTTCCGAGGCGGAATCCGCGGCCTCCTCAGCTGATTCCCGCTCGCCTATGGCATCGGCCTCGATCTTAGCGATCGGTTGCTCGTCCTCGATGGCTTGCGGTGTTTCTTCCTCCCTCGCCTCAATAGGAAGATCCACCGGCTCAAATTCTTCTTCAATGGGCTCTTCGGCTGGCTCGTCGGGGAGCTCCTCGAGAATCAGCTCAGGCGCACGGTCCCGTGGCGGCGAATCCATGAGGCGGAGCGATGGCGAGGCTTCCGCCCGCTCCTCGGGAGGCGGCACGAGCTTGAGCGGTGCCATGCCGATCTTGGGGTTCGTGCTCTCAGGATCGTAGAAATCGGGTTCCAAATACGCCGGACGTTTGGGCCGGGGGGCCTCGGCGGCTGGAGGCGGGGCGGGCGGTTGTACGGGGGTGCCTTCCGGCAGGGCCGGACGCGACACGGTCGCGCTCGCCTTGGCCATCTCCTCTATATACGGGGTGGAATCCGCATCCTCGGCCTCGGCCGCTGCGAGCGCCGATTCCTCGGACAGTCGCAGCAGCGCATTGAACACGTTGGCGCAGCGCCCGCAGCGCACGTAGCCCTGGCCGGCGCGCAGGTCCGCGGCCGTCACGGCGAGTGGCAGCGCACATTTAGGACAGACCGTGTACATCGCTCTTTCTAACGCCTGCCAGGGCGACCCAACCGTCGCGCTCCCCCCATGGGGCAACATCAAACCACGGAATATAAGCCGCCGCCACGGCTTGTGCCTGTTCGGCGAGGATCCCGGCGAGCAGGATCTCGCCGCCGCGGTGCACCAGCTGCGCAAATCCTGAGGCCAGCTCGCACAGCGTCCCGGCGAGGATGTTGGCGATCAAAAGGTCATTGTCGTGTGGCAGTTGTGCCTTGTCGGCATGGATCACGACTCGCGAGGCGATGCCGTTGGCCATGGCGTTCTCCGCGGTCGCCAGCAGTGCCTGCGGGTCGATGTCGAAGGCCGCCACGCGTGCAGCGCCTAAGCGCGCAGCGGCGATCCCTAATATTCCGGAGCCCGAGCCGTAGTCGATCACCGTGGAGCCGGCTTTGAGATTGGCATCGAGCCAGCCCAGGCACAGCGCCGTCGAGGCGTGCGTGCCGGTGCCAAAGGCGAGTCCTGGGTCAAGGGTCACGACGATGGCCTGCGGTTCACTGACGGATTCGTGCCGGGGACAGACCCACAGGCGCTCGCCGAACCGCTGCGCGTGAAAATCCTTGAGCCACTCGCGCTCCCAGGCGCGCGCGGCGAGGCGCTGCGATGCCACGCGGTCAGGATCAAGCTCGAGGGACTTCGCCAGTCGCGCGCTTAAAGACGCCCCGTCGCTGTCCGCGGCGAACAGCGCCTGCAGGCGAGTTGCGGGCCACAGGCGCACTTCGCCCACGCCAGGTTCCAGCACCGCATCATCGTGCACGTCGCTGAAGGTGACCGCGAAGGCGCCTAAGGCCTGGCACGCAGCCTCTGCGCGCTCGGCATCCAGCCCCCTTAACTCGAAGCTCAACGCCAGGCAATCCTGGGATCCGGCCATGGAGGCGTTATCGCAGGCCCAGCCGGCGCTCGAGGTAGTGGATGTCGAGCCCGCCCGCGTGGAAGGCCGAGTGCGCCAGGATCTCCTGGTGCAGGGCCGTGTTGGTCTTGATGCCTTCGACCACGAGCTCGGCCAGGGCGTTGCGCATGCGGGCGATCGCCGTCTCGCGATTATCGCCATGCGTGATGAGCTTGCCGATCATCGAATCGTAGTAAGGCGGCACGCTGTAGCCGGAGTACACGTGGCTGTCGACTCGAACGCCCGGGCCACCCGGCGGGTGCCAGAGCTTGATGGGACCAGGGGATGGCGCGAAGGTGCGCGGGTCCTCGGCGTTGATGCGGCATTCGAGCGCGTGGCCCCGGATCTCGATGTCATCCTGCTTGAAGGGCAACTTTTCACCGGCCGCGACCATGAGCTGGGTTTTCACAATGTCGATTCCGGTGATCAGTTCTGTCACCGGGTGCTCGACCTGGATGCGGGTGTTCATCTCGATGAAGTAGAACTCGCCGTCCTGGAAGAGGAACTCGAGCGTGCCGGCGCCGCGGTAGTGGACCGCGCGGCAGGCCTCGACGCAGCGTGCGCCCATGCGCGCGCGCTGCTTGGCGTTGATCCCCGGTGCGGGCGCCTCCTCCATGACCTTCTGGTTGCGCCTCTGCATCGAGCAGTCGCGCTCCCCTAAGCTCACCACGTTCCCGTGGTTGTCGCCGATGATCTGGAACTCGATGTGGCGCGGGCGCTCCAGGAATTTCTCCATGTAGACCTGGTCATTCCCGAAGGCCGCGGCCGCCTCCGAGCGCGTGATCGCAATTGAACTCAGGAGCGCGCCCTCGGCGTGCGCCACGCGCATGCCGCGGCCCCCGCCGCCCCCTGAGGCCTTGATGATCACCGGGTACCCGATCTCGCGCGCGATGCGGATATTGTCGGCGGAATTGTCGTTGAGCGGCCCGCCCGAGCCCGGGACGCAGGGCACGCCCGCCTTGGTCATCAGGTGGATCGCCGAGACCTTGTCTCCCATGAGCCTGATGGTCTCGGCCTTGGGCCCAATCCAGGTGAAGCCGCTTTTTTCCACCCGCTCGGCAAAGTCTGCGTTCTCCGAGAGGAACCCGTAGCCCGGATGGATGGCGACCGAGTCCGTGACCTCGGCGGCGCTGATGATGGCCGGCATGTTGAGGTAGCTGTCGCGCGAGGCAGGCGGTCCGATGCATACCGACTCATCGGCCAAGAGCACGTGCTTGAGATTGGCATCCGCGGTGGAATGCACGGCCACGGTCTTGATCCCGAGTTCGCGGCAGGCGCGCAGGATACGCAGCGCGATTTCGCCGCGGTTGGCGATGACGATCTTGTCCAGCATGGGCTATTCGATGATGAACAGTGGCTGGCCGAACTCGACCGGATCGCCGTTCTTGACCAGCACCGCGCGGATCTTGCCGGCCACGTCCGCTTCGATCTGGTTCATCATCTTCATGGCCTCGATCGTGCACAGGACCTGCCCAGCCGTGACCTCATCGCCGATCTGCACGAAAGCCTTGGCTCCGGGGGCGGGCGCGCTGTAGAAGGTGCCGACCATGGGCGCGGTGACCATGTGTTCGCCCTCACCGGCGGTCGGCATTTCGACGGGCGTGTCCGAGGGCGGCTTGGCGCTGGCCGCGCGCGGTGCGGCGGCCGGGGGGGCGGGGGCAGTCTGGGATACGACCTGCGCCTTGCCCGCGGGCGCTACCGCATCGGCAGGACCCGTGCGGGCAATACGCACCGATTCTTCGCCCTCCTTGATCTCGATCTCCGAGACGCCCGATTCCTCGAGCAGCTCGATCAGCTTCTTTATTTTTCTTATGTCCATGCGGGGCTTGTCTCCAGGAGATTGGCCGTTTAAGAAAATATTTCAGGCGGCGAGCCGGGCGGCGGCCGCGCGGATCGCGAACTCGTATCCCAGGGCGCCTAAGCCCACGATTGAACCCACCGCCACGTCCGCGAAATAGGAGTGGTGGCGGAAATCCTCGCGGGCGGCCGTGTTGGACAGGTGCACTTCGATGAAGGGCAGCTTGATGGCCAAGAGCGCATCCCGTAAGGCCACGCTGGTGTGCGTAAGACCCCCGGGGTTGAGGATCAGGAAGCGGACGTTGTCCTTCGGTGCGCTCTGTACCAGCTCGATCAGCACGTGCTCGGCATTGCTCTGGGCGCACTTAAGCTCGTGCCCGAGCTCTTTAGCCAGCGCCGTGGCGCGCTTTTCGATCTGCTCGAGCGTCTCGCGGCCGTATTGCTCCGGCTCCCGGCTGCCGAGCAGATTGAGATTGGGGCCATTGAGCAGCAGGAGTCGCGCCATTGATTCTTTAAGAAGGCCCATAAGGCCCGATGGTCGATTTAGGGCGAATCTAGCCCATATTTGCTCTGATTCCTACGTATTTTCGTCGAAACTGCGTCGATCTACGGGATTTTGGACCCCGTCTAATGCGGGAGCAGCCGGGGAGTTTGCTAACCCAATGAAGCGGCGGGAGGTCGCGTTCGGTTCGGAGCACCTGGGTCATGTTGCGCTGCGGATTGATTGCCGCACTGCGCAAGCAGCTTCTCAAGCGCCGCCCAGTCCACAGGTTTGATCAGGTGATGGTCAAAACCCGCCTCCTGGGATTGCTGACGGTGAGTCTGCAGACCCCAGCCGGTCACTGCGACCAGCAGCAGGTCTGCTCCCCACGGCTGGTTCCTGAGGTGCTGGGCGACTTCGTAACCGCTCATTCTCGGCAGACCCAAATCCAGCAGCACCACCTGGGGGAGGTAGGACTCGGCGGCCTGGATGGCGCCGAAACCATCGTGCACCACCCGGGTGGAATGACCGTGCAGGCGCAACAACTCAGCCAGGCTCGCCGCCGCGTCCTCGTTGTCATCCACGATCAGGATTTTGAGCTTCCCGGCGTGCCCGCCCGGCACCGGAGCGGGCGATACCGCCGCCGTTCCGGTCGGAACCACGATCGGCAGGCGCACGATGAAGGTGCTGCCGTGGGAAATGCCGTCGCTGTGCGCCTCGATGCAGCCTCCGTGCAGCTCGGTAAGGCGCTTGGCGAGCGCCAGGCCAATACCCAAGCCCTTCTGCGGCTCGCCCTCCAAGGAGTGCACCTGCGAGAACATCCGAAACAAGCGCTTGAGGTCTTCCCTGGCGATGCCGACGCCGTTGTCGCGCACCGTGATCAGCGCCTCCGAATCCACCCGCGCGACCGACAGCTGGACCCTGCCGCCGCGCGCGGTGAACTTCGCAGCATTGCTGAGCAGGTTCACCAGCACCTGCGCAATGCGGGCCGAATCCGCGCGCAGCTGCAAGGGTTCGGCCGGCAAGTCCACTTCGAGTGCGATGCCCTTGTCTTCCAGCATCGGCCGGGTCGCTTCCAGCGCGGTCTTCACCGCCGAGCGCAGGTCGCCAAATTCCTTGCGCAGTTCGATCTTGTCGAAGCTGATGCGGCTGATGTCCAAAAGGTCGTCGACGAGGCGCACCAGCTGGTCCACCTGCCGCTGCAGCATCGCGCGCAGCTCATCGACCCTGGTTTGGCCCGGCGCCAGCTTGAGCAGCTCCAGGCCGGTCCTCAAGGGGGCGAGCGGATTGCGCAGTTCGTGCGCTAGGGTCGCCAGGAACTCATCCTTGCGCTGATCGGTTTCCTGCAGCACCGATTCGACGTGCTTGCGCTCGGTGATGTCGACCGCGGTGCTCAGAAGCATTCGCTGCTGCGCGGGTCCCGAAGCCCCAATCGGTGTCGTGTAGAAATCCCAGATCCGGAGCGAGCCGTCCTTGGCCCGTATCTGGTATTCGCCCGTGTGCTCGGTGGCATCGAGCGCAAACAGCCGCTCAATGACTTTCTTGACCTTCTCGTGCCGCTCGCCGTAGGCCAGGCGCGTCCAGTCCTCGATCGTGGGCATATCAGCCAGGCTGTAGCCCGAAAAGCGCGTCCAGCCCTCGCTCATCTCGACGATGGCGCCGTCCTCCCAGTGCAGGATCATCGGTATCGGGGACTGGGTGACGCTGCGCCGGAAGCGTGTCTCGCTCTCGGTGACGGCATTCTGCGAGGCGCGCCGCTCGGTGACGTCGTGGAACACCATCACCACGCCAACGATTGCCCCGTCGGCATCGCGGATCGGTGCGGCGCTGTCCTCGATCGGGCACTCGCTGCCGTCGCGCCGGATCAGGACCGTGTGGTTGGCGAGTCCGAAGGCCTCACCGTGTTCGATCACTTTGGCGACCGGATTGTCCACGGCCGCGCGCGTGTGCTCGTTGACGATGCGGAAGATGCGCGCCAGAGGCTCACCCGCCGCCGCGTCCAGAGTCCACCCGGTAAGGCGCTCGGCTACCGGGTTGAGAAAAGTGATAGCGCCCGCTGTGTCGGTGGTGATGACCGCATCGCCGATGCTGGTGAGCGTCACCCGCAGGGCTTCGCTGCGCGCGTGTGCCACTCGTTCGGCCGCGCGTGCGCGCCGCTCGGCCCAGCGCATACCCTCCCCGAAGAGAATGATCATGCCGCAGGTGAACAGGTACGCGGCCAGTCCCACCTGATTGACTACTTGCGAAAGGCCGAGGGTGCCGCGCGGTACCATGAAAAGGTAAGCGCAGGCGATGTAGCCCAAAACGATCACCAGCAATGCGCAGGTGTAACCGCCCACCCACTCGGCCAGTGCGATGGCTCCAAAGAGCGTAACCAGCGGCAACGTATCGCCCATCAACGGATCGAGGATCTTGCGCAGCAGCACCGCGAGCGCGGTGAAGGCCAGGGCGTAGAGCGCACATTGCCAGGGCGCAAGGGGCCGAGGCGACGGTGGAGGTGGAGGCTGAGTTAGCGCGGCAGTCGGCATGCGACCACTTCTCTTATTGGGCAAGTCGTGCTGCGAATTGTGCCTCAATCGGACACCCAAACTTGTTACTTCGAGCCCTTTCGAGCCGGGGAAGAAATGCGGCGCCCTAAAAAATTTTCAAGGCTCGCGCGGGGGCTGCAGCCCCATCCTGCGAAAGCTGCTTATAGAATTTTATTGGTTCAAAAACGAACCTAATAGCGGCTATTTACCCGCAGATTGTTTCGCTCTATTGGCAGCCAAGGCCCGGAGCGCCTCGCCGATCGCGCGGCGCGTGGCATCGAGAGTTTGCTTGCCAGCCGCGAGCGATTTCATCTCCCCCAGAATCGCGTCCGCATCTTCGCGATGCAGCTCTCCCACCTTCACGGCAATGATGCGGTTGTGCGCGTCCGCGAACACGCTGAAGGGGAGCGCCAGGTCCATGCCGAACTTGAGCGCGGCCTCCAGTCCCGCATCCTCGCCCACGAGCACCGTGTAATTGAGGTGGGTGCTCTTGATGTACTCCGCCACCGCCGCGCGCTGGTCCACAGCGATTCCGACGACTTGCAGGCCAGCGGCGGAGTACGCGCCCTGAAGCGTGTTGAGCAACGGAATCTCGCGGCGGCAGGGCTCGCACCACGTGGCCCAGAAATTAAACAGCTGCATGTGCCCCGGAATCGAGCGCAGCGCGTGCTCGTGCCCCGCTAGATCCGCGATCCGCACGTCCGGCACCAGCTCGGGGATAGTCCGGGTGCTGGAGGTCTCGGGTGGGGCAGCCTCGGCTGCGGGCGCGGGCGGCTCTTTTGAGGGCTGCATGGCGCTGGCCACCGCGCTTGTCGCGGCGCGGGCGGGCACCGGGGTCAGCGTCGGCCGCTCGGCGTAGTGGCGGTAGCTCAAGAATCCAGCCGCGGCGCCCGCGATCGCGACTAATACGAAAAGCGCTCCCCGCGCTGATTTCTTCAAGATAAACGCTTAGCCGCCGGGAACCGTGGCGCGGGTGAGGAGCGCTGCGAACGCATCCGCAGGCATGTAGCCGACGACCCGATAGGTCTTTCGCTCCTGGCCGTCATTCCCGTAGAAGGCGATCGTCGGTGGTCCGAAGATGCCAAAGCGCTTGAGCAGCGCCTGGTCGTTGTCATTGTTGGCGGTCACATCCGCCCGAAGCAGCGTCATCTGGCTCAAAGCCCGCTTGACCTGCGGGTTCGTGAACGTGTAGCGCTCCATCTCTTTGCAGGAAGTGCACCAGTCCGCGTAAAAATCCAGCATCACCGCGCGCCCCGAGGCCGTCGCCGCGCCCACCGCGCGGTCCAGCTCCTCGACGGTGGCAACGCGCGCAAATTGCAGCTCGCCAGCGGCGGTGAGAGCCGGGCGCGTGAGTGGGTGCAGAGGATCGGTGGCACCGCGCGCCGCACCGACGCCGAGCACCACCGCGTAGAGGCCGGCGGCCAGAGCGGCGGCCCGCGCGAGCACCGGTGCGCTGCCCCTCACCCTGAGGCGCCAGAGCACGATGAATGCGGCCATGAACGGCACGGCGTATAGGAGCAGCGCCCAGCGGTCCGCCAGCAATCGCGACAGCATCCATGCGGCCACCCCGAGCATCAGTGCGCCGAACAACTGCTTGACGGTGTCCATCCAGGCCCCGGCCTTAGGGAGAAGTTTTCCGGCCGAAGTGCCGATGATCAGAAGCGGCGTGCCCATCCCGAGGCTCATCGCAAACAGCGCCATGGCGCCGCGCACCACATCGCCGCCTTGGCTGATCACCAGGAGCGCGCCCACCAGGGCTGGTGCCACGCAGGCAGTCACGATAAGCGCTGAGAGCGCGCCCATCACGGCAACCCCGCCAAAGGTGCCGGCGCGCTGCTGGTTGCTGGTGTTGGACAGGAGCGATTGAATGGCGGAGGGCATCTGCAGGGTGTAGACGCCGAACATCGACAGCGCCAGCGCGATGAACAGCGCTGCAAACAGCACAATGATCCAGGGCTGCTGGAACACCGCCTGCGCCTGGTGGCCGGCGGCTGCGAAAGCCGCCCCGGCGACCGTGTAGGTGAGCGCCATGCCCAGCACATAGGTGAGCGAGAGCGAGAAGGCGCGGCCGGTGGTGATCTTCGGTCCCTGGCCGGCGATCAGCCCCGAGAGGATCGGCACCATCGGCAGCACGCAGGGCGTGAACGCCAGCAGCAGGCCGGCGCCGAAGAACACCGCGAGCATCCCCAAGAGGCTGCCGCTGCGGACCATGCGGGCCAGGCGGTCCTGATCCGAGATAAAGCCATCACCGCCCTTGGAAGCTCCACCGACGCCCAGCGCGGCGCCGCTGGTTTTCGGCATCGTGAGGGAAAACTGCTTGGTGATGGGCGGATAACAAAGCCCCGCCGTGGCGCAGCCTTGATATGTCACCGCGAGATTTATGGGCGTGTCGCCCTTAGGCTTCGTAAGGGGCAGGTGGGCGATAAGGTCCTTGTGATAGACGATCTGCTTGCCGAAATACTCATCGTTCTTGACGTCGCCTTCCGGGAGCTCGGGCTTGCTCAGGACGACCCCGGGACTCGAGCTCGCGAACTTGAGCCGCGACTGGTACAGGTAGTAGCCCTCGGCGATTGCCCAGCTCAGGCGCACCCGGTTTGGACCCTCAGGGACCGCCGCGAGCCTGAAGGCCTCGTCGGGCGGCAGGAAGTTATCGCCGCTCTTGGCTGGAACTCCCAGTAGGGCGGCGGACTTGCCGCCGGTGTCGGCCGCAGGCAGAGCTTCGCTCAGACATAAGCCCAGGAAGGCCAGGGCGAGGGCCGCAAGGCCCCGGTACCGGCTGTTGGCCGAGATTCTCGGGTGAGAGTGCAATTTCATATAGATCAATAGGTTAGATTTAAAGAAATCTGCCTTCGACCGGCAAGCTTAGTCCTTTGGCACTTATTTCGTCACGCGCAGCCGTCGCACTCTTGAAACTCAGCTTTTCGCCGCTATTATTAGCAGCAGTCGGGGGAGAGTGCTAACATCCTTCCCAGCACCTGAATTATTAGATGCCGGTTCGCCGGTTCGTTCAACCATAAGACTGTAGGAGTGTTTTCCCATGAAGATTCGTCCTCTTCATGACCGCGTGATCGTGAAGCGACTCGAAGAAGAGCGCACCTCACCAGGCGGCATCGTGATTCCGGACACTGCGGCCGAGAAGCCCGTGCAGGGCAAGGTCATGGCAGTGGGTAAGGGCAAGATCCTCGAGGACGGCAAAGTCCGCGCGCTCGACGTCAAGGTCGGCGACAAGATCCTGTTCGGCAAATACAGCGGCACCGAAGTGAAAGTCGACGGTGACGATTTGGTGGTCATGCGTGAAGAAGACGTCATGGCCGTCATCGAAGGCAAGTGAGGTAAGCACACATGGCAGCTAAAGAAGTACGTTTCGGCGACGACGCCCGCTCACGCATGGTCCGGGGCGTAAATGTCCTGGCCAATGCCGTCAAGGCGACGCTGGGCCCCAAGGGCCGCAACGCCGTGCTCGACAAGAGCTTCGGCGCCCCGACCATCACCAAGGACGGTGTGTCGGTCGCCAAGGAAATCGAACTGAAGGACAAGTTCGAGAACATGGGCGCGCAGATGGTCAAGGAAGTGGCCTCGAACACCTCGGATGAGGCGGGCGATGGCACCACCACCGCGACCGTGCTGGCGCAGGCGATCATTCGCGAGGGCCTCAAGGCCGTCGCCTCCGGTCGCAACCCGATGGACATCAAGCGCGGCATCGACAAGGGCGTGACCACGGCGACCGAGGAGCTCAAGAAGCTCTCCAAGCCCTGCAAGGACACCAAGGCGATTGCGCAGGTCGGCACGATCTCGGCCAACTCGGACGAGAGCATCGGCAAGACCATTGCCGAGGCCATGGAAAAGGTCGGCAAGGAAGGCGTGATCACGGTCGAGGAAGGCTCAGGACTTGGCAATGAACTCGACGTGGTCGAGGGCATGCAGTTCGACCGCGGCTACCTCTCGCCGTATTTCATCAACAACCAGGCCAGCCAGAGCACCGAGCTCGAGAAGCCCTACATCCTGCTGGTCGACAAGAAGATCTCGAACATCCGTGAGCTGCTCCCGGTGCTGGAAGGCGTGGCGAAGGCCGGCCGTCCGCTGCTGGTGGTGGCCGAAGACGTCGAGGGCGAGGCGCTGGCGACACTGGTCGTCAACAACATCCGCGGCATCCTCAAGGTTGCCGCCGTCAAGGCCCCGGGCTTTGGCGATCGCCGCAAGGCGATGCTGCAGGACATCGCGGTGCTCACGGGCGGCGTGGTGATCTCGGATGAGGTCGGCCTGACGCT
>Ga0157379_10002018_pt1 | contig 16817 bp, 11 predicted proteins | sample S25metaG_FD_121802 | JGI IMG/M metagenome (GOLD analysis project Ga0157379, IMG submission 121802) | Switchgrass rhizosphere microbial communities from Kellogg Biological Station, Michigan, USA - S2-5 metaG | ecosystem: Host-associated > Plants > Roots > Rhizosphere > Soil | place: USA... | reverse complement strand
CGCCTGCGTCTTCCCGTCGATGGTCTTTGCCGAGAAATCATAGAGGTTTGCCATGCGCCCTTCATGGCACCCCTCGCTTTCCGAGACAAATCCGCTTTGCGGCACTACTTCCACCCGGAAGGAGCGGCACTACTTCCACCCGGAAGGAAATGTCGCGACACGAGCGATTTTCGCAGCGTTTTCTTTTGACGGTCCCATCACGCGTGTGCCACGAGGCCGGACATGCTCCGCCTCTTCCGCCGGGTGAGCCTCCGGGAGCACCGCCACCATTGGGGACGCGCGCTGCTCGTGCTCCTCGGGGTCGCAACGGGCACCGCGCTCATCGTGGCGATGGATCTCGTCAACACCAGCGTCCTCGCCGGCTTCCGCAGCACATTCGCGGCGCTTGCCGGCCCCGCGGACCTCGAGGTCACGCTCGGGATCGGTGAGGTCGGCTTCGGCGAAGAGGCCGTGGACGTCGTGCGGCGTGATCCTGCCGTCGCGGCCGGGATCCCGCTCGTCCGCGGCACGGTAACGCTCGCCGACGACGCGAGCGAAGTGCTGCAGCTCTTCGGCACCGAGTTGAACGCCGAGGAGGATCTGGCGCGCTACGGCAGCCGGCTCGTGAGCGGGCGGCGCGAGGCGCTCGCGGCGCTGACCGACGGGCGCGCCGTCCTGATCGCCGACGCCCTCGCCACCCGGCTCGGGCTGGCAGTCGGCTCGACCATCCGCCTCGCGACGCCGCGCGGCGTGGACACGTTCACGGTGCGGGGCACGCTCGCAACCGACGGCATCGCTCGCGTCGCCGGCGGGCAGCTCGTGGTCATGGATCTCACGGCCGCCCAGACGCAGCTCGTCAAGGAAGGACGCCTCGACGAGGTCGACGTCGTGCTGCGCTCCGGGAGCGACGCCGAGACCGTCCGTGCCCGCCTGCAGGCGGCGCTGCCCGCGTCGCTCACCGTCGGGACGCCGGAGACGCGCGCGGCCCGCTACGCCGACATCCTCGCCGGCCTGCAGGCGACGTTCGACGGGATGAGCATGCTGAGCGTGCTGGCCGGGCTCTTCATCGCGTTCAACGCGACGGCGACCGGCGTGGTACATCGGGCGCCCGTCATCGGAGCGCTGCGCCTGATCGGCGCCGACGCCCGGCAGCTGCGCGCGCTCCTGCTGATCGAGGCCGCGGGACTCGGGGTGCTCGGCGCGGCGTGCGGCGCGCTCGTCGGCATCGCGATGGCTCGCGTCCTCGTCAGCGTGACCTCGACGGTCATGGGCACGATGGTGCAGATGCGCTTTCTGGTCCCGGATTTTCCTCTCGCGCCGGGACGTCTCACCCTTTTCGCGGGCCTGGGCGTCGTCGTCGCGCTCGCCGCCGCGTGGATTCCGGCGGCGGAGGCGACCCGCCTCGAGCCCCTGGCGGTCGCGCGCGGGGCAGCGGACGAGGCTGCACGCGTGCCGCTCGGCACGCTCGGCCTCGTCGCCACCGCGCTGATCGCCCTGACCGCCGGAATGCTTCTGGCTGGGGAGCGCTGGCACCTGGTCGTCTTATCGGCCGGAGGAACGTCCGTGCTCATGACCGCGGCGATCGTCGTGTGCGTCATCATCGTGAGCATCATCGGCGAGCGGCTGCCACGCCCTCTGCAGCGGCTGTGCGGCATCAACGGAAGAGTGGCGGCGGCGAACCTCGCTCGCACGCCGGTGCGCACCGGTGTGACCGCTGGCGCCATCATGATCTCCCTCGGCATCGCGCTGACGATCGCCAACATCACCGCGAGCTACCTCACGACCGCTTCGGACTACATCCGCGAGCTGCACGACGGCGATCTCGCCGTGAGCGCGGTCGGCACGGAGGGTGGGTGGCTCGAGACGCCGGTCAGCGAGCGGGTTCCTGCCGAGATCGCCAGGATGCCCGGCGTGCGCCGGGTGGAGCCGATACGCCTCGTTCCTGGGCAGACCTTCCGCGACGGCCGCATCGGCCTCGTCGCGCTCGAGCCCGAGGCGCTCGCGCGTCTCGGACCGGGGATCTGGCAGGCCGGCGATCGTCTTGCGGCACGCGCCGCGGTCGCCGCGGGCCGCGGCTTCATCGTGTCGACGATTCTCTGTGATCGGTTCGGCATCGCGCTGGGCGACCGCCTCGAGCTGGCGACGCCGAGCGGGCCGCTCGCATTGCCGGTCGTCGGAGTGATCCAGGACGTTACCTCCAACTCCGGCAGCGTGATGCTCAGCCGCCCGGTCTACGTGCAGTGGTGGCGCGACGCGAGCGTCAGCCGGGTGAACGTCTATCTGGAGGCCGGCACATCCCTCGATGAGGCGCGGCGGGCGATCACGGCGCGCCTCGCCGACCGCTACCGGGTGAAGACGCTCGCGCTGGGGGAGAACCTCGCGTACCACGAGGACAAGATCCGCCGCGCGTTCGCCTTCGCCGATACGCTGCAGATCCTAGTGGCGATCGTCACCGTCGCCGGCATCTTCGATCTGCTCTTCTCCGGTGTGCTCGAGCGCCGTCGCGAGCTCGCGCTCTACCGCCTGATCGGCGCCGATGACGCCGCCGTCCGCCGCACCATCGTGATCGAATCGCTCACCGTGGCTGCGCTCGCCTCGACCATGGGACTCGCCATCGGCGTCGTGACCTCGAAGATCTGGGTGCTCGTGCTCATCCCGCGCCTGATCGGCTACGACCTGACGTATGCGTACGCCGCCGTGCCGACGCTACTGGGCATCGCGCTCGTCTTCCTCATGACCGCGATCGCCGGATGGGCCGCGGCCGCACGCGCGACCCGCTCGTCGGTTCTCGAAGGCCTGCGCCTCTGACGGTCGCCGCCGGCGCGTGCGGCGCCTGGCACTGTCGTAAGCAAATCCACAATCGAAATCGTGCACAACTGAGGATGACATTCGTCCGAGGTCGCGCCGCGCACCTATCTTGACCCCTCCCGAGACCGCCGCTACACAGCCGTTTAGCGCCCGTTCGTCACCCCGCGGCGCACCAACGGAAAACGAAAGGGTTACGGACTCGATGGATAGCGGCATCACAGCGATCAACGACCACGTGAAAGACGCCTCGGCCTTCACCTACCGCCTGCGCGAGCAGATCGGCGGCGTGATCGTGGGGCAGCGCTATCTGATCGACCGCCTCCTGATCGGGCTCCTCGCCAACGGCCACGTCCTGCTGGAGGGCGTTCCCGGCCTGGCGAAGACGCTCGCCGTGAAGACCCTGGCGCAGGCGATCGACGCCAGCTTCCGTCGCATCCAGTTCACGCCCGATCTCCTCCCCGCCGATCTGGTCGGCACGATGATCTACAACCCGCGCGAGGGCTCGTTCACCACCAAGCGCGGCCCGGTGTTCGCGCAGGTGATTCTCGCCGACGAGATCAACCGCGCGCCGGCCAAGGTGCAGAGTGCGCTGCTCGAGGCGATGCAGGAGCACCAGGTGACGCTCGGCGACGAGACCCATCCGCTCCCCGAGCCGTTCCTCGTGCTTGCGACGCAGAATCCGATCGAGCACGAGGGCACGTATCCACTGCCGGAGGCCCAGGTCGACCGCTTCATGCTGAAGCTGAAGATCGCCTACCCGACACGCGAGGAGGAGCGCCAGATCCTCGACCGCATGGCGACGACGCGCCCGCCCGCCTCGGTCACTCCGGTCGTTGGCACCCGGGAGATCCTCGCCGCGCGCACGCTCGTCGATCAGATCTACCTCGACGACAAGATCAAGGAGTACATCGTCGATCTCGTGTTCGCGACGCGCGATCCGGCGACGTACAAGCTCGACCTCGCGCCGCTCATCGAGTTCGGGGCCTCACCGCGCGCAACGCTCTATCTCACCCTGGCGGCGAAGGCGCACGCCTTCCTCCAGGGCCGCGGCTACGTGACCCCGCAGGACGTGAAATCGATCGGGCCCGACGTGCTGCGCCATCGCGTGATCGTCACCTACGAGGCGGAGGCGGAGGAGATCGACGCCGACGAGGTCGTACGCCGCGTGTTCGACGGCGTACCGGTGCCCTGACGGCCTTTCGAGGGCCGCGCTCCGCTGAGGGGGCGCCGCGCCCACGCGTCGCATGCTGACACGCGAGCAGCTCAAGGCGGTCCGCAAGATCCAGATCCGCACCAGCCATCTGGTGAGCGATCTGTTCGCCGGCCAGTACCAGAGCGTCTTCAAGGGCCGCGGTATGGAGTTCGCCGAGGTGCGCCTCTACGAGCCCGGCGACGAGATCCGCACGATCGACTGGAACGTGACCGCGCGGGCCGGCGTCCCGTACGTGAAGCGCTACGCCGAGGAGCGCGAGCTGACCGTCATGCTGCTGGTCGACGCCAGCGCCTCGACGCGCTTCGCCAGTGTCCGCCAGCTGAAGAGCTCGCTCGCGGCCGAGCTCTCCGCCGTGCTCGCGTTCTCCGCCATCACCAACAACGACAAGGTCGGCCTGGTCATGTTCTCCGACCGCATCGAGCTCGCACTGCCGCCGCGCAAGGGCACCCATCACGTGCTGCGCGTGATCCGCGAGGTGCTGTCGCGCCGGCCGGCAGGCCACGGCACCGACATCGCGAGCGCGCTCGAGCACCTCACGCGCGTGACCAAGCGGCGCTGCGTCGTCTTCGTCGTCTCGGACTTCCTCGACACGCGCTGCCGCACGGCGCTGCGCATTGCGGCGCGCCGGCACGATTGCATCGCGGTGTCGCTCGACGATCCGCGCGAGGCGGTGCTGCCGGACGTCGGCCTGGTCGAGCTCGAGGAGCTCGAGAGCGGCGAGCGCTACGTCGTCGACACCGGCGACCGGCGCGTGCGCGAGGTCTTCGCGCGCCAGGCGGCGGAGGCGCGACGGGCCCGCGACCGGATGCTGCGCGGCGCCGACGTGGATACCATCGCGGTCACGACGGACCGTCCGTACGCGGAGGCGTTGCTGCGCTTCTTCCGCATGCGGGAGCGGCGGCAATGAGGGTCGCGCGACGCCCCGCGCGCGCGGCGACGCGCGTCGCCGTCGCCGCGTGGGTGCTGCTCGCCGCGGCGGGCCTCCTCGCCGCGGCCGCGCCGGCCGACGACGAGCCGAGCGCGAGCCCGGCTCCGACGGCGAGCGCCGCGGCCGGGCCCGTCGCCATCCGGGCGCACCTCGATCCCGACACGACGACCATCGGCACACCGTTCCGCTACACCACCGAGATCAGCGCCCCGACCGGGATGCAGATCGTGCTGGCGCAGCCGACGGAGCGGATCGGCACCTTCGACATCCTCGACTTCGGCGATGCCCCGCCCGTCACGCACGCCGGCGTCACGACCGTGACGCGCTGGTACCGCCTCTCCGGGTGGGAGCCCGGCCACTACGAGATCACCTCGCCGCCGGTGCAGTGGCGGCGCCCCGGCGAGGAGTTCGCCGCCGCGCCCGCGGCCACCGTCGTCATGACGATCGACAGCGTCCTCGCGAAGGCGGGCGCGCCGACGGATATCCGCGACATCAAGCCGCCCCTCGATCCGCCGATCGACTGGCGTCCGTGGCGCATCCTCGGCGCCGCGCTCGCGACCTTGCTGCTCGCCGCGTGGGTCGCCTACCGCCTGCTGCGCGGCCGGACGCGGGCGGTGCCGGCCGTGCCGCCGCGGCCGGCGCACGAAGTCGCGCTCGCCGATCTCGAGCGCCTGCGCGCGCGGCGGCTCACCGAGCAGGGCCTCTTCAAGGAGTACTACTCGGCGCTCTCGGGCATCGTCCGCGCCTACATCGAGCGCCGCTTCGGCGTACGCGCGCCGGAGATGACGACGGAGGAGTTCCTCCTGACGACGGCGCGCGGCGGCCGGCTGCAGGCGACGCATCGGAGCCTCCTCGGCGAGTTCCTCGGACAGTCGGATCTGGTGAAGTTCGCGCGGCTCGTCCCGACGCTCGGCGACAGCGAGGGCGCGTGGACCGCGGCACGACGCTTCGTCGAGGACACGGCGGAAGCGCCGCACGAGGGGAGCGATGCGCCTCGCTAACCCGTGGGTTCTAATCCTACTAGTGCTCCTCCCGCTCGTGCTCGGACGGCGGGGCCGGCGCGAGGCGGCGGTGCGCTACCCGTCCCTCGCCGTGCTGCGCGCCGTCGCGCCCGGCGGAGGGGGCGGCCGCCGCGTCGTCCTCGCCCTGCTGCGCGCGGTGGCGCTGGTGCTGCTGGTGGTCGCGCTGGCGCGGCCGCAGCTCGGCAGCGCCGAGACGCGCGTCCATCGCGAGGGCGTCGACGTCGTGCTCGCCGTCGACGTCTCGGGCAGCATGCTCGCCGAGGACTTCACCCTGGGAAACGCCCGCGCCAGCCGCGTCGACGTCGTGAAGTCGGTCGTGAAGGAGTTCGTGACCGCACGCCCCGAGGATCGCATCGGCCTCGTGCTCTTCGCGGCGCGCCCCTACACCCAATGTCCGCTCACCCTCGACCACGGCTGGCTGCTGCAGAACCTCGACCAGGCGAAGGTCGGCATGATCGAGGACGGCACCGCGATCGGCTCGGCGCTGGCGACGGCCGTCAACCGCTTGCGCCCCTCGACGGCGCGCAGCAAGTTCGTCGTCCTGCTGACGGACGGTCAGAACAACGCCGGCCGGATCACGCCGCAGACCGCGGCCGAGGCGGCGGCGGCGATCGGCGTCAAGGTGTACACGGTCGGCGCGGGCACACGCGGCCTCGCGCCCTATCCGACGCAGGACTTCTTCGGCAACAAGGTCTATCGTCCGATGCAGGTCGACATCGACGAGGACGTGCTGAAGAAGATCGCCGCCACGACGCACGGGCGCTACTTCCGCGCCACCGACACCGCGAGCCTGCGAGACGTGTACAAGGAGATCGATCGCGCCGAGAAGACGGCGTTCGAGGCACCGGAGTTCCTCGACTACCGCGAGCTCTACCCCTGGCTCGCCTGGCCTGCACTCGCCCTCGTGCTCGTCGAGATCGTACTCGCCGAGACCGTGCTGCGGAGGCTGCCATGACGGGTGTGATCGGCATGACGGGCGCGCTCCTCGCGTGGCGCGAGCCGCTCGCGCTTGCGGCCCTCGCGCTCGTGCCGCTCCTGATCGCGTTCCTCGTCTGGGCACGCCGGCGGCGGCAGGCGGCGCTGGAGACGTTCGCGGCCGCGGCGCTCCTGCCCGCGCTGGTCCCGGACCTCGACCCGCGGCGGCGCATGCGCCGCGCCGCGATGCTGACCGGTGCGGTGACTCTGCTCGTAGTCGCCATCGGGGGACCGATGTGGGGCTTCCGCTGGGAGGAGGTGCATCGCGAGGGCATCGACCTGATCGTCGCGATCGACACCTCGCGCAGCATGCTCGCGACCGACGTGAAGCCGAGCCGCATGGCGCGCGCCAAGCTCGCCGTCCGCGACCTCCTCCTCGAGCTGCACGGCGACCGCATCGGCCTCGTCGCGTTCGCCGGCCGCGCCTTCACCCAGTGCCCGCTGACGCTCGACTACGGTGCCGCGGCGCAGAGCCTCGACGCGATCGACGTCGGCATCATCCCGAAGGGCGGCACCGCGTTGGCGGAGGCGATCGATACCGCGCTCGACGCCTTCGAGGGGCGCGAGGGCAAGCACCAGGCCATCATCCTGATCACCGACGGCGAGGACCACGAGGGCAAGGTCAAGGAGGCGACCGCGCGCGCCACCGAGCGCGGCGTCAAGATCTTCACCGTCGGCCTCGGCACGACCGAGGGCGAGCTCATCCCGAGCGAGAGCGGCGGCTTCGTCAAGGACCGCAGCGGCCAGGTGGTGAAGTCGCGGCTCGACGAGGACTCGTTGAAGCAGATCGCGGTGGACACGGGCGGCGCCTACCTGCACGCGGCCGGCACCAACCTGGCGCTCGGCGACCTGTACCGCGACTACATCACGTCGCTCGAGAAGCGCGAGGTCGCGAGCACCCTCGAGCGGCGCTACGACCAGCGTTACCAATGGCCGCTCGCGCTGGCGGTGCTGGCCCTGGCACTCGAGCCGCTGGTAGGCGACCGCCGCCGCGCGCCCTTCCGCTGGCGGCGAGCGCGGCGCTCCGACGAGGTGCCGTCATGAGGCGACCGCGCGCGCACCTCGCGGGTGCCGCCGCGCTCGTCGCGCTGTCGTCGATCGCGTGGCTCGATCCGCACGCGCGCACGCGCGAGGGCAATCGGCTCTTCGCCGCCGGCAAGTACGACGAGGCCGCGAGCACCTACAACGAGCAGCTCGTCGACCATCCCGACTCCTCGCTCCTGCACTTCAACCTCGGCGACGCCCAGTACAAGCAGGGGAAGTACGACGAGGCGCTGGCCGCTTTCGGCGAGGTCCATCCCGGCGAGGACGACCGCGCCGCGGCGGCACGCGCCGCCTACAATACGGGGAACGCCAACTATCGCCTCGGCGAAGCGATCGCCGCGAGCGATCCGAAGACGGCGCTCGATCGCTATGCGCAGGCCCTGGTCGCGTACCGGCGCGCCATCACCGCCACGCCCGACGATGCCGACGCAAAGCTCAACTACGAGCTGGTCGAGCAGAAGCGCGCCGAGCTGCAGAAGAAGCTGGAGGAGCAGCAGAAGCAGCAACAGCAGCAGCAACAGGGCGACAAGCAGCAGGACCAGGGTCAGCAGGACAAGGATCAGCAGCAAAAGCAGGGGGACCAGCAGCAGCAACAGGACCAGCAGCAGCAGAACGCCCAGCCGGAGGCGCAACCGAGCCCGGGAGCCGAGCAGCAACAGGCGGCGGCATCGCCGCAGCCGCAGCCGGCGCAGTCTCCGAGCGCCGGCGAGCAAGGCGCTCCATCCGACCAGGCCGCCAAGGAAGCGACCGATGGCGCGGAGGCCGCGAAGAGCGACGAGCAGGCGCCGGGCGACACGGCCGGCGACACTGCCACCACCGCCGACACGAGGCGCGACGGCGAGATGACGCGGCAGGAGGCGGCGGCGTTGCTCGATGGGCAACGCGCCCAGGAAGTGCAGCCGGGCGAGGTGGTGCGTCGCATGCAGGGTGCGGGCGTGGCGGAGCCCGGCATGGACTGGTGATGGTCGCGGGTCGACATCGCGCCGTCGTCGCGGCGCTCGCCGGCGTCCTGCTCCTGGTCGCGGCCGTGGCGGCGCGGGCGGCGGACATCAGCGTGCACGCCGAGATCGACCGCGCCGAGATGCCGGTCGGGGACGCGGCGGATCTCACCGTCACGGCCGAGGGCGCGCAGGACGCACCCGCGCCCGCGCTCGGCAACGTCGACGGCCTGAGCATCCGCTACGTCGGCCCGAGCTCGCAGATGTCGATCACCAACGGCCAGGTGGCGGCGTCGATCACGCATCACTTCTCGGTCAGCGGGCTCAAGCCGGGCACGTTCACGATCGGGCCGATAGTCATCGAGTCCGGCGGCCAGCGTTACGACGCCGGCAAGATCACGGTGCGCGTGTTCGCCGGCGGGGCGGGCGGCGCAGCGGCGGCACGCGCGGGGGGCAGCGACGCCCTCCAGTTGAAGCTGACGACAACGCGCACCCGCGCCTACCTGCACGAGCGCCTGCCCGCCCTGCTCACCCTGACCGTCGGCGCCGTCCAGGTCACGGACGTCCACTACCCGGCCGTCGGCGGCGACGGCTTCGCAATCGACTCGTTGCGCGAGCCGACGCAGCGGCGCGAGCAGACCCCGCAGGGATCGGTGCAGATCGTCGAGTTCCCGACGACGATCACCCCGCTCCGCGCCGGCGCGCTCACGGTCGGGCCGGCGACGATGGAGCTGAGCATCCCCGCCCGCTCCGTCGGGCACGATCCGTTCTTCCGCCAGTTCTTCGGCCGCGACCGGCGGCCACTGACCCTCAGCTCCGAGCCGCTGCAGCTCGACGTCCTGCCGCTGCCGGACGCCGGGAAACCGGCCGACTTCTCCGGCGCCGTCGGGCGCTTCGCGTTGCAGGTCGAGGCCGCGCCGCGGCAGCTCGCGGCCGGTGATCCCGTGACGGTCACCGCCAGGATCACCGGCGACGGCAATCTCGACGGCATCCGTCCCCCGGCGTTCGTCGAGAGCGATACGCTGAAGGTCTATCCTCCACAGACGTTGCCGCAGCCTGGTGGCAGCCCCGGTGCAGCGCCGCGACCCGGACCGCCGTCCGCGGTCTTCGAGCAGGTGGTGATCCCGGAGCATCCCGGCGCCGTCACCCTGCCCGCTCTGCGCTTCAGCTACTTCGATCCCGAGGCCGGCGCGTACCGTACCGTCACCGGGGAGCCGATTGCGCTCACCGTTCAGGCCACGGCGCACGCCGCCGCCGAGCCGGTGGTCGGCGCGACGGGCGTGCCGGCGGTGCCAGCGCCGCCCGCCGAGACGCTCGGACGCGACATCGTCTTCATCAAGGACGCGCCGGGAGCGCTGCGACCGGCCGGCTGGCGTCTGTATCGCGTGCCGCTCTTCTGGGCGGCACAGCTCGTCCCGTTGGCGGCGTGGATCGTCGTCGTGCTCTGGGACCGTCGCCGCCGGCGCCTGTACGCCGATCCTCGCTGGGCGCGCTTCTCCGGCGCCGGCCGGGGCGTGCGCCGCGCCATCAGCGACGCCGAGGCCGCCCTGCGCGCCGGCGACCACGCCGGATTCTACGACCGGCTGGCGCGCGCGATGAGCGAGTACCTCTCGGCCAAGCTCGATCTGCCCCCCGGCACGGTCACGGCCGACGCCGTCGCCGCGCACGCGCGCGCCCGAGGGGTTCCCGCCGAGGTCGCCGAGGGGCTGCGCGAGCTGTTCACGACCTGCGAGCGCATCCGCTTCGCCCCCGGCAGCGACAGCGCCGCGGACGTCCGCGACTCGTTGGCGCGGGCCGAGTCGCTGGTGCGCGCCCTCGAGCGCGAGCGCAAGCTCGGTACGGGATCCGCGCGCGCGGCGGTGGTGCTGGCGCTGGCCACTGGCGTCGCGGCCGTCACGGGTCTGGCGCGCGCCGACGGGGCGCCGTCGTCGCCGAATACGATCTTCTTCCACGGCAACGCCCTCTACGGCGAGGAGCGCTATGCCGACGCGGCCGCCGAGTATCAGCGCGTGCTCGCGGCCGGGGTAGAGAGCGGCCCCCTCTTCTTCAACCTCGGCAACGCCTACTTCAAGACCGGCGACGTCGGGCATGCCGTCCTCGCCTACGAGCGCGCCGCGCGCCTGATGCCCGGCGATCCCGACCTCCGTGCCAACCTCCGCTTCGCCCGCGGCGCCGATGAGGACGCCGGCCCGCTGCTCGGACGCCTCCTCTTCCCCTTGAGCGCGCGCTTCACCAGCGACACGCTGCTGCTCGTCGCGAGCCTCCTCTTCACGGTGCTCCTCGCCCTGCGCATCGCCGCCCGTCTGCTGCCGACGCGCGAACGCCTGGCCGCACGCGCCGCGACCGCCGCCGGGCTGGCGCTGCTGGTCGTCGGCTCGTCGGCAGCCTACCGTCTCGTCACCGTCGACCTGCCGACGTTCGCCGTCGTCGTCGCGCCGCAGGGCGCGACCGTCCGCTTCGAGCCCTCGGCGGGCGGCACGGCGCACTTCGAGAGCAAGACGGGCAGCGTGCTGCGCGTCCTCGCCACTCGCGAGCGGTGGGCGCAGGTCGTCCGCGCCGACGGTACGCGCGGCTGGATCGAGACGAGTGCCATCGAGCAGCTCTGACGGTTGCATAATTCGGCCGGTCGCGTAGTCGATGGGCTGGGTGGTGCAGCCTCGGACCGACAGCGACGCCGCGCGCGGACCGTACCGAGCGGTGCCGCGCCCCGAGCCGCGCGGCGTGGCGGCACGCGCGTGGACGGTGCTCTTCACGGCCGTCGCGCTGTGGGAGATCTTCCTCCGCGCCGACAGCCGCATTCTCGGGCCGGTGACGAAACTCTGGCTCTTTCCGCTCTGGCTGCTGGCGTTCGTGTTCCTCGGCCACGCGCTGGTGCGCCTCATCGGTGCCGTGAGCGGCAAGCTGCTCGGGCGCGCGCGCGCGCGTGCCCTCGCCCCGGCGGCCTTCGCCCTCGCGGCGGGCACCGCCGTCGGCGCCGAGTACGCGCTGCTCACCTTCAACGCGCCGATGGCGCCGCTCAAGCTGACGCCGGTCGTGGCCCTGGCCGTCGTCGCGCTCGCCTTTCTCGCCGCACTGGCCACCCGCCCCGACGCACGTGGCCCGGCCGCCCGCGAGCGGGCCGGCGTGGCGACGCTCGCCGCCGTCCTGGCGGGGCTCGGCCTCGCGGCAGCGTTGCTCCGCCCCGACGTCGGCAGCGCGCTGATCAAGCGCAACAGCGCCTTCGGCCGCTTCCTCGGCCACTCGCTCGCCGTGCTCCCACGACACCCGCCCGCCGCGGCGCAGGTGACGCGGCCGCCGAACCTCCCGGCGGCCCAGCCGCTCGGGCGTGCCAGCGTCGTGCTCGTCACGATCGACGCCCTCCGTCGCGACGGACTCGGCACGTACAACGGCAGAGGCGATGCCTCTCCGCGCATCGACGCGTTCGCGCGGAACGCGCTCGTCTTCGACGACGCCTACGCGCAGGTGCCGAGCTCCGCGCCGAGCATCGCCACCACCTTCACCGGACGCTATCCGGCGCATCACCACCTGCGCGAGAATCGCATGGCCCTCGCGGCCGACGAAACGACGCTCGCGGAAGCGCTGAACGCTGCCGGCTACGCGACCGCGGCGTTCGTCACCAACCCGAACTTCTCGCCGCCGTTCCATCTCGATCAGGGCTTCGCGACGTTTCGCTTCATCCCGTCGGAGTCGTTCGCGTTCGGCCTGTTGCTCGATGCCAGCGATCCCATGGCGGTCGACGCCGCCCTCGCCTGGCTGCGGAGCGTCCCGCAGCGTCCCGTTCTGCTCTGGGTGCACGTCATGGCACCGCACTCTCCGTACCTGCCGCCCGAGGACCTCCGGCCCGAGGCGCATCCCGGCACCGGCCCATGGTTCAACGTCTGGAACATGGCCAGCACCGCGAGCGTCGCGCCCGGCACGACCTACTTCGACCTCGGCGTGTATCGCGCCCTCTACGCCGCCGAGATCCGGAGCGCCGACCGGATCGTCGGCCGGCTGTTCGACGGCCTGGCCGAGCTCGACCTACTCGATCGCTCGCACGTCCTCGTCTTCGCCGATCACGGCGAGGCGTTCGGCGAGAACGACGTCTTCGCGCACGGGCGCAGCCTCGATCCCGGCGAGACCCGGGTACCCCTCCTGTGGCGGCTCCCCGGCGGGGCGCACGGCGGCGAGCGCGTCGCCACCACGGTCGAGCTCGCCGACGTCGTTCCCACGCTCTCGCGGCTCCTCGGCATCGCCATGCCGAACGCGCTCGACGGACGCGATCTCTCCGCCGCGCTCCTCGACCCGGCGCAGCGCGACGACGGGTTCGCGTTCACCCAGGCGCGCTTCCTCGACTCGATGGGCGTCCGCGGGCTGCTCTACGGAGTGCGGACGGGCTCGCGCACGCTCTGGTTGGACGCGGGATACGGCTACGAAGGCGAGTACGACCGAACCCACGATCCGGAGGAGACGCACATGGTCTCCTACGCGCCGCGCCCCGATGACGCGCTCCACGACACGCTGCTCGGCCTGGCGCGCGCCGCTCAGGACAGCCTGCGCGCGCCCGCGGAGTGGGGCTCGGTCGACCGTGCCCAGCTCGAGCGCCTGCGCGCGCTCGGGTACGTGCACTGATGTTCCGGTTTCCGGCCCCGGAGTCAGCGGGTCCTTAGCCGCGAAGAATCCAGGGCGCCCAGACCGCCGCGCTGAGAACCAGGAGGCCGGCCCCGACGCGAAGCGCGTACCTGCGCCCGCCCGTGGTCCACGCCACGACCGCCTTGCTGCTGGCATTCGTCGTGAACGCGACCAGGATCGGGAGAAGCACGCTGGCCGCGGGAATGCTGCCTCCGGCCGCAAGCGACATCACGGAGGCCGACGCGGCGTGGACGTCGGCGAATCCGGTGAGGCCTGCGACGAGGTCCAGGGCCCTCGCCCCGTACCACCGCGTGGCAAGGGATGCCGCGGCCGTCACGCCGGTGAGCAGCGCCGCGAAGAGCAACGCCGCGCGCACGTCGAACGCGCGCCCCGGTGCCCGCTCGACATCGGGGCGTGATCCGAGCCGTCGCAAGCTCAGCGAGGCGACGATCGCCGCGACGACGACACCGGCCACGAGCGACGGCGCAATCGTCCGCAAGGAGGGCGGATGAACGGCAACAGCGACGGCACCGAGCTCGACGATCGTCGCCACGTTGGAGAAGATCGCGCCCGCGACGCACTCCCGGAGCAGATCCGGCTCCGCCTGGGCGCGCGCACCCATGGCGCCGACGGTCGCCGTGCTCGAGACGAATCCCGAGACCAGGCCCGACACGGCGAGCCCGGCGCGCGCACCGAGGCTGCGGACCGCGACGTAGCCCGCGCCCTGCACCGCCATCAAGAGGACGACGAGACCCCAGAGACGCCGCGGATTGACCTCGGCGAGCCATGGGATCGGCTCGTCCGGTACGAGTGGGAGGATGACCAGCGCGGCGCCGGCGAAGAGCAGTGCGTCGCGCAGCTCCTCGGCGGTCAGCCGCGCGGTCGCGAAGCGATGCAGCTCCGTCCGCGCGGTCAACACCGCCGCGACGAGCACGGCGCCCCCGGCGGCGATGGCGGGGTGTGCGATCGCCGTCACCCCGAGCAGGAAGGTGACGAAGAGGGCCAGCTCCGTCGTGACGCCGGGATCGAACGCTTCATGTGCCCGGTCGCCGGCTCCTGCTCGCGCGCGCGCGCCGCGGTACGCGACGACGCTCAGCGCCACGATGAGCGTCGCTCCGGCGGCGACGAGCAGGGGCTGCCCGAGCGCTTGCGCGACGGCACCGCCGAGCGCCGCCAGCGCAAACGTCCGCACGCCGGCAAGCGCGCGCGTCGAACCCCTTCCCTTGCGGCGCTCGCGCTCGACACCGATCAGGAGCCCGCAGCCCAGCGCCACACCGAGCCCGAGCACCGTTGCCGCGACGTCGACCACGGCCGGACGATAGTCGACATGGCCGCGCGGTCAACGTTGGAGATGAGACGGCGGTGGCCGGCGTCCCCTGAGAACGTCGGCCACCGCCCTCCGCCCGCGCCGAGGAGGGACTACGGCGCGGAGGAGCTCGCTCGACCCGGGCTCAGGTGAAGAAGCCCATGTCGAAGTTGTTGGTCGTCCAGTTCGTATTCGCATTGCCGCCGTCGAGCGGCAGGATGCTCGAGAGGATCGCCGGCTCCGTCATGTTCAGCCAGTGCTTCAGGATCGTGCCGTAGATGTCGCGGAAATCGGTCGAGCGGAACGCGCCGGCCGCCTGCGAGTAGACGCTGTTGCCGTTGTCGTCGAGGGCGGCTTCGTCGATGTTCGGGTGGTTGCCGTAGACGCCGCCGGTCACGCCGCCGCCGATGACGAACACCGGGCCCTGCGAGCCGTGATCGGTGCCGCTGTCGTTCTGCGGCACGCGGCGGCTGAACTCGCTCCACACCACGACCGTCATCTTGTCGGCCACGCCCATGTCCGTGAGGTCGTCGAAGAAGACCTTGAGCGAGTCACCGAGCTCCTGATGCAAGCCGTACTGCTGCCCGTCGGGCGCCGCCGCGCCCTGGTCGGAGTGGGTGTCGTACCCGCCGTTGCTGAGCTGGAAGAAGCGGGCGTGGACGTTCGGCACGCTGTTCTTCACCCCGTACACCATCTTCGCCACCTCGCGCAGATCGCGCGCGGTGCTCTTGTCGACGGCATCGTACGCGTCGTTGAAGGCCGGCCGGTCGTTGACGTACAGGTCGTCGAGCGCCGGATAGCTCTCGCTCGCCAGCAGCGTCGCCGTGCCGTTGGTGCCGATGTACTGCAGGCCCGGCTGCGCCGAGCTGCCCGCCGAGGCGCAGAGTGCGGCGAAGGCCGCGCGCTTGGCGGGAATGTCGTCGTTCGACGCGTCGTCGTAGGGGAACCCGAGATCGCGCAGCCGTCGCACGGCAAGCACGCTCGTCGTGGTCTGCCGCAGCTCGCCCGCGACGCCGTCCGAGACGCAGACCGCGGGAATCTCGCTGCCGAGGTAGTTGGCGGCGAGATGCTTGCCGACCCAGCCGTTGGCACCGCCGTTCAGGTTGTTGGGATCGCCGGCCATCCAGATGTGGCGCGACTCGTCGTGCGACAGCGAGTAGTTCGGATAACCGCAGCCCTGGATCACCGCGACCTGGCCGAGATCGTAGAGCTGCTTCAGGCCGCCGAAGCCCGGATGCAGCGCGAGCTGCGCGCCCGTGGGGTCGAGACCGATGAGGGTATTGGTGAGGTCCGCCGGCGTGAGGCGGAGCCCGCCCGTCCCCGTGCCGCGCGCCGCCTCGTAGGCGGTGCGCAGCGTGCCGCCGCCGTCCGTCACCGGCACGACCGTGTTGAGACCGTCGTTCCCGCCGTCGAGGAAGATCACGAGCAGGTAGCGGTCGCCGATCGTATCGGCGAGCGCGCGACGCACGAAGGGGTTGGTGAAGAGACCAGGACCGAGCAGCGCCGCCGCGGAGACCGCGCTCGAGCGCTTGAGAAACTGTCGTCGTGTGATGGCCATGTTCGCGTCGTCCTCCGCGTCAGTGGATATGGTAGGCAGGCGCCGTGAGCACGAGCGCGAAGAGCCCGTGGAGCTTCACGTTCTGCACGTCGGGATCGGTGAGGTTGATGACCGTGTTCGTGCCGTTGTCGCTCAGGTAGTCGATCAGCGCCTGTCGCTCGTCCGCTGTCAGCTCGTCGGTGATGCCGACGGCGTCGGTGACCGCGTCGACGATCGCGCCCGGCGCGCTGAGCCCGAGATCGATCAACTTCTCGGGGTGGAATCCGGTCTTGCCCTTGACGCGCGCACCAACCACGTCGCGGGCGAACGAGAAGCGAGCGAGTAGCGTGGCGCTGCTGATCCAGGATGTCTCCCAATCCCAGCCTAGGAGGCTCGGGGGCTCGAACAGGCTCTGCCCCATGTCGGTGAGGCGGTCGCGGATGTTGGCGCCGCCGT
>Ga0157379_10002017_pt1 | contig 16819 bp, 18 predicted proteins | sample S25metaG_FD_121802 | JGI IMG/M metagenome (GOLD analysis project Ga0157379, IMG submission 121802) | Switchgrass rhizosphere microbial communities from Kellogg Biological Station, Michigan, USA - S2-5 metaG | ecosystem: Host-associated > Plants > Roots > Rhizosphere > Soil | place: USA... | reverse complement strand
GCCACCGAGTGGCGCTGGGGAACCATTCGCACCAGCTATTTCGATACGCAGGTGAATCGCCCCATCGTTGCGGTCACCCTCGACCCCAGCTCACCGCTCCTGCTCAAGCGCCAGAATCTCGGCCAGATCGAGAGCCGCGGTCTCAGCCTTGATTTCGAAGTTGCCCCACAACGCTGGCTCGCGTTGGATGGCGGATATCAATACGCGCATGCAGTCGTGTCGCGCGGACCAGACGATCTCGGCAACTGGATTCCTGAGGTAGCCCGCAACATGGGCACGTTGAACCTTCGCGCATTCAAGCCTCGACTCGGAACGCTCAGCCTGCAGAGCCGCATCAGTGGCCGACAGTATGACGACGATGCAAACCTCTTCCCTCTTCACAGTTACTTCCGCCTTGATGCGTATGCGTCCCGCGACTTCGGTCCGCACCTGCAGCTCTTCGCTTCCGGAGAGAATCTCTTTGATCGCGCCATTGAAGTCTCCAAAACTCCCAGCACAACCCTCGGGACTCCGCGGCTCGCGCGCGCCGGACTTCAGGTGCAATTCGGTGGTGCGAAATAGACCTCATTCATCGCCGGATAAAATGGCTATGTGAGCCTCGCATTCAACCTGCTCAACACAACCGAATCCGGCGGCCGCCGCGCGCAGATCGATCTGCCCCATCAGACCGTCGAAACTCCGGTCTTCATGCCCGTCGGCACCGCCGGCAGCGTGAAAGCTGTTCCGCAGGACATCGTTGAGTCGCTCGGCGCCCAAATCATTCTCGGCAACACCTACCACCTCTATCTCCGCCCCGGTCACGAAGCCATCCGCCGCATGGGCGGCCTTCATCGTTTCATCAGCTGGCCGCGCGCCATGCTCACGGACTCCGGCGGATTCCAGGTCTACAGCCTCACCCAACTCCGCAAAGTCACGGACGAAGGCGTTCGTTTCCGCTCGCACCTCGATGGCAGCAGTCACTTCTTCACGCCCGAGCATTCCATGGACGTGCAGATCGCTCTCGGCGCCGACATTTGCATGGCCTTCGACGAATGCACCGAGTATCCCGCCGATCGCCCGCGCGCAGAAGAGAGCCTGCGCCTCACCATGGCCTGGGCGCACCGATCGCTCGATCACTTCCGCGCGCATCAGCACGAGGTGCCATGGCGCGACGAATTCGGAGGGCGTCCCCAGAGTCTCTTCGGCATCGTCCAGGGCGGCATGTACCACGACCTGCGTCGCGAGTCCGCCGAGCGTCTCGTCGAAATGAACTTCGATGGATACGCCATTGGCGGCCTCAGCGTAGGCGAACCGCGCGAACTTACGCTCGAAGTCATCCGCGAAGTTCTTCCGCTGCTCCCCAGAGACAAGCCGCGCTACGTGATGGGCGTCGGCTATCCAGACGAGATCGAACAGTATGCCCGCATGGGCGTCGACATGATGGATTGCGTTCTTCCCACGCGCGCCGCGCGCCACGCGCTCCTCTTCACCAGCCAGGGACGCCTCAACATCAAGAACAAGCAGTACGCTGAAGACCAGAATCCGCCTGACCCAGCCTGCGACTGCATGGTCTGCCGCCGCTACTCACGCGCTTATCTTCGTCACCTGGTGCAATGCGGCGAGCCGCTGGCCGCGACCCTCAATTCCATTCACAACCTGGCCTATTACCTTGCCATCATGCAGCGCGTCCGTGCCGATCTTGCCGCCGCTCCCGTCACACGTTGATTGCCGAACCGAGCAGCATCTTCAACGCCTGAACATACTCAGCCAGTGCCGCGCGGCCCTTCTCCGTGATGCGATAGACGCTCTGTGGCTTTCGCATCACAAACTTCTTCTCCACCGCAAGGTACTCCGCCTCTTCAAGCTTCAACAATTGCGCGCCGAGATTCCCGTCCGTCGATCCCGTTTTCCCGCGCAGCCACGTAAACTCCGCCTGCTCCACTCCGGCGAGCAGCGATAAGACTGCCAGCCGCAGTTTCCCGTGAATGATTGGATTGAGTTCCGGCAGCTCAGGCATGGACGATTTCGCGCCGGTTCCGGCGTGACTCCAGAATCATGGCATAAACACCGAAGACGATTTGGCAGATGAATATCGCCGCCAGAAACACCATCGTGAGTTCAGCAAGAGAGCCAAAGCAAGCAGCAACTGACGTGACCCACCAGATGATTGCGCATGCGATCTGCGCCTTCCACCGCAGGATCATTCCAGAAGCTCCATTTGCCACGCCCAGCATCGCTGCGATCAGCGCCACAAAAGTGTGCTCTTCGAGCCTCCCCGTGAAACCGAATGCCGGGAAGATCACAAGCATGGCAACACCCACGGCAATCCATATCGAAACGATTGAGCGCACCAGCGACGTCGCCGCCAGAGGCTTGCCTTTCCTCAATCCGATTGCCAGCGTCACCACAACGGCAGTCATCATCGTCAGCGGCCAAGCCAGCCCGCTCCGAATGCTGCCTAGAGTTACATAGGAGTGCCCCCATACCGAAAGCCCTCCGCCCCAACTGGCCCACCCAATTGCGACGGAATACGCCACTCCCCACAGCAGGAAAACCCACCCCCAGCTCTCCGTCGAACGTCGGCCCTCGGCAATCATGGACTGGATCAGATCCAGCCTCTCGTTCAACTCGCGCGCATTCATTTCATCTTGCATTGGTATCTCCCCGGATCTGCTCGCAGACCTCAGTTGACTCGAATTTCAGCTCTTCGATTCCTATATACTCTATTTTATAGAGTTCTCTACGTCAAGAAGAATATTTGAATACCTCCGAAGCTGAAAAGGTGGAATGCCAGACGCTACTTCGCGAGTTCCTTCACAAAGAAGTCCGCCATGATGTGGTTGGCCTCGATGGCTTCCGGCAGTTTCGGGTCGTACCAGAACGCATGGGTCAACGCATCGTACACAACGAGCCGCGCAGCCACGCCCGCCAACAGGTAAGCGCGATGCAAGTTCACCGTGCCGCTCAACAGCAGATCGCGCCCGCTTGTAATGAACAATGTCGGCGGCATGCCGTGCAGGTCACCGTAGATCGGCGACAGCACCGGATCTTTCGGATCGGTACCGCCGACGTAATACGGATCGTGCGCACCAGGCTCCGGCGGATCCAGATGCCCGGACAACCCGCGTAGCGCGTACATTGCAATCGAATCGCCCGCCCTCGCAAAGTCGCCCATACCGCTGAAGATTCCCAGTGCTGCCGGCATGGGCAAGCCAAGCTGCTTGATTTTGGCAGCCACTTCCGCTGTGAGAATCGCCCCAGCCGATGTTCCGTAGATCACAATGTGTTTCGGCTCATAACTCTTCAGCAATTGTTTGTACACCGCGATCGAGTCATCTACAGCCGCAGGAAACTTTACCTCTGGGGACAGCCGGTACAGCACGGCCACGACCTTTATCTTCGTGTAGCTCGCAATCGGAATCGACTCTGTATACGACCCCGAATCCGCATTGAATCCTCCGCCGTGCAGATCGAGCAGCACCTTATCCTTGTTGCTCTCCGGCAACCCTTCCGGCGTGACGATACGAACCGGCACATCCGCCATCTTCTCTTCAACAATTGTGTTCGGACATATCTTCGTCCACTGCACGCGGGCACTGGCCGTATAGGCATCCGTCATTTTCCGCCGCTGCTCAAGCGGCTGCGGAGGCCCCTGATCCGGTTCCTGTCTGCTCAGCGATTTCTGAGCTTCCGGGCTGATCGTCTGTGGCACCGGCACGACCCGCGTGACATGGGCTGTCCCACTCGCGTCGATGTAGCTGGTATCGCTCTTTGGAGCGTCCGCGGCAGTCGTCGGTTTAGGCGTAGGCTGTTGTGCGACGAGCGTTGGCAGAACAGCAAATACACTGCAACTGATGAAGCGAACGATTGGGCTCATGACAGCGAGGCCTCCCCGAACAGAGATAGACAAACAATTCATCTGAACCGTCCACCATAGCAGACCTGGGGAGCTCTCACGATTTGCCGGTAGGCACGCACCTTTCTGAGCATTGCGGAATCTGCTCATCAGCTGCAGAGTGTGACATAGTGATCAGTTGACATGCATTCGAATCTTCCGACAGGCAGGAGAAGCGAAAATGATCGCAAGAATGTGGCACGGCTACACGAAGCCTGAAGACGCCGACGCCTACGAGTCCACGCTCAAGCCCGAATTGTTGCCCGGCATCGGCAAGGTCCCCGGCTATCGCGGAGGCTACGTTCTGCGTCGATCGCTGGAGAGCGAGGTCGAGTTCGTCACCATCATGATCTGGGATTCGATCGATGCCCTCAAGGCCGTTGCCGGATCGAACTACACCGTCTCCATCATCCCGGAAAACCGCCTCAAGTACCTCTCCCGGCACGACAGTCACGCAACACACTTCGAAATCCAATCCATTCAGGGGTTAGTCGGACTCGCAAACTCAAACTAAGCAAAGGGGAGCGCCCGGACGCTCCCCCACTTAGGTGATGATTAACGACTATTTATTCGGAGATGATCAGCAGCCCCGCCTTGAGCAGCAGTTCCGTCAGGCGATCCAGCGCGAGCGGATACTTGTATGAGATCGCCCGTACGCTGTACCCGAGAAGACCAGCTGCCTCCGTTTGCGTGTATTCCTGCAGCGCAATGCGGCTCAGCAGCGCCCGATCGGAGCCTCCAAGCCGGTTAATACACCGCTCCACATCCAGCACGAAGATCACCGCATCTTCAAACGTCTTCACACGCCGGCACGAGGCCCAGCCGCGCGCAATCGGTTCGCCAAGGATTGCAGGCGCTCGCCCCACCAGCATCGATGCGTACAGATAACGCTGAAGCATCTTCTCCGTGTGTTTGCGATAGAACGCAAGGCTTATCTCGGGCAGACTCTCGTCCGTCTTGCATCCAGCCTCACTGCGAGAGACGTTCTTTGAAGCACTCGGCTTCGCGAGTTCTCGTTCCTGCTGAGAACTTGAAACCGCCCAGATCGAGGGCAATTGCAGAGCTGCGCTCATTGTGCGCCCCCCTCTGCAGCGGCAACGGCCCAAACATGGTTCAATTTCTTCTTTTTGGGCCGGCCGGCTTTTTTGCGGGTTTCAGGATTTGGAAAGGTTTCGAATTTACCGCGGCAATCAAGGCAATATACAGATCCCAGACTCGAAGGGCGGCACCAGATACATCCGCATCCTTCGCATATCTTTAAGGCAACACTCACGTCTTGCATTGATAACTCTGCTATAGACTTTCTCCCGCCTTTTCAGCTGATTCGTGTCTGCCTGGCGAGTTGAAAGGAGCGTGGCATCTGCACTCAGGATTCTGCTGTCCTGGTCTGCAATTCCTGCCGTTGCTCGAAGGAATACCGTCATTAGATAAGCGCGCGGATTCTGGAAACAACTCGTCCGGTTTAGCCGCGACCAGCTTGGCCGCTGTGGCCGCAAAGGTTCCGGAGTGCGGTTCGAATCAGGCCACTACCACGAGTGTCTAATTGCCCAACTCCGCTGCATCCCGGAAAATGTCACCAACTGTCCGAGTTTAAGTAAACCTACTCTAGGTTGACGTATCTTCTACGTCAACGCCTCGGAGCCTGTTTCTTCATTCAAGCGCCATGCACTAAGTAAGTGAGCTCAAGAAATGAAGGCAAATACCCTCAATTCAGTTTCCTCAAAACGAACAGCCCTGCATTCTGCTGTTGTCTGGCAGTGGATATTCCACAGATGAACGTTTCCCAGTTGCGCCAACGCCTTCGTACGACATTGCTTCGCGGCATTCAGCGCGGCGATCTCACGGTTACCTTGCTGGCGAGACGGACCGGCTTCACGAAATCCCACATCTCCAGATTCCTACACTCCGATGGCCGGCTCTCAATTGAGGCTATGGATCGCATTCTGGACGTTCAGGGCATCGCCGTCGAGGATCTGATCGAGTTCGGCGCCCACGCTGAGCCGCGGACGAGTTACGCCGATACAGTTCCTGTGGTTTCGCATGCTGCCGCATTGTCTGAACCCGAGATCAGGCTTAACGCAGTGCGAATGATGTTGCATCTGCCTCCCGGAAAGCTGCAGTCTTTCCACGCTCGACCGGTGCGATCGCGCCGCTCATGGCGAAGATTTGTGGCCGTTCGCATTGATGGCGACGATGCACTTCCCATGAACCCACTTCTCTACGAGGGCGCGTTTGCAGTCATCGATCGCCACTACAACTCACTCGTCGAATACCACCCGTCAAGGCCAAACATTTACGCAATCCGCGACGGAGTGCACATCGCGTTGCGATATATCGAAGCAACGGAAACTCACCTGATCTCGCGACCTCTCAACATCACGTCACCTTTGCAACTTATAGAGATCGAGCCCGAAACAAATCTTGGTGAGTACATTGCAGGGCGCGTAGTTCTCATTCTGAACGAGGTCTGACCACGTAATTACTCGATCATGGCACGTCAGTAACGCAGATAAGCGAACGCTTCGTAATACGGCGAAGGCCGATCTACCTGATTCGGCGCCTTGCCCACCTTCGCTACATCTCGGGCGTCATGTCCGCATTCTCAAATCGCGTATACCGCGAGATGAAGTTCAGATGCACGGTCCCGGTCGGGCCGTTGCGCTGCTTCGAAATGATGATCTCCGATTTGGCACGGTCCGACTCGCTCATCTCTTCGTCGCGGTTGTAGTACGCCTCGCGATGAATGAACATCACCACGTCAGCATCCTGTTCGATGGAGCCCGACTCGCGCAGATCGCTCAGCATCGGCCGCTTGTCGTCCCCGCGCCGCTCACTGGCTCGCGACAGCTGCGAGAGCGCAACCACCGGCACATTCAGTTCCTTCGCCAGCGCCTTCAATCCTCGCGAAATCGCCGACACTTCCTGCGTGCGATTTTCATACCGCTTCCCGCCCGCGCTCGGCAGCGTTGCGCTCATCAGCTGCAGGTAGTCCACAACCACCATGTCGAGACCGCCCAGCGTCTGCCGCATCCGCCGAGCCTTGGCGCGCATCTCCGCCAGCGAAATGCCCGCGGTATCGTCAATGTACATCCGCGATTCAACAAGCTGCTCCAGCCCGCGCACCAGCTTGTCGTGGTCTTCCCGCCGGATAAAGCCGGTCTGTAACGCACGTTGATCGACCCACGCCTGCGACGCCAGCATACGTCGCAGCAGCGACTCCTTGTTCATTTCCAGGCTGAATACAGCCACAATTGCGTTATGATTCACCGCCGCATTCTGGGCGATATTGATTGCGAATGCTGTCTTGCCCATCGATGGACGAGCCGCGATGATCACCAGCTCGCCCTTTTGCAGTCCGCTGGTCATCTCGTCCAGCTTGGTGAAATCTGTTTCCAGCCCCGTTACAGCCCGGCTGTTGTTGTAGAGGTTGTCAATCGAACCGAAAGAATCAGCCACGATCTTGTCCAGCGCCACCAGTCCGCCGGACACGCCCTTCTCGCTCACCTCGAGCAGGGCCGTCTCAGCCGCGCCGATCACCTCCAGCGCCGTCTCGCTCTGGTCCGCCGCCCGCGCAATCGCCGCCGAGCAGATCAGCATCAACCGCCGCAGGAGGCTCTTGTCCTTGACGATCCGGACATAGTCCTCGATGACCGGCCGCATCGGCAGGCCCTCTGTGAGCGAGGCCAGGTAAGCCACGCCGCCAATCGACTCGATCTCTTTATAGCGCGACAGTTCGTGCGAGAGCGTTACGATATCCACTGCTCGCTGCTCGTTCATCAGGTCGCTCATGCGCAGGAAAATGCGCCTGTGCGAATCAAGGGAGAAGTCGTCGGCCTCCAGCTTCTCCGCCGCCTCCGAGTGGAACGAGTTGTCGAGCAGGATGGCGCCAAGAATCGTCTTCTCGGCATCGAGGTTCGCGGGCAGGCCAGCGTCGAGGGATGTAATGTCAGGCAGGGTGGCCATATCAAGAGTTTAGGGCGAAGCCGCTCCTGAACACAGGGCCGAGACCGCTGAATTATCGTTCATGATTTCGGAAAAGTGGAAATGTAGGCAGAAAGCCCGAACTCGAGAAAGTCACCTGCGAAGTCGGACTCACAAAGACCTGTCGAATCGCCAGAAACGAGAAGGCCCCAACTCAACGAGAAGGGGCCAACCTCAGCAGCGTTACTACGACGGCCCGGGCACCGAACACTCAGTCTCCCACCGGCCGACTGGCTGAGCTTTATTCAGAGATCATCATCTGCGAAGTGCTGCCGACGGGAACCGCCATACTTTTCCAAAACGGAATATTCAACGGGAAGTTATACATCACTTTGACGTTGATCATGTTGCCAACGTTATTACATGCATTCCCGCTGGCGTCGAGGTCCGACGTGCTGCTGCATGTCGCGTCATACGCCCATGTTGTCAATCCGGCAGAGGTCTTGGTTGCCACCAAGTATTTCACCTCGAGAGAGGTGTTGCTTGCGCTCAAGCCGGGGTATCCCATTCCCTCGACATACGCCAGCAAAGGATTGTTCGTTGGATCTGTCGTCGACGAAAACTTTGTCGGTTTCAGGCCGCAGTCGGGAAATGGCGTGATGTTCGCATCGTTGCACGAATTCGGACCGCGGATCGCTGCATACCGCGAGGCGTCGCGGGCTGCGTTGGATACGTAGTTATACGAGTAGAGAACGTATGACGTTTCCACAATTCCGAACAGGAACATGAAGGCTACGATCGCGGCAAGCCCCATCTCCACGAGTGAGGAGCCTTCCTCGCGCAGCACACCTTTGCACGCGGCTGCCGCGAAGCGGTAAGCGCGAGCACGATCAGCGAGGGCACATCCCATCGGCAAGTCTTTGTTCTGGCTTCTCTTCATTTCAGTTCCTTACTGTAAGAGCCCCTGAGATGCGGTGCCGTATACCGTATAGGTGGTAGGGAACCCAGGTACCTTGAGCAACGAAGTAATCTGATACTTCATCTGCACATTGACTGTGACCATCAGTTGCGATGTCGTACAGCCAGATGGATTCGTACCTGCCGCGCAGCTCGCAGTTCCAGTTCCGCTGCAGGAGCAGGCAACACTTGGATATCCCGACACCCAGCTGAGTCCGTTGTTCAGATTGCCGGCGTCGGCATTCGCGGCTGCCATCATCCCGGAGGTATCCAGAAAACCTCCGCCATTCATCGCGCCATACTGCGCGGCAGCGCGAGCCGCATTGGTCACTTCGATCGCTGAGTAAGCCACACGCGAGAATTCGAAAGCGCCAAGCAACATCAAAGCCAGCAGCGGCAGCGTCATGGCGGTTTCCACAAGTGCCTGGCCACCATCGCCGCGTAGAGCTTTCACAATCCTGAGAGATCTAATCGTCATCGTCTTTCTCCGTTACTCGACCAGTGTCACTTTCGACAGCGGCGTGGTAGCTGCGTGCACGCTGTTATAGCTGTCCGTGAGCGTCAACTTGCTGTTGACATATACATCCAGCGAAATAAGGCCGCCCGCCGAAACACCACCGCCCTGGTCCTGAAGGTAGGTCACAGAAGTCGGCGCGTAAATGTAGCCGTCAAGATCTTCGCCGGTTGAGCCAAACTGCGCCTGAAGACAAGGCGGCTTGGGACTGAAGCTGCTTTGGTAGCTGTTAAGACTGCCGTCCTGGCAACTCCCAGTGGTGTTCGTAATAGGTTGCACTAGCGCAAGGCCGTTGTAGGTCAATGACTTGTTGGCTGGTGCCTTGATTGTCAGCTGACCGTTCTGATTGTCGAACGATCCTTGGAAGTTGTCGATCGTCCCGTTCACCGTCACGCTGCCTTTTATCGTTACACCGTTCTCGAACAGGAAGATCTGCCCTTGTCCCGCCGTGCCCAGGATCAGGGGAGTAGTCGATCCATCGAGTACCACGGGACTACCGCCGCTGGAAGTGTTGTTGAAGCACGTCAGTTTGTAGGTTGTACCATCGCCCGCGGTGAAAGATTTGTAGGTAGTGTTCAGGCCCGTGGTGGAGTCGGTAATAGCAGTCGAGCCGCTCACAGTAATAAGATCGCTGTTGCCTGAGCTACAATCGCTCAGCGACGGCCACGTCTTGTTCACGAATGGATCAGTTTGAGTGGCATAGCCGCTCAACACCGTTGACCCCGGCGCCTTATTGCATCCGCCTCCGGTGTCCTGCCCACCCGCCAGCCGCACATAAGGCGATTTGATCGTTGCACTGCCCTGGTCGCAGAACGCTGAACCACTCGTCGAGTTCACTTGGATCCCGCAGTTATTCGCTGTGACCGTTGCATTGCCTTTGACCTTGAAGGAGTCCGCGGCCGTGGGATTCAGCACGTACATGCACGCTGACGCCGGCGTGACGCCGGCCACCGCCCTTGCCCCCACCCTGAGCGTTGGCGTTCCCAGAACCGCAGCAAGGAATGCAATCTGCGGCTGCACCACGCGAACCTCGAAGAAACCCAGTCCCTGGTGGTATCCAGTGGTGGGAGAAGAAAGCACCGTGACGTAACTGCCGTCCACGCCATTTTTCAATGCGGCTGCCTTGGCCGCCGCCGTCGGGTTCCCGCTGACGACGTATTGATAGTTCAATGCTGCCGCAATCGCGGCATCGTCGGCAGCTGTCTGCAAGTTGCGCTTAGCGTGGTATGCCACGCCCACATCCACCGCAAGCCCCATGAATCCGACCAGCACCGTTGCGCAAAGCGCCGTCATCACAAGCGTTTGGCCATCTTCATCGCGAAGAATTCTCATGCACTTCCTTCACACAACGACGGGATTTGACTCCAGTACCGTCCGCATTCCGCACAGAATCCGCGCCAACGCACAGCGCAACTCGCGAATTTCATGCAGGGCCCTGAAAAGCGGAACGTGTGTGAATTCTAGGAAGTAAGTAGATGCCGAACAAGGGCTTTCGATTACTTTACGATTACTTAAGTATGTGGATCGAAGGCCGCGCCGCAGACCTGCCGTAACGTAACGTAACCTCGGGGTGGCCGCGCAAACCTCCACTCGCCGCTGTCTACAAGACTTGCGCTGAACGTCCCTATCCGCCTTGCCCCTGCGTCCCGTGCCTATTGAACGATCGTCATGCTCGATGTGCTGCTGATGTTGATCGTGTTTTTCTTGATAAACGGAATGATCAGCGGGTAGGCGTACGAAACCGTTACCTTTACCTGGTCTCTTGAGGCGGGATTATTGTTCTTTGTCGCCGAACAACTTGACCATGTGGCCGGTGTCCCCCCGGCTACGCACCATTGCGTCGTCGTCGTAACGCTCGCGGAATATGGATACCCGAGGCCTTTTACGTACTGAGCGATGTCGTTTGTGCCCGCGCCGTCGCTGTTACCCTGTGTCGGCGAGCAGTACGAAGCCCCAAACAGCGTGTTGCAGTTCGCCCCGCGCACGATAGCCCAACGTGTCGCTTCCCTCGCCGCGTCCGACGCATAGTGATAGCAGTAAAGCCCGATCGACAACTGCACGATCCCGAAAAGAAACGGAATCAGGATCAAGCACGAGAGCGCCATCTCCACTAGGGATGACCCTTCCTCCCCGGCGCCTGGAAGCCTCCGCGCCATCGCAACCATTCCCGCCCAATTCCAATGCCTCGTATTCATTGGTTCGAGACCACCTGACTCGAATTGCCATACAGGTTGAAGCTCATCGCGCTCCCCGGCATCCGGATTACTGGAGAGAACGTCGACTTGGTCTGCACCGTCACCGTCGTAATCATCCCGGCGTGTGCATTGAAGCACGTAGAATTATCGGAACAGCTCGAAAGCGAGACGCTCGTGTCGGAACAGCTGCAGGACGACGAGACTGACGTCACCTGAATCGCATTTGAACCGGTCAGATTTCCCGAATCTGTTCCCGCGGCATTGGTGATGCCAGGGGAGTCACTCAGCGCCGCATGGCTCGATGAGGCATATATCGCTGCGGCATGCGCCGCATTGACCACCTCAATCGATGCGTACGCGAGTCTCGCAAATTCAGCCGCGCCAAGCAGCATGATCAGAAGCACCGGCAACGAAAGCGCCAGCTCCACCAGCGCCGATCCTTCTTCCGAACTCTGTTCGTTCCTCGGCCAGGCGGCGCACCTAAGGAAATATCTCTTCATCATTCCGGCTCCTCTACTCCACCAATGTGATCTGTTTGAACGGCGTTGTGATGGGGTTTAATGTGCTGTAGTTTGTCAGGTTGATCGTGCCGTTCACGTAAATATCGCCCACGATCAGATTGGTCGCATTCACTGAGCCGCCCTGGTCGTGCAACGTTACCGCCGCACGCGGCGCGTACACCGCCCCGATGAAATCGGAACCGCTGCTTCCAAATTGCAGCATCATCGGCTGCGTGTCCGATGCCGGCTGATACAGTGCCACCGCGTTGTACACAGAGTTTGTGTCCGCGGGCGCGTAAACGCTGAACATCGACGCTGTAGAACTGTCGAACGCGCCCATTCCTGTGACTACGATCGTTGCGCCCTTGCCCGTTGTCGTCTGAGTGCCGCTGCCCACGCCCACTTTCACGTCCCCGCTCACGGTCACTCCGGTCTGAAACAGGTATATGCCGGGTCCAAGCGTCGCATCCTTCAGGGTCACCGGCGTAATGGCTCCGCCTTTCCCCTTCGCGGAGTTGGTGAAGCAGTAGTACGTATTCTGAGAACCATTTGTGTTGTAAGAACCTGTGATCTTTCCTCCGCTGGCGGCCAGATCAGTCACGCTCGAGCAGTTCGCATCCGGATTGTCCGGTATTCCCTGGTTCGCAACGGCAGGCGTTTGCGGCACCACGCCAGTGTTCACCGGTGCGCCTGGATCACCTTTGCAATTCCCCTTGCCGTCCTGCCCGCCCACAACCGCGACATTCGAAATGTCCGATTTTCCCGCATTGCCCGTCACGCACAATGCACCCGGATCGTCCGAGTTCACATACACCGAGCAGCCCGGAGCATTGATGTCTCCAGCTCCATGGATCCAGAGCGAGCTCGATCCATGGGGATCCATCACATACATGCAGGTCTGCGAACTTCCCGGAGCCCCAGCCACAGCCGCTGCCGACACGTTCACCGTGTTGTAGTTATGCGTGCCGAAGGAGAGGCTGCTCATCGTTTGCATGAAGATCGTCGGGCTTGGTTTTGCAACCTGCACTTTCACGCAGGTCGGGCAGGCCACCCCGCCCGCGAGCGTCGGCGACGTGGTCACGATCACCGTGTTGCCGCTCACAGCGCTGTCTACGCCGTTCGCCTTCGCCGCCGCCTTGGCCCTGGTGTCCACATTTGTCGACCCGTTGTAGAACATTTCCGTAGCACCCGCCATCGCTGCAGCGTCGGCCACAGACTGCATCTGCCGACGCGCATGGAACAGCACGCCAACATCAACCGCAAGCCCGAGCATGCCGATCAGCACGGCCATGCAAAAGACCGTCATCACCAGGACTTGACCCTGCTCTTCACGCAGCCATTTTCCAAAGGGAGATCTCAAAAACCTCATCCAGCACCTCGAGTGCAACAGATCCTGCTTATTTCAATGCATCTGCACCGTCGGATCGTCAGCCTGGTGAGAGGCCAACCTATCTTCGCGGCATCAGGCTTTTCGGGAATCAGCTTTGCTCGGGAGGTATTACCGGGACATTGCCTCATCAAAACGAGAAGCGCCTGATGGAAACACTTTCTTCCTGTTTCCCCGGCGCGACAATGCCACTAATAGGTTAATTACTGAATGAGTTACGACAATTACTTGCAGGTATATAGAATCAATAGGTTAGGGTTACCCTAGACACGTTACCCTGCCAAAGACACCGATTCCGCCAAAAATTAGCGATTTCTCGATCTCGATTTCACGGGATGGGTGAGGGATGACTCCTGATCGACGAGCCTACTCGTTAATCACCATCTGCGACGTTGCGGTAAACGGGAGAGTCACCCTTTTCCAGTAAGGTATCGCCAGAGGAAAGTTATATTGGACACTCACCCGGACCGCGTACCCCGGCGTGTTGCACTTCGGCGTACTGGGCGCGCTCGTGGTGCAGGCTGTGGTCCAGGCGGTCCTGGAATAGCCATTGGTCCCGCTCGTCACTGTGGGAGATAACCAAGTTGTAGCAACCGTAAGGTGGCTGCTATCGGTGAATATGCCCGGATACGCGAAACTTGCGACGTAGTTCTGAATCGCCGTCGCCGTCGTCGTGTTCATCGAACTATCCGGCCCCAAATCGCAATCCTGAAAACCTGATTGTATTTGACACGATGGTGCGCCACGAACAACCGCATATCGTGTTGCCTGCCGGGTAACCATGTTCACCCAGTTGTAGGTGTACAGCCCGTAAGAAAACTCGATGATGCCGAACAAGGCTGGAATCAATACGAAGGCGCTGACGAGCGCCATCTCCACCAAGGAATTGCCTTCTTCGCTTCCGAGGCGGCGTCTGAGCCTGGGTATCGCGAGATCCATTCTCACTGCAATACCTCCTGCTGTGCATACCCCTGGAGGTTGAAGGTGTTATTGTTCGCCTTGAATACATTCACCGCGGACACAATGCCACCGCATGATGCCGTGGTGGTCACAGTGACAGTGACGATTGGCTTCCCCGTCCCGCAGCTATAACCTGCGCCGCTCGCGCAGACACTAGAATTCGAGCACGAACACGAACTGATCGCCGACACTGCGAAGTTTGAACACTGGCTTGAGGACCAGGGAGCGTCTGCTTTGGCAGCATCGACAATCCCGGTTCCAGCATTGCAGGTTCCGCCCGCGAATGTGCCATTACAGTCAGTGAATGCACCACCGTTCATCGCTGCATACTGGGCCGCAGCCCTCGCCGCATTGCTCATCTCAGTGGCGCGATACGAGATGTCACCGAGCTCGACGGCGCCAAGGAGCAGAAGCAGAAGAACAGGAAAGATAAGGGCTGTCTCGACGAGCGCCGAACCTGATTCGGAGCGGCGGGTCTGGTTGATCCAACGAAGCGCTGACTGTGTCACTCTCATTGTCGCCTCCTCCTACTCGACCAGTGCCACGTGGGACAGCGGCGAGTCAGCATGCGCGTAGTTGTAGTTGGTCACCGTGAGATCACCATTCACCCAAAGCGCATCTGAAATGATTCCGGCGACTCCGATGGAGCCACCGCTATCCTGGAGAGCGATCGACGCGCCCGGAGCGTAGATCATGCCATTGAGCGTGCCATTCTGACTTCCGAATTGCATCTGGAGACACGAATTTGGGGTCTTTGTGGGCCCGTAAGGCACGCCTCCATAAGAGTTAGCGCAGGTGGACGTTGAATCGGTCGGCGGCATCACAAATGCAAATCCGTTCCAGGGGTAACTTAACCCTAAGCCGGCATTATCTGCCGGCGCATTGATCGTGAGGCTTGGACTACCTCCGGAGCTGTTCCAGCTGCAGTTGCTTCCGCTCAGACTCCCTTGGCAAAACATCCCGTCGTTCAAATCGATGGTCCCATTGATTGTGTTGTTCCCGCTTAGTACGAGACCGTGCTCAAAAAAGTAGAGATGGTTGGAATCGCTGGGGCCGAGTGTCACACCGCTTAGCGTCACGTTTGTTCCGGCAAAACAAGTAACGGCGTATTGATTATTGGTCTCCGTGCTGAGACCGCCGGTTGTCACATTTTTCGTGTATGCGGCGATTTGAGCTGCGCTCGTGATTGTGGTGATCGTAGCTGGAACTTCGTTGCCGCCAGTCCCGGAGCTGCACACATCGCTCTGTCGAGGGAGACTAAGCGTGTTTGCAAATGGATTAGAGCCTGCGGTCCCGGAAGTCTGCGCGCCGGGATAAAGCTTGTTGCACGGCGGATCTTTCGCCTGCCCATTTACGACGAACACTCCCGGCGTCTCGAAACTGGAATTTGCCGCATTGCCGGTGATACAGAGCGCTGAGGTCGAAGTGGAATCTACGGTGATGGAACAGTCCGGCGATTTGACAGTTCCTCCCCCTTGAATGCTCAGAGACCCTGCGTGTGTCGGATCGAGAATGTAGATGCAAGACTGTCCAGGGACAATCCCCGCGACAGCTCGCGCGGCCACCGTCATCGAACCGACATTGCCATTTCCACCCGGGAACAGACCACCGAAAACAGCCATAAAGGCAGTTGGATTCGGCTGGCTCACGACAACTTCCAGATAGCTCGCGCTCTTATGCCAACCATTTTGCGGTGGAGTATGTACCACGACTTGGCTCGCAGGATACCCATAATTCGAGTTGGTTGGACCAATTGCGGTTTGCGCAACCGTCTGGACATTTGCCGATCCGTGGTAGAAAAACTCCAATCCCCCGGCGATCGCAGCGGCGTCCGCAGCCGTCTGAGCCTTGCGCTGTGCACGGAACAGAATGCCTACGTCGATGGCCATTGCCATAAACCCAAACAGGCAACACATCAGAAATGCCGTGAAGACCAGCGTCTGCCCTTCTTCATTCCGAAATAGCTTCATACGGTAGACCTCCCTGCCGCGTTTGTTCGCTTGACAGGCTTCTCCTGGAAACCTTGCTCACTTGCCCGAAAAATTGCACCGGTCTGCACCACTGATAACCCCGCCGGCCACTTCCTACACCCGGATCCCCGCGCTACGTTCTCCGCATCTCGGCTTCAAGCGCCGCGCTTCAAAACCACCAACTGAGAGACTTGATTATCTGATCAGGCCGGAATCGAAAGCAATGAAAATGTGCAGGATAGCCGCTGTTTAAACGGCTCTCGGAGTAACTCAGCCAGGCTAGAAAGTCACACGCGCAGAGTTACCTGCGCAGCATCCTGACCGCATGAAACCGCTCTATGCGCACACTCGCTTCAACTTAGCTCTGACCCGTTCGTGACAATTACTTGGAGTCAGGCCGCCAGCGCAGCACAGGCTTCCGTGCCGCCTGTACCTCGTCCAACCGCGAAACCCGGGTCGAGTGTGGTGCTGACTTCACCAGTTCCGGCGTCTCCTCAACCTCTTTTGCGATCGAACGCATGGCATCAATGAAGAGATCCAG
>Ga0157379_10002016_pt1 | contig 16823 bp, 15 predicted proteins | sample S25metaG_FD_121802 | JGI IMG/M metagenome (GOLD analysis project Ga0157379, IMG submission 121802) | Switchgrass rhizosphere microbial communities from Kellogg Biological Station, Michigan, USA - S2-5 metaG | ecosystem: Host-associated > Plants > Roots > Rhizosphere > Soil | place: USA... | reverse complement strand
CGGGGTCCGGCGTGGCGACGACGGTGACGCTCGGCGCGGTCGCGTACCCGATGCTCGAGAAGGTCGGCTACGAGAAGAACGCCGCCGGCGGGCTGCTCGCCGCGGGCGGCCTGGGCGCGATCATCTCGCCGCCGGTGCTCGGCGCGGCGGCGTTCCTGATCGCCGAGTTCCTGAAGATCTCGTACCTCGACGTGCTGCTGATGGCGTGCATCCCCACGCTGCTGTACTACCTGGCACTGTTCCTGATGGTCGAGATCGACGCCCGCAAGTACGGCATGCGCGACGTCTCGTTCGCGAAGGTCGACACGGTGTGGAACCTGAGCAAGCGCTACTGGTACCACTTCCTGTCGCTGTTCGCGATCGTCATCTTCATGCTCTGGGGCTTCTCGCCGGTGCTTTCGGTGTTCTGGGCGACCGTCGTCGCGCTCGTCACCAGCATGCTGCGGCCCGATACGGCGCTGCTGCCGTATTCGCTCTTCCGCCGCGCCGGCGGCAACGTCTTTCGCCAGCTCGCCGACTCCGGATTCGCGAAGGCGATGGAAGGCGGCGCGATCGGCATGCTCAACGTCGGCGCGACGTGCGCCGGCGCCGGGATCATCGTCGGCGTCGTCACGCTGACCGGGCTCGGCCTCAAGCTCAGCACGATCGTCATCGACTACGCCGCCGGCTCGCTCCTGCTGACCGCGATCTTCACGTCGTTCGTCGTCTGGATCGTCGGCCTCGCGGTGCCGGTGACGGCGTCGTACATCATCTGCGCGGTGATCGCGGCGCCGGCGATGATCAAGCTCGGCGTTCCCGACTTCGCAGCGCACATGTTCATCTTCTACTACGCGGTGCTCTCCGAGGTCTCGCCGCCGACCGCGCTATCGCCGTTCGCCGCCGCCGCGATCACCGGCGGCGATCCGTACAGGACGACGATGCAGTGCTGGAAGTACACCGTTCCCGCGTTCCTGCTGCCGTTCATGTTCGTCCTCGATCCCGCCGGCCAGGGACTGCTGCTGATGGGATCGACGAAGGCGCTTGCTGGCGCGAACTGGTGGTCGATCGCGCAGGTGACGCTGACGGCGGCACTCGGCATCGCCGCGATCGCGGGCGGGTTCCAGGGCTGGGCGCTGAAGCGCGCGACCTGGTTCGAGCGGTGTCTCCTCGTCGTCGCCGGTGTCGCGCTCGTCTATCCCGGCGCAGTCGCCGATCTCGTCGGCGCTGCGCTCATCGTCGCCGTGCTCGCGATGCAGTTCTTCGGCGCGCGGCGCGCGCAGCCGGCGCGCGCAGGCGACGGCTGAGCGAAACGGAGGGTCTCGTCGTTTTTGCGCACGGGATCGGGACGGCAGGGCACCCTGCCATCCCGATCCCGCACCGCGCGGCTCGCGCGAGCGCGTGCACCTCGGTTCGCACGCGGGTGGCGGGTGGCCGAGTTCCGGAAGTAGAGGAGGAGGGCCGGCCGTTCAGGCCAGGCCCGGGGGACATGGAGGAAATCGGCCACCAGCCGCCCGCGTGCGGGTGTCCCACGTTGCCCGCTCGCAAGGGGCGCCACCGAGCCTGAGGTAGCGTCACTTGCCGCCGAGACCCATGCGCTTGCCGACGTCGGTGTAGATGCGGGTGCGCGTGCGCATGAACGCGTCCATGCCGTCGAGGCCGACGTTGACGAGCTCGAAGCCGTTCTTGGCGGCGAGCTCCTTCATCTCGGGGTCCGCGTTGAGCGCGGCGAACAGCTCGGCGAGCTTGCGCCGCTGCTCGGGCGACGTCGACTTCGGAACGCCGATGCCGCGAAACGCGCCGTCGACCCAGTCGACGCCGAGCTCCTTGAACGTCGGCACGTCGGGCAGGAGCGGATGGCGCGTCTCCATCGCGACGGCGAGCGGACGCACCTTGCCCTTGTTGGCGATCGCGAACACCGAATAGGTCATCGCGCCGTCGATGTGGCCGCCGAGGACCGCGAGCGAGAGATCGCCGGTGCCCTTGTACGGCACGTACGTCGTCTTGACGCCGAAGTCGCGGTTCAGTCGTTCGTGTGCGGCGTGGTTGGCCGAGTTGAGCCCCGAGCCGCCGAGGTTGATCTTGCCCGGCTCGGCCTTCGCCGCCTTGACGAAGTCGGCGAACGTCTTGATCTGCCCGGCTTCGTTGACGACGAGAACGTCGGGCGTGTAGTGGAACCAGAACACCGGAACGATGTCGTCGGTCTTGTACGTCACCGTGCCTTCCATCGGCTGCAGGACGATGTGCGGCAGGTTGATGCCGACGACGTTGAGGCCGTCGCCGGGGAGCAGGTTCATCTGGCTCCACATCAGCGCGCCGCCGGCGCCGGCCTTGTACTGGATCACGGCGTCGACCTGCGGGCACTTCTTCTTGAGGACGAGCTGCTGGTGGCGCGCCGACAGGTCGGACTCGCCGCCCGGCGGGAACGCCTGCCAGTACATGATGTTCGCGCTCGGACAGACGACTGTCTGCGCGAACGCCGGCGCGGCGGCGAACAGCAAGGCGGCGAGCAGCGAACGGACCATGGCGATTCCTCGAGTCATTGCCGCAGCTGCGGCGGTGGTTGCGATGGAGCTTGTGCCGGCGGCTCGGCGAGCGCGCGCACGCGCAGGAACCTCGTCTCGCCGGCGGGGACGCGGATCTCGCGGACGCCGAAGCCGGTCGCGCGGACGACGCCGATCGGCTTGAACGGCCCCATGCTGCTCGTCGCCGCTTCGACCGCATAGTTGCCGGGCAGCAGCGCGCGCGTTCGCACGACGGTGCCGCCGGCGCCATGCTGGACGCGAACGCCGCCGAACGGCCGCGCGAGGGGGTCGCCGATGAAGACCCCCTGCCCCGGCATCAGCACGCTCTTCCAGTACGCCTCGACGAGCGACTCGCCGCTCAGGTAGTGCGCGATGACGACGCCGGGGTCGGGAAACTTGGCGCGGAAGCTGCACGGCTCGGTCGCGGTGCCGTAGCTGCCGGTCGCGCCCGCAGTCAGCCACTCGAGTGCGCTCGTCTGGCCGAAGCCGGTCAGCACGCCGCCGTACGACGTCAGGTGGTCGGCGATCGCGCCGTCGAGAAAGCTGCTGCTCGCGATCGACGGCACGAACGCGATGCCGGTGAACTCGAACATGACGTCGCTCTTTCCTTCGAGCGCGTCGGCGTCGACCTGCTCGATCGGATACGACGCACCGAGCACGGTGCGGATGCGGTCGTAGCCTTCGGCGCGGACGTTGCGGCCGCGGTCGCTGGTGTTGATCAGATAGGCCTTGCCATCGGGCCAGCTCTCGTCGGCACGGAGCCCGCGGTCGATCAGCCGCTTCGCGCCTTCGACGTTGTCGCCGGCGAGCAGCATCGCCGGCCGCATCCGGTGGTCGGTGAACGGTGCGTTGCTGCGACTGTTGTAGTAAGGCGATGCCTTCGTCGCCTGGCAGCCGTCGCCGCCCGGACAGTACGACCCCGGATCGAACCCGAACGCGAACGCCGCCGTAACCGACATGCACTCGACGCGGTACGGCAGCGTCCACGCGAGTGCGTATGCCTGCACGTCGGCGCCGACCTTGGCATCGAGCACGGCCTGGACGCGCTGGAAGTCGCCGAACGACATCACGCCCTGGTTGGCGGCGAAGCGGACGTGGACGACGCGGTCGGCGGCGATGCCGCGCTTCTTCGCGTAGTAGCGGCCGATCTCGACGCTCGCGGGATCGGCGTCGTTGACGACGACCGCGATGTCGCGCGCGCGCAGGCCCACGGACGGCAGCAGGACACGATCGGCATCGGCCGAGGGCGCGAGCTGCGCCGCAGCGGTCGCCGTCAGGGCGACGAGCGCAACGGCGAGCGCGGGTCGCGCCGCGAGCGCGACGAAACGCCGAAAGCGAGCGAAGGCGAAGACGGGAAGGCGCGACAACGTCCGCCATTGTCGCCCGACGTGCCATGCCCGATGCGCCGCGCGGCCGCGGCATCGCCGGCGCGTCGCGTGCTAGGGCTTCGGCGCTGCCTTGGAGGGATCGTCGGCCGGATTGACGTAGACGATGTCGAACGGCCCCTCGAGGTGGACCTGGACGATCGTCGGCGACTTCGTGAACACGTAGTGCACGGTCTTCGCGGGCAGATGGTGGAAGCCGCCGACCTGCAGTGCATGCGCTTTCGCCGGCTCGACCTTGTCGCTGAGGCCGAGATAGAGCCCGCCCGAGAGCACCGTCAGATCCTCGTCCTTCGAGTGCATGTGCGGCGCGATCCGATAGTTCGCCGGCAGCTTGAGCCGCACCGTCGCCGAGCCGGGCTTGCCGGGATCGCCGTCCAGCAGCGCGATCTTCGCGCCCTTGGGCAACCCGGGCGGCGCGTCGCCCCACTGGATCGACGCGGGATTGACGAACGCTGCGTCGCCGGCGCCGTGCGCCACGATCGGCAGCGCGCCGAAGGCCGCCACCGCAGCCGCCGCCGCGATCGAAACCGGGGAACCACTTCGTTTGGCCATGGGACCTCCTTGTCGCGCCGAAATCCTAGTGATCGCGCACCGCGTCGACGCCGCAGATCGCGGCGAGGACCTCGCCGATCTGCGCGCGCACGACGACATCGGCGATCGCGTCCATCGCCGTCGGCTGATCGTTGACGATGACGATGTCGGCCCCGGCACGCGCCGCGATCGGCACCATCCCCGCGACCGGCTGCACCTGCAGCGTCGTTCCGATCGCGAGCAGCAGGTCGGCCTCGCCCGCGGCGCGCAGCGCCCGATCGATCACCTCGGGAACGAGCGCCTGGCCGAACGAGATCGTGTCGCTCTTCTGGATGCCGCCGCACTGCGGGCACGCAGGATCGTTCTCGCCGGCGCGGACGCGCGCGAGCGCCTCTTCCATCGGCGCGCGCCTGCCGCACTCCCAGCACATCACGCGGCGCATGCTGCCGTGCACTTCGACGACCTTCTCGGGCGAGCTGCCGGCGCGCTGGTGCAGCTCGTCGATGTTCTGGGTGACGAGCGCGTGGAGCTTCCCGCGCCGCTCGAGCGCGACGAGCGCGCGGTGGCCGACGTTCGGCTCGGCGGTCCACGCCGGCGAATCGACGCGCGCGCGCCACGCGGCCTTGCGCACCTCGGGCTCGGCGAGGTAGTTCTGGATCGTCGACTGCTTCTCGGCCGCGGGATTGCGCGTCCAGACGCCGCGCGGCCCGCGGAAGTCGGGGATTCCCGATTCGGTCGAGATGCCGGCGCCGGTGAGGACGACGACGCGCTCCGCCGCGTCGATGCGGCGGCGCACGTCGGCGATGCGCTCGGCGTCGCTCATGCGCTGAGATCCTTCGCTTCGCTCAGGATGACAGGACTCGCTCGGGCGCTCGTCCTGTCAGTTCTTCTGCGCGAGCTGCTCGAGGATCGCCGGGTTCTCGAGCGTCGACGTGTCCTGCGTGATCGGCTGGTCCTGCGCGATCGAGCGCAGCAGGCGACGCATGATCTTGCCGCTGCGCGTCTTCGGCAGGTTGTCGCCGAAGCGGATGTCCTTCGGCTTGGCGATCGGCCCGATTTCCTTGGCCACCCAGTTGCGCAGCTCGTTGGCGATCGTCTTCGCCTCCTCGCCGGTCGGCCGCGGGCGCTTCAGGACCACGAACGCGCAGATCGCCTCCCCGGTGGTCTCGTCGGGACGGCCGACGACCGCGGCCTCGGCGACGAGCGCGGTGTTGGCGACGAGCGCCGACTCGATCTCCATCGTGCCCATGCGGTGGCCGCTGACGTTGAGCACGTCGTCGATGCGGCCGGTGATCGTGAAGTAGCCGGTCTTCGCGTCGCGGCTCGCGCCGTCGCCGGCGAGGTAGTACTTGCCTTGGAAGTCGTCGGGGTAGTAGCTCTTCTTGTAGCGGTCCGGGTCGCCCCAGATCGTGCGGATCATGCTCGGCCACGGCTTCTTGATGACGAGGATGCCGCCGGTGCCGTTTGGCACGTCGTGACCGTGCTCGTCGACGATCGCCGCGTCGATGCCGGGGAACGGCAGCGTGCACGAGCCGGGAACGAGCGGCGTCGCGCCCGGCAGCGGCGTGATCATGTGGCCGCCGGTCTCGGTCTGCCACCACGTGTCGACGACCGGGCAGCGGCCGCCGCCGACGTGGCGGTGGTACCACTCCCACGCCGCCGGATTGATCGGCTCGCCGACCGTGCCGAGGATGCGCAGGCTCGACAGGTCGTAACGCTTCGGGTGGACCTTCTCGTTGCCCTCCGCGGTCTTGATGAGCGCGCGGATCGCCGTCGGTGCGGTGTAGAAGACCGTCACCTTGTGCTTGGCGATCATCTGCCAGAAGCGGCCGGCGTCGGGATACGTCGGGATCCCTTCGAACACGACCTCGGTGCCGCCGAGCGCGAGCGGGCCGTACGCGATGTAGGTGTGGCCGGTGACCCAGCCGATGTCGGCGGTGCACCAGAAGACGTCGTCGGGCTTCAGGTCGAACGTCCACTTCGTCGTCAGCGCGGCGTGCAGGAGATAGCCGCCGGTCGAGTGCTGGACGCCCTTCGGCTTGCCGGTCGATCCCGACGTGTAGAGGAGGAAGAGCGGATGCTCGGCGCCGACCCACTCGGGCTCGCACGTCGACGGCTCCTTCTCGACCAGCGCGTGCAGCCACTTGTCGCGCGGCGCGACGAAGTCGACCTTGCCGCCGGTGCGGCGGTAGACGATGACGTCGCGCACCGCGAGGCCCTGGCCGGCGAGCGCCTCGTCGACGATCGCCTTCAGCGGCAGCGCCTTGCCGCCGCGCATCTGCTCGTCGGCGGTGATGACCGCGACGGCGCCGGTGTCGGCGATGCGGTCGCGCAAGCTCTGCGCCGAAAAGCCGCCGAAGACGACCGAGTGCGTCGCGCCGATCCGCGCGCAGGCGAGCATCGCGACGACGCCCTCGATTGACATCGGCATGTAGATGACGACGCGATCGCCCTTGACGACGCCGCGCGCCTTCAGCGCGTTGGCGAGCCTGCAGGTGCGCTCGAGGAGTTCGCGGTACGTGACCGCGGTGACGGTGCCGTCGTCGGCCTCGAAGAAGATCGCCGTCTTGTCGCCGCGGCCCTGCTCGACGTTGCGGTCGAGGCAGTTGTACGACGCGTTCAGCGTACCGTCCTCGAACCACTTGAAGAACGGCGCGTTGTCGTCGTTGAGGACGCGCTTGAATGGCGTCCGCCACGAGACCATTTCGCGTGCAAGCCGCGCCCAGAACGCCTGGTGGTCGCGCGCCGCCTCGTCGCACAGCGCCTGGTACGCGGGCATCCCCGACACCCAGGCGTTCTTCACCGCCTCCGCGGGCGGCGGGTAGACGTGTTGCTCTGCGCTCATCGGCTCATCTCCGGCGGTCGTGAATCGCGCCTTTTTACCTCATGTGCACGGTGGACAGATTTGCGCCTTCGCAAGCGGCCGAGGTTCGATGCCCACGACCCGGGTTTCCGCGAAGAAGACGCCATGGCGCGCGCGCGCCACGGCCGCGCCGAGGCCCGAGGGGCCAGCGCGGCAACGGCCAGCGGTCGCACGAGCGGTGCGCTGCCGGGCGAGCGATGCTCAGCGATAGAAGTAGGGGTCGAGCACCGAAACCTGGGTGATGCTGCCGAGCGGAAGCTGGTTCAGCTGCGCGACGTCGCGGATGGCATCGGGCGAAGGCGCGTCGTACACGCAGTAGCTGCGCATCTTGTCGGCGCTGACGTACGAATGCAGCCAGGTCACGCCCTGGGCGGCATTGACGGCGACGATGCGCGCAAGTCCGGCGGAGCCTTCGTCGGTCATCGGCACGGCGAGGCCATTGGGGAAGTCGCGTTCGATCATGAAGCGCGGCATTGCTGATCTCCTTTCGAGTGGCTGCGGCGGGTCGACACCGCCGCGTGCACCGCGTCAGACCGGTGGATCGCGCAGATGCCCTCGCGCAGGCTCGCTGTCCGGGGCGGCAAGGCTTCCTCGTCGGCGGCGAATCCGACCGCGATCGCGGCGAGGATCGCCAGGGTGATCGCGGCAGAAGTCGCCGCGGCGATCAGTCGCGCCTTCGCGGACAACGACGGGCAGCGGACGGGCATGAATCGCTCCGCGGTGGTGGATGGGCGCTGCCATCTTCGGCCGCCGCGCCGGCAAAGTCTTGAAGCGACCGGGCAAGCGTTCTGAAGCGTTCTGAAGCGCGTTTCAACGCCGCTGCGGCGGCGCAAAATCGCGTCCTCGCCCGACCGGCGTCGACCGGAGTTCGTTGCCCGACTGTCGATGTCCCCTGCAAGCTATCGCTTCCTCGCTGCCGAGCTGCAGACCGCCCGGCGCGTCCTGCGCGTCGACGGACGCGACTGCCAGATCGGTGCGCGCGCGTTCGACCTGCTGCTCGCGCTGATCGAGCGGCGAGACCGGGTCGTGCCGAAGAACGAGCTGCTCGAGCTCGTGTGGCCGAGGATGGTCATCGAGGAGAACAACCTGCCGGTGCAGGTCTCGAGCTTGCGCAAGCTGCTCGGCGCGAACGCGATCGCGACGGTTCCCGGGCGCGGCTACCAGTTCGTCGCCCCGCTCCTGGAGGCGGTCGACGAGGGCGGCGCCGCGATCGACGATCGCGCCGATCGAGCGACCGACGATCCGGGCATGGCGAGCGAACCGCCGCCAATGGGCTCAGCTGTGTTCGGCCGCTCCGACGAGGTCGCCCTGCTCACGGCGCTGCTCGAATCGCACCGGCTCGTCACCGTCGTCGGCGCCGGCGGCATCGGCAAGAGCCGGCTGGCGCGCGTCGTCGCCGCCGCCGCGGCCGAGCGCTTCCGCGACGGCGTGTCGTGGATCGAGCTTTCGGGCCTGGCCGATCCGGCGCTGCTGCCGCACGCCCTGGCACAGCCGCTCGGCCTCAGCGTTCCCGAGCGCGACGGAACGCAGACGCTCGTCGACGCGCTCACACGCCGCCAGATGCTGCTCGTCCTCGACAACTGCGAGCACCTGCTCGAGCCGCTCGCGGTGCTCGTCGAGCGTCTGCTCGACGCCGGACCGGGGCTGCGCGTGCTGGCGACGAGTCAGGAGCCGCTGCGCGTGCAGGCCGAGCAACAGGTCCGCCTCGAGCCGCTCGCGGTGCCGCGCGACGCGTCGGTGCCGGAGGCGCGCAGCTTCGGCGCGCTCCTCCTCTTCGAGTCGCGCGTACGCGCGACGTCGCCGCGGTTCGAGCTCGCGGACGCCGACCTGCCGCTCGCGATCGACATCTGCCGGCAGCTCGACGGCCTGCCGCTCGCGATCGAGCTCGCGGCGGCGCGCGTACCGTTGCTCGGCCTGCGCACGGTGCACGGCCGCTTGCGCGAGCGCTTCCAGCTGCTGACGGCCGGGACGCGCACCGCGCTGCGCCGCCACCAGACGTTGCGCGCCGCGATGGAATGGAGCCATGGCCTCCTCGAGGAGCCGCAGCGCGCCGTCTTCCGCCGCCTCGGCGTCTTCAGCGGCGGCTTCACGATGGAGCTGGCGCAATCGGTGTGCGCCGACGACGAGCGCGACGCCTGGGCCGTGCTCGAGCAGCTCGCTGCGCTCGTCGAGAAGTCGCTGGTCGTCGCCGAAGCGGCCGAGCCGGTTCGCTATCGCCTGCTCGAATCGGCGCGCGCGTTCGCGCTCGAGCAGCTCGCGAGCGCCGCCGAGACGAGGGCCGTCGTGCAGCGGCATGCGGAGACGATGCTGCAGTTCCTTCGCCGTGCCGACGACGGCAACATGGACAGCACGCTGCGCACCGACGAATACGCGCGGCTGGTGCTGCCCGAGGTCGACAACCTGCGCGCTGCGTATGCCTGGGCGGCGGGCGACGACGGCGATCGTGCGATCGCGCTCGGCCTGGCGACGCACGCGGGCCCGCTGATCGACTACAGCACCGAGTTCACCGAGTGGGTGCTGGCGCAACGAGAAAACCTGGCGGCCGAGGGCGTCGACGCGACGACCGCGGCGCGCTACTGGCGTGCCCGTGCCGCCGTCAACATGCTCGGCCCGCTCAGCGTCCCCGAACTGCTCGACGCCGCTCAGCGCGCCACGGCCGCGTACCGCGCACTCGGCCGGCCGCGCCGGCTCTTCACCGCGCTGCGCCTGGTCGCGATTTGGCGACGCAATGCCGGCGACAGGGACGGCGCGCGCGCCGCGATCGACGAGGCCGACACGCTCATCGGGCCCGACTGGCCCGCGGAATTCCGCATCGTCGTGCTGCGCTTTCGCGCCCACGCGAGCCGCGAGACGGGCGGGCACGAGGAGGCACGCCGGCAGTACGCCGAGGGGGTCCGGCTTGCGCGCGCCGCCGGCGACTGGCGGCTCGAGGTGATCGAACGCACGCACGGGGCCGAGCTGCTGTGGCAACTCGGCGAGCACGATCGCGCGGCGCGCGACCTCGCCGAGCTGCTCGAAGCGATGCGCCATCGGCCGGCCTCGGACAGCGAGGTGATCGACGCGATGACGATCCTGGTCGCGATCCTCGGCGAGATGGGCCGCATCGACGACGCGGCCGCCACGGCGCGCGCCGCGCTTCCGGTCATGCGCCGCAAGCCCAAGTTCAGGTTCGAAGCCTACGCCCAGCTGCTCTGGCGACTGGGACGCCCCGAGGCGGCGGCGCGCGTCCTCGGTGCGCTCGCGGCGCTGCATCGCGAGCGGCGCGAGCAGCACCAGATCAACGACGACCGGGTCGCGCGCTCGACGATCGCCGCACTCGAGAGCTCGCTGGCTGCGCCACGACTGGCGGCCGAGATGGCTGCCGGCGAAGGGCTCGGCCCGAGCGACATCTGTTCGCTGGTCGCCGAAGCGCTCGAGACGCCTCGCGCGCCGCCGCAAACGGCCTGACGCGCCCGCGCCGCGCGAACGCGCCCAGGCGCACGGGGGCCGGTCTGGGCACGCCTTCAGAACGTTTCATGCGCTTCTTCAACCGACTTCAAGACTGAAGCCGGTGCGTCGGCGGAGAGTCGCCGCCTCGCAGCGCACCGCCGGTGCAGTCCCAAAGGAAATCACATGAACCGCTCGCTGAAGACGCGCATCGCCGCACTCGCGTTGCCCATGCTCGCCAAGTTCGTCGTGATCGAGTCGATCCTCGCCTACGCGTACGCGGTCGTCGCGCCCTGAGACGTGGACACGCTCGCCGCCTTCACGTCCGCCGTCGTCGCCGGCCTCGGGTCGTTCGACGCCCGCACCTTGCTCGCGCTCGCCGCGATCTACGCCGCGTCGGCGGTGTTCTCCGGGCTCTCGGGGTTCGGCTTCAGCGCGATCGGCGCACTGACGCTGTGCTGGATTCCGCCGCAGCTCGGCATCTGCATGCTGATGCTGCTGTCGGTCTTCACGCAGGCGACGGGCCTCGGCGCGCTGCGCCGCGAGCTGCGCGAGCACAGCACGACGTGGCGGCAGGGATTCCTGCCGTACGCGGCGGGCGGCGTCCTCGGTCTGCCCATCGGCCTCGAGATCCTCGTCCGTGCGCCGTCGCGCACGCTGGTCTGCGCGCTCGGCGCTCTCCTCGTCGTCTACGCGCTCTACAACGCATTCAAGCCGCGGGCGCTTCACGTGCCCGGCTCCGAGACCTGTCTCGTCGGACAGCTCGCGGTCGGCGCGATCGGCGGGGTGGTCGGCGGCTTCTCGGCGTTTCCCGGCGGCGTGCTCGTTATCTGGAACGGCCTCAAGAACGTCTCCAAGGAACGCGGTCGAGCGCTGACGCAGCCCTTCATCCTCACGATGCAAGTGATCGCGCTGGCGATCGTCGCGTACGCGCGGCCGACGGTGTTCGATGCCCGGCTCGTCACGCTGCTCCTGCCTTCGCTGCCGCTCGCCTGGGCCGGCAATCGGCTCGGCATCGAGATCTACCGGCGAACGAGCCAAGCGAGCTATCGCGGCGTCACGCTGGCCGCGCTCGGGTTCTCGGGGTTCTCGCTCGTGCTGAAGAGCATCGTCTTCGCGTGAGCCGTGGCGGCGGGGCGCGCCCGCCGCGCTCGTAAACTGGCCGGTCGAACTTCCATCCGTCCCGCCATGACCACCATCCGCCACGCCGACCTCGTCGACTCAATCGCCGCCGCGCTGCAGTACATCAGCTACTACCACCCGGCCGACTACATCGCGCACCTCGCGCGCGCCTACGAGCTCGAGCAAGGGCCGGCGGCGAAGGACGCGATCGCGCAGATCCTCACCAACTCGCGGATGTGCGCCGAGGGCCGGCGGCCGATATGCCAGGACACCGGCATCGTCAACGTCTTCCTCGAAGTCGGCATGGACGTCCGCTTCGAGGGCTTTCCCGGCAGCGTCGAGGACGCGGTCGACGACGGCGTCCGCAAGGCCTATCTCGACCCCGACAATCCGCTGCGCGCGTCGGTCGTCGGCGACCCGCACTTCGAGCGCAGGAACACCAAGGACAACACGCCGGCGGTGGTCGAGACGCGGCTCGTTCCCGGCAACACCGTCGACGTCACTGTCGCTGCCAAGGGCGGCGGCAGCGAGAACAAGTCGAAGTTCACGATGATGAATCCGAGCGACAGCCTGGTCGACTGGGTGCTGAAGACGGTGCCGACGATGGGCGCGGGCTGGTGCCCACCCGGCCTGCTCGGCATCGGCATCGGCGGCACCGCCGAGCGCGCGATGCTGCTCGCCAAGAAGAGCCTGATGGACCCGATCGACATGACCGAGCTGAAGCAGCGCGGCGCGGAGAACGCGACCGAGGCGCTGCGGATCGAGCTCTGCGACAAGATCAACGCGCTCGGCATCGGCGCGCAAGGCCTCGGCGGCCTCACGACCGTGCTCGACGTCAAGATCGCGATGGCGCCGACGCACGCGGCGTCGAAGCCCGTCGCGCTGATCCCGAACTGCGCGGCGACGCGGCACGCGCACTTCGTCCTCGACGGCTCGGGGCCGGCGTATCTCGAGCCGCCGAGCCTCGACCTCTGGCCCGACGTCGAGTGGGCGCCCGACCAGCAGTCGAAGCGCGTCGATCTCGACACGCTGACACGCGAGCAGGTCGCGTCGTGGCAGCCGGGCGATCGGCTGCTGCTGAACGGCAGGATGCTCACCGGCCGCGACGCCGCGCACAAGCGCATCCAGGACATGCTCGCCAAGGGCGAGCCGCTGCCGGTCGACTTCCGCGGCCGCGTCATCTACTACGTCGGCCCGGTCGATCCGGTGCGCGACGAGGTCGTCGGCCCCGCCGGCCCGACGACGTCGACGCGGATGGACAAGTTCACCGAGATGATGCTCGCCAGGACCGGGCTACTCGCGATGGTCGGCAAGGCCGAGCGCGGTCCGGTCGCGATCGAGGCGATCCGGAAGCACAAGAGCGCGTACCTGATGGCGGTCGGCGGCGCAGCGTACCTCGTCTCGAAGGCGATCAAGGCGGCGAAGGTCCTCGCCTTCGCCGACCTCGGCATGGAGGCGATCTACGAGTTCGAGGTCCGCGACATGCCGGTCACCGTCGCCGTCGACGCCAACGGCACGTCGGTGCACGAGACCGGGCCGAGCGAGTGGCGAGCGCGGATCGGCAAGATCCCGGTCGCGGTCGCGTAAGCGCGCTAGAAGCAGAGGTCGCCGACGCAGCGGCCGTCGCGCGGCAAGTCGCTGAGGGTGCCGAAGCCGTCGAAGCGATCGATCGGGATCGTCGCCGCCTGCTCGGGCTCGGCGAGGCGCAGGTTGACGGCGATCCGCCTGCGGCCGGCGTCGTCGACGAGCGTCGCGCGCCAGAACGCGACGCAGCCGCAAGTCGGACAGAAGTGGAACTCGATCTCGCGCTCGCCGCGCAAGTAGGCGCGCGTCGGACCCGAGACGCGGATGCCCTCGCCGTCCCAGTCGTACGCCCAGAGCACGCCGTAGCGGCGGCAGACGGTGCAGTTGCACACGGTCGCGCCTTCGGGCATCGAATCGATCTGCCAGCGCACGGCGCCGCAGTGGCACGAGCCTTCGATCATCGCGGTCTCCCTTCGAGCTCGCGCAAGAACGCGAGCAGGCTGGCGTCGTCGTCGCCGCCGTGGCCGGCCGCGACCGCGGCAGCGAACGTCGCCGCCGCGGCGTCGCCGAGCCGCGGCGCGACGCCGGCCGCCGCGGCCATCGCGATCGCGAGCGCGCTGTCCTTGGCGAGCAGCGTCGTGTGCGCGCGCGGCGCGAGGTCACCGGCGATCGCGCGCCGCATGCGGTCGCTCGCGATCCAGCTCTGTCCGCTCGAGCGCTCGATGACGTCGAGCGTGCGCGCCGCGTCGAGGCCGACGCGCTCGGCGAGCGCGATCGCCTCGGCGGCGCCGACGAGGTTGACCGCGGCGAGCAGGTTGTTGACGAGCTTCGTGCGCGCGCCGTCGCCGGCGCGCTCGCCGATTCGGAACACCGGGTCGGCGAGCGATTCGAGGAGATCGCGCCAGCGCGCGAAGACGCGGTCCGGGCACGCCACCATCAGGCTCATCGTCCCGGAACGCGCGCGCGCCGGGCCGCCCGACATCGGCGCGTCGATCGTGTCGATGCCCGCCGCCGCGAGGCGCGCCGCGATCGCTTCCGTGCTCGCCGGCGCGATCGTCGGACAGAGGACGACGCATCCGCCTGCCCGCATCGCCCCTGCGACGCCGCCGTCGCCGAACAGCACGGCTTCGCTCTGAGCGGCATCGACGACTGCGATGACGATCGCGTCGGCCCGGCGCGCCATCTCCGCGGGCGTCGCCGCGCGGCGCGCGCCGGCGTCGATCGCGAGCGCCTCGCGCGCCGGATCGATGTCGCGGACGTGAAGCTCGGCGCCGAGCTCGCGCAGGCGAAGCGCCATCGCCAGGCCCATGTTGCCGACGCCGACGATGCCGACCGAGTGGTGCCGCATCCGGCGATTGTGACGAGCACGACGAGCGGCGGCCGCGATCCGCGCAAACCCGTGCCGCGCCGGGTGCATCGCCGACGGATGATGCGCATCGATGGCGCAACGGCCGAACCAGGGAGGAGCGATGGACGAAGCGAACCGTTTCGCGCCGCCGGCGACCGCGGTCGCCGACGTGGGCTCCGATGCCGTCCAGCCGGTCCGGCTGTGGCCACCGCGCGGTCGCATCGGCAGGCTCCGGTTTCTCGCCTACGGGCTCGCGCTCTACGTCATCTTCGTCGTCGGGGCGTTTGCGTGGGGCTTCGCCTCGGCGATGGTCGGGAAGGACTCGGCGCTGATGAACGCGCTCGCGATGCTCGGCTTTCTCGTCTACCTGTTCGCTGCGTTCGTCCTCATCGTGCAACGCTCGCACGACATGAACATGTCGGGGTGGTGGAGCATCGCCGCGCTCGTTCCGATCGTGGGGCTGCTCTGGGTGTTCAAGGGCGGCACGCGGGGCACCAACCGCTGGGGCGCGCCGCCGCCGCCGAACGGCATCGCCGTCACGATCTTCGGCTGGCTGCTGCCGGTGGTCGTCGTCATTGGCCTCTTCGCCGCGGTTGCGTTGCCGGCATACCAGGTGTCCGCGACGCGCGCGGGCCCTTCGCGCTGAGGCCCCGCGCGCTCAGCCGCGCGGATGGTGGCGCGCGTGCAGCTGCTTCAGCCGCTCGCGCGCGACGTGGGTGTAGATCGTTGTCGTCGAGATGTCGGCGTGGCCGAGCAGCATCTGCACGGTGCGCAGGTCGGCGCCGTGGTTGAGCAGGTGGGTCGCGAACGCGTGGCGCAGCGTGTGCGGAGACAGCGGCACCGCGATGCCGGCGGCGAGCGCGTGCGCCTTGATCAGCTTCCAGAACATCTGCCGCGTCATCGGCCCGCCGCGGGCGGTGACGAAGAGCGCGTCGCTCGCCCGGCCACCGAGGATCGCGGCGCGCGCCTCGCGCACGTAGCGCTCGATCCAGCCCCGCGCTTCCTCGCCGAACGGCACGAGACGTTCCTTCGAGCCCTTGCCGGAGACGTGCAGCGTCCCCTCGCTGAACGACACGCGGACCGTCTGCAGCGCGACGAGCTCGCTGACGCGCAATCCGCTCGCGTAGAGCAGCTCGAGCATCGCGCGGTCGCGCAGGCCGAGCGGCGTCTCGACGTCGGGCGCGGCGAGCAGCGCTTCGACCTGCGCTTCGCTGAGCGCCTTCGGCACCCGCAGTGCCTGCCTTGCGGCGTCGAGCTTGAGCGTCGGGTCGCTGTCGCGCAGCTGCTCGCGCATCGCCCAGCGAAAGAAGCGCCGAAAGACGGTGAGGCGCCGGTTCGCGCTCGTCGCTGCGCTGCCGGCGTGGCGCGCGACCGCGTACTCGCGCAGATCGGTCTCGCTGGCATCGACGAGCGCGCGGCCGCGCTCGCGCGCGAGCCAGCCGGCGAGCAGCGTCAAGTCGCGCCGGTACGCGGCGAGCGTGTTCGCCGCGAGCCCCTCCTCGATCCAGAGCGCGTCGGCGAAGCGATCGATCGTCGCCGCGCTCGCGGCCTGGGTCGCAGCTGCGGTCGGCACGGGCAGTCGCGGCGCCTGCGGCCCGCTATTCGAGCTTCAGCTTCTGCGCCGCGACGACCTTCTTGTAGACGTCGAACTCGGCGGCGATCTGCGCCGCGAACTGCGCCGGCGTGTTGCCGATGATGATCGAGCCGGTCTCCTCGATGCGCTTTTTCACCGAGGCGTCGTCGAGGGTCTTCCTGACCGCATCGTGGACCTTGTCGACGACGTCCTTCGTGAGTCCCTTGGGCCCGTAGATGCCGTAGAACGCCGGCCGGTTGACCGGCTCGAGACCGATCTCCTTGAACGTCGGGATGTCGGGCAGCACGGCGAGGCGCTGCGGCGCGGCGACGACGATCGCGACGAGCCTGCCGTCCTTGATGAAGGGCAGCGCCGATGGCAGGTTGTCGAAGATGATCGGCACCTGGCCGCCGACCACGTCGTTCAGGGCCGGGCCGGCGCCGCGGTACGGGATGTGGGTGACGAACGTGCCCGACAGGCTCTTGTAGAGCTCCATCTGCAGGTGGCCGATGCCGCCGGTGCCCGAGCTCGCGTACGAGTACTTGCCGGG
>Ga0157379_10002011_pt1 | contig 16848 bp, 14 predicted proteins | sample S25metaG_FD_121802 | JGI IMG/M metagenome (GOLD analysis project Ga0157379, IMG submission 121802) | Switchgrass rhizosphere microbial communities from Kellogg Biological Station, Michigan, USA - S2-5 metaG | ecosystem: Host-associated > Plants > Roots > Rhizosphere > Soil | place: USA... | reverse complement strand
GATCCGCTCGGCCCGCAAGTTCATCGAGATGGCCGACCGCATGCTGGCCCTCGACCCCGAGCTCGTGATCGGCGGCCACGGGATGAACTTCGACCGGGAGACGTTCCGCGCGCGCGTGACCCGGGTGCGCGACGCCGTGCGCTGGCTGCACGACACGACGATCGCCGGCATGAACGCGGGCAAGGACGTGCAGACGCTCATGGGCGAGATCGAGCTGCCCGAGGAGCTGGCGGTCGGCCAGCGCCACGGCCGGGTGCCGTGGTGCGTGCGCGCGATCTGGGAGGAGTACGTCGGTTGGTTCCACTACAACTCGACGACGGAGCTCTACGAGGTCAAGCAGTCGGAGGTGCATCCCGACCTCGTCCGGCTGGCCGGGGGGCCCGACCCGATCGCCGCGGCCGCGCGGGCGCGGCTGGACGCCGGCGAGCCCCTGCACGCGCTGCACCTGGCCGAGACGGCGCTCAGCGTCGACCCCGCGCACGTCGAGGCCAACGAGGTGGTCATCGCCGCGCACGAGGTCCTCATCGAGCGCAGCGGCAGCGTGAACTTCTTCGAGACGATGTGGTTGAAGAGCTGCGTCGACGAGGCGCGCGAGCGCCTGCCCGGCGCCTGACGCGATCGCAGCTGACGCCGCGCCGGGGCCGGCGCGGCGCCAGCGTCACAGCGGCCGATCACCACTCGGCGCCGGCGACCTGCCGCGTGGCGAGGTTCAGCCGGTTCCACACGTTGATGTTCGCGATGGCGAGCACCAGGCCGGCGAGCGCCCGCTCGTCGTGGTGGCGCGCGGCCTCGTCCCAGATCTCGTCGGGGACCGCGTCGCCGCGGTCGGCGATCCGGGTGACGGACTCGGTCAGCGCGAGCGCCGCGCGCTCGGCGTCGGTGAAGTACGGCGACTCGCGCCAGGCGGCCACGCCCCAGATCCGGTCGTCGCTCTCGCCGAGCTTGCGCAGGATCTTGGGGTGGCCGGCGACGCACACGCCGCAGCCGTTGATCTGGCTGGCGCGCAGCGCGACGAGCTCCGCCGTCGCCGCGGGCAGCCCGGAGCGCTGGACGACCTTGCCCAGGGCCTGCAGCGTCTCCATCGCGTCGTCGAGGACGTAGGCGGGGTGGGCCATCCGAGCCTGCGGGATCATGGTGTCCATGGGGGTTCCTCCTGTGCCGGTCACGCCGGCGGTGGTCGTGGGGTCAAACGGGTGACCCGCCACCGCAAGGAGATGTGACCGATGGACGAGCACGACATCCTCGCCGCGCAGTTCGAGCGCCAACGTGACCACCTGCGCGCGGTCGCCTACCGCATGCTCGGCTCGCTGAGCGAGGCCGACGACGCGGTGCAGGAGGCATGGGTGCGGCTCAGCCGCAGCGACGCGGCGGCGATCGACAACCTCGGTGGCTGGCTCACGACGGTCGTGTCGCGCGTGTGCCTCAACGTGCTGCGGGCCAGGCGCACGCGGGGCGAGGAGCCGCTCGAGGGTCACCTGCCCGACCCGGTCGTCGAGCGTCTCGACGGCGGGCACCCCGAGCACGAGGCGCTGCTGGCCGACGCCGTCGGCCTCGCGCTGCTCGTCGTCCTCGAGCAGCTGGCGCCGGCCGAGCGCCTGGCCTTCGTGTTGCACGACATGTTCGCCGTGCCCTTCGACGAGATCGCCCCGATGGTCGACCGCTCGCCCGAGGCCACGCGCCAGCTCGCGAGCCGCGCGCGGCGGCGCGTGCGCGGGGCCGCACCGCCACCGTCGGACCGTGCCCGCCAGCGCGAGGTCGTCGACGCCTTCCACGCGGCCGCGCGCGACGGCGACTTCGAACGGCTCGTGGCCGTGCTGCACCCCGACGTGCTGCTGCGGGCCGACCTCGGCGACGGCCGGCCGCTGCAGGAGACCTCCGGCGCAGAGGCCGTCGCCGGCCAGGCCATCCTGTTCGGCGCCAGCGCGCCGCCGTCGGACACCGTGGAGACCGTGCTGGTCAACGGAGGCTTCGGGCACCTGCGCGTGCGCGACGGCCGGCCGTTCTCCCTGCTGGCGTTCACCGTCGCCGCCGGGCAGGTCGTCGCGATGGACATCATCGCCGACCCCGCGCGGCTCGAGGCGCTGATCCCGGCCTGATGCGCGACGCAAAGAGAAGCACAATCCAGACTGAACAGGTTAGACTGATGACATGCCTGTCCGGTCGACGACCTCGGAGGAGATCGCCCTGCAGCTGCGGACCGGGATCGGTCTGCTGCTGCGCCGCCTGCGCCAGGCCCCGGCGGAGGGCGAGCTGTCGCTGCCGGAGGGCGCCGCGCTCTCGCGGATCGAGCGCGGCGGCCCCGCGACCGCCAGCGCCCTGGCCAAGCTCGAGCAGATCAGCCCCCAGTCGATGGGCGCGACCCTCGCCGGCCTGGAGCGCCGCGGGCTGATCCGTCGCGACCCCGACCCGGAGGACGGGCGCAAGGCGATCCTCTCGCTGACCGATGCCGGCGCCGACGCGCTGCGCAGCCGCCGCAACTCCCGGACGCAGCTGCTCGCCGCCGCGCTCGAGGCCGAGTTCACCGCCGAGGAGCGCGAGAAGCTGCAGGCTGCCGCGCCGCTGCTCGAGCGACTGGCCCAGAGCATTTGAGCGCTCCGGCGCAGCAGGTCGCGCACGGGGACGGCTACCGCTGGACCGCGCTGGCCAACACGACGGCGGCGATCTTCATGTCGTCGCTGGACGGCTCGATCGTCATCATCGCGATGCCGGCGATCTTCCGGGGCATCGGCCTCGACCCGCTCGCGCCCGAGAACATCGCCTACCTGCTGTGGATGATCATGGGCTACCGGCTGGTGCAGGCGGTGCTCGTGGTCGGCCTGGGCCGCATGGGCGACATGTACGGCCGGGTCAAGATCTACAACACCGGCTTCGCGGTGTTCACCGCGGCCTCGGTGCTGCTGTCCTTCGACCCCTTCGACGGACGGTCGGGCGCCCTGTGGCTGATCGGCTGGCGCTGCGTGCAGGCGCTCGGCGGATCGATGCTCACCGCCAACTCCGCCGCGATCCTCACCGATGCGTTCCCGGCCGACAAGCGCGGCTTCGCGCTGGGCATCAACCAGATAGCGGGGATCTCCGGGCAGTTCCTCGGGCTCCTGGCCGGCGGGCTGCTCGTGGCGCTCGACTGGCGCGCGGTGTTCTGGATCAACGTCCCCGTCGGGATCTTCGGCACGGTGTGGGCCTACCGGCGCCTGCGCGAGACGGGTACGCGCTCCCGCGGGCGCATCGATTGGTGGGGGAACCTCACCTTCGCGATCGGCCTCGGCGCCGTGCTCGTCGGTGTGACCTACGGGATCCAGCCCTACGGCGGGCACCCGATGGGCTGGACGAACCCGCTCGTCGTCGGCACCCTGGCCGGCGGCGCGGCCCTGCTCGTGGCCTTCGTGGTCATCGAGACGCGGGTCGCCGAGCCCATGCTCGACCTCGCGCTGTTCCGGATCCGGGCGTTCACCGCCGGCAACCTGGCGCTGTTCCTGGCCGCGATCGCCCGCGGCGGGGTCCAGGTGATCCTCATCGTGTGGCTGCAGGGCATCTGGTTGCCCCAGCACGGCTACAGCTTCGAGGAGACCCCGCTGTGGGCGGGGCTCTACCTCCTGCCGCTGAGCATCACGTTCATCGTCGTCGGGCCGGTGTCCGGGCGCCTGTCGGACCGCTATGGCGCGCGCGGGCTGGCCACGAGCGGGATGCTCGTCTTCGGCGCGAGCTTCGTGGGCCTGATGCTGCTGCCCGTCGACTTCCCCTACTGGGCCTTCGCGCTCCTGCTCGTGGTCAACGGCATCGGGGTCGGCATGTTCAGCTCGCCGAACTCCGCAGCGATCATGGGCAGCGTGCCCGCGCGGCAGCGCGGCGCGGCCTCGGGGATGCGCGCGGTGTTCCTGAACACGGGGACCGCGCTGTCGATCGGCATCTTCTTCTCGCTGATGATCGGCGGGCTGTCCGGGGAGTTGTCGGGCACGCTGGTCACCGGCCTGCAGCAGCACGGCGTCGACGCGCAGGCCGCGCAGAACATCGGCCACCTGCCGCCCGCCTCGTCGCTCTTCGCCGCGTTTCTCGGCGTCAACCCGATCGAGCACCTGCTCGCGGGCCAGCACGCGCTCGGCGGCCTGTCGGCGGCCGACCACGCGACGCTCACCGGCACGTCGTACTTCCCGCGGCTGATCTCGGCGCCGTTCCACGACGGGCTGGCGCTCGTCTTCGGCGCCACCGCGGTGATGTCGGCGGTCGCGGCGCTGGCGTCGTGGAGCCGCGGGCCGCGCCGGCGGGCGGTCTCGGAGGCGTCAGTCCGCCTGGCGGAGCGGTAGGCGGCCCGCCCGTGGGCGTCAGGTCCCGGCGCCGATGTGCTTGACCTCGGTCATGTAGCGGCCCGCCGCGGCCGCCGCCTCGTCGGGGTCACGGCCCTCCTGCCGGGCGACGACGTAGGCGGCGTACCAGTCCGACCAGTGGTGCGGCGGGGCGACGGCCTCGTAGGCGCCGTGGTGCTGCTCGGTCTCGCGCAGCAGCTCGGCCAGCGCGGCGATCTCCATGGTCACTCCCGGCCGGGAAGGCGCTGGGTGATCTCCTGCAGCAGCCAGCGGTTGCCGTCGGGATCGGTGAACGACGCGAAGCTGCCGTAGGACGCGCGGTCGGGCGCCGGGCCGGGCTCGTGCGGCTGCGTGCCCGGTCCACGGCCGTGCCAGGCCTCGCTGACCGGTGCCCCGCGCGCGCTCAGGTCGGCCCGCGCGGCCTCGATGTCGTCGACGACCAGGTACATGTCCTGCATCGACCCGGGCGCCAGCGTGGTCATCCCGACGCCGAACTGGATCGAGGCGGGGGAGCCGGGCGGGGTGATCTGCACGACGCGGAACCCGTCGTCGATCGGGAAGTCGGCGTCCAGCCGCCAGCCGAGGCCGACGTAGAAGGCCTTGGCCCGGTCGACGTCGCCGACGGGGATGATCGCGACCTCGAAGCGCAGCGGGACGGGGGCGCCGCCCGGCGCGCCGGTCGCGCCGCCGCTGCTGACCTGGGTGCTGCTCATGGAGACCTCCGTTGTTGATGGTGATGCTAGGCGACGAACTGCTGGCCGCCGTCGATGTCGTACGTCGCGCCGGTCACCGCGGTGTTGACCATGAGGTGGACCACGAGCGCCGCGACGTCGGCCGGACCGACGACGCGGCCGATCGGCAGCGTCGTGCGCAGCTCGTCGCGCCGGGCGTCGAGCGCGTCGCCGAGCAGCGACGCCGACAGCGGCGTGTCGACGAAGCCCGGGGCGACGAGGTTGACGCGCACGGGCGCGAGCTCGAGCGCCAGCGCCGCCGCGAACGGGGGCAGGGCCGCGGTCGCCGCGGAGGCGATGCCCAGCTCGCGGCTGATCCGCCGGCCGCCGGTCCCGCCCATGAGCACCAGCGACCCGCCCGGCCGCATCCGCGCGTGCGCGTGGCGTGCGACCTCGAGCGCGACCACCAGGTGCTCGCCGACGGCCTGGCGGACCTCGTCGGCGCTCATCGCCAGCATCGGCCCGTAGTGCGGGCCGCCGGCGGTCACGAGCACGTGGTCGATCACGGGCGCGTCCAGCGCGCCGAAGAACCCGGCGAGTGCCTCGGGATCGGTGGCGTCGAGCGCCGCGGCGCTGCGCGCGCCGACCGCGCTGGCGGCCTGCGTGAGCCGGTCGCGATCGCGCGCGACGAGGACGACCTCGGCGCCCTCGGTGCGCGCGAGCCGCGCGGTCTCCAGACCGATGCCCGCGCTGCCGCCGATCACGACGACGGTCTGGCCCGCCAGCTGCGGCAGGCGCTGGGCGGGCCGGGCGGTGATGGCGGTCGTCACGGCGATCGAGCATGGCGGGCCGCGGCGGCGCTCGCGCCCGTGACCTCCCGGGCCTGACCCCGGGGGCTCCCGCGCGGGCCGAACGCACCGCTTTCCCGACCGGAGCGGTGGACTACGCTGGTCCGCGGGATGACGCCCGAGCGCTTCGCACGAGGAGGCCGCGCCACCGACCTCCTGGGCCGCGAGCACGAGCTCGCCCTCGTCGACGGGCTGCTCGAGGCGGTGCGGGCCGGACGCAGCCGGGCGCTCGTCATCCGCGGCCATCCCGGCGTGGGCAAGACCGCGCTGCTGGAGTACGCCGCGGCCCGCGGGCACGGCTGCCGCGTGGTGCGCGTGGCGGGCGTCCGGGCCGAGATGGACCTCGCCTTCGCGAGCCTGCACCAGCTCTGCTTGCCGCTGCTCGACCACCTGGAGCAGATCCCGGTGCCCCAGCGCGACGCGCTGCGCACCGCGTTCGGCGTCAGCCCGGGCGCAGCGCCCGACCGCTTCTTCCTCGCGCTGGCCGTGCTGAGCCTGGTCGAGGCGGCCGCGCAGCACCGGCCGCTGGTGTGCGTGGTCGACGACGAGCACTGGCTCGACCCGCCGTCGGCGCAAGCCCTGGGCTTCGTCGCGCGGCGCGTCGGCGGCGCGCCTGTCGGGCTGCTGTTCGCGTCGCGCCAGCCGGGCGACGGCCTGCGTGGGATCGCCGAGGTCGAGCTCGGCGGGCTCGACCACGCGAGCGCCCGCTCGCTGCTCGACGCCACGCTGACCTGGCCGCTGGACGCGCAGGTGCGCGAGCAGATCGTCGTCGAGACCGGGGGCAACCCGCTGGCGCTGCTGGAGCTCACGCGGACCGCCACGCCCGCCGACCTCGCCGGCGGCTTCGCGCTCCCGCGCGTCCTCGCGCGCTCCGCGCCGCTCGACGGGCGCTTCGCGGCCTGGGTCGCGGCGCTGCCCGGCGACACCCGCCGGCTGCTCCAGCTCGCCGCGGCCGATCCGGTCGGCGAGCCGGCCGTGCTCTGGCGCGCGGCGGGGCACCTCGGCCTGCGCGTCGACGCGGCGGCGCCGGCCGCGGAGGCCGGGCTCCTGGAGATCGGCACGCACGTCCAGTTCCGCCACCCGCTGATGCGCTCGGCCGCCTACCGGTCCGGGTCACCCGAGGAGCGCCGCGCCGCGCACGCCGCGCTGGCCGAGGCCAGCGACCCGGGCAGCGATCCCGACCGTCGCGCCTGGCACCGCGCGCAGTCGGTCGCCGGGCCCGACGAGGCGGTGGCGCGCGAGCTCGAGCGCTCGGCGACCCGCGCGCTGTCCCGAGGCGGGCTCGCCGCCGCGGCGGCGTTCCTCACCCATGCCGCGCGCCTCGGTGCCGACCCCGCCGCCCACGCCGGGCGGACCCTCGCCGCCGCGACCGCCTACCACCGGTCGGGCGCACCCGACACGGCGCTCGCGCTGCTCAACGCCGTCGAGGCCGCGGCGCTGACGCCGCTGCAGGAGGCCCGCGTCGAGCTGCTGCGCGGGCAGATCCTCTTCGCCTCGCGCCGCGGCATCGACGCGCCCGCGCGGCTGCTGGCCGCCGCCCGCCGGCTCGACGGCCTCGAGGCGCGGCTGGCCCGCGACACCTACCTCGACGCGCTCGCCGCCGGCGTCTACGTCGGTCCGCTGGCCGGCGAGACCGACCTGCGGCGGATCGCGGTCGCCGCCCGGTGCGCGCCGCCCGCTCCGCCGCCCGGGCGTCCGCACGACCTGCTGCTGGACGGCCTCGTGGTGGCGCTGACCGACGGCTACGCGGCGGGCGCCCGGCCGATGCGTCGCGCGGTCGACGCCCTTCTGGCGGAGGACCTCGCGCTCGACGAGCAGCTGCGCTGGCTCTGGCTCGCGGCCCAGGGCGCCCACGACCTGTGGGACGACGGCGCGTGGGGCCGGCTCTCGGGCCGGCTCGTCGAGCTCGGCCGCGGCCTCGGCGCCCTGCCGGTCCTGCGGCTTGCGATCGCCCAGCAGGTCGCCTATCGGCTGCATACCGGGGACCTCACGGCCGCTGCCGCGCTGGTGCACGAGGTCGAGGGCGTCACCGATGCGATCGACGACGGGGTCCCGGCTTACAGCGCCGCGGCGCTGGACGCCTGGCAGGGGCGCGCCGGGACGGGCGACGAGCTCCTGCAGGCCGCCGCGGCCCGGGCGCGGCAGCGCGGGGAGGGCCTATGGCTGGGCTTCGTGCAGCGCGCACGCGCGGTGCTGGGCAACGGCCGCGCCCGCTGGAGCGAGGCGCTGGCCGCCGCGGAGGTCGCCGCGTCGTCGGGCGCCGGGCCGGGCTTCGCCGGGCCGGCGCTGGCCGAGCTCGTCGAGGCGGCGGTCCGCAGCGGCGACCGGGTCCGCGCGACGGCGGCGCTCGACCGGCTGGCGGCGCAGACCGAGGTCACCCGCACGCCGTGGGGTCTCGGCGTCGCGGCGCGCTCGGCGGCGCTGCTGCGCGACGGCGCGGAGGCCGAGGCGCTGTACCGGGCGGCGCTCGAGCACCTGGGCGCCGGTCGTGGCGCGATGGACCTCGCGCGCGCCCACCTCGTCTACGGCGAGTGGCTGCGGCGCGAGAACCGGCGCGTCGACGCGCGGGAGCAGCTGCGCACGGCGCACGAGCTGTTCGACGCCATCGGCGCGGCCGCCTTCGACGAGCGCGCTCGCCGCGAGCTGCTGGCGACCGGCGCGACGGTGCGCAAGCGCTCGGATGCGACGCGCGACGAGCTGACCGCCCAGGAGCTGCAGATCGCCACGCTCGCGCGCGAGCGGCTCACGAACCCCGAGATCGCCGCGCGGCTGTTCATCAGCCCGCGCACGGTGGAGTGGCACCTGCACAAGGTGTTCTCCAAGCTCGGGATCGGCTCGCGGCGCGACCTCGACCGGGCGCTGCCCGGGGTCGAGGCGTCGGAGACCGTGACGATCGGGTGACCTCAGGCCACCCCGGCGGCGGAGGCCAGTTCGGCACGCAGCGCCTTCAGCGCGAACGCGTGGATCTCGGAGAAGCTCGGGAACGGCTGGATCGTGTCGCGCAGCACGTCGAGCGGCACCCGCGCGCGGATCGCCAGCGTCGTCTGCTGCAGCCACTCGCCCGCCTCGGGGCCGAGCGCGTGGGCGCCGGTCAACCGCTCACCGTCGCTGAGCAGTGTCAGGTACCCGTTCGACTCGGCGTAGGCGTGGGTGTAGGTCGCGGCCTTCGGCGTGTCGCGCAGCCGGAAGGTCGCGCTGAACCGCGCATCGCCCGCGCCGACCGCGGCGGCCTGCGGGTCGGTGTAGACGACGCGCGGGACCGCCTCGTAGCAGGCCTCGCGCGGCTCGCCCAGGATGTTGGCCGCGGCGATGTCACCCTCGTACTCGCCGACATGGGTGAGCGGCCACTGCCCGGTGACGTCGCCGATCGCCCAGACGCCCTCGCCGGCCTGCATCCGCGCGTCGACGGCGATGCCGGCGGGGTCGGGGCGGATCCCGACCGTCTCCAGGCCGATGCCCGCGACCCGGGGCCGGCGGCCGGTCGCGACGAGCAGCCGGTCGCCGTGCAGCTCCCGTCCGTCGGCGAGCTCGAGCACGAACGCGTCGCCGTCGCGGCGCGCCCGCGCGGCCGGGACGCCGAGGACCACCTCGATGCCGTCGCGGCGCAGCGCCTCGCCGAGTGCCTCGCCGAGGGGTGCGGGCTCGCGGGAGAGCAGGTGCGGCGCGCTCTCGACGATCACGGCCTCGGCGCCCAGGCGGTGCAGCGCCTGGGCGAGCTCGACGCCCGCCGCGCCGCCGCCCAGCACGAGCAGCCGGCGCGGGACCGCCTTCGCCGACGTCGCCTCGCGCGTGCCCCAGAGGCCGTCGAGCCCGCGCAGCCCCGGCACGGGCGGCACGAACGGGTCGGCGCCCGTCGCCACGACGACGTGGGTCGCGGTGTGCCGCCGGCCGTCCACCTCGACGGCGCCGGGCCCGGCGAGCGCGCCGCTGCCGCGCAGCAGGGCGATGCCGCGGTCGGCCAGCCAGGTCTCCTGCCCGGCGTCGGAGTAGTCGGACACCATGAAGTCGCGCCAGGCCAGCGCGGCCTCCACGTCGACCTCCGCCGTGGCGGCCGCCTCGCGGGCGCCCTGCACCGCCTCGCCCGGCCGCAGCAGCGACTTCGAGGGAATGCAGGCCCAGTAGGAGCACTCGCCGCCGACCCGCTCGCGCTCGACGACCGCGACGCGCAGGCCGCCCTCGGACAGCGCTCCCGCGCAGTGCTCGCCCGGCGCGCCGCCGCCCAGGACGATGACGTCGAAATCCACGCTCATGGCCTCGACCCTTGCGCGGCAGGGGCCGCGTCGCGCCCGGGAGGTCCCTGGTCGGTGCCCGGGCGTCCTACCGTGGAGGCCATGTCCGATCGTCCCGTGCTCGAGCCCACCGCGGCCCACCCGATCACCATCACGCCCACCGCCGGCCGGGTCACCGTCCGCGTTGGCGGCCGCGTCGTCGCCGAGAGCGACCGGGCGCTGTCGCTGGCCGAGGCCACGATCCCCGTCGTGCAGTACCTGCCGCTCGAGGACGTCGACGCGAGCGTCCTGCGCGAGAGCGCCACGCAGAGCTACTGCCCGTACAAGGGCGACGCCTCCTACTACTCGGTCGAGGTCGACGGAAGGCGCATCGACGATCTGATCTGGACCTACCGTGAGCCGTACGACGCGGTCGGCGACATCGCAGGGCTCGTCGCCTTCTGGGCCTCGCGCGGCGCGCAGGTCACGGTCGACTGACGGCCGGCATGCCACTTGCTTGGTCGCAAGCCGGACGGGCGAGAGACCATGTGCGGTGTGCGGCCCGCGCTTGTCTGAGGACTTGCGCATGAGCTAGTGTCGGCCGCGCAGGCCCATCCCCGAACACCTGAGAGGTGCCAGTGTCCTACGCCCCGCTTGAGGGAGTCCGCGTCTTCGAGTGGGCGCGTGACCGGCCGTCGCCCTACGCCGGGCGCAAGCTCGCCGACCTCGGGGCAGACGTCATCCGCATCACCGACGTCGGCGCGGCCGGTGCCCAGGCGCGCGGGGTCCGCAAGGAGCAGGAGCGCGGCGCGATCGACGCGGTCTCCCTGGCTGACGCGCAGCTGCACCCGACCACCGACCGCAACAAGTGGAGCGTCGGCCTGGACTTCTCCAGCGAGGAGGACCGCGCGACGATGCGCCGCCTCGCCGAGGCCGCCGACGTCATCCTCGAGGGCACGCGCCCCGGCGCGCTGCAGGCCCGCACGGGCATCGACCTGGAGGAGCTACGCCGGACCAAGCCCTCGATCATCATCTGCTCGGTCAGCGGCCTGGGCATGACGGGCCCGCACCGGAACCATCCGATGCAGGGCCCGAACCTCGACGCGATGTCGACGCTGCTGGCGGTCGACCGCATCGACGGCCAGTGGACCCTCAACAAGCGCGCCGGCGGCGGCCACGCCGTCGAGGCGGCCGCCCACAACGCGGTGATCGCGATCCTCGCCGCGCTGCACCACGCCAAGCGCACCGGCGAGGGTCAGTGGATCGACATCGCGTGCGTCGACTGCGGCATCGACCTCGAGCGCCGCCGCCTCAACGACATCATGGCCGGCGACGTGACGCTCAGCGGCTCGCGCCTCGGCCCGCGCGGCACGGCCTACGAGGCCAAGGACGGGCGGCCGGTCATGCTGATGGCCGTCTCGGACAAGTTCTGGCAGAACTTCTGCAGGGGCGTCGGCCGCGAGGACCTCATCGCCCGCTGGAAGCCGCTGGGCGTCGAGGACGACGAGCTGCGCGCCGAGCTCCAGGAGATCTTCCTTAGCAAGACCGCGCTGGAGTGGCAGGAGTGGTTCCTGGAGAACAACGTGACGGGCAGCTACATCCTGGAGCTCGAGGACGCGTTCGAGGACGAGCAGCTCAAGGCCCGCGGCATGTTCATGCCGGCCAGCGACAGGCAGCCCGCGATGCTCGCCGACCCGATCCGCTGGGTCGACGGCGACGAGCGCCCCGGCCAGACGTGGCGCTTCGCCCCGTCCATCGGCGGCGACACGGACGTCATCCTCGACCGGTGGCTGTCGGCCGGGTCCTGACGTGGCCGTCGGGCGGGCTCCCGATCGTGATAGGCAAGCGCCCATGGACACCGCCGCCGTCGTCGAGCACCACCTCCGCCCGGCACCAGCACCTTCACGCTGGACGCGATGGTGGGGCTGACCGCCTCGGCTCAGGCCAGGACGCTGCGCAGCGCCTTCGGCGTCCCCCACGGCTCGTAGAACTCGCCCGCGCCGAACAGGTAGCGGTCCACACCGGTTCCGTACTTCTCCCGGAGCCGCCTCGGTGCGGTCTCGGCGGAGGCGTAGGTGCCGACCGCGAGGAGCAGCTCGTCCGGCACCATGGCTGCCATCCGCTGCCACTTGAGGTCCTCGGGGAGGTCGCTGTAGCGGATCTCGTGCAGCGCGGGCTGGAGATCGCCGTGCCCGTAGAGCTCCAGCATGGGCCGGTAGTTCGGGACGCTGAAGTAGTACGGGACGAGACCGCGGTGGCGGTCGAGCGCGGCCGACAGCTCGTCCTCGGACTCGACCCGGACGATGCCCATGAACGACGCGACGGCGAGGCAGACCTCGATCTCGTCCCGCGGGCGCCCCGCGGCCGCCAGCCCCTCCTCGACGGCGGGCAGCACCCGCTCGCGCAGGTAGTCCGGGGGCGTCAGCATCAGGATCATGCCGTCGGCGACCGCGGCTGCCGCCCGGACCATCCCCGGGTTGACCGCGGCGAGGTAGATCTTCGGCGGCCCGTACGGGCTCGGCGGTGGGGTGAACGGCGGATCCATGCTCGTATGGCGGTAGAAGTCGCCGGCGAAGTGCAGACGCTCACCGTTCTGCCATGACGACCAGATCGCCCGCAGCGCCGCGACGTACTCGGTCATCCGGGCCACCGGCCGGTCCCACGGCATCCCGAACCGGTCCTCGATCTGCGTCCGGACCTGGGCACCGAGCCCCAGGATGAAGCGCCCCTCGGCGGCCCGGTTCAGGCTGTAGCCGAGGTAGGCCGTCGTCATGGGGCTGCGGGCGAGCGCGACCGCGATGCTCGTGCCCACCGTGACGCGCGACGTGTGCTCGACCGCGCGATCGGCGTAGAGGAACACGTCCTCGTTCAGCTCACCCATCCAGAGGCCGTCGACGCCCTCGGCCTCGGCCGCCACCGCCTGGGCGCGCACGTCGGCCAGCGGCCCCGCGATGAACGTGTCGATGCTCACCATCGCGCGACGTCCGTCTAGCGCGGCTGGTCGGCCGGCCGCAGCGGCCGGAAGAACGTGCGCAGCTCGTCGACGACGAGCTCGGGGATCTCGGCCGGCGCGAAGTGCCCGCCGCGCGGGAAGACGTGCCAGCGCTGGACGTTCGCGCGCTCCTCGGCCATCGACCGCGGCATGAACGTGTTGTCGCGCGGGGCGACGCCGAAGCCCGTCGGCACCTCGACCCGGTCGGTGCTGCCCGGCTCCTGGTTGTCGCGGTAGAAGCGCATCGACGTCCCCATGGTGTCGGTCAGCCAGTACAGCGAGGCCAGCGTGCACAGGTCGTCGCGGCCGAACAGACCCACCACGTCGCCGTCGCAGTCGCTCCAGTTGCGCCGGCGCTGCCAGAGGTAGGCGCCGGTGCCGATCGGCGAGTCGGCCATCGCGTAGGCGAGGGTCTGCGGGTCGTTGCGGTGCGCGATGACGTGGGGCAGGATCAGCGGCAGCGCCTCGTCGGCGCGCTCGAGCATCCATGCCTCGTCCTCGGCCCACGCCTCGGGCGGGATCGTGAGGCGGTTGACGCCGGGCAGGAGCGTCAGCGTGAGGTAGATCCCCACGACGCGGTCCGGGCGGGCGATGCCCAGCTCGCCGGTCACGCGCCCGCCCCAGTCCCCGCCGGCGGCGGCGTACTGCTCGTAGCCCAGGACGTCGTGCATGAGCACGGCCCACAGCTGCGCGACGCGCGTCGTCGACATGCCGGTGACCCGCAGCGGCGACGAGAACCCGTACCCGGGCAACGACGGGATGACCAGGGTGAAGGCGTCGGCCGGATCGCCGCCATGGGCACCCGGGTCGCTCAGCGGCCCGATCACGTCGCGGTAGTCCCAGAACGTCCACGGCCAGCCGTGCGTGAGGACCAGCGGAAGCGGATCGGGCCCGCGGCCCTCGACGTGCGTGAAGTGGACGGGGACGTCGTCGATGACCACGCGGCGCTGCGCGTAGGCGTTCATCTCGAGCAGCTGGGCGTCGAGGTCGAACGTGTCGGCCCAGTAGGCCGCCATCTCCTGCAGCCACCCGCGCTCGACGCCCCAGTACCAGTCCTCGTTGGCGTAGTCGCCGGGCCAGCGCGCGTTGCGCAGGCGGCGTCGCATCTCCTCGACGTCGGCGTCCGGGAAGCCGAGCGTGAGCTCCTCGATCGGCCCGTGGGTGCTGGTGCGGGCGTCACCGAGTGGTTCGGAGGCCATGGCGCGCGAGCCTAACGCGGTTGGGCCGCGCGATGGTCCGGACCATGGCCTACTCCGGCGGATGGGGGGCGAGGACCGCTGGTCCGTTTAGAAGCTGTTTCACAAGGAGAGCTCGGTCTGAGCGTGACCGGATTCGTGGGCGCCGCGAGACGGTTCGCTCAGGCCGAGCTCTTTGTGAAACAGCTTCCTATACGCGCGCGCGATGCACCTCACCCTCACGGGGTGATGCCCGGGTGCCGTGCCGGGTCGGATCATCGCTCGATGGCGACCGCGGAGCAGCACCCCGAGAAGATCGACCGCAAGGTGTACAACGCCGAGCTGCGCCGGCTGCACGCGGAGCTTGTCGCGATGCAGGAGTGGGTCAAGCGGTCGGGCGCGAAGATCTGCATCGTCTTCGAGGGCCGTGACACGGCCGGCAAGGGCGGCACGATCAAGCGCCTCACCGAGCGCGTGAGCCCGCGCGTGTTCCGCGTCGCCGCGCTGCCGGCGCCGACCGAGCGCGAGAAGACCCAGATGTACCTCCAGCGCTACGTGGCGCACTTCCCAGCCGCGGGCGAGGTCGTGATCTTCGACCGCAGCTGGTACAACCGCGCCGGCGTCGAGCGGGTCATGGGCTTCTGCACCGAGGACCAGGTGCAGCGGTTCCTGCGCGTCACGCCCGAGTTCGAGCGCGCGATGGTCGAGTCGGGGATCCTGCTGGTCAAGTACTGGCTCGAGGTCGGGCCCGAGGAGCAGACCCGTCGCCTCCGGGCCCGGATCGACGACCCGCGCAAGACGTGGAAGTTGTCCGACATGGACCTCAAGTCCTACAGCCGCTGGTACGACTACTCCCGCGCGCGCGACGACATGTTCGCGGCCACCGACACGGAGTGGGCGCCGTGGTACGTCGTGCGGACCGAGGACAAGCGCCGGGCGCGGCTGAACGTCATCAGCCACCTGCTCGGCCTCGTCCCGTACGACCCACTCCCGCCGCTGACCGTGACGCTGCCGGAGCGCGACGGGCCGGGCGACTACGTCGAGCCCACGCGCGAGCTGCGCTACATCCCGACCCCCTTCTGACGCCGGACGCGAGTGGCCGTCGACGCGCAGCAGCCCGCCACGGGGAAGCCGAAGCTCGGCGTCCTGCTGGCGATGGCGATGTTCGTCTTCGTCATCGACACGTCGTTGATGAACGTGTCGATCTCGGCCGTCGTGCGCGACCTCGACACGACGGCCAGCGGCGTGCAGGCGGCCGTGGCGCTGGAGGCGCTGGTGTCCGCGGCGTTCATCCTGATCGGCAGCAAGCTCGGCGACCTGTTCGGGCGCAAGCGCGCGTACGTGACCGGCCTGGGGTTCTACGCGTCGGGCGCGATCGCGATGGTCTTCGCGCAGGGCCTGGGGGCGATCATCGTCTTCTGGGCGTTCGTGGGGGGGCTCGGAGCCGCCCTGTATCTGCCGGCGATGCAGTCGCTCATCCACGGCAACTTCGAGGGCCCGGCCCAGGCCAAGGTGTTCGCCATGATCGGCGCGGCCGGGGCGATCGCCGCAGCCGTCGGGCCGCTGATCGGCGGGTTCCTGACGACCGTGCTGTCGTGGCGGGTGGGGTTCCTGATGGAGGCGCTGATCATCGCCGGCGTGCTGCTGGGCACCGGGCTGATCCGCGACGTGCCCTACGCGGGCGACCGCAGCGTCGACGTCGTCGGGTCGATCCTGTCCGTGTTGGCCATGTCGTTGCTCGTACTCGGCGTCCTGGCGTGGCAGGAGGGTGGCGAGTCGGTCGCGGTCCTGCTCGTCGCCGGCACCCTGTTCTCCTTGGCCTTGGTGCGCTGGCTGATCCGCCGACACCGCGAGGGCAAGCCGACGCTGTTCGACCCCGACCTGTTCCGCGAGCCGCTGTTCAAGTACGGGATCCTGCAGAGCGTCTGCCAGCAGGTCGCGCTGGGCGGCCTGCTCATCGCCCTGCCGATGTATCTGCAGATCGACCTCGGCTACAACGCGCTGCAGGCGGGCCTGTCGCTCGCCCCGCTGTCGCTGACGATGTTCGCGATCGCGCTGCTCGCGGGCAAGCGGGCGGGCCGCCGCCGGCCCGCGGCGCTCATCCTCGCGGGGTTCCTGCTGCTCCTGGCCGGCGTCGTGGTGATGGTGCCGATCGTCCCAAGCGCCGACTCGAGCTGGCCGCTGGTCCTGCCGCTGATGCTCTGCGGCGCGGGGCTCGGGCTGCTCGTCTCGCAGATCAACAACTACACGTTGGCGCCCATCTCCGCGGACCGCGTCGGCGAGGCGGCCGGGGTGAACTCCGCGATCTCGTCGTTCGGCCTCTCGGTCGGCCTCGCGGTCACCGGCGCGGTGCTGCTCGCGGCGATGTCGATCCTGTTCACCAACAAGTCGGATGCGAGCACCGTGCTGTCGTCCGCGCAGCAGGACCAGGTCGCCCACGTCCTCAAGCACGACGCGCAGGTGATGAGCGACGCGCAGCTGCAGGAGCAGATCGCCGACGAGCCGCCCGCGACCCAGGAGGAGATCCTGCGCATCAACGACGAGGCCCGGCCGCAGGCGCTGCAGATCGCGCTCGCGGTCCCGCTGGTGATGTCGCTGGTCGGGTTCGGGCTCTCGTTCCGGATGATGAAGCTGCCCGATCCCGCACCGTCGGAGG
>Ga0157379_10002009_pt1 | contig 16853 bp, 21 predicted proteins | sample S25metaG_FD_121802 | JGI IMG/M metagenome (GOLD analysis project Ga0157379, IMG submission 121802) | Switchgrass rhizosphere microbial communities from Kellogg Biological Station, Michigan, USA - S2-5 metaG | ecosystem: Host-associated > Plants > Roots > Rhizosphere > Soil | place: USA... | reverse complement strand
TGCTAAATTCCCGGGTGAGCGACAGAGTCACACTCATTTCAACAATAATACTGTGGCATAGTCGCCATAAATTGCAAAAATTGAAATCATAAGATTTGCAATCTCAAGTTGATACCTTTTTTGGGGGGAAGGTACATGAGACAGTTGGGGGTATATGGCAGGTGCCCATTTGGCTTTCACCCCGTTGTTTCTGCCCATTCCTATCGGGAGCGCTGATAGTAAGTTTTCCTGTTATTGCTCTTTTTTCCAAATCCCTGATTCAGGATATTTTAGATTTGTTTTAATGTATTGGCGTCTCTAACAATGATACATGCTTTTCGCTACAACTCGTACATTTTGTTTGCTGGAAGCTTCATTTCAAAATAACATCCCCCCATATAACAATACACAAGGTCCAATGACTTAGTTTCGGGTTGAATCCTTGTAGCCAAGAGCCATCAAAAGCTTCTTCGTCTCCTCTGCAGCTGTTCCGCCAACTTGTTCGCCGGGGAAATATTTTTCAAGGTAAACTTTGCGGTCGCGATCATTCAAGTCCCTGACGGCGCCAAAGGTGTTCAAAGCAGGTAAAGGCGGCTGAACCTATAAAGAGGGCCCGATTAATCCCACCACAAGTGGCAAAGGAAAGATTGAAAATAGTTCTTACCTCAGATGGGTATGTACCATCAGGAAAAGGCACAATTTCCAAGGTGGCAAGACGCCCATCGCCCGCCATCCGGTTGGAGTCCTAAAGGTGGATCAAGAACAGAATGTCAAGAAGCGATAACACAACATACCTTTGCCACCCTCCGTACCACGTCCGTCTGCCTATTTGCCATTTGAGTTAACCGAGCCTGAATGGTGTTTATTTGTTCTTGTAAAGGCGCCAACGCCGCAGCTAACCACGGAGGTTGGCCATCTGTATGTTAAAAGAGGGAGATAGTGAAGAAAACATGGTGAGAAACGCTGGCGAATTGGTTGAAGGGAGGACGCACCCCCAGTACTGGCAAGGACTGTGGCCTTGTAACGGGTGGCGCCTGCATAATCGGCTTCTTGAACATCGTCATCCTTATCTGAAAATTTATGATTGAGCCTCGATTGCGAAGAGAACACAAGATACTCACATCGCGCCCTTTCCACTTGCTGAACATACTCATGAGCCAAAATGACATCTTTGTCGGTAGGGGGAGCTTCAGGCGGAGGTGGGAGTTGTACATATGGTTCTACAGACGGAGCGTGCGGTACTGCTATTCCAGCCATGCCAGCGTAGATGAATGGGGTAGAGGTTGTGGCGCAAAACTTGCCGAAGTTGGATTGGCAACTTTTCTGGGAGTGTGCGCTTGTGGACGATGAGGTAAGCAACGTGTGGGGTTCATTCGTCCAGCCAATCAGAAGCTAATGGCAGTTATGCTGCACTCCTCCCAACCATCCCGCCCCTACACCCCAGGCTATATCGCCTTCCCCAACGGCAGGAAACCTCCGCACGTCATCTTCCACGACGAAGACCTCCTCACCCAACCCACCTCCCCCAACGAAGTCTTCCAGCGCGAACAACTCGAACACGAACAAAAACTCGCAGCTGAAGCAGCCCTCGATGCCGCATGGCAAAAACACGAAGACGACAAACGCGCAAAGCTTGAAAAGATCAAAGAGGCTGAATTGCTTGCTGAACTGGAGTGGTTAAAGTTGGGCGGACGGATCCGAGGCGATACACCTGCCGAGGCGGAATTGCGGAATCAGCTAGATGAAGAGGCGAAACTGACGGATGAGGAGAAGGGCCTGCGGAGGGCCTGGGAGAGGTATGATAAGGCTTGGGAACAACTCGTGAAATCGATTCGACCCACGAAGACATTTACGTTCCGGAAATTATCCTTCACATTCGAGGAACTACCGTGGCCTGTTCCCCCTCGATTCGACACTTCAAAACCCAAAGAACTCCCTCCTGTTACTCTCGAAGACCTCACATGCGAATCTATTGATAAGTTTATTTTGCATCCAGCGAGGGAACCGGGGAAATCAAGACGGGATAAACTTCGCGAGGCGATTCTAAAGTATCATCCTGATAAATTTTCGCGATATCTTCATCGGGTTGTGGAGGGGGATAGAGCACGCGTTGAAGAGGGTGTTATTGTTGTTACGAGGCATTTGAATCGGCTTATGAATTCGGAAGCAGAGCCGCGATGATATCCGTATGTTACGCCTCCACTTTCAACAGTTTGTTCGCTCACGAACGATTTCAGGATTTATCCATAATTTGTTTTATTTTTATTCCCGACTCTGAACTACGCTTTCAACTTTTTGGGTTATCCATGTATTCTCCTGGTGCTGTAACCAATCTTCAAATGAATATAAATGATATCTGAACTTACAGGATAGCGTCGATGATAATAATGCAAAATATTCATCCCTTCACGAGGCGCCGAAACTGTCCCATTAACGCACCAACCCCACGTCGTCGCCAGGCTCAACACCATTCTTCACCCACTTCCTCACTGCCACCATGTTCACCATGTTTGTTGGTACAGTAAACAATCTTCAAAACACATTAGCGTACCGACCCTACATTCTCTCCCTCCCTGCATCATTCCTCAAACCCCTCCACATAATCCCGCACCACCCTCCTGGCCACCACCCTCCCCCCTTTAATCACCGTCCTCTCCAACCCAGGATTCAGCACCAACTCCTGCACATTATCCCTCCCATGCATAATCACCAAATCCGCCGGATCTCCTTGCTGCACCACAAGACTGTTCGCATGTGAGAATCCAGCAGCGCGTTTGGAGGCATTTGTTATTGCGTCCTAAAAAACAAAAATGTCCCATTCATTAATTGACCTCACCTTCTCCTAAAAAAGGACAGAAAAGAAACCTACAAGCAAAGTCTGACAACCCTCCACCGTCCCATCTCCCCACACTGCCACCCCCAGCACCCCCAACCCCATCGGATCCAACCCCCCCTGCGGCGTAAACGCATTCCCTACATTATTAACCCCCATCGCCACATCAAACCCCACTTTCCTCATCCTCCCCACATCTAACGGCGCCCCCGGTCCAAGCATGTACGTATCCGTTTGCGGCAACGAAATAAACGACACGGGAAGCTCTCCCATGATTCTACGGAGCTCGGTTAGAGAAGGGGTGGGGAGGAGTTGGATACGCGAGAGGTGGCCGAGGGTTATTCGTTTGGAAGGCATGGATTGGGACCAGTTGCGTTCGGTGGCGAGGGTGATGACTTTGTGAGTGAGGGGGTCGATGGAGGGGTCTTTGTGGTAATCGAGATGGAAATCGACGTGCAGGGAGTGGGTTGTTGCGAGGGAGAGTATGAGGGAGATGTTTTTGAGAGAGGAGGAGAGGGAGGATTCGACGTAGGGTGCGGAGCCGATGGAGGAGATGTGGGGGCGGTAGGTGGTGACTGCTTGTTCGAAGAGGGAGATGTTCGGGGAGGGAGTTCCGGATGGGGTGAAGAGTGGGTCTTGTGCAAAGACTACGCATGGGGGGTATTCTCAGCAACCAAATCACCTTCGACGAAAAAAGAAGGAAAAAATTCACCTGATATCCCTACATCACAGACCCCCTTCATCTCCTCCCTAATCCTCACCCCCGCTTCAACACACTTCATCCCCACCACCTCATCCACCTCCACATGTGCCCTCATAGCCGTAACACCATACTTCACGCTCTCAAGTACTAGTGCTTTACCGCGTTTAACGAGATCCTCGAGTGTGAAGTGCGCTTTGGCTTTGGATGTTATTTGGAGGGCTTCAGTGAAGGTTCTATTGAAAATATATGAGTGGCAGTTAATTGGAGAAGAGGAAGTAGGGGGAAGGACATACCCAGTTTTAAGCTCGTCGCATTGAGAGAGGATGTTACATTTATCAAGATGGATATGCGAATGACAGAGTCTAAAATTACTTTAATAGACGTGCTTTTAATTCAATATTTACATACGAAGGAACCAAAATCCCCCCTCTCGCATCAATAACCTTGGCATCCCCCTCGTCCTTCCCTTCTTTTTCTTCGCTCTCTGGCCTCACATCCTCAACAACCCCGTCCCTACACCTTACCATAAACGTCCCTTCCCCCGTCTTCGGACTCACATTCGACGCCAAATGGATATTTTTAATTATAAGCGGAGGTGGCGTTCGCATTAACTGAGGAGATTCGGAATGATACGAAAGGACACGAAAGCAGATGAATGAGTGCCAGTGGTGGCCATCTGTGCCATCTCCCAAATCGGTGTAGACGCGGGATCAGATCGATGGTGCTAATGCCACCAAGATAGGCGCTGGGCAAAAAGCCCTTTGGACAAGTCGCGTCTGTTCGCGTTGGCGACGCGTTGCACATGCATAATTGCATTGCCTTCATCGCGCCACGGGTAATAGTATAGTGTTGTTTACAACTTTATTCATCGGGCATGGTGGTAGTGCTATAATACAAACGACCTGCAATATCATTCACGACCCAATCCAACCCTTCCACGAGATTCATACCCGTTATCGCGCTACACGAGAGGATTCGCCATTGGTGTGATTTTATTGAACGGAGGTCAAGGGCCTGCAAACGTATGAGCACCACATAGAGAACTGCCATGGCACACACATCACGAATCTCAGCGTCAGACATGGCACCTTGTATATCCTGTTTATTCGCAAAGACAAGCAAGGACGCACCGGCGAGTCGCTATATTCAGAAGAAGACACATGAAAAGAGAGTATTAGAGTTCGGTCAGGTGGACGACAGGAAGAAGAAGAAGCCACGCACATCTTCCTTCAATAACCCATGCAACTCCTCACGGCAATCGTTCATGCGCAACCGATCCCCGGAGTCGACAACCCACACAATGGCATCGGTCTGTTCAAAGTAATTCTTCCAATACGGTCGCAGGGTGCGTTGACCACCGACATCCCCTGCAGAGAAGGAGTCAGGACTTGGCTAGGAGCCGCAGTCAAACGCACATATGTTGAGGGTGTATCTGGGGGGATGAGGAGGAAGAAGAAACCGGAGTGGGGACACACTTACTTGCCGTGGACAAGAGTGTTTATGTTGAACCCTAACGTAGGGCTGACTGAATAAACGTCCTCGCCGTTTATTTTCTTGATGATGGTGGTCTTGCCGGCGTTATCAAGACCGCTGCAGGGAGTGAGCAGAAGCCACGAAGATGGATCACCTACTCACAGGAACAGAATCCTCATCTCCTTCTCCTTTCTCCTATTCTTGCGGATGATAGTGAGGAGCCCCATCGGAGAAAGTGTGACCTGCGTGACCCGACCCGACATTCCCGACCTCGCAATTCTTTTCGGGATCTTGGCACAGCCTCCAGATCCAGGCTGGTTCCTCGTTGTATCCTGACTCGAACACTTTCCACTATAAATACCTCTGGCCCATTACCCCACTCTCTCATGTCTTCCACTCACAACGACAACACCCCTCCCATCCCCAACTCCTACTGGGCCACTCCCTTCCTCTGCGCCTCTGAATACCCTTTCTGCCCCACACACTCCGTCCCCCAAGTCGACAAGCTTCTCAAAGCAGGCATTCGCACCTTCATCGACCTCACCGAGCCAGGCGAACTTTTACCCTACGAAAACCTCCTCCGTGTCCGCGCACGCGTCGTGGGCATACCAGATGACGAGCCCATTTATTACCACCGCTTTCCAATTAGGGACCGTTGTATTCCCCCAAAGGACAGTCCGTTGATGAAAGAGATCATGGCGGTTCTAGAGGTGCGTTGCGGTGCTTCTTCATTCGTGTGGCGTGCTTTAATCTCATCTCATTTTTCATTCATCTCGCAGGAATGTGAACTCGCAGAACGCAAAGCAGTCGTCCACTGCAGAGGAGGCATCGGCCGTACCGGTACAGTCGTACGTTCCCTTCACTCCACTCGCCTTATCTTTTCTTCCCCTAATTCATTACCCTCCCTTTCAGGTCGGCTGCTGGTTCGTCCAATCCCGCCGCGTCCCGGACGGCGACGGCGCCCTCCAAGTCATAAAAGCCCTGTGGCAACGTGTCGCCAAATGCAAACGCTACCCAGACAGCCCCGAAACAGGCCAACAATGCGAGTTCGTCCGCCGTTTCGCGGGCGTCATGTTGAAGCAGGGAATCGTGCGGCGGAATTCCTCGTTAAAGCAGACCCTGGAGAGTAGGGTCGGCGCCCCTGCGGCTGGCAGGACCATTGCTGTGGAGTAGACTCCCGTCTTTTTTTAAGCTTGCTTTCTCGCTTCATTCTTTTTTTTGTTTCGTTCATGGTTGGGTTTTATCACGTATATCTCTTCATTGTTTTACCCTTTTTCTTCTTCTCTCATTGATTCCTCCTGGTGTGTACGCATTGTATCTCTATCTCTCATCGCATCAAGACGCTTATCAGCCCTTCATTTTTTTTCATTACCATAGATCTCTTCTGCCTGCCAGGGACATTCCGAGTCTCACTTTCTACTGTAGACCGTTATATTCCTTCTCATCTTTCTTGATCGATACCTCACGCAATCTGTATCCCATACATCGCATCTAATCCATCATCGACTCGGATTTTTAGCTTCTCCCTTTCTTTCCTCTTTATTTTTTTTTTTTGATTACCCGATGTCTTCCTTCCCATTCCATCGTACATACCTCCCCATCCCATCCATCGTACATACACCCACAACACACTATCTATTGAGCTAGTCCTCGCCCCAATAAAAAAAATGCTTAAAACACGTTTACTTCATGTATCACGCCTCGGCTCTCGACTATCTGGCGGAACACACTCTTAGCGATCTCGGAACTCATGGCACGATAAGGAAATCGATCGATTACACCTTGGCGATACCATCCGGCACGCGTATTAACTTTTTATGAACATCATGACGCGCCTCGGAGGTTCGGATGGCCTCGGGATGGGGCCGTGATGAGGGGTACAACGAGATTTTGCGCTGGGTATTTGGTTCTCCCGTGACGAAATTTTGGATATTGTTTTGGCTGTTGAAGGTGGTTGATTTTGGGATGGCCTCCGTGACTTCCACTCGGTGTTTTTGTCCTATTTTTATTCCCGTGCTCATCTTTGTATCGCCAGCGTCAATACCGCTGAGAAGATATGATTACATTGAATAGGCCTCTCCCCTTGGTCGCCCGGTCCTTTACTCCCTATGACAAAAGTGTCTATAACGCTTTACTTTAAAGATCCAGCTGATGCTTATGAAGACTTGTACCAATGGGTCCTCGCTCGAACATCATTGTCAATTCTATAACCGCTCTTACACACCATTTTGTACCATACAAGAGTTTTTCAGTCAACGGTTGGGATCCGGAAAATTGAATTCTTTGGTAAATACTTCCTTTATCGCAATTAAAATTGTATTCATTCATTGTAGATAGCCCGTGAAGTCTGGGAGACTACGTGTGAGAAGCAGTTTCCTATCACAAACGAATTTCTTGTATTATTCTGGGTTCGTGTACAGCTTTGGATGTCCTCTTTCTAATCCGTTGACATGGGTTTTACATCGACCAAGAAACGTTTGATGATGTCAGTGACCATAATTTATTCTTCTATGATATTCATTCCAAATGTGACTTCAAGGTTTTCCGCATGCTCTGGGGACTAGAAAGGCTTCGCAAAGATTAAAAATTTTAGATAATCCCCAGGTCACTTACCATTATGACCACGCTTAAGCTTTGTTCAGTGAAAAAAAGCTAAGGCCATTTTATGCACATATGTGAAAGCTTTGGAAGGAGAGGAAGAATGAATCACTGTACCAGTTATACGACCCCTTCTCACTCTTTTGATCTACTTGCAGAAATAATCGGCATTGGCATTCTTGTGTCCTCTAAATCAAGATTTCATCTTCATATGTATGTCTACCGAATGAGCCTGACTGCCGAGAAAGTCCTTCTCTCATAAAATAGCATTTTTGTGATAACTATAAGCCTCACCCCAATAGCGAATCCAGATCTACCACAAGGATCGTAGCACCTACAGTCATAAACTTCCAGACCATCAAATGCGGACTCAGGAAAGCGGCAGTGGCGGCCGTACTGACGAGCATGGTTGAAGGTATAATTACAGGCTGAATGCTGCGCGTAATGCTGAGAGTGGACATACAGTAAGGAACGGTGGAAATGGGGACTGAAGCGACCTTTGAGGAGCTCGCTAGTCCAGTTTTGACCTGTGCCTTCCATTGTATCGTTTGCATCGTGGGCCGGTGACCCGTTGAGACAGTAATGCGACTGGAAACGATTTTAGACAAGATGACAAAAATGTTCCTCGTTGGCTTCGGTGTTATTGTCCGAGTCAAGAAGAATGTAGGATGTGGAATGGGATGTAGGTCTGTACATAAAACGAAGAAATATTATATTTCTTGAAGTGACTGCCCACCCCGGCGGCGGGAATTCCGCAACTACATATATGGGGCACGGCAAGTCAGTTGTTAACGACTAGAAGAAGAGTAATAGGTCCTGGAATCCGGCGCCGATATCCAGGGATATTCTCGTGCTACCTTTTTGGGGTTAATACGTGAACCTTTTCCTTTTTCTCCCCATACCATGTCCTTACAGCCCAATTGGTTATTCTTCTCAGGTTTTCAAAAGAGACCGTCCAAAACATCTAAGCAAGAGAAGCTCAAGGTACCAAAGTACTCCCCTCACGCTCTGAAGCCCCCACCGACATATGGCAATGAGAGCGCTTATGATTCACCTGGTGGTGAAGCCCAAATATCCGGGAGATAACAGATGAGATTCATACTGGAAGGACGTTGTGTCTAACATATTATGTGTGGTAAATGCCAGCCGCCCAAATTATACTATTTTTTACGGCCGTCTGACGAACTCCGCCAAAAAAAAAAGCTTGAAGTTATTGAATCAAACTCAAGACAGCTTTATGGATTGGAAAATATCGAAGCTATTATTGAGGTCTGTAACCACGAGAAATACATTCTGTCATCTGTCGTCCACAAACACGCCTGGGACGGGAAAATAAAGACGTCTTTACTGGATAATCCAAGCTGCGTCCACCATCCCCATTTGCTCGTTGGCAAGCCTTTCAGATGACTGAGATCTTTGAAAATACATTTAATTGAAAGCGCACGAAAATAGGCCCATGAGTCCTGCTTAGAGATGGGCGAAAATGAATTTACGAAAAGGTCAAGTGGGCGAAAGGCTTTCAATCTTTTCCGTACCTCAGAAACTACCACCATCATGTGGATACCAAGAGTCACAAAAAGGCTTTTCTCTGAAATGGGTGGCTAAAATTTTTCATCGCCGTTTGCGAACCCGCGACTACACATCCTTTGTTGGGACTGGGCTCATGGCTTAGGATAAATAATCATTTCGCTTACCATTCTCTTTGTCAATTATTGCGAAAATACTCTATAGGGGCATTTGGTTTCTTGGTTTAATTCGTCTAGGATATTCCATATCTCTGAAACGGGACCATTTCGAAAACAGAGCCCAGATAGGTCGTTTTCGTTTATGCCCTATGGAGACTGAAATTGTGATAGATCTGAACTTGACGAAGAGACCCAAGAAATAACGGCTAATCTGTCTCTAGCTCCAGTACAACAATCCACAGGCTCCCCTCAAATCATTCGAGGGTTAATAACAGGAAAATGCGACAGTAACTTAAGATTCGCACAATGTTACTAGTCTAACGAGATCAATGATGTCGCGGCCCGGTCGTGTTTCAATGTATTCTCCTTGTGAACCTTGTCGTATGTCAATGGTGGCTAATAACCTTTCTTCAGTATGGACAGTTCCTTCCTTGACCAAGATAGTGACTTCCGTGTGAACGTAAATGTCACCGTTGGGAATTGAGTAGAATAAAGTCATCAGTTGTGAGAGTTTTGCTGGAGAATTATTTTGTTAAAGTCATTTCTTCAAGTTGTTGCCGTGAAAAATCACGCCAAGTTGTGTCCCAATGACGGCACAAGATCACCGTGGGGACTATCGCGACTGTACACTTCTACTGCTTCGTGATGATAGTTAAAGCAAAGTGAAAGCATCTCTGCCAGCTGCCGCTTTCTTATGGGGGTTTTCAATGCTTTTTATATTCTTGCTAATTAAAATGTCGGAACCAATAAAATCAAGAAACGAAGTGACTGCTTGCAGTATATATGTATATCTACCGAGTAAACCAGACTACCAAGAATATCTTTCTATCGTCAAAGTAGCATTTTTGTAATAATTATGACTGCGAGTCTCTTCGCAGGAGAGGTTCAAAGTAAGTAGTTACTTTTGAGATCGTCCTTCCCACACCTAGCATCACGCCCAACAATAAACCCAGATCTACGACAAGGATTGTAGCCCCTGCACTCATAAACCGTGGCGCAAAGACCTTCCAGACCATCAAATGCCGTCTCAGGAAGGCTGCAGTGGCTGCAGTACTGACTAGCAACGTGGAAAAGTATAGCGACATGCCGAATGCGGCGCGTAAAGAAGACAGAAGAACATAAGGAGCGGTGGAGATGGAGACGGGCACGGCCTTTGGGAAGCTCGCCGGACCGGTTTTGACCTGTTTGCCATCGGGATTGGCTGTAGAGTTGACAGCGAGTGTTGCTATCGGGCTGACCTTCCAGACAGCAAGAAGAGGGACTGCCATGGCGAAAAATAGTTGAGGGCCAAAGAAATTGAAGATGACTAGCAAGGGCGATAGTGGATACACGAGAGTCGGGGTAAGAAGGAAGGCTGTCTTCCATTGTATCGTTTGCATCGTGGATTGATGACCCGTCGAATAGAATGCCAACAAAGACAGTAACGCGACTGGAACGATTTCGGACAAGGTGATCCCTGGAACGACGCCGAAAAGTCCTGATGGAGATTCAGGGGCGGAGAGATCCTTCATCGAGGCCTGCTCCATATCCCGTGCACTATCAAGCAATTCCAAAAATGCAAACAGAGCAATGAGACAGAACGCAAAGGTAAGCTGACCTGTGAGTTGCAGTGTGAGGTTGACGAGGGAATAGCTTATCAACAAGTATACGAGCATGCTGGATCCGTATGCATTTGCAAATCCATATAAAGCGAACGATCCGTTTACCAGGGTGCGTTCCAGGCAAAGGGGGGAATTCCACCATAGGAATGGGCAAGCAAAGACAATCATGCCAAAGGCAAACCTCGCGATAAACGTCCTCACGAGACGCAGCCACCATCGTCCTGTTGGGTCCATGGATTCAACCCATTCCAATATCCAGCACGCATTTGCTGCAAGTAGAAGCAGTCGGAGTACCCAGCTAAGTATGACTGATGCTGGGCCCTTGTCAGAAGCCGATATTGAGAGGAACTTCTTGAGTACAAGTGGTAATAATAAAGACACCGGGATAGCAGTCAAAAGGACTCCCAACGGTGGCGAGGGGAGCGTAGACGACGCGTAAAACGTCACATGACAATAAGGATGTTGCTCTTCACGACATACCGTACTGGTGCTGGCCAGTCTGACGCAAACAGCAAACAGGGTTGAATAGCTGAGAATTCGATTGCGCAGAGCCGATTGTGATTGAGGGTTACTGAATGAAATGAGAAGGAAGGGAAGGAGTGATGTAATGAGAAGGAAGTTTAGAATGCGATCTTCCCAGAAGGTGAACGAATTGGATAGGAATGAAACCGCATGAATAATGAGAATGACTGTTGATATTCCAATGGAACCTGGAAGCGAAGGTTTGGGAGCCGTTGAGAATATAACCACCAACGAGGATGCAAATACGAAGCCTATTAGAATTGCCTCGAAGAGACCTGCAACTCGAATTGCTCCAGGAAGGATTACCCATGAAATTCCTGTTATACATGAGCCTGCAGTGGAAGCCAGCGCCGCTCGAACAACTATAGGCCATCCATTCAGTTCCCAGTATTTGAGTCCTCGTCCAGAAGCATCGTATAATGCCCATGTCGAAATGGCGCTGAGGCCTAGGGCAACCAATCCGATAGACATAAGGATGACATTGAATTGCGCCCAGAGCGAACGGCAGGATTCTAGAGCCAGCCGAGTGAAGCTATACAAAGACACGAGGCGATCCAATCCTTTGGTTTTATCGATATCCGACCAAACACGTTGAATATCTTCCCAGACGGCGTCGAGTTCACCACCACTGGCACTCGAGCGGTATGCATCAAGATATACACGTATCTGTTCGGCATTCAGCTGCATGCTTTGCTCCAGAGTCTTTGCGTCTCGTGTGAAAAGCTCTGGGATGATCGTGCCAAGGTTGTTGAATGGAATGGGAAGGCCAACAAGGAGTGATAATGTAGGCAGAAGATCAATTTGCTGGATCGTTCGATGGGCTACCGGTGCTCCGGGGAAAGTGGTATAGGGGGCTAATGCAGAAGGGATCTCTTGACCAGGAGAATATAGAGGTCTAGACTTGCTATATATCCATGTTGAAGCACTTGTCTCATGTTCGCCATCCCCGCCATGGTCTCCTTTACGATCCATGCCATGGTCCCCGATGACAACGAGAAGTGTATCGTCATCCAAGGCTTCTACGATTCGAATAAGAACTTGATTCATTTGTGTGAGCTTAGCTTTCATGGTTGGATGGGCCGGTCCCAAACGGTGACCGACATGGTCAACGCCGAGGAAATGACCAATGAGAAGATCCCATTCCGAAGTCCTGTTCTTCTCAAGAAGAGGGAAGATGTTGGTAATAACACCTTCATCAACAGAGTGAAGATCTTCGACGTTAAATGAATCAAATGGGAAGGACATATTTGGCGCGAAGGACGTCGGATACACTGTGGTCCAAGTATCGTCACCCATAAAAGCAACCTTTCTTCGACATCATGGTCAGCGAAAGAGGAAAAGGTCATTATAACTAATTCATGCCTTTCTTCCCGCTTTTCCTATCTGGATAATGAGTGAGTCTTCTGATATCTGGCTGCCACCGAAATTGGAGCCCATATCGACGAAAGTTGGCAAAGAACCTGTAGTTATTCCTTTGATTCTTTGAAGTGTTGTTGTAGGCGGATCTACAAAGGTATTGAAGATAAAGCTGCGAGAAGGATCTTTAGTTGTTAATTCAGCAGGTAGGGTAAGGACATGGTGATAATAGGGCGAAGGTTCGACGGCTGGTTCTGGGGAGATGAAGTCGAATCGAAGCGCGTCGATTATGAGAAAAACAAGTTTAGAATGAACAGGAGTAAGTGTGCAATATTCGCACTGCGAAATATTCGTTAAGGAGAGTCGAGTTAATAGGAATCCTCTGGTGAACAAAAACAAGGAGGAAGCGTGCAGTATCAAGACATAGAGAAGGACAGAGAATGCCAACAAAATCGCGGATTTCATGACCTAAAGCAAATAAGAATCTTTGAAGTTTCTAGATATAATGTTCATGCATACCTAAAGTGCTGTGGCTGCGGCCTTGTAACCAGTCTGTGTTTGTTTACTATGACTAGGTGGCGCAGTGAGCGGTGCTTCTTACCGAATTCAGCGTCAAAGCAACTCCTCGCTTAACACTTACTGGAATTTATTCACCAGAAAAGGTTACAAATTTCCAAAGATACTGAACTGGTTGAGAATGTTCCCATTCGCGGTTTCAAATCCTCTGGCGCTCATCGAAGTCAATGACTCCCTAAAGTTCTTTGCGCTGTCACCCGTATGCTGATCTACTTGAAGGCATATTCATTCACAGAAGGCACAAATCGCATGGGGAACAAGCATTGTGTCTCTACTGAGCTTGGCTTTATGTATTTCAGCTGAGAAGACAATGCACCGCCTTCAGCCCTGACATGAGGTTCTCGTGCCAGACATGCCTGGAAGGTTCTGAGCTCGATATATAACCACCCCAATTTTAAAGATGGTATCTCTTCTGCTGCCCCCTTCTCTCCTGTCCCCATATCTCCAACGTCAGTTTTCACCCTTTGTCAATGTCGACTGGACCACCTGGACTGCCCTCTCCGTCCATCAGAGATACGGAGTATGCGATGCATGAGGTTCTTAGGCAACAGTAGGTGCAGTATTTGAGCTTGAATTGTAGCTGAGAGTCTTGTACTCGAGCAGGAATGCTCTGCTATTGAGGCAAGAAGGTGAGTTGTTCGTCCATAAAATCTGTTTACCGATTACTTATTGCCCCTCCTCTTCCCCCTCAGATATATTTAACCACACCTTAAAAGCGCATTGTCAGTTGGAGGAGAAATTGGCAGGGTCTATTGCCAAAACGAAAGAATTGAACAATCAAGTAGAGGTTTGGAAGAAAGCGTATTTGGATGAAGTTAAGAAATACGATCAATTGTTACTCGATACTCAGGCTACGGAGAATAATCGAGTTCAAATGTACAAGGCAAGCCCAGCTACCTTTTCATTCTGTAGTTGCCAATCCCGCTCCAGGAGCGCGACCCGATTGTTCTTTGTCTTATCGACGGAGACGGTAACATCTTCGACGATGCACTCCTTAGACAAGGCAGGGAAGGTGGCTCTGAAGCTGCGAAAATACTAAATGAAAATATATTGGTTCACTGCAATGAATCCCTCAAACAGAGAAAACAGATAAACCTTTGGACTTATATCTTCGTTAACATGAGGGGATTGCAGATTACGCTGGCGAGGAGTGGCGTCTGTACAGCGGCGGAGTTTGAGGCTTTTGTTACAGGATTTAATCAAGCTAATTCTCGCTTCACTATATGCGACGTTCATTATGGGAAAGAAGCCGCGGATGCGAAAATCAAGAGTAAATTCAAGATGTATTCTATTCATTTTTCTAACGCATTCCAGCCAATTTACAGACTTGGATTCGGTTTGACCAAACCATAAAAGTGTATTTTGGAGGTGCTGATGTTTCACTTTTCCCGTGACATAATTCACCATTATTATGCAGGAGGGCACGATAATGGCTACTACCCTACTCTTTCAGAACTGCGGACTGAAGGACTCTTGAATAAGCTCGTCCTGCTCCATGGATACCAAGAGGTCGCACAAGAAATTGCTTCCTTGCACTTACCGACTCTATTCATCGAGGGTCTATTTAGGGAAGAAAAAATCACAAGAAGGCTTTCTGTTTCGGTCGCGCCGCGCCCTCCAACGCCACCTTCTCCCGTGTCCCAAAGTTCTTCGAAGAATTCGGATCCTAAACTATCCTATTCATCCATACTCTCAGCATCCCCCGAACAAATGCCAGCTGGCCGTGTTGAACAAACTGAACTCCTTTTGGAAGATGGGAGAAGACTCAGAAAGATAAATCCTAAATTAGTATGTCTTTTCGGTTCGTTTACCTAATTACTAAATATATTTCTTTTCTCTAGGATTTGAGTAAACGTACGTCATATTTTTCCACTGTCCCTCCCACTGACTAACAAACAAACTCAGATGAACCACCTCCATGTAATATGTTTTATTTGGCAAAATGTCATAAAGCGGTCAAAACTCTCAGTTGAATTACTATCGCGTCGTCTACTAACTAATTTGCAGAATGCTTGTCGTTATGGGCATGATTACATCTTGACTGAGGATCATTTAGAAACGCTAAGAGAGAACTCCAAGAAGAGTCCTTGCCAGGCCGTAAACACCGGTATATGAACTAATATTTTACCTGTTTCCCTCTTTACGACTCTGGTTAGATTCTCCTTGTCCATTCGGAGACGGTTGTATTATGGGCCATAAATGTCCTCAAGGTGCTCACTGCTATCATCGGAAAATGGGCATATGCTGGTTTAAAGGCAGTCAGTTTCTCTCGTTAGCTTGTCAATTGAGACACTCTGCTCATTATAATAATATCAGAGACTATGCATACTTAAGTCTCAAATTGTACTTGAGTTTCAGTGTATTTATCTGAGTCTTCGCTGAGCGAGTTGGACAAACAAGGATATTGAAAAGGAAAAGGAAAAGAGATTTATAGTTCTAGTTTATGAAATGTGGGTTTGCGTTTCCAAATGATGGATTACTCTACAAGCAACCCAGCTATCACTTGTATGATCATCTTTGAGTATATCTCCCTTTACGACATCTTCAACAGAGCCCATTGCTTCGAGATTGAAATATGAATTACATGTTAGTAAATATGATCTAATACTGTCAACCCTAATGCAGAAGACGTATTGACATTTTAATATGCGGGTAAAATAACTAAAGAGTAACAGTGGGTTCTGGGATGACCTGAGGGTGTGGGATGACTTGGTTTGTAGCAGGTAAAAGTCGCAAATCCCTGAGCTTCTGGAGCTGTCTCTTCTCCTTCCGCAATTCCCGTTCGCGTCTCCGTAGAAGGCGTGCACGACCACCCCGCTTGACCCATTGTAGTTGTCGCGATTGTGCCATCTCCTTCCGTTGCATCTCTTTCCACTTGAACTCTGCCTCTATTCTAGCCTCCTTTCTAGTACGTCCGTCCAGGTTGGCCAATTCTTCCTTGATGAATTCTTGACGGGCGTCTTCGTGTGCTTTAATGCGGGCAATGGCTCGAAGTCTCTTCCTGGTACCACCATGGGGATTAGAAAGTTCCGTAGAGATCATGTACTCCATTGGAGGGAGTGTTGTCGAATCATAGCCAATGACATCAATCCCTATCGACGAAGGGTTGATAAAGTTGAGGTATGCATCTTCTATACGCTTCTGTCGAGTTTTGTTAGCTGGCGGATAGAGTAGTGTGGGTGGCTGCCATGTTATTTCCTTCATCACGTCGAGAGTAGTATCGATAAACTTGTCAACTAAAGATGTATTTAGCATTTCACACTATAGCCATGGGTCTTAACAAACTCACGAGGTGGTGCAGCGGGCTTCGTATACGCTGGCCATGGAATGATATGCTTTTGCTTACCCTCGCCTTCCAGTGGTGGATCTGTTCGAGTAGCATAGCGGGTCCAGTCATAGCGGCCCAAAGAAGGGGACCATTTTGCTGCTGTGGATCGTACGGATGTTGCGAAAACACTAGAAAGCGATATATATATTTATGCTATAAGAATAAAAATCACGTACGGTTCTGTGGTAGCCTCCGTCTC
>Ga0157379_10002008_pt1 | contig 16856 bp, 10 predicted proteins | sample S25metaG_FD_121802 | JGI IMG/M metagenome (GOLD analysis project Ga0157379, IMG submission 121802) | Switchgrass rhizosphere microbial communities from Kellogg Biological Station, Michigan, USA - S2-5 metaG | ecosystem: Host-associated > Plants > Roots > Rhizosphere > Soil | place: USA... | reverse complement strand
GCTCATATATCTTTCGGCCTGTCGGCAGTATGCGCAAGCAAAGTCCGGGAACTTTCTCGTCCCACACACGATACGCATGGCGCTGAGCTATGGCGTGGGCCACGCTGGCCTTCGTGAGATTTGCGGTACGCAAAAATGGCATGATCCACCCCTGTAGTAATTGGAAAATTACAGACAAAGGCGGCGATGAAACACTGTCAATGTTGACAGTGCGGAGCAGAGATGGCGGCGACGCTCATTAGGCGCGTCGGTATGCCAGCGACCCGGGCGAACCCGCGTCGATCAATTCGGCGTTCCAGGTCTCAAATTGGATCGGCTGCAGACGGACGACTGCGGGGGATTACGGCCTCCAGAAAGCAAAAAACCCGCATGGGAGAGGGGTTTCTGTGGCCTTCTGTGGATCGCAGCGGACGGCTACGGATGGTGCGTTTGTGCCCGGGGCCGGACTCGAACCGGCACGGACCGATTAGAGTCCGGCGGATTTTAAGTCCGCTGCGTCTACCGATTTCGCCACCCGGGCAGGAGACGCGTGAATGATACCGGATGGAGGCGAGGGTCGGAATCGAACCGGCGTCCACGGCTTTGCAGGCCGCTGCATGACCACTCTGCCACCTCGCCTCTGTGGCTACTCATTGTCGAATCAGCGCATCCATCCCTGGAGCGCGACCCGTTCGGCATCCTGCCTCACCCTCAGGCCTCGCACGCGATACGTTTCAACGCATCGCGTAACCGCGAGCCCTTCGACCACTCTGCCACCTCGCCTCACTGGATGGCGCTGCCCAGCGTAACAATGCCAGGCACAAAAAACAAAACCTCGGATTGCCCGAGGTTTCGTTGGAAATCTGGAGCGGGAAACGAGACTCGAACTCGCGACCCCGACCTTGGCAAGGTCGTGCTCTACCAACTGAGCTATTCCCGCGCGAGCCGCGCATTATACGACATGAATTGTCGATCGCAACTACCCTGGCCACTTTGTTATTGGAACCCGTCTTCGAAGATCGTGTCGCAGCCAACGCCACTCGCGCCGGCGCTCAGGTCGGCAAACGTGTCGGCAACCCGCATTTCGTCCATCGCGAAAGTCGAAGTCTGGCCGCCGAATTCGATCCAGTTGAAGTGCAGCGCCGGCACCGTGACGGTTTTCTTGTTGCTCTGCCCGTTGCCGGTCAGGCTCAGCGCCGTACTCGGACCCGGATCGATGGCGCCAGCTGTCGGATCCAGCCAGAACGTGATCGCGGTGCCGTTAGTCGTACTGGTGCTGGTGAAATCGAATTTGAACACGACCCAGTGCGTTTGATTGTCCATCGACACCGTGCTGAGAAAATCCAGTGAACTGTTCGTGCCACCGCACGGCGAATGACCGCAGGTGCGCTCGAAATTCCATTGATAGTTTCCCGCGCCGCGTCCGATCGCCATCACTTCGCCGTCCTTGTTGTTGTCGTCGGCACTGAGATTGCTTTGATTCATGCCGTCGTACAGATGCACCTGCGCAAGGTACTGCACTCCGCTCAGGCCGTTGCCGGCGTTGCCGCCGTTGAGCAGGAAGCCAAGCCAGATGGTTGTGCCCGGCGTGCCGTAGCCATACTGCTGATCGTTGAAATAAGTCGTGTGCGAATCGGTCAAACCGAGTCCGTTTGCGATGCTGCCGGGATCAACTGCCAGCGGCCGATAGATGCGCGCACCGTAATGGCTCGCGAGCGGATGGCCGCTCTGCAGCAGTGTGCCCGTGTAATAGAGTGCGCCGCCGAGTGTCGGCAACCCCAACGGCCCGACCAGTGAAGGCGATCCAGGCACGAATACTGCCGCTTCGGCCGGGTCGGCCACCCAGGTTCCGTTCCAGCCGGCGCCGCCGCCCTGCCCGACCATGCTCGCGGCGCCGCAGACGATGCTGTCGGAAGCCAGCATATGGGGGTTGCCGAGTTGCGGTGCCAGGCAGAGCATGCAAATCAGTGCATTACGCAGAGCAGGCATGGTCGTCACCAGTCGAAACCATCAACGAAGATATGGTCCTCGTCGACGCCTTCGTACGCGCCGAGCGAGCAGTAGTTGTGCCCGGCCACGCGCACGACATCGCGCTGGTCGGTCAGGTCGTAGGCGTCGATTCGATCGCGGCAGTCGTCGATCGGCACGATGGCGTTTGCCGGACTGCCGTGCAACAGCGGGTAGAAGTGCGCACCGGGGTAGCGCAGCAGATTCGGGTCTGCCAGCGCCAATGAACCCGAGCCGCCAAACACGCAACTGCCCGCTTGTGGTTGCATCAGGTTCTGGTTGAGCAGCTGGAAGCCGCCAGCGCAGTTGCCCTCCGCGAGCGTGCCGTCCTGACGCACGAATGTATTGCGGGCGAGGATGGAATTGTCCAGCAGGACGGAGCTCTGCGTGGCGTCGATGCCGCCGGCGGAGCTACCGAACTTTCCGGTATTGCCGCGGTTGAAGGCCACCGTTGTGAATTGGACATAAGACGTGCCGGTCAACGCCATGCCGCCGCCGGCATTGAGGGCACTGTTCTCGCCGACCGTGCAATCGTCCGTGACCAGGCTGCCATCCATCTCGTTGAGGGCGTCGAAGAAGATGCCCCCGCCGTTGTAGGCGAAGTTGCCGATGATCGCGCAATGGTCCGCAGCGAGTTTCGCGTGCCCGAGGTAAATGCCACCGCCGTAACCGAGACCCGCGCTGCTGTCGAATACGCCGCCGTGACTGAACAGGACGTCGCCCGGACTGCGGATGCGCAACGCGCCGCCGCTGCCGGCAACGCTGCCATTGCGGATGTCGAAATCGACCAATGCCGCGGTAGTGTCGATGTCGAACGCGCGATCAATCTGATTCGCATCCACGACCGCTCGGCCGAACAGCACCGGCAATGCGCCGAAGATGTTCACCTCCGTGTGGACGTCCAGATCGCCGGCGACACCGGCGTCTTCGGTTCCGACTCGCGACAGCTTGAGCGTTTGCAACGGCAACATGATCGAGCAGAAGGCGTTGTTGCACGATGTGGCATTCGCTTGCTGGACCGCCGCGCGCAAGCTGCAATGCCCCGATGCCGTGTGGCATTTGTTGTCGAACAGATTGTCGTCGATCTCGTCGGCGACACTGTTGACAACGAAATCCATGTTCCATTGCACCGCGCCCATGTCGCAGCGGCCCTGCTTCGCCCGATAGCGCTGGTCGACACTCTCGCAATCGTCGGCGGCGCCGATGGTGCTGCTGCCGGCGTTGATCGCCGGGCTGCGCGCGCGCGGATGATGCGCTGGCGTGTGTCCGCCGTAGTCGAACAACGGCGCCAGCAGAGGATCGCGGTTCAACAATGACCCGACGCCGTTGCCGACATTGCAGTCGGTGGTATCGGACAACAGGCTGTAGTCGAACGTGGCGAACGCGCCTTGGCAATCGGGTCCGACAAAGTTATGCGTGCGATTGTCGGCGATGATGCTGTTGCTGATGTTGACCGCCGCATTGATGATCGCGAGGCCGCCGCCACCGATGTTTGGGTTGGCGGTACCGTAGTTGCCTTCGTTGAAAGCGATAGTCGCGTTGTTCAGATGCACGCTGCCGCCGCGCAGGTACAGTGCGCCGCCGTTGCCGCGCGCGCGATTCTCGCTGAACGTGGTGGAGCGTATGTCGAGCTTGTTGATGCCGCCGGCCAGCGTGCCGAACGCTACACCACCGCCGACGACATCGGCGTAATTAAGAACCACGGCCGAACGCAGGAACGTCACGTTCGCGCTCAAGTTTGAAACGTTTACCGCACCGCCATCGCGCGCCGAATTCCCGCGCAGTACGCAATCGGTGAAATCGGCGCCGGCGCCTTCGACCAATACGCCGCCGCCGTCCTCCACCGCGGCGGTATTGCCGCCGCTGATCGTCATCGACTGAAAACTGGCATGCGCGCCACTGAGTATGTGAAACACGCGGTCGCCCTGCCCCGCATCGACCACGATCTGGTCGGGCGTGCCGCCGGCTTGGCCAATCACGACGTCAGCTTTGATATCCAGATCACCGGTCGCGTTGGTGTCATCGTCCCGGCCCGCCAAAGTAAGGCCATAACTGCCGGAGGGCAACACGATGCCAGTCGTGCTGCCAGCCGGGGCGCCGGTGGAGCAACCGCCGAACGCCGCATGCGTGTTGGCCGCCTGGATCGCCTCGCGCAACGAGCACGTGGCATTGGCAAAATGATCGAATTCATCCTTAGTCGTGGTGACGTTGATCGTCGTAAGCGCCGACACGGACCCACTCGCCAGCAACAGGGTCGCCAAAACTGCGAGAGAACTTCGCTGCATCACGCGCTCCGCGTGGGCGATACCATCGCCCCTGCAGGAGGAAACGCAAACACGCGCGGGATCCTGCCATCTCATTGGCACACGGCCGGCGGCGGCTCGAAGCCGTTTGCGAAGACCCGGTCGTCCAGGCATGCGGAAAATTCCGAGGTGTTGCCGGATGCATCAGTTGCCGTTGCCGTAATCGCAGCCTGCCCGGCGGGCGTCGCGAACAGTTGCGACGGAAACGTCGTGATCCCCGCGTTGTCGCTCGCAACGTCGGCCGAGCCGACGAAGGTCTTGCCCTCGCCGTGCCCGAACCGGCCGCACGCGGGACTGGCAAAGAACTCGAAATGGAATACGCCGACATGACTGTCCAGTGTCGCGCCGATATCAAAGCCCGCCGCGCCCGCGCCGGCAACGCTCAATACCGGGTAATTCTGCAGCCCGTTCGGCCCGTTGTCGGCATCGCCTGGATCGTTCGGCGCCGGTGAACTGTATGAGCCGAGAATGATCCCGCCGCCAGCATTGGAAAAAATGGAATTGTGCAAGACCGCGTTGCCGGTCTGGCCGTCGACACGCACGCCGTCGCTCTTGCCGAACGCGACAATGTTGCCGGCGCCAGCCTGCGTGCCGCCGATCGTGTTGCCGCCCCCGCTGATTTCGATACCGGCGACACTGTGCCCGCAGACGCTCTGTGTCCCCGTTGCATCGGTGCCGACCCGATTGCCCGCAATGGCATTGCCGGAACTGCCGTACGGAACGACGATGCCCGCCGAACCATTGCCGGACACGAGGTTGCCCGCGCCAGCGGCGGTGCCGCCCACAGTGTTGTTTGTGCCGGCAACGATGATCCCGTACTGACCGTTGGCAAGCGCAGTGTTCCCCGCGGCATTCGTGCCCACGAAATTGCCTTCGATCAGATTATTGAGCGTATCGACTTCGATACCGGCAAAGACATTGCCTGACGCGACGTTGCCCGCGCCGGCGCTCGCGCCGCCGATCAGATTGTTGTCAGCGCCGCCGAGCGCGATGTAAATGCCCTCGCTGTTGCCTAAGGCGGAGTTGCCAGCAGCATTCGTGCCGATCAGATTGCCCTGGATCACGTTGCCGCTCGAGGCGACGAGAATCCCATCCGACTGCGTTGCGCCGGAGATGACATTGCGTGCCGCGGGAGTCAACCCACCGATCGTATTGTTCGGCGACGACGAACCGATGAGAACATCCGGCGTGCCACTCAGACCGGTCTGCGCAACGGCGAGCGATCCGGTCGGGTCAGTGCCGATGAAGTTGCCGGTGATCGTATTGCTGCCGCCATTCATCAACACGATGCCCTTGCCGTTGAAGACGACGCCTTGTAGCGTGCTGCTGCCGGCGAAAAGCCCGAAGTCTCCAGCGGCGCTAATCGCCAGTTCAATCCGCAGCTTCGCGTTGCTGCCCTGCCCCGCTCCGAGCGTGTTCGGGGTCGAACTGGGCTGGGTATAACCGTCGATCTTCGCGGCCTTGTTCAGGATCAAGCTCGAATCAATGACAATCGTGTGCACGCCTGCGCCCGGTATCGCGAACGCGATCGTGTCGGAAACGCCATAGGTACCGGCTGCAATCACGTCGGCATTGGTGTTGCTGCCGGCATTGATCGAAGCGATCGCCTCGGCCAGTGTTACGAAACCGTCGACTGCCACCGTGTTGCCGGTACCGGTTACCGTGATCGTCGCCGCGTGCACGGATGTCCCGAACAACGCTGCGGCTGTCAAGACAGCGACGAACCTTTGCGCCAAAGTATGCATGCTGTTCACTCGAAGCGATCGGTGAAAATCACATCGGTGTTGCTGCCCTGGTACGCACCGAGATCGCAGGTCTTGCCGGCATTCGCGCCGTAACCTGCACCAACATAGCGCGCGTCACCGCGCTGATCGGCGAGCGCTTCCACGCCATCGCTGTCGACGCAGTCCGACGCCGAGTTCAGCACGCCGTGGGCGGGGCTGCTCGGCAATAGGCCGATAGTCGGCGTCGAGCCACCTTGCATGAGCAATGGCGTCAGGCGCGGATCGACACCGTTCAGCACCAGCCCCGCCTGACCGCCCAATACGCAATTACTTGTATCGCGCAGCAGGGTATGTCCGACCACCTGCACGGTCGTTGCGCAATCGCTGGCTGCACCGCTGCCGTCGCGGTTGTCGGCGATGATCGAGTTGGCGATATACCAGGCGCCGCCGTTGATGTCGCTGGCGATGCCGCCGCCGATGACAGCTGGATCGTCCGTAGCATTATTGGCGATCGTGGTGAATGCCAGCGTCAACGTTCCGCCGTCATTGAATATCGCAGCGCCCGGCGCGCACGATTCGTTATCGCCGATTGTCGTGCTCAGCAGATTCACCAGCGCGCCCTGCTGCACGAACAACGCGCCACCTCCGCCGCCGTGAGTGGCGAAGCAATTTCCTTTCGTGGCCGTGACATTGTGACTGAGCGTGGAGTCCACAAAGGCCACGCGCCCATGCGCGCTGACGCCGTTCGCGCCGAGCCCCTGATTGCCGCTCACCACGCTGCGATCGATCAGCACATCGCCGGCGAGGAGTAGCGGTGCGTCGTTGTACTGGCTGATACCGCCGCCGGTCAGGGTGACGCCATGCACGGAAATGACGCCGAGCGTGGTGAGTACCGCGTCGATCTGGCTGCCGTCGAGCGCGGTCTGATCGGCGCCCGCGCCGACGATGGTCAGCGGGTAGTTGCTGCTAAAGGCAAACGCTCCACCCTGATTGGCGATCGCCGTAGGGATCAAGGCCGTCTGATAGCGTCCGTCCGGCACTTCGATCGTGGCAAAGTGCGTCGCCCCATTGGCTTCGTCGAGCGCTGCGCGCAACGTGCAATCGCCGCCGAGCGCCGTCGCCTCGCATACCCCATCCACATTGGCGTCGTGTTTATCGTATAAGACATTCACGCGCCAATCGGCATGATATTCGTACGCACCGATGTCACACGGCTGGTTCAAGGTGCGGTCAATACCGCGCGCGTCAGTTCTTGCGCATGCCGCACCCCCGGAACCTGGTACGGCCGGATTGCCGGCGTTTCGCGCCGGGCTGCCCGGGAAGACAGCGTGCGTCGGAATGCCGGCACCGTAGTCGAATAACGGCGCAAGCTTCGGATCGATCGCGGTCAGGTTGCCGACCGTACTGCCACCGATCGTGCAGTTATTGGTGTCCTCGATCAGGTTGTAGCCTTGGGAGACGATCGCGCCGTTGCAGTCTGCGCCCTGCGTGCGTGCAATGACGCTATTGCGCGCGATGATGCTATTGCGCAAGTTCACGGTGGCTGCATTCACACTTAGCCCGCCGACATTGGCGCCGGTGTTGAATGCGATCGTGCTGCTGTTCAGCGCAACTGCGCCCGAAGTGCCGCTCGCCAACAAGCCGCCTGTGTGGTTGGCCGATGCGTTGCCGCTGATCGTTACGTTATCGAGATCGCTCGCGGCAGTTCCGACCAGAGCTACGCCAAGCGCCCGGTTACGCATGATCGTGGTTGCTCGCAGCGTGACGGCCGGGCCGAGCGCGTAGAGCGCTGAAGGAGAGCCCGTCACGCTCCCGCAGTCGCTGATCACTACGTTAGTCAGCGCCAACGCACCGATGAAGTGCGCGTAGATGCCAAGACCGGCAACATTGTTGATGAACGGATCGTTGTCGGGCCGCAAGCCGTTGCGCAGCGCCAAACCACGGAGATCGACGCTACTGCCATTGGACGGTTCGATGTCCAACACGCGGTCGATCAAACCGCCATCGAGGATCGTTTTGTCCGCGCCCGCGCCGTTGACGACGACCGAGGATGCGATATAGAACGCGCCGCCCGCGGCCGGGTTGCCCATGATCGGCGCGCGACTGATCGCATAGGCGCCGGCAGGCAAATTGATCGAATCGAATAGCCCGCCAGCGAGCGCGCAACCACCGAAAGGCATCGCATGCGACACGGCGTAGAGCGCTTCGCGTAACGAACATGCCGACCCGGCGCCGAATTCATCGGCCGTTGTCGTGACCGTGACGGTAACTCCCGCGCCAGCCGCGCCGCTGCACAACACTGCGATCAGCACAAACAGCGCTCGCGAATACCAGGATGCTGTTCTTATCGTGGCGACTTGGCCCACGATGGTGTCGCACATTTTCCGCTCCCGGCATCGGCTCTTGCTCTGGGAAACGGAACGCCGGCGTCAACTCTGCCAAATATCGCAGCGCCGTTCGGGCGCCGAATCGATCCATCCGGCATCCGAGGCTTTGACTTGGGCGCGACGTGCCCGGAAACTACCGCGTGACGCCAGACACCGATCAGGTCATGGACTCAGCGAGCCAGCCCGGCGAGATCACCGAACTGTTGGCGGCCACGCGCGCCGGGGATCCGGCCGCATGGAACCACCTTGTGCGCCTGATCTACGCCGATCTGCGCGAACTTGCGCATCGGATCCTGCAAGGACGTGGGCGCGACCGTACACTGAACACGGCCGCGCTCGTGCACGAGTGCTACATGCGCCTCGTGCAACACGGCGAGGCTACGCCGAACGATCGCAATCATTTTCTTTCGCTCGCCGCGCGCGTAATGCGCCAGGTGATTTGCGACTATGCGCGCGAACGCCTCGCCGAGAAACGCGGCGGCGGCATCAAGGCCGTTACGCTTGAAGATCTCGACGCGCGCGAACAGCACCATATCGAGCAGTTCGTCGAGCTCGATGCGGCGCTGAACGACCTGGCGAAACGTCACGAACGTCAGGCGCGTGTCGTCGAGTGCCGTTTCTTTGCCGGCCTGAGCGACGCCGAAACCGCCGCCGCTCTCGGTATTTCGGTGCGCAGCGTGGCGCGCGACTGGGAAGCCGCGCGCGCCTGGCTGTCGCGCGACCTTGCGCCGACCTGACGTGCCGATCGACCCCGACTTCCTGCAACCCGGCGGCGCACTCGCTTCTCCGGTGCTGCAGCGTGCGCTCAACCAGATCGGTGTGGCGCCGCGCGAGCTGCCGACCGGCGCACGCATCGGGCCATATCGCGTCGTCGAAGAACTCGGCCGCGGCGGCATGGCGATCGTCTATCTGGCCGAGCGCGCCGACGGCGAATTCGAGCAAAGCGTCGCGCTGAAAATTGTGCGTCCGGACCACGATTCACCGCTGGCACAGGAACTGTTGCGCCAGGAACGCCAGATTCTCGCCAATCTGCAGCATCCGCGCATTGCACGTCTGCTCGACGGCGGTCGCAGCGAAGACGGTACGTTATGGTTCGCGCTCGAACTTGTGCATGGCACACGCATCGACCGCTATTGCCGTGAGCGCAGGTTAGCCCTCAATGCGCGCCTGCGCCTGTTTGTTCAGGTCTGCGAAGCCGTGCAGTTCGCGCACAGCCGCCTGCTGATTCACCGCGACATCAAGCCGGCGAACATTCTCGTCACGCACGACGATACGGTGAAACTGCTGGATTTCGGCATTGCCCAGCTGCTCGCTCCCGGCGCCCAGGCGCCGCTGGCCGAACGTGCGCTGACGCCGGGCTACGCCAGCCCGGAGCAACTGCGCGGCGAACCGGTCACGACGGCTTCGGATATCTATCAGCTCGGGCTGTTGCTGCAATGTATGCTCGAACTGAAACCCGCGGATCAGCAATCCGACGCAACCGCCACGGCGACGCAGAGCACGCGCCTCTCGCCGGATGGGGCAGCGAATCGGGTTGGCGGGGAAATCCGCGTCCACCGCGATCTCGGCGCCATCATCGCCAAGGCCATGCAAGCGCTCCCTGGCGACCGTTACACGACGGTCGCGGAACTTCAAACCGATATCGACAACTTCCTCGCCTTGCGCCCGGTGATCGCGCGCGCCGGCGGGGCCGCCTATCGCGCCTGGTGTTATGCGCGCCGCCATCGTTGGGCCTTGCTTGCCGGCGCCGTTGCGCTGACAGCATTCGTCGCCATGGCTGCCCTCTTCACGCTGCGTGTCCAAGCCGAGCGCGATCAAGCACACACCGAAGCCGAGCATGCGGCAGCAGAAGCCAAGCGCGCGAACCAGGTGACCGATTTTCTGGTCGGCATGTTCAAGGTCGCCGATCCCGACGTTAATCGCGGCGACAAACTCACCGCCACGCAGATCCTCGATCGCGGCGCACAGCAGGCCCAGGAGTCACTCGCCGCACAGCCGACGCTGCAGGGAAACCTGCTGCAAGTGATCGGCGAGGTCTACACGAACCTTGGCGACTACCCGCGCGCCGAGCCTCTGCTGCGCCGTGCCGTAGATCTGCGCCACGATGACACGTCCGCAACACCACTGGTACGTGCGCACGGCCTGCGCCAGCTCGCGATTGTCGAACACAAGCTGAGCAAATACGCCGCCGTATCCGATCTGCTCGCCCAAGCTGAAATGCTGCTCCGCACCGAGACCAGCAACGAAGCAATCACCGAGCGCGCGGGTATGTTCGATCAGCGCGGTCTGGCGCAGAAGCACTTGGGCGACCTCACTGCTGCGCTGACGAGTCACGAAGAGGGGCTGCGCCTGGCGCGTAGCATCGCCGACACGCGGCGCGAAGCAACGATCCTGAATCATCTTGGCTTGCTGCTCTATAGCCTCGACCGCAACACCGAGTCGGTGCAGGCGTACGAAGCAGCGCTCGCGATCGACCGGCGCATCTATGGCGAAAAACATGAAGCGACCCTGGCGACCGAGGAAAATCTCGCCACGACATTGTCGGCGCTCAAGCAATACGACCGCGCGATCGCAATGATGCAGTCGGCGCTGGCTGCGGAAACGCAGCTGCTGGGCGTCGATAATCCCGAGCGCGCTGCGACACTAGAGTTGCTCGGTGAAGTCTATTTGGATGCGCAGCGGCATCGCGATGCGATCGACGCGTTCAATGAAGCACTTGCGATCACGCAACGCACGCTCGGCCCGGAAGGCGACCAGGTGGCCAGCATCCTCGGCAACCTCGGCGCGACTTATGGCGACCTCAAGCAGTACGACAAGGCTCGGGAATATCTGGAGCAGTCGGTCGCGATGCGCCGCAAGATCAATGGTCCGGAAAATTACGACACGGCCCACAACGAGGGCATGCTCGCGGTTACCTTGGTGAAAGGCGGTCACACCGAGGAAGCCGAGCGCCTCGCGCGCAACGCACTGGCAAACGTCGAACGTGCCCTGCCGCCGGAGCACCGCTATATCGACGAACTGCAGAGCGATCTGGGTGAAGTGTTGCTCGGCGCAGGCAAGTACGCCGAAGCGCGTGCCTTTTTGCAAAAAGCCCTGGCCGCCGAAGAACAGCGCGGCGATCGCGACAGCCGTACAGCCAAGGAACGGCGCGACCTGCTCGCGCAGATTCCCGCCAAATAGAGCTCAGGCCGCCGGCGGCTGACCTTGCCCACGCAGCGCCGGCCACGCTGCGAGCAGGTAGACGATGCCTGACCAGATCGTCAATATCGCGGCGAACGCCAGCAATATCTCCCCGACGTGAAACAAGCCAAGTCCGTTGAGATCCTTCTGATACAGCAGCACCACCAGCGCGACCAGCTGCGCGATCGTCTTGATCTTGCCGATACCTGCCACACGCACACGCGTGCGATCGCCGATCTGCGCCATCCACTCGCGCAATGCGGAAATCGTGATCTCGCGGCCGACGATGATCGCCGATATCACTGCAAGCGGAATGGTCGGATTGTCCTGCACGATCAGAAACAACGTCACCGCGACCATCAATTTGTCCGCGACTGGATCGAGAAACGCGCCGAACGCGCTGGTCAGGCCATAGCGACGCGCGATCCAACCGTCGAGCCAGTCGGTGAGCGCCGCGGCGATGAACACGGCCGATGCAGCGATGTTGGCGCCGCGGAACGGCGCATAGAACACGATGACCATCACTGGCAACAGCGCGATACGGAACAGCGTGAGGATGGTAGGCAGGGTCAGGCGCATGGACGCGAGTGTGACATGTCAGCGCTCAGCCGTGGAAAGCGGCGTAGATTTTCGCAGCGAGTTCGCGGCTCACGCCTTTGACCCCTGCGAGTTCCTCGATACCCGCGGCCGCGACCCCACCCAGACCGCCGAAGTGTTTAAGCAGCGCAGAGCGGCGTTTCGAACCGATACCGGCGATTTCCTCGAGCCGGCTTTTTTCGCGCGCCTTCTCGCGGCGTTGGCGGTGGCCCGTGATCGCAAACCGATGGGCCTCGTCGCGCACGCTTTGGATCAAATGCAGCGCCGCCGATTCGGGACCCGGCCACAGCTGCTTGCCGTTGTCGCCGCGGATCAGCGTTTCGTGCCCGGCGCGGCGCTCCGCGCCTTTCGCGACACCCACCACGAGCACACCGCTGACGCCGAGATCTGCCAGCACTTCCAGCGCCTGCGCAACCTGGCCCTTGCCGCCGTCGATCAGCAGCACGTCGGGCAGCGTGCCTTCGCCCGCCTGCAAACGTTTGTAGCGGCGTTCGAGTGCCTGGTGCATCGCACCGTAATCGTCGCCGGGTTCGATGCCGGCGATATTGAACCGGCGATAGTTCGATTTCTCCGCACCTTCCGGCCCATACACGACGCAGGAAGCGACCGTCGCCTCGCCGAGCGTGTGGCTGATATCGAAGCATTCCAGGCGGTGTGGGGTCTCGCCGAGTTCGAGCAGATCGCGCAGCGCCTCGAAACGTTCGCGCGTCGTCTGATTGCTCGCCAGCCGCGCCGCCAGCGCAGCCTGCGCGTTCTTCTGCGCCAGTTCGAGGAAACGCGCACGATCGGAACGCACGCTGGTCTTGATCTCCACCGCATGGTTTGCATGCGAACTGAGCGCGTCCGCCAACAACGCCGAGTCCTCCGGCGCGTGGCTCAACAGCAATTCGCGCGGCACTGGCTTGTCGAGGTAGTACTGCGCGATGAAAGACGCAAGCACCGTGCTTTCGTTGGCGTCCAGGGCCAAGCGCGGGAAAAAGTCGCGTGAACCCAGACTCACGCCATTGCGGAAATACAGCACCGACACGCACGCCATGCCGCCATCGATGCGGCACGCCAAAGCATCCAGATCCGCACTGGCACCCTGGATGTGGCTGCGCGCCTGCACGCGATTGAGAGTGGCGATCTGATCGCGCAGGCGCGCGGCTTTTTCGAACTCCAGCGCTGCGCTGGCTCGCTCCATGCCGGCGCCCAGTTCCGCAAGTACGGCGCCGCCTTTGCCTTTGAGGAACATAGCGGCATGGCGCACGCTCTCCTGATATTCGGGGGCTGCAATCAGGCCCACACACGGCGCGCTGCAACGCTTGATCTGGTATTGCAGACACGGCCGTGAGCGATTGCGGAAATAGCTGTCCTCGCATTGCCGCACGAGGAACAGTTTCTGCATCAGATCGAGGCTTTCGCGCACCGCCCAGGCGCTCGGATACGGACCGAAATATTCGCCCTTGCCACTCTTCGCACCGCGATGGAACGCCATGCGCGGATAGTCTTCACTGCCCGAAAGATAGATGTATGGATAGCTCTTGTCGTCGCGCAGCAGGATGTTGTAGCGCGGCTTCAGGCTCTTGATCAACTGCGCTTCGAGCAGCAGCGCCTCGCCTTCGGTACGCGTCAGCGTGACTTCGATGTGCGCAATCTGCGCGACCATCGCCGCGATGCGCGGCTCCATGCGCGGCTTGAGAAAATAGCTGCCGACGCGCTTCTTCAGGCTTCCGGCCTTGCCAACGTAAAGCGGCTCACCGTGCGCGTCGAGCATGCGATAGACGCCGGGCGAAGTCGTCAGGGTACGGACGAATTCCTTGCCGTCAAAGCTTGCTGCATTTTCCTTGGACTTCGTCACGCATGGCTATTTTGCCATGGCGTCGCTTGGTAGACGAGCCGTACCTGTCTAAGGTCGTGATGAGCTGCGGTCTTTCTCGATCGCTCGTATCTGTTCCCGGCTGCGCTGCACGAATGGGCTGTCCTTACCCCATTTCCGCTCGAGCCCGGCGGCCAGAGGCGTCAGAGCGCTGCGCTCGATCTTCGTACCCGCGAGTGCCTGGCAGTACTTCTGCGTCAACGCAGCCTGATCGGCGTACCAGGATGCGGTGTCGGCGTGCTCCTGGTTGACGGTTACGGCGCGTTCGGCCAGCGCCGCTCCCGCTTCCAGCTCACCCCTGACGCAATGCAGATCGGCCAGCGTCGTTAGGATCGGACCATACATCCGATGCTTGCTCTTTTCCGCGATCGGCAAGGCTTCATCCAACAGTGTCAGTGCTTCGTCCTGACCGCCCTGCACGAAGCGCAGGAAGGCCAGGTTGTAGAGCGGGTAGGAAAGATCGTCGAACGTCGCGCTGTTATTCTTACGATCGCTCGCGAGCGCATCGCGCAGCAGCGGTTCGGCGCCAGCCAGGTCTCCAGTCTCCAGCATCAGACGCCCAAGGTTGTTCTCGATCGTGGCGATCTGTGGACTGCCTGAATCGAACACCTTCCTGGCCGAAGCCAAGGCGCGCTGCCAATCGGTGCGCGCGCCGACGAGATCACCCTGCTGATAAGCGCTGGAGCCCAGGGAATTGAGCGCGACGATGGTATCCGGATGCGTCTCTCCTACGGCGGGCTGGAGCAATTCCACTACTACCGCATACCCCCGTTCGGCTTGGACGTAATCGCCGGCAAATAGCGCGAGCAGCGCCATGCCGGAAAGACTACGCGTGCGTTCCAGGACAGTATCTCGCGGCGCGGCCTTGGCGTGATCGATGGCATCGAGCGCTGACTGATACGAAGCCTTCGCCTCGGCGTCCTTTTCGGTGTACGCCAGCACATCGCCGCGCACATTTGCCAGGCGCGACTGCTGCCGCCAGGTCAGTGTTTCGTGCGCGCTGTTCACGGCGTCGAGTTGCGCCAGCGACTCATCGTACTCGCCCATGCTGTAGAGCAGGTCGGCGAGTTCGAGTCGGCTATCGATACGCTGGGTCCGCGTGTCAGGCTCGAGATTTCCGGTTCCTAGGGCATCGACGGAGTGACGCAACAACTCCACGCCGCGCTTGTTCAGGCCCAGGCTCGAGTAAGCCTGACCCATTGTCGCGAGAAAGCGCGAGCGGATTTCCTTGCGCGAAAATTCGGTGCGATCGATCCTCGCTACGGCGCGATCGAGCACTTCCCGCACCGTGACGCTGTTGCCGCGCGCCTCATTCGCGTCGGCGAGGCTGAAGATCGACAACAGAAATTCACGTGTCTGGCGCTCCGACGTCAGTTCCAACTCGGCCAGCGACTGTGCCGCGCGCGCTTCGTTGCGCGCGATCGTCGCGCGCACGGCGAGCACCGCGAACGCGACAGTCAACATCATCGAGCACGCAGCGATCAGCGTCCAACGTTGCTGCCTCCGGCGTAGCTCGCGTTGTTTCAACTGGTCGTAGCGTACCGACAGCAGACCCGCGACCAGTTTGAGAAACGCCGACGCGAAACCATCGCCCTGTTCGCGCGCGTCCGCAGCGATTGGTTCGCCGACTGGGCTCGCCGCATCGTCGACATCGCTGCGCAACAGGTTGAGCGGAAACGCGGCGCGTTGCACGTCAGTGCGCGGGTCGATCGTCGGGTCGCCGGCGACGACGAAGGCGAGAGCGGGCCGTTCGGGATGCCGGCGCCGAAAGTAGGCGATCTCCGCATCCACCCACGGCGAAGCGACTGCGGCTGGTGAACACACCACGATCAGCGCCGCAGATGCATCGAGCGCTTCCTCGATGCTGTGCGAGAGACTGCCCGCCGTGGCCAGCTCGTCGCGATCGCGAAACACAGGACTCAACCGGGAGGGAATCTCCGAGCCATCGGGTCGGGCCCCGCGCAGCGAGCGCGGCACGCTGTAGCTCTCCAGTCTGCGATGCAACTTCTGCGCTAGCTTCGAATCGCGATGACTGTAACTGATGAAAGCGCGATAGCGCGATGCTTCACTGATCATGCGGCCGGGTTTTCAGACGAACGCGCATGGAAAATCGCAGGCAAGGGGTGCGCTGCTCATTCGAATCCGTTAATGAACACCACGCCAGCCGCTTGTACGCACGGTACAGAGGTGTCGGTCAGATCGCCATTCCACGCACCGATGTAGATACCATTTTGGAAACAGAAATATTCACCCGAATATCCGTCCTGTCCATTCCAGAGTTCGCCGCTGATGTACGACGTATTGTCGAGCGTTACGCTCTCCAAACCGTAAAGCCCAACCAGCGTGAAGTTACCGGGAAATGTGTAGAAACCCCACTGAAAACCGGTTGGCGAAGTGAACCGGTCCTGGTCGAGAAAAGCATAGCGGATGCCGGTGATGGCATTGTCGGAGTTTCCGCCGAACAATGTGGCCAGACCGGTCTCGTCGGAATAGGTATAGTTTGTCGACGTCAGCGTGCCCGCGTTCGCGACCTGGCAATAGTCGTCGACCAGATAAGCGGTACTGGCAAACCCCGAAAAAGTGAAGCCGAGGTTTTGTATCAACGTGTCGGCCGCGGTTGACCCGGATGTCGTCCCCGGACAATTTGCGGAACCAATGCCTGGCGGATCGCCGTTGAGGCCATCATAGGTCGCCCAGGTATCACCGAAGCCATCAACGCGGACGCCGCGCCGGCCCGCCTCGGCATCGGCGGCGATCAAAACAAAAACCAACACTGAGGCCAGTTTGAACCCGACTGAAGCAGACATCGCGATGCTCCCTC
>Ga0157379_10002007_pt1 | contig 16857 bp, 18 predicted proteins | sample S25metaG_FD_121802 | JGI IMG/M metagenome (GOLD analysis project Ga0157379, IMG submission 121802) | Switchgrass rhizosphere microbial communities from Kellogg Biological Station, Michigan, USA - S2-5 metaG | ecosystem: Host-associated > Plants > Roots > Rhizosphere > Soil | place: USA... | reverse complement strand
CGGGTTGCCGTGCAGCAGCAACACCGGCGGCGCCGCCCTGGCGCCCTCGTCGACATAGGCCATACGCCGTCCATTGACCGCGAGTGATTTCTGCTCCCACGGAAAGAGCTTTTTGAGCCACTCCGGCTTTGACGGCGTCTCTGGCATCTGGCTTCGCTCGCGGTTCGCTTTACTATTCCACCGCACAGGCAAGGACGCAAAACATGACGACGGCACATGACTTCAGTTTCAAATCCATCGATGGCGGACCGCTTCCCATGGCGACGTTCAAGGGCAAGGCGGTGCTCGTCGTCAATGTCGCGAGCCAATGCGGGTTGACGCCGCAATATTCCGGTCTCGAAGCGTTATGGAAAGAGAAGTCCGCCAAAGGCCTTGTCGTGCTCGGCGTGCCGGCGAACAATTTCGGCGGCCAGGAACCGGGCAGCGAGAGCGAGATCAAGACGTTCTGCGAGACGCGCTTCAACGTCGACTTTCCTCTGACCGCCAAGGAAGACGTGATCGGCGCCACAGCACATCCGCTCTACAAGTGGCTCGCCGGCGAGCTCGGCGAAGATGCGGCGCCGAAGTGGAACTTCCATAAATACCTGATCAATAAGGACGGCACGATCGCCGGCACATTCGGCCCGCGCACCACGCCCGACGACGCCGCGATGAACGCCGAAATCGACAAGGCGCTTCAAAGGTAAGTGAAAGAAGACAGCCGGCTCGCCGCGCTCGCCGATCCTCCCGCAAGCGGGAGAGGTCGGACGACAATCGTCGCGGGAACTCTCCACGTTTTATTTGTCACGTAAATCGTTCTGACGTGCCTTGAACGCAATTCTGCCCGGCATAAATACCCAGCTCACGCGTCGCGCAAGGAGATTTGCATGAAGCTGTATTACGCCCCCGGTGCCTGTTCTCTCTCGCCGCACATCGTTGCCAACGAAGCCGGGCTCGCCATCGAACTGGAAAAGGTTGATCTCGCGAGCCACAAAACGGAAAAGGGCGAAGACTTCACGCTCATCAATCCCAACGGCTATGTGCCGGTCCTGAGGCTCGACGACGGCAGTCTGCTGACCGAAGGTCCGGCGATCGTGCAGTATCTCGCCGACAAAAAGCCTGACAGCGGGTTGGTGCCGCCGAACGGAACCATGCCGCGCTATCGCGTGCAGGAATGGCTGGGCTTCATCAACTCCGAACTGCACAAGAATTTCACGCCGCTGTTCCAGGGCGCTTCGGACGAAGTCAAAACGAAGGCGACGGCAAACATCGCCAAGCGCTTCGCCCATGTCGGCAAGCAGCTCGGCGACAAGCCGTATCTGACCGGAACCCAGTTCACCGTGGCCGACGCCTATCTCTTCGTCATGCTGAACTGGGCGAATTTCTTGAAAATGGAAGTTCCAGCGAACCTCAAGGCGTTGCGCGAGCGGGTCGCGGCGCGGCCGTATGTTGCGGCAACGCTGAAGGCCGAAGGCTTGGCTTGAAGCGACACATCGGGAAGGCGAAACAAAAAATTACCGTGGCCACCGGGTGGTAGGCTCGCAGGCCGGTCGCTCTTGCGTCTGTCTAAAACTCCGGCTTCACGCCGTTCTTTTCGAGCGTGAGCGAGTTGACGACCGGCGCACCGTCCGCGCCTTTGCGCATGTTGGCGAAAACGGCGAGACCCGGTTTGGCATCGGTGCTCTTGGCGCCAACCACCGCCACGATCGCCGTCGTCGGCAGCACGTCGACGGTCGCCAGACCCGTGCAGGGTTTGTCGCCGGCCAGCGCGGCGAGACCGACGCATTTGCCGTTCACGATGGCTGAACCCCGATAAGTCACCTGCAGCTGCATGCTGCCGGCACCCATCACCGTCGCGTTGGTCATGCTGCCGGCCGTCGTGGCCGGACCATGCGTAGTGGCGACGGTGGCGTTCGTCATGCTGCCGGCCGCCGTCGGTTTGGCGCCGCCCGGATGATGATCCCAGGGATAGGAGCCTTCGCCCAAACCCTTCAGCGGCAGTATGTGGATCTCCTCGGCCATCAGATTGCCGTTGGCGCCGGGCACCGAGGTGATGCCGACGAAATCGGTCGGCTTGATCTGGTCGAAACGGCGCGGTTCGACCGCGGCATAGACCGTGGTCGGCGTGATGGCACCGGTGATCGTGGTGCCGTCGGGCCTGGTGATGGTGACCGATTTGGCATCGATGCTGGCAATGGTGCCGCGGATCAGCATGGGTGGCGCGGGCGGCGCGTCGGCGGCGAGCGCGCCGCCGGTGCTGAGCGCAAATGTGCTGGCAAGCACCAAGGACCGGAACAGCATGGGGTTTCCTCGATTGTGAATGGCGTTGCCGGCAATCCACAACAGTTCCGCCGCCAGCGCAAGCGCCGCCTGGATCAGTTTACCGTGTTTGACGCGTTCACCCCGGCCGCGCTTTCAGCAATATCTCGATCCGCCGGTTGCGCGGTTCCTTCTTGTCGTCGCCGGTGGCGACGCGCAGATGAGTTTCGCCCAGGCCCTGCGCCGTGAGGCGCTGCGGGGCGACACCCTCATGGGCGAGAGCGGCGGCGATCAACTTGGCGCGTCTTTGCGAGAGCGCGAGATTCTGCTCCGGCGCGCCCACCGTGTCGGTGAAGCCGCTGACCGCGACTGTGGTGTGGACATGGCTGCCCAGTACCGCGCCCAGCGGTTCGAGGATGTCATCGCCATCCAGCGTGCCGTCGGAAGCGAACAGCTTGTCGTTGCGCACGATGATGGTGATGTCATCGCCCATCCGCGCCACGATGATGCCGTCGCCATGCACGTGTCGGCGCAGCTCGGTCTCCAAACTGTCCATGTAGGAGCCGATGCGCGCAACGGTGAGCGGACCGGCGGGTTCTATCGGCACCGCCGGATGCGCCGGCACCGGCCTGAACCACCCCGGATGTGTGCTATCCGGCGGTCGTGTCGGCAGGTCCGCGGTGCGGCGTGGCCCGCCGCCACAGGCGGACAGCGCCAGCGCCAGCGCAACCAGGGCGGATTTCGACAAGAGGGCGGACTGCTTCATGAGACACCCGTCAGGATTCCGCCCCAAAATGGTGGCAGATATTTGGCCGTACCCCTGCTAATGATGCGCGAACGCTATCCAAAACACACGAGGTGGGGAAATGAATCTGTTCGACCTGACAGGAAAAGTGGCGCTGATCACCGGCTCGACCAAGGGCATCGGCGAAGCCATTGCGCATCGCATGGCCGAGCATGGCGCCAAGGTCGTCATCTCCAGCCGCAAGGCCGATGCCTGCGACAAGGTCGCCGCCGCCATCAACAAGGAACGCGACGCCAAGGTCGCAGTCCCGATCCCCTGCAACATCAACTACAAGGAACAGCTGCAGATGCTGGTGGACGAAACCCACAAGCAGCTCGGTAAGATCGACATCCTGGTCTGCAACGCCGCGCTCAATCCGGCCTATGGCCCGATGTCGAAGATCACCGATGAGGCCTTCGACAAGATCCTCGGCGCCAATATCCGCTCCAACCACTGGCTGGCGCAGATGGTGCTCCCGGACATGATCGAAAAGAAGGACGGCGCGATCATCATCGTGTCCTCGGTCGGCGGTTATCGCGGCAACACGGTGATCGGCACCTATTGCATCTCCAAGGCCGCCGATCTGCAGCTTGCCCGCAACCTCGCAGTCGAGAACGGCCCGAACAATATCCGCGTCAATTGCATCGCGCCGGGACTGGTGAAGACAGACTTCGCGCGCGCGCTGTGGGACACGCCCGAGGCCGAGAAGCGCTCAAGCAGCGGCACGCCGCTTCGCCGGTTGGGTGAGCCCGACGATATCGCCGGCGCCGCCGTGCTGCTCGCATCCAAAGCGGGCGCGTGGATGACCGGACAATGCATCGTCGTCGACGGCGGCGCGCTGGCGTAGACGCTAAGCGTTTATAACTTTCACCATGGCCGGGCTTGACCCGGCCACCCAGCGTTTGAACGAATCCAAATGCCAAGCGGATTTGTCTACTTGCTCGCAGCAAGCGCAACGGAACGCTCTACATAGGAGTTACATCCGATTTGCACGGCCGAGTGGCTGCGCACCGCGAGGGGCGCGGCTCGCAATTTGTCAGCAAGTACGGCGTGACAAGATTGGTGTGGTTCGAAGAACATCCGCTCTATCTCGATGCCATTCAACGCGAGACCAGCATCAAACGTTGGAAGAGAGCCTGGAAGCTGGCGCTGATCGAGAAGAACAATCCCAATTGGGACGATCTTTTGGAAAAGTGGAATCAGTAACAACCAGGGGACGCGCGCCCGCTGGGTGGCCGGGTCAAGCCCGGCCATGGTGAGTGTTGGTGGTTTGCTCCCTAGCAGCGGCAACCGAAGGAAAGGCGATCAAAAATATATCTCCATGGCCGGCCTCCCAGTCTGGGTGGCCGGGTCAAGCCCGGCCATGGTGAGTGTTGGTGGTTTGCTCCCTAGCAGCGGCAACCGAAGGAAAGGCGACCAAAAATACATCTCCATGGCCGGCCTCCGAGCCGGCCACCCAGTCTGGGTGGCCGGGTCAAGCCCGGCCATGGTGAAATCAATTAGGCGTTCAGCACCGCTTCCGCACTCTTGAACGGCAGGTGCTGCGCGTCGGCGACGGCTTTGTACGTCAACACATTCTTGTAGACGTTGAGACCGGCGAGCAGATGCTTGTTCGCCCGCATCGCCTTTTCCGCGCCCTGCTCGGCCAGCGCGATGGTGAAGGGCAGCGTCGCGTTGTTGAGCGCAAAGGTCGACGTGCGGGCAACGGCGCCCGGCATGTTGGCAACGCAGTAGTGCACCACACCATCGACCACATAGGTGGGATCGGCATGCGTCGTGGCGTGGCTGGTCTCGGCGCAGCCGCCCTGGTCGATCGCGACATCGACGATCACCGAACCCTTTTTCATCTGGCTCACCATCTTGCGGGTGATCAACTTGGGCGCCGCGGCACCGGGCAACAGGACGCCGCCGATCACCAGGTCGGCGCTGATCACCTGCTCTTCGATCGCGTCGATGGTGGAAAAGAGCGTATGCATGCGCGAGCCGAACTGCTGGTCGAGTTCGTTGAGCCTGTGCAGCGACACGTCGAGCACGATGACATGCGCCTCGAGCCCCATCGCCATGCGCGCCGCGTTGGTGCCGACGACACCGCCGCCGAGCACCACGACTTTCGCCGCCGGGACGCCGGGCACACCGCCCAGTAGCTGACCGCGTCCGCCCTGCGCGATCTCCAGACAATGTGCGCCGGCCTGGATCGACATGCGCCCCGCCACTTCGCTCATCGGTGCCAGCAGCGGCAGCCCGCCGCGCGCATCGGTGACGGTTTCGTAGGCGATGCAGACGGCGCCGCTGGCAAGGAGTGCCTTCGTCTGTTCCGGATCGGGCGCCAGGTGCAGATAGGTGAAAAGCACCTGGCCGGGTTTCAGCCGCTTGATCTCGACCGGCTGGGGCTCTTTCACCTTCACGATCATGTCGGCGACGGCGAAGACTTCGTCGGCGCTCTTCAGGATCTTTGCGCCGCAGCGCTGGTACATCTCGTCTTGCAGGCCGATGCCGTCGCCGGCCAGCGACTCGACATAGACTTCATGGCCGCGCGCGGTCAGCTCGCGCACCGCAGGTGGTGTCATTCCGACACGATATTCGTGATTCTTGATTTCCTTGGGTACGCCGAGGCGCATGGGTTGTCCTTTTTCAGTTGAGCCGCGTGAGAACGGCGCGAACGCCATCCACCATGCGGCCGATTTCGTCTTCGCTCGCGATCAACGCGGGCGCGACAGCGATGGTGTCGCCGCCGACGCGCAGAACGAGGTTCTCGTCGTGGAAGGCGCGTTGGATCACTTCATAGCCACGCCGGCCGGGCGCGGCGGAATCGGGCGCGAGCTCGATGCCGGCCGCGAGGCCGCAATTCCGGATGTCGGTGACGAAGGGCGCGCCCTTGAGCGCGTGCACCGCTTCTTCCAGCACGTGCTCCATTTTCGCCGCGCGTTCGAACAAACCTTCGTCGCGATAAAGCGCGAGCGTCGCTAGTCCCGCGGCGCAGGCGAGCGGATGGCCGGAATAGGTGTTGCCGTGAAACAACTCGATGCCGGATTCGGGACCGCTCATGAAGGCGGCGTGGATTTTCTCCGAAACGATCACGCCGCCAAGCGGTACCGCACCGTTGGTCACCCCCTTGGCGAAGGTGATGATATCGGGCGTCACGCCGTAACGCTCGGCCGCGAAGGCATGACCGAGACGGCCGAAGCCGGTGATGACTTCATCGAAGATGAGCAGGATGCCGTGCCGGTCGCACAGGCTGCGCAACCGTTTCAAATATTCCTTCGGCGGCGCGAAGACGCCGGCCGAGCCGGCCACCGGCTCGACAATCACGGCTGCGATTGTCTCAGCGCCGTGCAGCGCCACCAAGCCTTCCAGCGCGTCGGCATAGAGAGCGCCGGAATCCGGCTCACCACGGGTGAACGCCATCGTCGCCTTGTCATAGGGCAGCGGCAGGTGATCGTCCGTACCCGGAACAAGCGGGCCGTAGGGTTTGCGATTGTTGGCGATGCCACCGACTGAAATGCCGCCGAAATTCGTGCCGTGATAGCCGCGGTCGCGCCCGACGAGACGAAAGCGGCTGCCTTGTCCCAGACGCTGTGCATGGGCGCGGGCAATTTTCAGCGCCGTGTCGGCCGCTTCCGAGCCCGAATTGACGAAGAAGACATGCTCCAGGCCCTTGGGCGCCAGCGCCGCCACGCGTTCGGCCAGGGCAAAGGCGGCGGGATGCGCGAACTGGAATGTGGGTGCGAAATCGAGTTCGCCGGCAGCCTTGCGAATCGCCTGGACAATCGGCGCCCGGCCATGGCCGGCATTGACGCACCAAAGGCCCGAGCAGGCATCGAGCAGCGCGCGTCCCGCCGCATCGTAGAAGTACATGCCTTGCGCCCGCGCCAGGATGCGCGGCTGGCGCTTGAAGTCACGATTCGGCGTGAAGGGCAGCCAGAAAGCGGACAGATCGTTGGGACGCTCGAGGCTCATGAGCCTGCCTCAGAAGACGGCGCAAATTAGCCATGCGGCTGGCGACAAGCAATCGAGCCCGATTGCGCTGAGCTGCAATGCATGGACCGATTGTTTCAGGATTTGGTTTTGACGAGATAGAGAACGAGACGTGGTCGATTCTCACCGCATCGCCAAGCTCATCCTTCGACATCCTTCGACAAGCTCAGGATGAGGAATCTCCCAAGCCCTCATGGTGAGCCCGACGAACCATGAGCCTGCCGAAGCACGACAAGCTCATACTTCGGCTGGCTCAGGATGAGGAGACAAGCAAAACCCTCATCCTGAGCTTGTCGAAGGACGAGGGTTTTGTCGCGCCGTTTGAAAGTATGTGCCGAGCTACGGCGTTTCGTGATGTCCGTGATGGCCGTTGTCGCCGTGATCGGAATCGCCGGAGTCAGATGAACCGCGATCGTGATGGTGTCCGCCATCGCCCGTACCGCTTCCCGATGCACCGAATCCGCCCGTGGCCACCGGCGGCGGTGTGCCGGCGGGCAAGCCCGCAGCAGCCGCGGGCGCGCCGCCACCACCGGAATTGGCATCATGATGACGACCACCGTCACCGCCACCCGAGCCACTGCCAAACGGCCAGGTGTTGCCTGCCGGCGGCGTGCCACCGCCTGTTGCACCCGAGTCATCATGATGCCGGCGACCGCCGTCACTGCCGCCCCAAGGCGAACTGCCGCCCTGCAGGTTGGCAGGTGGAGTCGACGGGGCGCCGCCGCTGTCAGAATCGTGGTGATGATGACCGCCGTCACCGCCGCCGCCGCCGGAACCGCCACCGGTGCCGCCGCTGAACGGCGTCACGCTGCGATCACCGTCGTGATCACCATGATGGTCCCATACGCGGCCGTCGCCATCGTGACGATCGCCGCTATGGTCCCAGACGCGGGTGTTGTCGTCGCCGCGATTCCAATCGCCGCGATTGTGGTCGTGCCGGTCGATGTTCCAGTCATGCCAGTCGCGATGACGGTCACGATCCCAGTCATGCCCGCCGTGGCGGTGATACCAGCGATAGCGCCAATCGTCGTTCCAGCGGAAACCGTGACTCAGATAGAAGTCAAAATCGAGCGCCGGACCGAAGCGGTCGCTGCACGCACCGTAAGGCCGCCGCCAGCTCCACCACTCGTCACGCCGCCAGCCACCATGGATCCAGAAGTAGTACGTGCCATGACGCCGGATGTAGTAGAACGGGCCGCGATACCACTCGCCGCGGAAGTACACCGGGCAATAGGCGATCGGATAATCCCAGAAATCGTCCGGACAGCCCCAGCTGTCGCAATAGCCGCCCGTGTCATAGGAGAATCCTATGCCCCCATGCGGTCCGAAGCGGAAGCCGAAACTGTCAGCTTGCGCCGGCGCGCTGGCGAACAACGACGCACCCGCAATAGCTGCCGCCGCGACGGCAAATTTGATCACCTTTTTCATTCTCTCTCCTGCGCTACGCAGCCCTAGTGGTGATGGTGGCCGCCAAAATGATGTTCCCCGCTGAAGCCTGAGCGTCCGTTGAAGCCGCTGTCACGGCGGAAGCCATCCGTGCGGAAGCCCGAACCGCTGTGCCAGCCATTGTGCCAGAATTCATGCCGTCCGCCATGGAAGCGCGAACGGAATGGGCCGTTGAACCAGATGCCGTCGATGAACACCGGTCCGTCGTAATAGTCGTAATAGCCGTCATAATCGTCGCAGCGGTATGGATCGTACCAGCGGCTATAGGGATCGCAGTAGGCGTAGTAGGGCGGCGCATAGTAGCCCCCGCCGCCAAAGCCGAAACCGATCGAGACCCGCGCGTCTGCCGGGGCGACCGTCGCAGCCGTTGCGCCAGCCAGCAGCAGAGCGCCGAGAGCGGTTTTTGCAAAACGTTTCATGGCACACCTCATGTTGATTCCATTTCCGAGGGTGAGAATGCGGCGCCGCGGCTGAACCCAACATGAACGCTGCTGTCAGGAAAGCGGTCACAATTCGGACCATTCCTAGGCGGACCGGCCGCGCGCCTCGATCGGCCAGATCGCCACGAGCGTGTCGCCGCGCACGCAATGATAGACGTCGTAGAGATTTACGGTGGGATCGCAGTGCGGCACCACGCAGTTGACGACGTCGCCGGGCTTCAGCTGTGCCCCGTCACGCGGATAGGTGATGCCGCCCTGCTCGTCGCCGAAGAAGAAATAGGCGGCGCCCGGCGGCGCACCGGTGGCGAGCAGTGGCGGACCGGCGTCGGTGGCAAACGATTTGAACCCGGCATCGGTGGTCGCAAGGCCCGGGCGATTGGCGCTGATCACCGTGGTCTGCACGAAGAGCGCGGTTTCGAACGGCACGCGCTCGCCCGGTTTCTCCCACACTTCGTTGTATTGCTTGTCCATGAAGATGTAGGAGCCAACTTGCAGCTCACTGAGCACGCGCGCATCGGGATCGATGTCGAAGGTGCCCGTGCCGCCGCCTGACAGGATTTTCGCCGCGTGCCCCGCCTTGGACAGCGTGGCGCGCAGTTCGCCCAGCTCCTTCAGCGCCTGCAGCGACATGGCGCGCCGCTCGTTGGGCGATTCCAGATGCTGCACATTGCCGGCGTAGCACTGCAGTCCGGCATATTCGAGACCGCGCGATGTTGCGATCTGTGCCACCAGCGCCGGCGCGCTCGCGGCGCGGATGCCGGTGCGGCTCATGCCGGGGTCGATGTCGACCAGAACCTTGAGCGATTTGCCGCTCGCTTCTGCGGCCTTGGCCAGGCGCGCCGCGACGGCAGCATTGTCACAGACCACGATCAACTCGCGCATGCGCGCATTGAGCGCCACGACACGCGCGATGCCGGCGTCGCTCACGACCGGCGAGGTGACGAGGATCGAAGCGATGCCCGCGGCAGCCAGCGCCTCGGCCTCGCCGAGCTTGGCGCAGCAGATGCCATTGGCGCCGGCCGCGATCTGGCGCTGGGCGATCTCGGCGCTCTTGTGCGTCTTGGCGTGCGGCCGAAGCCCGATGCCGGACTTTTTCGCATGCGCCACCATGCGCGCCACGTTGCGCTCGAAGGCGTCGAGATCGATGACCAACGCCGGTGTCTGCAGCCGCGCGCGTCCGCCAGGAACGGCGATGAGATGGGCGTTGAGTGATTGATCCATTACTTCCTTTCACCATGACCGGGCTTGGCCCGGCCATCCACTGGGCGCGGCCCTCAAAGACAGCGACGCGCACTCAACGCGAGTCTCTGAGCGCTGGGTGGCCGGGTCAAGCCCGGCCAAGGTGATTTGCGGCATGAGTTGCGGACCATGACAGTGAGGCTAAGGTCCCACGGTGACTCTCGCGCTTGTCCTGATCCTTGTTTCCGCCGTCGTGCATGCCGTCGTCAACGTGCTGACCAAGCGCGCCGAGGACAAGTATGCCATGCGGCTTTTGATCGGCGTGTTCTCCGCCGTCATCGTCGCGCCGGCGCTGTTCTTCGTGCCGTTGCCGCACGGCCTGACGGTGTGGCTGCTGCTCGGTACCGCCTTCGTACACGCGATCTATGAATTGCTGCTGGTCAAGTCTTATGAGAGTGCCGATTTTTCCGCCGTCTATCCCGTGGCGCGCGGCACCGGTCCGCTGTTCACCGCGCTTGGTGCCATCTTGCTGCTGCAGGAACCCGCGCCGCTCGTCGAGCTTTTGGGCATCGTGCTCGTTTGCGGCGGCGTGATCGCGATCGGCCTATCGCATCGCGCCACCATCGGCGCGACGACGGGCCTCATCTATGCGCTCGGCACCGGGCTGACGATCGGCATCTACACGTTGATCGACGCGACGGGCGTTCGCTCGGTCGCCGAACCATTGTCATATATTCTCTGGTTCTTCGTGGCGCACGGCGCCAGTGTGCTTTTCACCGCGCCCGGCATTCGCGGCCGCGCCGTGATCATCGAAGCGCGCCGCCAGTGGAAGCTCGGCGTCGGCACAGCCGCGCTTTCCATCGTGACCTACGGCTCGGCGATGCTCGCATACCGCTTCGGCGCCACCGCGCAACTCGCAGCCCTGCGTGAGACCAGCGTGCTGTTCGGCACCGCGCTCGCGATGAGTTTCCTCGGCGAACACATGACGCTGCGCCGCTGGCTCGCCGCCGGCGTCATCGCATCCGGCGCAATCCTGCTGCAGATGGGATGATGGCTGTCTTCGCGTTTCCCTCACCCGATTGGCGCTGCGCGCCAATCACCCTCTCCCGCAAGCGGGAGAGGACAGAAATAACCTCTCCCGTTTACGGGAGAGGTCGGACGGTGCGTCAGCAGCGTCCGGGTGAGGGGCGGTCGAGAAGTTCCCCCTTTTAGAAAGTTCATCCCTTCACCCCCGCGGCGGCCAGTGCCTTGGCTTTCGCCGCCTTGATGTCGTAGGTGCGGCTCATCATGAAGCGTTGCGCGGACAATCCGCCGCCGGCCTGCAGCGCGACTACGAAATGCCAGCCGCCATAGGCATCGGCCGTCAGGTCGCGGATCAGGTTGTATACCCGCATGCGCTGTTCGACATCGACGCTCGGCTTGGTGTGCAGATATTTGCGGATGAACTTGCCGGTCTCGGGATTGCGCAAATCCGCTTCGCCCGGCAACGTCAGGACGAGCCCACCCGAGAGATCGTGGAGATAGCGCACGGTCTGGTGATAGTTCGCCGCGTAATAGTATTTGGCGGCGTTGATCGCCAGCGTGTTGGGATAGACCATGCCGGTCTCGGTCTTTTCATAGTGCCGGCACGCGTAATCGAGCGACATCTTCAGCATCTGTGCATAGGTGATGAGTTCGGCGATCGAGGCCTGCGCCACCGCGTCGCTCTCCTTGCCCTGCATCTCGGTGACGAGTTGCGCGAGGCCGACGAAGAGCTCCGATGTTTCGACCGCGCCGATGACGCCGCCGGTGCGCTCCCAAAGACCGAGCGACTGGGCAAGCTTGCTCGCGAGCTGCACTTCGCCGGCCAGGAACACACGTTCCCACGGCACGAAGACATCGTCGAACACCACGAAACCCTCCGGCATCGAATGGTGCGAGCTTGCCGGATAGTCGAAGGCATTCAATTCCGCCGGCGCGAAGCTGCGATTGATGATCGAGACGCCCTTGGTGTTGACCGGAATCGAGAACGACACGGCATAGGCGGTCTCGTCCTGGCGCATGCCCTTGGTCGGCATGACGACGAGTTCGTGAATAACCGACGCGGCAGTGATGTGCAGCTTGGCGCCGCGCACCACGATGCCGTCCGGGCGGCGTTCGACGATGCGGACATAGAGATCGGGATCGTCCTGCTCATGGGCGCGGCGTTTCCTGTCGCCCTTGGGATCGGTGATGACTTCCGCGGCCCGCAGATCATTGTCGCGGCAATAGCGGTACATGCGCTCGATATTCTCGGCGTACATCGGATTGACCTGTGCCACCTGGTCCTTGACGCTCATCAGCGCCATGTAGACGCCCGAGACCGCGGTGCCAATGGACGTATGGGCGAGCAGCTCGACACGCTTGGCGAGATCAGCCTCGCTCATCGGCACTTGGTAGATGCGATGCGCGTCGCTGCCGTCTTCGGCGCGATAGCGGCGCAGTTCGCCGAGCTTGGGATCGTCATACTCATAATCCGTCGCGGTGATCGCGATCGGAACGCGAAAGCGCGGATGCTTGGTGATGTCGGGAATATTCTCGCCATCCCAATAGGTGACGCGGCCATCGTTCAGGCTCGCGACATAATCCTGTGGCCGCTTCAGTCCCATCGCCGTTCCTCCTCGCACTCGGGACAATGTTAGCCAAATCGGTCGCGGCGGAGAAACGGCGGTTGACGCAGCGGCGGCGCGCCTGTCCAATCGCGCGCGATGAAAACCTTCTACGCCGCCGCCCATCTCGAGCATGCGCCCGGCCAGGAATTCGAAGGCGGCCGGCTGACGCCCGCGGTCGAAGTTCCGGCGCGGGTCGAACGCGTGCACGCAGAGGTCAAGCGGCGCAAGCTCGGGCCGATCCTGCCGCCCGACGACTTCGGCATGGCGCCGATCGGGCGCGTGCACGATGCCGGCTTGGTGCAATTCCTTGGCGAAGCGAGCGCGCTCTGGCGCAAGCGCTATGGCGAGGCTGCTCCGCCGGCGATCCCGTCGGCCTGGCCGGCGCGGGGCTTGCGCGAGCGGCCAGTCGGCGACGTCGAATCGCGGCTTGGCACTTATGCCTTCGATACCGCAACGCCGATCGTGAAGGGAACGTGGAGCGCCGCGCTGGCGGCGGTGAACATCGCGCTCTCGGGCGCCAAGGCGATCAAAAACGGCGAGCGCGCGGCCTTCGCACTGGCGCGGCCGCCCGGCCATCACGCCAGCGCCGATTTGTTTGGCGGCTATTGCTATCTCAACAATGTCGCGATCGCGGCGCAGTGGTTCGTCGACCAGGGCCTAAAGCCGGCGATCCTCGACGTCGACTATCACCATGGTAACGGCACGCAGAGCATCTTCTATCGCCGCAGCGATGTCTTCTATTGCTCGCTGCATGGCGATCCGAGCTTCGCGTTTCCGCACTTTTTGGGTTTTGCCGACGAGACCGGCGAAGGCAGCGGCGAAGGCGCCAACCTCAATCTGCCGATGGCGATGTACACCGACTGGCCACGCTACCACGAAGCGCTCGCGCTGGCGCTTAAGCGGATCAACGCGTTCGCCCCGGATGTCCTGCTCGTTTCGCTCGGCCTCGACACGTTCGAAGCTGATCCGATCTCGCGCTTCAAGCTGAAGCGGGAAGATTATCTTCGCCTTGGCGAGATGATCGCCGCGGCGAACTTGCCGACGCTGTTTGTCTTCGAAGGCGGCTACAACCTCGACGCTCTGGCCGACATCACCGTCAATGTGCTGGAGGGGTTTGCGGGTAGCTAAGCACGTGCCAAACCAACTTCACCATGGCCGGGCTTGACCCGGCTACCCAGCGAACAAGTGAGGTCTTCTGCTGCGCAACGCCCCACCGACTGGGTGGCCGGGTCAAGCCCGGCCATGGTGGATGGTTGGATGGTTAGGGCTTATCACCCCCAATATCCTTGAGCTTTTCCTGCAGCTTGGTCGCAGCGGTCTTGAGCGCGTCGGCGGCTTTCTCGGCCTTGGGTCCGGTCTTGGCGTGCATATCGTCGAGCACCTTGTCGACCGCCTGTTTGACGCTCGCCGCCGAGCCGCCCTTCTGATACTCGCGCACGATGGCGCTTTCGAGCCGCGCCACGACGGCGTCGACGGTGAAGTCCTTGTTCAGGCTGCGCTCGCGATGGGCGATGACGGAGTAGATGTCGATCGAGTCGTCGATGGTGCGGCCCAGCTCGAGCAACTTGTAGAAGCGCTCGCCTTCCTCCTTGCCGCGAACGATGAGATCGAACAGCGCCACCGCCAGCGTCACGGGAATCTGGAAGAAGTTATGGAAGTTGTTGAGCACGAGCTTGGATTCGAACACCAGCACATCGCGAAAGAATTTCCAGCGCGCGTGCGGATCGCGGGTCACGGGCTCGGGCAGGTCAGACATGGCGGATCGCATGCTAGGGTGCGCGCCGATACTGCCTCGTGGACACGCCATGACAAAGGGCCTGCGCGATCTGACCGCCGAAGAGGGCCGCAGCGCCTTCGGCTGGGATACGGCGAACTACGCCTCGGCGCGCCCGGGCTATCCGGACTGGGTGTTCCAGACGCTGCAGCAGCGCTGCAATCTTAGGCCCAACACGGCGACGTTCGAGATCGGACCGGGCACCGGCCAGGCGACGGCGCGCCTCATCGCACTTGGCGCGGTGCCGCTTGTCGCCATCGAACCAGATGCGCGGCTGGCGGCATTCCTGCGCACCAGGTTTGGCGGTGCCGTCCAGGTGGCCAACAGTACCTTTGAGGACGTGGTGCTGGAGGAGTCCAGCTTCGCCCTCGGCACGGCGGCGACTTCTTTTCATTGGCTGTCGCAAGGTCCGGCGCTCGCCAAGGTGGCACGGCTCTTGCGCCGCGGCGGCTGGTGGGCCTCCTGGTGGAATGTATTCGGCGATCCCGAACGCGACGATCCCTTTCACGAAGCCACAAAGGAACTGCTGCAGAACCTTGCCGATTCGCCCAGCCATCACGCCGGCGAGGCACATCCTTTCGCGCTGGATCGTGCCAGGCGGCTCGCCGAGATCAATGCCGCCGGCGCGTTCGACGATGTCCAAGTCGATATCCGCAAGTGGACGCTCGTTCTGTCGACGGCGCAGACGCGCGCACTCTACGCCACATTTTCGCAATTCAGCATTCTCGATGCGGCCGAGCGAGAACGCATTCTCGACAGCCTGGCGCGCATCGCGGAGGAAGAGTTCGGCGGCCGGGTCGAGCGCAACATGTGCACCGCGCTCTATATCGCAAGGCGGGTGTGATCAAGCGCTGGGTGGCCGGCTCGGTGGCCGGCCATGGAGAATTAGGGGCGCTAAAACGGCACGCCCTGCGCCTTGCACAGGAACTTCATCAGTGGCGTCGCCGCCTTGAAGCAGTCGGCGACGGTGTCGACGAGTTTCGGCGAGGTGGCGAGTTTCATGTCGCCCTCCTCCATCGCGAAGAAGCTCTTGCGTTTGATGTCGGCGATGAAGGGATGTCCGGGATCAAAGCCATGCGGCGGGCGGGTCAGCGCGTCGCCGTCGATGTCATCGAAATGCCTGACGAACGCCTTGTCGGTCTTGACCCTCTTCCAGGCTGTCGGGTTCTTGGCAATGGCCTCGCGGATCCGGCCCAGCGCATCGGACGGCGGCATCCACATGCCGCCGCCGAACATCACTTCGCCCGGCGCGAAATGCATATAGAAGCCCGGCGCATGCACGTCCTTGCCGGCGGCATGGCGGAAATGGCACGCGGCATGTTCCTTGTACGGACGTTTGTCCTTGGCGAAGCGCACGTCGCGATAGATGCGAAACATCGAGCCGCCATTGGGCCTTGGATCGGCGGTGAAATTCCGCGAGATTTTGGCGAGGCGCGGCGCCATGGCGGCAATGAACTCCGACATCGGCGCCTGCACGCTGTCGCGAAAGCGCTGCTTGTTGGCCTCGAACCACGGACGCTCGTTGTGCGCCTTCAGCTCGCGCAGGAAAGCAAAAAAGTCCTTGGGAAGGCCGTCGAACGCCATCGCACTCCCCCGTCCGCGTGCCGTCCCATTTACCATAGAGCGGCCCGATCACTTCCAGAAAGCCGACGTTGAACAGGAAGGGTCTGAAGCCTTCGGGAATAGTTGCAGACATGAGGTTGCCCGGAATAGCGAGACTACCGCTCTAGCGTCCGCGCCGATGGCGCGCAAGCACTCGGTCGCTGGGATTGCTGCTGCATTTTCCGCCTCGACATGCCGCTCTCGCGCCGCAATTCTTTGTTCAGATGCATGCGAGACAATCTGCGGACGAGGAGCGGCCAAGGGCGAGCGAGTTCGAATGAGCCATCTGCATCAGCAACTGCGCGGTTATCGCCTGACGACCGCCGAGATCTTGTACCGCCTTCCCGATCATCCGGTGATGCTGCAGAGCTTCATCTGGCAGGATTTGGATCTGGCGCCGAAGTTTCCGATGCTGCAGAAATTTCTGCACTTCTGGGAAACCAACCTGGACGGAAAGCTCTATTCGGTCCGCGTCGCGTCGCGCCAGCTGATTTCGCAATCCGAACTGAAGCTGGTGGGCCGGGAGTTCTCGCTGCACTAGCTTAGTGGCGGCGGCCCCTCACCCGGACGGCTGCGCCGTCCGACCTCTCCCGTAAACGGGAGAGGTAAGTTTTGTCCTCTCCCGCTTGCGGGAGAGGGTGGAAATGCGCAGCATTTCTGGGTGAGGGCCGGCGCTCAGGTGAGGGGCAAGCGTGCCTGTGAAAGAACCCAGTCGCGCGCGCCGATCGGCGGCGTGGTCGCGGCGTTTTTCGTGATCCAATCTTCCGCTTGTCTACGACCGTCGAACGG